>Ga0206951_1019_pt1 | contig 48266 bp, 37 predicted proteins | sample Alteio_BWOrgHeat_38_FD_152974 | JGI IMG/M metagenome (GOLD analysis project Ga0206951, IMG submission 152974) | Enriched cells from forest soil in Barre Woods Harvard Forest LTER site, Petersham, Massachusetts, United States -... | ecosystem: Environmental > Terrestrial > Soil > Temperate forest >... | reverse complement strand
CGGTTGATGACTATCAGCTGGTACCTTGATTCGGAAGAAGTCGGCATCTGTAACTGAATCGAGCACAAAAGCGGGGCGAGCATCTGGTGTTGCTGATGCGATCTCCACGTTTGTCAGTTCAATGTTATTCACATGCCGGATAAAGAAGCCGTGCGCCGGCATCGGTCCGAACATATGAGGATCAGGGTATCCGGCTTCGCTCTCGGGAGGTTGCAGTGCAGCCATTTCTGCCGTTCCTCCACCCTGATGATGCAGGTAGACGTTGCTGATTTTCAAATCTGTAATTGGATGATCGGGGATGCCACTGATAATAGTGGCATATTTTGAACCTGAATTGTAACTGACGATATTGCTGAGGATGATGCGGCGACAGTCACCAATCGGGACACCTTGCGGCCCGCGCATCCTGCTACCCAGGCGAATGAAGACTGGGGACTCGCTGATGTCGCGCATGGTGATGTTGGTAAAGGCGATATCTTCAAGCAGCGCCCCGTCTTCGCTTTCCAGGGCAATGCCGTTACAGCCTTCAAATACGCAGTTGGAAAGTGAAAAGCTGAGCCCGTCGGTCAAATCATGCACACGAGCCTTTTCAAAGCGCGGCCAGCCCAGGCGTGATGCTACCAATCCGAAGGCGACGACTGCCGTCACCAGCGAGGACACCCAATAAATCTTTGTCCATAGTAATGCTGTCGGATGCACATGCGTGGTTCGGGCAAATAGATACAGGCCAAGAGCGGCGACAGTGCGAAGGATGCTGGTGAGTGCGGTAAGGCGTGCAGTCGCACCAATCTCTCCAGCTCCTTGAAACGCTCTGCTCGAAAGTATGACTAACTTCCCTAACAACGCGTCCGATAACGCTATATATGGAATGAGCGTCCGAAGCTCCGCTTTGAGAAGAAATCGGCCAAGCAGCATCGCGAAGGCAAGAATGAGAAAGAAACCGCAGGTGCTGATCTGCAGTGCCTTGCCCCACGTGGTGCGAAAGGACTCGCGCGATCGACTGATATTGCGTACCAGTATCATCTCCATGCCGAGGCTACTGAACTGACTCAGCGCGTTGATGAGTGCCACGACACCTGCAAATGCCCCATACTCATAGCTGCCGAGTGTACGGCCGAGCAGCAGAAAATATATCGCCTGAAAAGCAAGCGAGGTGCCTTGGCCAGAAGCCATCCATAACGTATGCCTTCGTAGACTGATATTTTCAGCCACGATGACTCTCAATCAGTTCCTCGTATTTGTCTTCCAATAGCTTTGTCTGGGAAAAAAGATCAAACCTTGACTCGACCCACTCTCTCCCCGTCTTGCTCGCCTTGCACCATGCGTCGTCGTCATTCAGAAGGATAAGAATCTGTTCAGCAAGTGTTGTTACGTCTTTTTCTCGTGGCAAAGACTCTCGCCGCTCCGGAGAAAACGCCTCTGTAACTCCTTCCGTGGCAAATGCAACCACTGGCAGTCCTGCCGACTGGGCTTCGCAAAGAACGGTAGGTAGTCCCTCTGAATCGCCGTTCACAGCACGTACACTGGGCGCTGCAAGCACGCGCGCCTCGCTCATCCATTGCCTGACAACTTTATGCTCTTGAACACCAAGAAAAAGAGCATTCACACCGCAGCGCGCTGCCTCTAGTTCTAAAGAGTTGCGCAGAGGGCCGTCGCCAATTATCACCAGTCTTGTCTGCGGATTTACCTGATTTACAAGGGACATTCCGCGGATGAGGTAGCTCGCCCCCTTTTTCTCAACCAGCCTGCCCACAAAAAGCACGGTATTGTTTTCGCGCGAGCTTGGCCGGCGTTGCCGTTCTTTCAGGTCGACGCCTATGTGATGTACATATAACTTATCCTCGGGAAATCCCAGAGCCAATGCTTGCTGCTTCACATGCCTGGATACACAGAGAAATAAATGCGCGTAGTTCTTAAGAGCTGCCATACGTCGCATATAGCAGCGGACCGTTGGCCAGCTTTTCCACTCGTTCGCGGCACACGTCACATCGTAGCCATGCAATGTAACGACCAAGGGTACAGACAAATCTTTCGCAATCGGCAGTACTGCGGCAGCGTCCACAGCAAAGTGTGCATGCACCAGTTCCGGGTTTCGCGCTGCGATACCTTCCGAGAACGCCCTGGCGAGGCCAGTACGAAGAAATACTCTACGTTTGAACTTATTCCGCAAGGATTCAGAATCCGACAACGTCAGAACGCTGGCGCCTCGCAAATCCAGACCGTCGTCAATCCGTCTCAGTCCGGCAAAAACAGGCGTAAATCTTTGGAGTACGCCAGCTTGAGCACGAATGAATGTCTCTGACGCAGGCAACAATTCATTGCGGTAGATCAATACTGTTCTCACGTTCCTAAACTTCTCGCGAGCGAACCCAAGTAAAACGCTCCTTGAGTCGAAGAAATGGGGCTTCCCAGAAATGGTAAGAAGACACGGCCAGCAATACGGTAAGACCCAATGCGAAAATCTTATTCAGCGCCAGCAATGTTAGGCTGTCTTGAGCTGGCCATAATCCCGTGGATGGCACATAACCTGCAGTATGCTTTTGCACTTTGTCGGCTATAAGAAATGCGGTCTCGTGAAACACATAAAGCCCAAACGATATCTTTCCCAGATATGCCGCCCATCGCGGAACTCTCCCAGCTGAGATTCCCAGGACCGCGAGCAGCAACAACATAGAACCCGCCGCGACCAGTAGGTACCCAAAGCAATATTGAGATGACGGCACATCTACCCCGGCTCGTTTGATCTTGATCGCGTCGGCAGCAAACATCCAGAGAATGATTCCCACCACCCACATGGCGGCGCGCAGCACTTTATCGATCCGCAAAGCTTTTCCGTCTAACGCCAAGGCAAGCAACGCTCCCCAGGCAAAAAATTGAAATTGGGTAAAACTATTTACCCACACCGTGTTGTGCGCATAGTTCTTGTCTGACGAAACTACATATATCGTCAGCAGCGAAAGCGGCACTAAACCAAGTGAGACCTTAACAAGTGTGCGCATGCTTCCGTAGTGGGCCAGCAGCGGCCACGCCAGATAAAACTGCTCCTCAACAGAGATACTCCATAGCGAACGTAACGGTGTCCGAATCAATGGATGCAGCGCGATATACCAATTTCCTGCCAGTAGAAAATACGAGATGATGCGCCCCGGCTCGAGACGCAATGCAGGAAAGAAGTATCCTCCTAGCCAATAGGCGACCGTGATACCGAAATAAAGTGGCCAGATGCGTAAGATGCGTCTCAGATAAAACGAGCCGATATCAATAGGACCGTAGGCTTCATCCTCGCGCCGCAACAGTTCTGTAATAAGAAATGCACTGAGCAGGAAGAATAGGCACACTCCAAAATTACCTGCATCTTTAATGGCTGCTAAGAAGGCAATACCTATCCCTTCGTTTCCCGAAGTGCCGACTGCCACGAGGGAGTTGGGAATACTATGGCAGACATATACTGCCAGAAATGCGAAGAAGCGCAAGGCATCCAGTTCAGGCCGATAAAATCTCTGAGCTCTCTTTGGATAAGGCTCAGCGGCCTCCGACCTAATCAGCTGAATGGTCGCCATCTATATCCTCACCATACTGGGCCGGTGAACAGGATCTATCGATACCACCCGATTGCTTAGTGAGTGCAACTGCCTATGTTCAAGCGAGAATATCTCTATATTCGCAACCGCTACCACATATAACACCCAGAAGATCCCATTAAATGTAAGCAGCGTATTTTCATCCAAGTTATAGAGCGCGATAAACAGAAGAAATAAGACCATCCAGCACGTTGTTCTTATTTCTCCACTGCACAGAATCGTCCACAACCTGCGCCACGCCCCGCAGATAGCTCAGCACGAATAAGAACAATCCCGCCGCACCCAGCTCAAGCCACATTTCAAGAAATCCGTTATGTGCGTGGAAGATCACAAATCTCAGAGCGATCGTGACATTGCTCGATTCGCCCCGCATGCCTTGCCAGAACGCGGAAAATCCGTAACCCAGCAACGGTCGCTTAAGAATCGCAATCCAGACCTGGTGCCATATAGCGGTGCGTCCCGTCAGCGTGACGTCTCGATGCAGCACTCCTGTAACCATCGGCAAACAAAACCACGCTGCAGCAAGTGCCGCAATCATTGCAAAGACTAAACCGTGCAGCAAGAGAACGCGACTGTCTGGATCAAAACGATTCAAAAGTCGAAGCAGTCCAAAGCAAAATAACAGGATCGCCCCAATTAGCCATGCTCCGCGCGAGCCGCTCATCACCAGTACAACCGTAAAGAGTAAAAGCGCCGCATAACGCGCAGGGTTCATTCGTTCGGCAGAAAGAAGCGATATTCCGGCGAAAACCATTGCGCGTCCACAGGCATTCTTCTGAGTGAATACTCCTTGCCAGTCGCCGTGATGCCCTTGAGACGCCTCGAGCCCGATGGATGGGGCGAAGAGAGCAAGCGCCACGCTTGCTAAAGCCAGGAGCACCATAGTAGATGTAAGGATTGATAGTTGCTCCCGGATTTGAAATCTCGATGCAAAATACAATCCGAAAGCAGTTGCCAATGCAAAAGGAATCGAACGCCTCGCAGTCGTCGTCGCATCCTGGGACCAGACGATCGAACATACGCTGAGCACAGCAATTGCGGCAGTCCATCGCAGAGCGAATACGAAATGACGCAATCGCTCGATGTATCCGAGAACGAGTATTGCGATGGTCGCATTGATAAGCAGTTGCGAACCAATGCCGGCGACCTTCATCAGGTTCGTAGCCGCCGTGTGCGTCATCTCATTCGCTTCATTTGGAGCGATACCCGGGATGGCTCCCTGCATAGCGAAGAAGGCCAGCACACAAACACACAGAATCTGTTCCACCTCTATCGCAGAGAACATATTTGCCAGTGGCAGCGAGCATCTTCTATCGGCTCGCATAAATAGCCGCCGCGGTTGTCGATGACACGATTCCGGCGGTAGCCAGAATCACATGTTTCGTCATGCTGAACGGAATATAAAGAACGTCATCAGCCTGCAGCTCTTTATCCGGTTGTTTGCCTTCTTCAATGTCTTTCAAAGGCACTATGCTGTCTTGATAACCGCCGTTCGATTTCCGGATGAGCCGTGTCTCATCTTCCTTCGCGGTCTTGTTTACCCCAGCGGCCATGGCTACCGCTTGCAGTACGGTTATCTTCGCGTCGTCCTGCATTAGGTAGCCTCCAGGACGCGACACGTCTCCCATCACATACACTAGACCCGCTTTGGGCACCAGAATCGTATCGCCCGGATACACTGTGACCCCGGTCCCTCTTAAGTCCGTCGATGGATTATTGGGTAAAAATGCTTTTTCTACTCTGACCTTATCTACTCTCTGCACCGTAATATGTCGATCGGCAACTTCCGTCAGCCCACCTGCTAGTGCAAGAACATCCAACAGATCGCGAGGCGTGGTAAGTGGGAATGCGCCTGGCTTCCTCACCTCGCCAAGAACAGATACATTCTGCGTCGCATATTCTTCAATCAGGATTGACACCTGCGGATGATTAAGAAATTGGCCATTGACATACTGCTGTGCAATCATCCGCGCCGCTTCCGATGGGGTCTGCCCTGCAACCTTCACTGTTCCAGCAAGATCTAGGTCAATTTCGCCGGAATCCTTTACCCGTACCTTCTGTTCCATATCAGGCTCGCGGAAGATCGTGATGTGCAGGAGGTCACCACGGCCAATCTTCAAGCTTTCCTGCGCCGTTGCGCCGTTCGATTGGTAAACTACGGGAACAGCCTGACCATCGGCTCTGCTAATGGACGCGCCAAGCAGCAAAAGAACAACGACGCTAACTGTGAACTTCAATTCGCCACCTTCCGCCTGACGATCGGCTTCGATAGCCGTAATAATCATAGAAAGCAGAAGAATGCTCTGGCACGACGTTCAATACAGTTCCAAGCGCTGTCTTCTGCGGCATCTGCCTGGTAATCGCGCGATAGCTGCGCTGTACTGCTTTTTTTTCGGTCACTCCATGACGCGCAACCAGCAGTACCGCATCGCTTATCTGTTCCAACACAATGGCATCTGTAACTGGAAGTACCGGTGGTCCATCTAAAAGGATGAAGTCGTACTCACGTCGCCACTCGTCCACCAGCGTGCGCATTCTTTTGGAACCGAGCAGTTCAGACGGATAATCAGGCACAATCCCGCCGCAAATCGCATGAAGATTTGGAATACTTTCCACTATTTTTGGCGCAGCATGGCCATCTACAAGAGCTGCGCTCAGTCCTGCCGAAGTATGTAATCCAATGCGTTCATGCAGAATCGGCCGGCGCAAGTCCGCATCTACCAGTAGTACCCGCGCTCCCTGTTGTGCAAGAACAGTAGCCAGGCTCAATGACACCGTGCTCTTACCCTCACCGGCCTGCGAGCTCGTGATCAAGAAAACCTTCGGAGCATCGCTACTGTGTGGAAGCACCAGTGCTGTGCGTAAGGAACGCAATGCTTCGGCAAAAAGGCCGCGTGCCGCATCAGGATTCTCAATCTGTCCGGAGGGCGGACGCTTAACCGCCTTCGACAGCACCCTTCTCTCGCTGTCGCCGCCGTTCCTCCTGTTAAACGCAGGAATCAACCCAAGCAGCGGCACGCCTGTCAGCTTTTCCAGTTCTTCACAGGTTCTGATTTTCGTATCGGTCAGTTCGCGAAACAAAGCCGCGCCAGCACCAGAAATGAATCCCGCACAGATCGCGGCAGCAAGATAAAGCACAGTGTTCGGACTCTTCGGATGGTTTGGCGGCGGAACACGCGCAGGATTCACAATCGATATATTTGTTGATCGCAAACCTTCGAGCACGCCTGCCTGCTTCAACTTCGCGACCAAACCTTCATAGACCTCGCGGCTGCCATCCGCCTCCTGCTTTGCTAGACGGTAGGCTGTCGTCTTATCATTCAGGCCATTCACCAGCTTTCTCTGATTTTCGAAAGCTGCTTTTGCTGACGTCTCAGTGCGTGCCGCAATCTCATAATCCGTATGTGCGCGTTCTCGAATGCGACCCACTTCGTCATGAATGGATTTCTCGATGCCGTCGAGTTCAGCCTGCAGTTCTGCGATACGCGGATACGCCGCGCCATAACGCACCCGATCCTGATCAAGTTCGGCGCGCATGGATGCCTGTTGTACTCTCAGATTTTGAATCAGTCCCAGCGAATTAGCCATCGGCGCCGTTCCGCCGAGCGTCGCGTTCCCGTTCAGCCCTGAAATCAACTCAGGATCGCCGCTTTCAGCGATGCGGTAAACCGATTCCATTAAAATCCGACTTGATTCAGCGGCTGATAAGGCGTCGTTCAAACTCTCAAGACGAGAAAGCATCACATTATGCGATTCGTCCTCGCCGAACATGCCTGTAGCCCTTTGCAAAGCAATCGCTCGTGTCTGCGATTCCTCGGTCTGCCTCCGCAGGCCATCCAGTTGTGTCGTCAGCCAGTTTGAAGCCTCTGCCATCGCACGAAACCGGGATTGAAATGCATACTCCATCAAGGCGTTGATGAGATGGTTCACCACGTCTGCTGCGACCGTAGGATCCGGATTCGCATAGCTGATGCTGATCAGGCGCGTGCCTGTCACCGGCTCGACTTTCAAATGGCTGGCGAAAATCTTGAGAACGACATATCGGCGGTTCGGAGCGCGGTCGAGCGGCACACTCATCGGCTCGACCGGCTTCTTCCAGAACGTCGGCCACCGTAGCGGTCGATTTTCCTCGGACCGCTTGCGCGGATAGAAATCCCGGCTCGTCTCCAGGTTGAGTTCCCGAATAACCTGCAAGGCAAGTGAATCTGACCGAAGAATATTTACTTCGGTTTCCAGGCTAAGGTTGTAATCCAAAGCATCGGAAGCGGTGCCCGCCTCACTCCCCATTACGCTGTTGTCCAGCCCGAAGGCGACGGCATTGTCTTTTTGAATTTGAATTTGTCCGGTCGCTTCATACCGTGGCGTCGCCAGCAGGCAATACAGCGCGGCTGCTGCCATAAACGACACAACAACCAGCAAGAAACTCGCACGCCGCTTTCGCATAATCCCAGTCAAGGCGCCCAATGTCCATTTATCCTCGAAGATAGCTCGAAGATCCGGGGCCCTCTGCAATTCTGGAAATACTGTCGCCATACGTCCTCTCAGGCGCTGCGCATCATCACAGATGAGCCGTCAAAATCAAAGTCAAATTCCATCTCGCGGACGCCGGAATCCGCCATCGCCGTCCGCAGGCGCTTTCTATCTTGTGTCTGCAACAGCAGAAAGCCGCTTCCTCCCGCGCCTACCAGCTTCCCTCCGGTCGAGCCGCCGCGTACGCGCGCGAGTTCGTACAGCTGGTCGATCCCGTCATTGCTCATTCCTGTAGTCCGGCAGCGTTTGTGTATCCAATGCTCATGCATTAACGCGCCGAATTCGTGGACCGCTCCTGTTTCCAGAACGCTTTGTATTTCCCGTCCCAGTTCTTTTACAAAATGAAGTCCATCCAGCATGGCTTTATCCTGCTGTTCAGAACGCTTCTGCTGATCCATCAGCAAAGTGGACGCGCTGCGCGTCTGCCCCACAAAAAAAAGCATTAATGAGTCGCGCAATTCTGTGAGAGCTGCCTCATTGATTCTCAAAGCTGACACTCTCACCGAACCGTCCTTCTCATATTCCTGGCAAAGCAGCCCGCCATATGCAGCGATATATTGGTCCTGCTTACCTACAGGCTCATGCAGGCGATTCATCTCAATCTCAATCGCTTCCTGCGCCAGCGTTTCCGCGGTCACGCGCTTACGCGCATATGCGTGTAAAGCATGAGTCAGGCCAACAAGAAATGCTCCTGACGAGCCTAACCCTGTGCCTGCAGGCACATCAGCAATGCTGACAATCTCCAGCGATGAAGGAGCTCCATGCATCTTCAAAGCTTCGCGCAGCAAAGGATGCCGTATCTCCTCATAATTGAGCGCATGCTCCGCGTCTGAATATTTCAGGAAATATCCTGGCAAAAAACTCCTGTTAATCGAAATGTAGACATACTTATTAATTGCCGCCGATATAACGAAGCCGCCGAATTCGTTGTAGTAGGAAGGAAGATCCGTGCCCCCGCCGCCAATAGAAATACGTAGCGGTGTCCGCGTAATGATCATTTGTAGCCGCCAGTAGACGCCACAAGCTCGCTGTCTCTCGACATGCGTAATTCAGCCAACATCTTTTCGGTCGCGCGAAATCCTTCCGGCGAACCTATCTCATAAAATCGCTGAAAAACTTCACAGGCCGCCAGCCTGCCCTCCGCAGCCAGTTGCGCCATCGTATCTGCTAAATCGAACGGCGCCGTTTCAGGCCACGCCTCCACCACATCAGCAGAAAGCACGCTCAATCCGTAATCGATGTATCGCAGCCTATCGTCATAGTTTCGCTTGTCGTAACGGATGATCTTTCTGCCCCGCACCTCGACATTGCTTCTCTCCAACAAGTCTTCGTTGCGCCACACAGTCATTAAGGCTGGTTGCCCGGAAGCGACAAATACCTCACACACGCGCACTGGATCAAGAGAGAGATAACTGTCTCCATACATCACAAAGAAACGCTCGCCCAGCAGTGGCAACGCGCGCCGCAACGCACCACCCGTCCGCAGGAGCGCATCTCCATCGTAGGAATATCGAATATGGCAACCGAATCGCGAACCATCACCGGCGAATCGCTCGATCTGCTCGCCTAAATGGCCACAGCACAGCACCACCTCGGCAAATCCCTGACTGACAAGCAATCGCAACTGATGGGCAAGGAATGGCTCTCCACTGATCGGCAATAATGACTTGGGCACACTTTCAGTGAACGGATGCATGCGCGTAGCCAACCCGCCAGCTAACAATGCAAGAGGTGGAAGCGCGCTAGGCATAGCACACTCTCTCATCAGCGATCATGCTCATCAGCGCCAGGCGCATCGCCTCGCGGCTTCCATAACGAGATTGCCAGCCCAGGCCTCTCAACCTGTCAGAGTTGAGACGCACGACAGGAACATCGCCCTTCCAGCCGCGATCACCTCCCGAATAAACGAGCTCGGGCATCGAATCCAGCTGTAGACACTCGACCGCCAACTCTGCAATTTCCGTGACCGTAATCACATCCTCAGGCGACACATTAAAAACGGCAAACGGCTGGCTGCTTTTCCGCTCAACATTCAGAAGCGCCTGCACTACATCAGAGACGTGAATATACGATTTACTCTGTCTGCCGTCGCCCAATATCTTCAGCGTTCGTGGATTACTTGTTAATTGCCTGACGAAATCGAATCCTACTCCGTGTGTTTGCCGTGCACCCACTACGTTTGCGAATCGAAAGGCACGGGCTCTCAGACCAAACATCGCGCAATAGCTGGCAATTAGCGCTTCTCCCGCGAGCTTGCTTGCGCCATAAGTCGATATCGGAATCAGCGGGCCATGATCTTCATATGCCGCTCTCTCGCCAAGATCGCCGTAAACGCCGCTTCCCGAGGCATACAGCAACCGGTTGACGCTTGATCGACGCATCGCTTCCACGATATTGTTTGTCAGGTATGTACCTTGATAGAAGTCAATCTCGGGTTCGACGACGGCGCGGGCAATATCAGGATTCGACGCGAGATGCACCACGACATCATGCCCTGCCATGGCGCGGGTAAGAAGCGAGAGATCCGTTACATCGGCGCACACAACACGAAGCCTGGCGTCTGACCCATGCTGCTCGTAATGCCACTCACGCCCCGAAGACAAATTGTCGTAAACCGTGACTTCTTCGGTGGAACCGTCAGCAAGCAAAGCATCTACCAGGTGGCTTCCGATGAATCCAGCACCACCTGCGATGAAGTAGCGTCTACTGCGATCGTTAGCCAATCGTGCTTTCAACATGGGCAATCACGAACTACTGCAGCCAGCTCTGTCCATCCATATATGTCCGATCCTCCGAACATTCAACGCCGCTGTCGCAGCATGATAATTCTGAGGTCGATTCAATCTAAAAATAAGTGATTTGTAAGTAGGAGACTAACAGAACCATCGACGAATGAAACATTACCTAAGTTTGTTATTAAAACTGAAACCCCTTGACTAACTACCGCATCTCTAGACATAACTGTCCATACTCTTAGTTAATAACATTTTGTAATTACTGCCTTGCTTGCCCTTGGGTTCTTCATTGCGAAGCTGCCACGGCATGTCCCATGTCAACAGGGCGTTGAGGAGTGGCCTTGCGCCGAAGCTCGATAACAATCGGTCTGCCTGTCTACAACGCAATGCCCTATCTTCCGGAAGCAATCGAGAGCCTGCTCCGGCAAACCGTCAGAAATTTCCGTATTCTCGTGATCGTCGATGGCGCAGACGAGCCTAGCCTTCGTTATCTCGAAACTCTTCATGATCCGCGTCTGCGTATTCTGTCTCAGCCGCATTCCGGGCTGACAGCAACATTGAACCGAATGCTGTATGAAACAGAGACAAAATGGCTCGTACGCCAGGATGCTGACGATGTATCCTACCCAACCCGCATCGAACGCCTACAGGAGCAGATGGCTTGGCATGAGAATGCCGGCATGTTCTATTCCCTTGCGGAATACTATCCTGCCAGCCGCAGCCTCGGTCTTTTCCGTTGCACCCGTGGCTCGCCGCAGCAGTTGCGGCAGATTGTGCAGTCGGGCTACTTGCTCTCCATCTGCCATCCATCCGTGGCTCTCAATGTCGAAAAAACTCTTGCCATAGGTGGATATCGAGACCTCACCCACAGCGAAGATGCCGATCTGTGGTGGCGTATGGCTCTGCATTACGATGTCCATCTTCTCCCGGAGGTCCTGATTGGCTTTCGTCAGAATGCCTCGAGCATCAGTTCCAGGAATGCCTACCTTCAGGAGTTGCACGGACTATACATCCAGTACCTGCTGCTTTCGCATCTCGACAACCGCGATCCATTACCTCTGGCTGACATAGCACCGCTTCTTGAAGACGCGATTCCCGCGACGCGCCTCGCTGCTAAGCAGCACCTTCGGCGACTGAATATGCATCTTGCCGCAAGACATTATGTCGGCGCATTTGCGTCCTTGCTTCGAACAGCTCTCGCCTCGCCCGCCTATCTTCTTCAAAGATTGCGGGAAGAATATTTCCCTGTGGGAATGATTGCGAATGGAGTTTCCCCAGCCTTGTTTCATTGCAGAAAGGAAGCCTTCTGGCCATGAGTCTACGCGCGTTTCTCGAGCAGGGGCTCCGGCAACCCAAACGTATGCCGCTTTCATCCACGCGAAGATGTACTATCGTTGACGTTCCCATCGATCGTCTGACGATGGATGAAGCGGCGACGGCGGTGCTGGATGGATTGCGGAATAGTTTTGGCAAAGCGCCCATTCTTATCATGGGACCGAATGCCCAACTGATAACCCTCGCGCAAAAGGATATTCGTTTCTACCGGGCGCTCCGCGCTTCATCTCTGAACGTTCCCGATGGAATTTCGGTCGTGCTTGCTTCCAGATTGTTGGGCATAAAGATTCCGGAACGCGTACCGGGAGGCGAGCTGATGGAACGCCTCTGCCGTGAAGCAGCAGATCACAAGTTGAGCATTTTTCTTCTCGGGGGATTGCCGGGCGCAGCCGTCGAAGCGGCCCTCCGGCTTCAGGATCGATATCCCGCCCTATCCATAGCGGGCGTCTATTGCCCTCCTCGTGGATTCGAACATGATTCCATCGAGTCAGCTCATATTCACCAACTCATCACAAAGTCATCCCCCGACCTCTTGTTTGTAGCCCTTGGCGCTCCCAGGCAGGAAATGTGGATGCTTCAGAATTGTCCTTCTCTTCCAGTGGGTGCCGCTATGTCTGTCGGAGCAGCCTTCGATACACTCGCGGGTCTGCGGCGCCGTGCGCCGCTATGGACGCAGAAGCTAGGTATGGAGTGGCTTTATCGTCTTGTTCAAGAGCCTCGGCGTCTTTGGCGGAGATACCTGATCGGCAACACTCAATTCATTTACCTCGTTCTCCGGCAGCTCTTTCTATTTGGGCGCCAGAATGAACAAGCGCCAATCAATCAATCTCAGGAAGCCGGGACTTCTCTCCAGACCGCATGTAGTTCATGGAGCGCCGATCCACAACCATAACTCTCGGATCAAACGGACACTATGCTCGACATAAATCATTTTCATACGAAACTCTTCTGCGATGGTGCCGATCTCGGCAGCCTGCTAACGTGGGCCGCCGATCCGCGTATCAAAGGATTTACAACAAACCCCACGCTCATGCGGAAATCACATGTAGTCAACTACGAGATCTTCGCGCGACAGCTCACAAAAGTAATTTCTGACAGACCCATTTCGTTTGAGGTGCTTGCCGACGATCCGGAGGCGATGGAGCAAGACGCGCTTACGATCGCTTCCTGGGCGCCTAACATAAATGTAAAGGTTCCAGTTACAAACACGTGGGGCGCATTTACCGGCCCCTGCTTGCGTCGCCTTTCGAGCGCAGGTGTGCCTCTCAATGTCACCGCGTTGTTCACACTAGAACAGGTTGAGCGTGTCGCCGAGTGCTTGGATCCGGCAAAGCCGGCTATCATCTCTATCTTCGCCGGCCGTATCGCAGATACGGGTATTGATCCAGTTCCGCTGATGCGTCAGGCAGTGCGACTTCTGGAACCGCTGCCTCACGTAGAGCTCCTCTGGGCAAGCCCGCGAGAGATTCTCAACATCTTTCAAGCTGAAGATGCCGGCTGCCACATCATCACACTCGTTCCTGAAATACTCGACAAACTGAACCTTATCGGCAAAGATTTGGACGCCTATTCGCTCGAGACCGTGCAGATGTTCTACCGTGATACGTGCGCCGCGGGCTATCACGTCGAAGCGGCCAAGACATCCGGGATGCTGGCTCTTTCACAATAGGTAATGATCTGAGCTGCGCTCCACAAATCATCGGCAATGCAATCAGCTCCGGTCTGCGACTGAGTTAGCGGGCTTATTCCGATCGTGCGGGTGCCGGCGGCACGCCCGCATGCTATGTCGCTTACGCGGTCGCCAATTATCCAGGATTGCCTGAGATCAACATCGAAGTGGTCCCGCGCGCGAAATAAGAAATATGGGGAAGGCTTTCGACAACGGCACGTACCCGTAAACTCAGGATGATGAAAGCAGTAATAGTAATCGGTAAAAACGATGCCTTCCGCAGTAAGTAACATCTCGAATTTCCTGTGAATCTCCTCCAGCGTCTCCATAGCTGCCTTTCCCTTGGCATAGTTCGGCTGGTTTGAAACCACGAACAAAAAATAGCTCGCATCGCGCAACAGCTTCAGCGCCGCAGCCACCTTCGGCAGCAGCTCGAACTGCTCAGGCGCAAGTGGAGCCTCATAGGCCCCGGTCGCAGAATTCCATACGTTCCGGTTCAACACCCCGTCCCTATCGAGAAAGACGGCTCGCCTCATACCAGAACCGTTGTCGACTCCCATTTCATTTCATTTGCTTTCAGCCGCGGATGAGAAACGACCAGGTGCCATATCACTGCCTGAAAAGCTTCTACGAGCGGCGTAGTGGAATCGTCCAACACCGTCGGTATCACGACACAGGCATCCGCAATTTTGGCTGTAAATCCCCCATCCCTTCCGACCACGCCCAGAATTCGTGTTCCAACACGGTGCGCCAGTTCAAGGCTGCGAATAATATTTATACTGAGTGGCGGACTTACGCTGCCTCCGCCCACAGAAAATACAAACACTGCGTCGCGTTCATGCAGACGGCTGACTCGCAGCCAATTTGCATAACAGCTTTCCCATCCATCATCATTGGTTCGCGCTGTTAACTCCGCTACGTTGTCGCTGGGCGCATAGCACTCTATCCCGGCAATCTTGCGGAAGTCATTCACTGCATGACTGGCATGTGCCGCACCACCGCCTACTCCTAGGAAAAACACGCGGCCCTTGTGGGAACGCACATCCACCAACACCTCTATCATGCGGTCGATAACATGTTGGTCAAGCCGGGCAGCAATCTCCTGCGTGGCTTCAAAAAAACGATGCAATATAGTTATTCATAGCCCGTTATCACCTCCGTTCTTCTAGTCAGGAACGACTTCATCGGCCATCTTTTCCGTATATTTCGGTGTCTCCTCGAAAATAGTAAGAATCCCAGGAAGAGAACGAGCGAGCGAGCGGACGGATATCCATCCTGGAAATAAGTTCGCAAAAGCTCACAGACAACCTTGACCCCGGCGCCGTTCTGTTGTGCGCGCGATACACACTCTGTCGAAATAAAGAAGGAATATGCGCGCCGGCTCATAGCGGAACGAGCTTCCTGCGCCCATTCGAGCGAAACTTTCCAGTCGGTCGATTGACTAACGCTTCCACTCTGCTCATCGACATACATGGCAGTGAGCACTTCCGGAACCATTGCAATCTCCACGTCAGGCAGACGAGCCGCTTTCATCAGCCAGTCCCAATCCTGATGTCGCTTCAACCCCTTCAGAAAAGGAAGATTCAACAGAAGATCGCGTTTCGCAAGCAAAGTTGACGTCTGCAGCATGCCATCGCCGTAGGCAAGCCCCCGACGGCAAAGCAGGTATTCACTCACGTCTTCGCCTTTCTTATAAAGCCTCCGCGGTAGCACCCGCTTCATACCGGCTCGGACGACCAACAGCTTCGAGCTCACAATCGGAAACGGTGCGGATACTGACGCCGCTACTTCCATCTGGCGTCTCAGTTTCTCGGGCATCCAGGTATCGTCGTCATCCAGGAAGGCAATCCACTCACCGCAGGCCGAGCGAACACCGATGTTGCGAGCCTCGGCGCCTCCGACATTTTCCTCAAGTGTGATCAGCCGCAAGCGCCGGTCGCCGAATGTGCCCAACGCGTTTATGGTCTCGGGATCGAATCCATCGATAACTACGATTACTTCGAGCGGTGCATAACTCTGGGTAAGCGCACTTTTGACAGCAGCCGCAACCTGCCGCGACCGCCCGCACGTAGGTATCACCACGCTCACCGCAGCCCCTTCGGACACGCTGGCTCCCTTAGCTAAGTAGTTGAAAAGTTATTCAGAGAATACAAATAGACATATCTCTCGTATAGGAAGAACTTATAGGATCTGAAACTTAAGTAATGCAGGTTAGAACGACAGCGCAGCACCCTCAAATAAAAGCTTACCCATCCGCGCTGGTCAGCTTTTCAATTCCAAGCCAGGCAACTCCCGCGAAAAGCTATCATGTCCAATAGCTTATGAAGAGCGGCGCATCCATCCTGCGAAAGCTCTTTGGCCCCTCGGAACGATCCCCAGGCCATCTCATACCGCGCTGGATATTTCTTCGCGCGCTCGGCCTCATCTATTTCTCAGCCTTTTACTCGCTGCTCTTTCAAATTAAAGGTCTGATTGGCCCCGTCGGCATTCTTCCCGCTCAGCAGTATCTTCAATCCGTAGACCGCTCTATCCCCGGGGTCATGCAGTTATGGTTTGCACCGACTCTGTTCTGGCTCTCGGCCAGCAATCACGCGCTGATGACGATCACCGTTCTCGGCCTCGTTGCTTCCCTGCTGGTTGTCGCCAACGTCTGGCCGCGAATGACCCTGTTCATCTGCCTGCTCTGTTTTCTTTCTTTCGTCTGCACTGCCAGTGACTTCTCCAACTACCAGTCCGACGGCATGCTGCTCGAAGCGGGCTTCCTGGCACTCTTCTTAGCACCGCGAGGGCTCTGGCCAGACCTCGGCGCAGCCAGCGCGCCTTCTGTCGCGAGCCTCTTTCTTCTGCAATGGGAGTGGTTCCGCATTTACTTTCAATCGGGCCTCGTCAAGCTCTTGAGCGGCGACCCCGAATGGCGTCATTTCACTGCAATGGACGAGTACTACCAGAACGGCCCTCTGCCCACCTGGATCGGCTGGTACCTGCAACACCTGCCCCACTGGTTTCACGCCTTCGCGACTGTCGCAACCCTCGCCATGGAGCTGGCAATCGTATTTCTGCTCTTCCTGCCGCGCCGCTATCGAATCCTCTGCTTCTTCATCGTGACCCCATGGGAAGCCGTCGTCATCCTCACGGCCAACTACACTTTCCTCAACTATCTCGTCCTCGCTCTAGGCTTCCTGCTCCTCGACGACCAATTCCTCGCACGCTTTATCCCGCAACGCTCTCGCGCAAAACTCTCAACAAACAAACCCGAGCCAGTCCTTGAAGCAGAAAACGAAATAATCAACCCAAGCCCATTAATCAACCCAAGCACCCAGCAGAAGCACGCCGCCGCCCTTCGCGTTGCTATCAGCGCTGTCTTCCTCACATGGATCTTCTACGCCACCACCGCCGAGCTCATCCACATGATCTGGCGCGCAGCTCCTTTGCCGTCAGCGCCGGTCGTCGCTCTCGAACCCTTCCGAATCGCCAATCAATACGGCCTCTTCGCCGTCATGACGCGCGGTCGCTATGAAATCGAATTCCAAGGCTCAAACGACGGCCAGAACTGGACCGCCTATCCCTTTAAATACAAGCCGCAGGCCCTCAATCAGCCTCCCGGCATCTACGCCCCCTATCAGCCTCGCTTCGACTGGAACCTCTGGTTTGCATCGCTAGGCGACTGGCAACAGAACTCGCTCGTCCCTCTCACCGAAGAGCGCCTCCTCACCGCCAGCCCCGATGTCCTCGCTCTCTTCGCCGGAAATCCATTCCCGCAGCCGCCCAAATACGTCCGCTCTGTCTTGTGGCAATACTGGTTCACCTCCATGGCGGAGAAGCGCTCCACAGGATTATGGTGGAGAAGACAACTGCTGGGGCAATACGCACCCACGCTCACCCGCATGCCCGACGGCGGCTTTGACGTCGTCCAATGGCCGGAACCGCTGCCGCCCCATGACTGAGACATCCAGCCTGTTGCTCGAGCACAAGCACCATCCCGCGCATGGTCGCCACGCCATCGTGATAGGTTCCGGGCCGAACGGCCTCGCCGCCGCCATCGCGCTCGCTGAAGCAGGTTACGGTGTCGATCTACACGAAGCGCAGCCAACCATCGGAGGCGCTGCCCGCACCCTCCCCCTCACCCTACCCGGCTTTCAGCACGATTTCGGATCGGCCATCCACGCCCTCGCGCCCGGCTCGCCTTTCTTCTCGCAACTACCGTTGAAGCAGCACGGCCTTGAATGGATCTACCCATCCGCCCCGCTAGCACACCCGCTCGACGACGGTACCGCGGTCGTGCTGGAGCGCGATTTGAACGACGCCGCGCGCGCACTGGATAAAGATGGCAAGCGCTGGCGCAGCCTCTTCGCCCCTCTGGCACAGAACTGGAAACAACTATCCAGCGAAGTCCTCCAACCCGTCCTCCATCTTCCCAGACATCCGTGGTTACTGGCCCGCTTCGGAATCCCCGCGATGATGCCGGCAAATCTCTTCGCCAATGCCGTCTTCCAAAACGCGCGAACCCGCGCGTTATTCGCCGGTATCGCCGCACATTCGTTCCTGCCATTCCATGCAATCTTCAGCTCGTCCGCCGGCATGCTTCTCACAGCCGCCGCCCATGCTGACGGCTGGCCTATGCCTCGCGGCGGAGCGCAAGCCCTTGCCAACGCGCTCGCTTCCGTCCTAACCGACCTCGGCGGACGCATCCACACCAGCTCACCCGTCACATCTCTCGACGCCTTCTCACGTGACGCGCTCTTTCTCTGCGACGTAAGTCCCCGCCAACTGCTCGCTATCTCCGGTCACCGCCTGAAGCCGGGCTTCCGGCAAAAGCTCGACCGCTTCAAACCGGGCTCCGGTGCCTTCAAAATCGACTACGCCCTGTCCCAGCCCATTCCATGGAAGGCCGTAGATTGTCTCCGCGCAGGCACCGTCCATCTCGGCGGTGCGTTGGAAGAAATCGCCGCCGCCGAATACGCGGTAGCCACAGATAAAGTCCCCGACCGTCCCTTCGTCCTGCTGACGCAACCCACACTCTTCGATCCATCGCGTGCGCCGCAAGGCAAACACATCGCCTGGGCCTACTGCCATGTTCCCAATGCCTCTACAGTCGACATGACTGAGCGCGTCGAAGCACAAATCGAGCGCTTTGCTCCAGGCTTTCGCGACTGCATTCTCGCCCGCCACATTTCAAGTCCCGCCACCCTCGAATCCATGGACGCCAATCTCCTCGGCGGCGACATCAGCGGCGGCGCCTTAAGCCTGAACCAGATACTCTTCCGGCCCACCTGGCGAAACTACGCCACCTCCGACCCAAACATTTTCCTCTGCTCCGCTTCCACTCCCGGAATCGCCGGCGTACACGGCATGTGCGGCTATAACGCTGTGCAGGCCGCATTAAGCCGCTGAGACCATTAGGCTTGCTGACATAAACATCCTTTATACTGGCGTTTCCCTCTGCTTCGCGTTATAAGTCCTATAAACCACTACAGCGTTCCATCAAGCCCAATCGCACCAAAAAACGGGACATCGTATACATGGATTTTGAGCAGCTCAGAACTTTCCTGGAAGTAAGTCGGCTGAAAAGCTTTTCCCGTGCCGCGGAGAAGCTGGGCGTCACGCAGCCCGCAATCTCTGCCCAAATTCGCTCACTGGAGAACGAAGCCGGCGCACGCCTCTTCGATCGCGACGGCGGCAAGGTAACATTCACCGCTGCCGGACGTCTCTTCGAGCCCTTCGCCGAACATTGCCTTCAGGTCCATAGCCACATCATGGTGGCCATCGGCGAACTGCACCGCTCTCCGCGCGGCGAAATCTCCGTCAGCGCCAACGAGGCCACCAGCCTTTACGTTCTGCCGACCGTCTTCGCCCAGTTCAAAAAGCAGTACACACGCGTTAATCTCTCCATCGTTCGCGCCGACCGCGCCAAATCGCTCGAAGCCGTTCTCAACCGCGAAGTCGACTTCGGCATTGTTTCCCTTCCGGTAAAAGACCCGCGTCTTCTCGTCGACATCATTCACAAGGACGAGCTGGCCCTCGTCATTCCCAAAAGCCACATTCTCGCCAGTCGCGACCAGATCAAGTTCGCTGAAATTCTTCAATATCCGCTGCTGCTGCCCAAGCATGGCCGCCAGCGCGAGCAGATCAACGATCTCTTCCGCAATCACGATGTCCAGCCGCGCGTTGCCATGGAAGTTGATTCCAGCGAATTGCTGAAGCGCCTCATCGGAGCTGGCCTCGGCATGGGTTTTCTACCCCGCACCAACGTCCGCGAAGATGAGCGTAATGGCCTGCTGAAATCCCTGAAGGTCGACGGAGTGCGCCTCAACCGCGAACTGGCTCTCGTCTTCCGCAAAGACAAGACGCTCACCCGCGCCGCCCACGCCTTCCTCGAAATCGCCACCGGACGCGCCCGCCCCATGGCCGCCCCAACTACAAAATCTCGTTGAACAGATCACTCCCTACAACCGCCGTCATTCCAAGCTTCATAAACGACCGTCATTCTGCTACTGAGAACGAAGGAAAAGAATCTCCAACAAACACCATGCAATACCGCCGTCATTCTGACGACCAGCGGGAGGAAGAATCCCAGACCAGCCCCATTCCTGGATCCGGTTCCATGCGAAACACTTGAGCATGTGTCGACATCTCCCCTCTGCCGTCGCGGAAGAGCCGAGGTTGCGCCCTCCACCATGACGAGTAATCTACGATGAGCAATATGCTGAAAAATAATCTTCCCGCTCTTTCGCGCCGAAAATTCCTGACGACTGCAATGGGTACAGGCGGTGCGATGCTTCTCGGACCAGCATGGCTGAGAGCGACGGCGGCCGGGTTGGACCCGCGCGTCGCGCAGGTTATGGCGGGAACCATCGGCATCGATATGCACAACCATGTTTATCCCGCGGGAACAGAACCGCACCCGCATGGCCAACCGCCACGGCCGGATGAGCAACAGCAGTCTCCCGACCTTTCTATTGCAGAAGAGCTCCAACAGTCAGGGCTCACCGCCGTCTGCGCAAGCTACGTGTTGGATTTCGCGCAAAATGACAAGCCAGGCGATGCGCGAACCAACTTCCTTCGCTGGCTCACGGCGATCGATGCGCAGTTAAAAAAGGGACACTTGCACCGCGCTCTGAACCTGAAAGACCTCGAGGACGCGCACGAGCATCATCAACCAACGATCGTCCAGACGGTCGAAGGTGCGATGTTCATCGAAGGACACCTCGACCGGGTAGAAGAGGTTTACAAACGTGGGCTGCGGCATCTTCAACTGCTCCACGAACATGACGATATGGTGTCGGCACTCGGTGACACGAATACGGCTCCGGCTCACCTTGGTGGTTTGACGGCTTTTGGTGCAGAGGTAGTGAAGGAATGCAATCGGCTGGGAATACTGGTGGACATGGCTCACGCCAGTCATGAGACGGTTCTGGGTGCATTAAAGGTGTCCACGCAGCCGCTCATCATATCTCACACAAGCCTCGACAGCCGAACGGGCGGAAACCCACGGATGGTCGAGATGATGAAACCTCGTCTCATCAGCAGAGAACACGCAAAGGTCGTAGCCGATGCCGGTGGCGTAGTCGGCGTATGGACGCACCTGGCCGATTCGCTGAAAGATTTCGTGGAGAGCATCAAGGCGATGGTGGATGCGATCGGCATCGATCACGTGGGGATGGGAACTGACACGGACCTGCTCTCTTCGCGTGTTGGTCAGGGCACCAATAAGGCCTATGCGAATCTGACTGGAGGATTCTTCCCCGCAGTTGTCGGCGAGATGCTATCGCAGGGTTTTGCCCCTGACGATATCCGCAAAGTCGGTGGTGGAAACTACTGCCGCGTCTTTGGCAAGGTTACGGCTGGCCACGCCTAAGCTGCGGAACTCACGGAGCTACTTCCCCTTAGCCTTTCGCGAAGCCTTGGTCTTGCCCAATCCAACAGCCGGAGCATACCCCGTCGACTGTCTTACCGTAAGCTTCGTCTGAATCGGCCATGACTTCCGCGTATGCGCCTGCGTTGGCTCCACATGCGAGCGCAAGGCTGAAAAAGCAGCCCGCGCCAGATCGTTCCGCGCCATCCGTACCGTAGTGAGCGGCGGGTAAACAAACTCCGCCAGGTGGATATCATCGAACCCGATCACCGAAATATCCTCCGGCACACGTATCCCAGCCTTCGCCAGAACCCGCAGCGCACCGATCGCCGTCATATCGTTCGAGCACATCACCGCCGTTGGAAGATCTTTGTTCTTCAGAATCTCTTCCATCGCCCGGGTACCGCCTTCGAGCGTATGGTTGCCTTCCACCAGCCATTCCGCGGCAGGCTGCACACCGATCTCCTCTGCCGCGCGCAGGAATGCAGCCTTGCGAAGCTGGCAGGACTTCTGGTGGATAGGTCCGCTGATAAAAGCCAGCTTTCGATGACCGAGCGCCGCCAGATGCTGCACGCCTTCTCGAATTCCATGATGGTAATCCACAGCCAGCGTGCTTACCTTCTCGCTCGGTGAAGCCGCATCCACAAACACCATCGGAATATTGCGCGAAACGAGTTCATCCAGCAGCGGCTCTTCAATACCGAAGGTCATCACCGCCACGCCTTCCACATTTCGCTCGATCATGCGGCGAATGCAGATCTCCATGCGCTCCGGATCGTAGTTGGTCGAGCCGATCAGGATCTCGTAGTTGTTCTCGATCGCGAAATCTTCAAACCCCTGGATCAACTCCGGGAAAAAGGGATTCGTGATCTCCGAGATCAACAGCCCGAACAACCGGCTCCGGCCTGAAACCAGTGCGCGCGCCTGCGTATTCGGAAAATAGTTCAGCTCCTCAATTGCCTTCCATACTCGCCGCGCAAGATCCTTATCCACCGTCGGAACGCGGTTAATCGTGCGCGAAACCGTCGCAATCGAGACACGCGCATGTTCCGCTACGTCGCGAATATCCAGTCGCTTCTTCTCGCTTTTCCTTTGTCGCGGCTTCTTCGTCATCACTGGTTGAGAGGGGCTTTTCACTTGACTTGGCAAGTGTAAATTGCATAAGGTCAAAGCGCCAGTAAACGTTTGCCGGAAAAACGCTTTACCAGGAACAAAAAAGAAATAAGCCATTTCATAAATCGCTTTAGTAAGATGAGCACGTCAGTTATTTTTCCCCACCGTGCCGTGAAGGACAGAAGTTATGCTTGATGATCTCCGCTCCCAGGTCCTTGAGGCCAATCTGGAACTCGTTCGCCGCGGCCTGGTCCTCTATACCTTCGGCAACGTCAGCGGCATCGACCGCCAGACCGGCCTCGTCGCCATCAAGCCCAGCGGCGTACCTTACGAATCCATGCAGGCCGAGCACATGGTCATCACCGACCTCGACGGGAAAATCGTCGAAGGCAATCTCCGTCCATCCTCTGACCTCGGCACGCATCTCCTGCTGTACCGCGAGTTCCCTTCCATCGGAGCCGTCGTCCACACGCACTCTGAATACGCAACTTCCTGGGCGCAGGCCGGACGCAGCATCCCCGCCTACGGCACCACGCATGCCGATTACTTCTACGGTCCCGTCCCCGTCACCGAAGAGCTTTCCGACAACGACATCAACGGCGACTACGTGCATAACACCGGCCTCGCCATCGTCCGCCGTTTCCATAATCTTGATCCAACCGCCATGCCTGCTGTCCTCGTCGCCGGACATGCGCCCTTCTGCTGGGGTGAAGATCCCGCACACGCAGCACATAACGCAGTCGTCCTCGAAGCCGTGGCCCGCATGGCCTTCTTCACCGCAACTCTCAACCCGGACAGCAAAGGCGTGTCGCAGGCGCTCCTCGATCGCCACTATTTCCGCAAGCATGGCACTCACGCCACCTACGGACAGAAAAATTAAGCCCGTGAATGACAGGTACAAGAAATGAACGTTCGCCAACATAGCCGAGGCACAACACAATATGCTGCTTGAGACCGCCAGCAAACTCACCTTCCACCCGTCTGCACTTGCTCTCCTGCTGGAGTCGTCAGGCAAATCGCTCGCCCACCTGAACGGCGTCGACATACTTGTCATCGCGGTTTACTTCGCCATCGTCATCTTCATCGGCTTCTATCTCAAGGGATCGACCAACACCAGCGAAGAATTCTTCATGGCCGGACGCGAGATGACCGCCTGGATCGCTGGCCTCAGCTTCGTCTCTGCCAACCTCGGCTCGCTTGAACTCATGGGCTGGGCAGGATCCGCCTATCAGTACGGCATCCTCGCCACCCATTGGTATTGGATCGGCGCTATCCCCGCCATGCTCTTCCTCGGCATCGTCATGATGCCCTTCTACTACATCTCGAAGACGCATTCCGTCCCCGGCTACCTGCATCTGCGCTACGGCGACGGAGCACGCGCACTCTCCGCCGTCAGCTTCGCCTTCATGACCGTCCTCATGAGCGGCATCAACATGTATTCGATGGCCATCGTCATGAAGGTCGTCCTCGGCTGGAACCTCAACTTCAGCATCTGGGTCTCGTCCATCACCGTCGCGCTTTACGTCGCACTCGGCGGACTGCGTTCCGCCATCTTCAATGAAGTCCTGCAATTCCTGCTCATCTGGCTCGGCGCGCTGCTCGTGCCCATCCTTGGACTGATCGAGGTCGGCGGCTGGACCAATCTCCGCGCTCAAATTCTCCAACGTCTCGGGTCAGGGGAATACGTTCACATGTGGAGCACCCTCGGCCACTTCCACGACAACCCCATGGGCGTTCACTGGACGGGCATCGTCTTCGGCCTCGGCCTCGTCATCAGCTTCGGCTACTGGACCACCGACTTCCTCGTCGTCCAGCGCGTACTCTCCGCGCACAATCTGCGCGCCGCTCGCATGGCTCCCATCATCGGCGCCGGATTCAAAATGGCCGTGCCGTTCATCGTCATCCTGCCCGGCCTGCTCGCTCTCTCCGTGCTTCCCTTTCATCTCGTCGGAGAAACCCAAGCCGTCGCCACCGGACAACATAGCTATAACGAAGTCCTCCCGCTCATGCTCGTCCGCTATTGCAGCCCCGGATTGCTCGGCCTCGGCGTCACCGCACTCATCGCCGGATTTATGTCCGGCATGGCAGGCAACGTCAGCGCATTCTCGACCGTCTGGACCTACGATCTCTACGGCGCCTTCATTAACAAGAAAGCCACCGACAAGCATTACGTCTCCATGGGACGCTGGTGCACCTTCGTCGGCGTACTCATCTCCGTCGGCACGGCATACCTCGTTCAGCACGCAGCCAGCATCATGGATTACGTGCAGGCGCTCTTCAGCTTCTTCATCGCGCCGCTCTTCGGAACCGTCATCCTCGGCATGCTCTGGAAGCGCGCCACCAAGGCCGCCGGCTTCTGGGGCCTCCTCTCAGGAACAGCAACCGCCGTCGGCCTCTGGGCCTGGGTACATTTCGATCCATCCGCTCTGCGCTACGTCGCTCTCTCTGCCGACGCCAAAGCAATGGCCGAAGACATGTACCGCGCCCTCTGGTCATGGCTCGTCTGCGTCATCGTCACCATTGTCGTAAGCTACATGACACAGCCCAGGAAGGAATCCGAACTCGAAGGCCTGGTCTACGGCGCCTCGCGCATCCCTGAAGAGCACGACGAGCACTGGTATCAGCGACCGATCGTCTGGGCCGGAGTCATCGCCGTCCTCTTCGTCATCCTCAATGTGATTTTCTGGTAAGGAGAGATCATAACCATGCGCGAAGCAATGTCGATCTGGTTTTTCGCCGGCGTCCTCTTCCTCCTCTATGGCATCATCATTATTGCCGAGGGCTTCTGGGAGCTGTCCCATCCTCCGGCCAACCCTCCCGTACTCTTCAATCTGCACCCATCCATATGGTGGGGTGCCATGATGACCGTCGCAGGGCTCGCCTATACCGTCCGCTTCTGGCCACGCGTTAAAAGATAATGGAACACCGCCCGGGGTGCCCCATGTTCGCGGAGCCGAAGGCGCAGCTAACGTGGGGTAGTTCGGAAATTTAGAAATTGATTGAATGACGGCGCTTTAGCCCCTCAGGGAAACTCAAAGGAACCTACGAAATGAAAAAGCAACTTACATTCGGAGTCATTGTCGGCAGCCGCGGATTCTTCCCGCATCACCTCGCCAAGGAAGGCCGCGAAGAGATGATCAAAGCGCTTGATGCCGACGGCTATAAATGCATCGTGCTCTCTCCCGAGCAAACGCAGCATGGGGCTGTGCAAACTCCCGACGACGCCCGCCATTGCGCCGAGCTCTTCAAGCAGCATCGTGAAGAGATCGACGGCATCATCGTCACGCTGCCCAACTTCGGCGAAGAGCGCGCCATCGTCGATGCCATCCGCCTCTCGACTCTCAAGGTCCCCGTACTCGTCCAGGCCACGCCCGACCGCGCCGACATCATGAAGATCGCCAACCGCCGCGACAGCTTCTGCGGCAAGATGTCCGCCTGCAACAATCTCATGCAGTACGGCATTCCCTACTCGCTCACCGCGCTCCACACCGTCTCGCCCAGCTCTGATGCCTTCAAGAAAGATCTCGCCTGGTTCGCCGCCGTCTGCCGCGTCGTCAACGGCTTCAAGAACCTCCGCATCGGCGCCATCGGCGCACGCCCAGCGGCCTTCAACACCGTGCGCTACAGCGAAAAACTCCTCGAGCTCAACGGCATCTCCGTCGAAACTCTCGACCTCTCAGAAATTCTGGGCCGCATCAATCATATGAACGACACGGACGACGCGGCGCAGTCCAAGCTCGCCGCCATCAAGTCCTACGTTGCCACCAGCGGCATCCCTGAAGCAGCTCTCATGAAGATGGCCAAGCTTGGCGCCGTCATCGACGGCTGGATGAAGGAAACCTACTGCACTATTAGCGCTATTCAGTGTTGGACCTCGCTCGAAGAATACTTCGGCGTCGTACCCTGCACCGTCATGAGCATGATGAGTGAGAACCTCTTCTCCAGCGCTTGCGAAACCGACGTCGTCGGTGTGCTCAGCATGTACGGCCTCGCCCTCGCGTCGCAAACCCCAAGCGCTCTGCTCGACTGGAACAACAACTACGGCGAAGACCCTGACAAGGCCGTCTGCTTCCACTGCTCCAACCTGCCAAAGCACTTCTTCGCCGACGTCAGAATGGACTACCAGGAGATCATCGCTGGAACCGTCGGCAAGGAAAACACCTTCGGAACATGCGTGGGCCGCGTCAAAGCCGGAGCCATGAGCTATCTCCGCTTCTCCACCGACGACTTCGACGGAAAAATCCGTGGCTATGTCGGCGAAGGCGAATTCACCAACGATCCACTGGAAACCTTCGGCGGAGCAGGCGTAGTGAGAATCCCCAAGCTGCAAAAGCTCTTGCGCATGATCTGCGAACGGGGCTTCGAGCACCACGTCGCCGCAAACTTCTCAACCGTCGCCAGCCCCGTATACGAAGCGGCCACCCGTTACCTCGGCTGGGACATGCACTACCACGAAGACCCCAACGCTTAACAATCTGGGTGCCCCATCCTTTCGCATTCTTTGGCGAAAGGGTGGGATAGATTAGAAGCTTCCAGTCGTAAAATCTGACCGTCATCCTGAGCGAAGGATCTTAACAATATCGGCAAGCGCAAGTAACTTATCGTTAGAAAGAAAACCCGGGTGCCCCACGTTCGCGAAGCTAACGTGGGTTAAAACGTACCCAAATCACAGAAGCAAACCAAGGAACAAAGATGTCAACCATTGCAGGCGTAGATTTCGGAACCCTCAGTGTTCGCGTCACTCTCCTCGACAGCGAAAAAGGCCGTCTCGCCACCGCGAGCGCCGAATATCCGCTCCATCGCAAGCGCGAAGATCCCGACTACGCCACGCAATCCCATCAGGACCAGATGGACGCCCTCGTCAAAGCCACACGTCAGGCAATCCATGACGCAGGCATCGACGGCAGCCAGATCGAAGCCATGGCCCTCGATACCACCGGCTCCAGTGTCATTCCCGTCGGCGAAAACCTCCAGCCGCTCGACGACTACTACCTCTGGTGCGATCACCGCGCTAAAGAAGAAGCGCAACAGATCACCGAGCTCGCGCACAAAGAAAACATCGAAGCCATCGAGTGGTGCGGCGGCGTCTACTCCCACGAATGGGGATTCGCCAAGCTTCTTCACTGGTTCCGCCACAACCCCGAAAAGCGCGAGCATTTCGTCACCGCCTTCGAGCACTGCGACATGGTCGCAGGCACTCTCTGCGGCATCACCGATGCAAAGCAGGTCAAGCGCAGCGCCTGCGCCATGGGCCACAAATGGATGTGGAATCCCAAATGGGACGGCCTGCCCTCGCAGAAATTCCTCTCCGATCTCGATCCGCTCTTCGACGGCATCCGCGAAAAACTCTCCGGCGATTACGCTACCTCAGACAAACTCGCAGGTCATCTCTCGCCCAAATGGGCAGAAGCCATGGGCCTGCGCGCCGGAATCCCCATCCCTGTCGGTGCCTTCGATGCCCACTGGGACGCCATCGGCGCGGGCTGCCGCGAAGGTGACGTCGTCAACGTCGTCGGCACGTCCACCTGCATCATTGCCATGCAGAAGAAGGCGAACCTCGTCCCCGGCGTCTGCGGCGTCGTCCCCGGCAGCGTGCATCCGAATTACACCGGCGTCGAAGCCGGACTCTCCGCTACCGGAGACATCTTCGAAGCCATCGCCCGCCGCGCAGGACACAAAGTGTCGGAACTGTCGAAGGGCCTCGAAACATACCGTGCCGGACAAACCGGCCTCCTCCGCCTCAGCTGGGACAACGGCGACCGCACCGTCCTCGTCAACTCCGAGCTGGGCGGCGTAACCCTCGGCTGGAACCTCATCCACACAGCGCAGGACGAGCTCTTCGCCGCCATTGAAGGCACTGCATTCCACACCCGCATCATCCTCGAGCGCATGGCCGAGTACGGAGTTCCCGTGGATCGAGTCATCAACGCCGGAGGCATCCCGCAGAACAACCAGGTGCTAAATCAGGTCTACGCCGACGTCCTCGGCAAGCCTGTCCTGGTTCCTGCCGGAATTCCCACCAGCCTCGGCTCCGGCATCTTCGCCTTCCTCGCCGCCGGAACCTTCTCGACCGTCGAAGAAGCGCAGGAAAAGATGTGCCTCAGCTACAACACCTTCATCCCAAATCCGACGGCCCACGCAATCTACAACCGCCTCTTCGACCACTACCGCAAGCTCTACTTCGCCTTGGGCACCCGCAACGCCGAAGCCGCCTCCCTCGGTGACATCCTCCCCGACCTCCGCAAAATCGCCGTAGAAGTTACCGCCGGAAAATAATGCGTAGCACCACCACCGCCTCCCGAAAAAGCACGTCATTCTGACCGCCAACACGGTGAAGGTAAGAACCCAGAAATGCCGACACATCGATACACCCACACCCATTTAGAGGTAGAAGCACCGACCGTGAGCCGGTGAAGCAATGGAACCCAATGCAGGGGGTGAGTGTACCTGGACATGCGTTACGTTGTGGACTTGAGACATCCGTTACAAGCCCCTTGCGGTGGCGATGATTCGAGCTGAGGGGTACATCAAGACATATCTAGTCGTCGAGGCCGTTGGAATGTGGGAATCCCGAAGGGATTTCCACAGAGTGTGGGGAGGATGGGAAGCCGGCATCATGGCTTTCCGTGCTTTCCATACTCTGTCATTTCCATGGCCTGTTTTGCCCGGCGACCTGGATCAATCAGCAACGCCGCCTGGCCCAATACACCGCACCCGCCACGACCGCTTATTGTGATCGGTTGTCAATGAGTGCATCGGCGATTTGCGCTCATCGAACATTGGCGAGGCTCCGCTCTTACGACAACTGCGTTGTGCCGGAATGTGCCTTTCGCTCTGTCCCCAAAAGAGTAAGTTTTGAGAGGGCTGTGTCCTACCTTCTGGATCGGCGCTGTGACGATTTCAACCCAGCGGAGTTAGCCCACTCGGAGACTCAGCATAAAGCCTCTCCGTCTCTCGCTGTAGCCGGGCGAGCGAGTCTGCCGGACCGGGCCGGGACGATCCCGGGTGAAACCGTGAAAGTTATACGACCCAATCACGTTTCGGGTCTTTCACGTATAAACGTTTTACAGTGCCGCAAGAGGTGCACAGGTCAGCAAAAAGGGTCTCCCTTTTCTCCCTTGCGGACCGTTTGAAAAAGCCTTTCTCTTTCTCTTTGCAGAGGAGGCCGGGACGTACGTCCCCACCACCACCAGAAGCAGAAACAGTGAGACCGCTGATGAGTTGGGAACCGCCGCAGTGTTCACATGTATTGTTGGGCATGGACAACTATAGCCCATGAGTAATTCATGATCTCTCTCCAAGGCATACAACATCGTCGTGCGTTCCCAAAGCTGAGGAACCATCGCCGTCGCGCTTCGCTGTAAACCATGTCTCCGGTCCTGTTTTGTAACGCAAGTGCTAAGTACGCTCAGGGATTCAGCCCCTCACGAGCTGTCAAGCCCTGAGGAAAATATTCGATCATTAGGTTGCTGATATAAAAAGACTTAATCCATCGGATAATGTGCAGAGAATTATGCCCAAAATTGATAAACTGGAAATAGGCGGGATCGAACAGCCAGATCCAGACAACTCACTGGTAACTTGCTGATTCTAAACGATCTCCGTACAAGCTTAAGCTTGTAAGCTGCTGAAACTAAAGAATCTCCGTACAAATGATCGGGGGGTACCCCTCAGGGAGAATTCACATGAATGCCGCCGTCGTTAGCTCCTTCTCAGCGCCACCCGTCTATGCCACCTTTGCTGATCCCCAACCGGGCGATGGAGAAATGCTCGTCACCGTCACAGCCGCCGGCCTTCATCCCATCGTCAAATCGCTGGCCAACGGAACCCACTACGGCAGCACCGGCCAGCTCCCATTCATTCCGGGCGTTGACGGAGCAGGAAAGAAAGAGGATGGCACCCGCGTCTTCTTCGGAGCGGGCCGGCCGCCCTACGGTTCCTTCGCTGAAAAGACTATTGCATCGCCTTTGGTCTGCCTGCCCCTGCCTGACGCGCTCGACGACGTCACTGCAGCCGCCATCGGCAACCCTGGGATGTCTTCCTGGGCAGCGCTAAAATTTCGGGCAAAGTTTGCCACCGGAGAAAGCGTCCTGATCCTCGGCGCAACCGGGGTCGCGGGTAAGCTCTCCATCCAGATCGCCAAACGCCTCGGAGCCCGCCGCGTCATCGCCGTAGGCCGCAACCCGCAGGCATTAGAGGAATTGAAGAGTTTAGGTGCCGACGCAGTCATCGCCTTAGGCCAGGAACACGACGCATTGATCGCCGCGTATCGGCAGGAATTCGCTGAAAATGGCGTCAATGTCGTACTCGACTACCTGTGGGGCGAGCCAGCCGAAACCCTCCTGAGCGTCGTCTCGCAAAAAGGCCTGCAGCACAGATCGCCACGCATCCGTTATATCCAGATCGGCAACAGTGCCGGACCGAACATCACCCTGGCCGGGGCCACCCTCCGCAGCTCAGGACTCGAACTGCTGGGCAGCGGCTTCGGCAGCGTGGCAATGGAAGAAATCGGCAAATCCGTCGGCGAATTCTTTCAGGAAGCAGCGAAAAAGCCCTTCGTTTTTGACGTGAAAGCCGTCCCATTGCGCGAAATTGGCGCTTATTGGAACGCTTCCGAACAAGGAACCCGCCTGGTCTTTCAGCCTTAGGTTGGTCCTGTGCGAATCCCACCCTTCGCCTTTGGCTCAGGATGGGGTGCCCAGTGACTGTTTTTACGTGCTCTCCAGTTGCCGCGCCAAATCCTGGGCCGCAGCAGCTACGGAACGCAGCATCATCGCCGCCACATAGGCCGCGCCGAAGCCATTGTCGATATTCACGACCGACACATTCGGCGCACAGGAATTGAGCATGCCCAGCAAGGCAGTAAGGCCGCCAAACGCCGCACCATAACCAACACTGGTAGGCACAGCAATCACCGGAGCAGCAACCAGGCCGCCAACGACGCTGGGCAGCGCACCTTCCATGCCCGCGCAAACAATCACGGCCCGCGCCTCGCGCAGCGTCTCATGCTGGGCGAGCAACCGGTGCAGTCCGGCAACGCCAACGTCATAAACGCGGTCAACCTTCACGCCGAGATATTCGGCAGTCACTGCAGCTTCTTCGGCGACTGGAATATCGCTGGTGCCAGCGCACAAAACCGCGACCCGGCTCGCGTTCGACGAGGCATCCGTCTGCCGCAGCCCGATAATACGCGCCTCGGTATGATATTCGGCTGCGGGAACCATCTGCTTCACCGCATCCCATGCCGCAACCCCGGCCCGGGTAGCGATCACATCGCCGCCAGCCACCGCCATGCGCGCAAAAATCTCGGCTACCTGCTCCGGAGTCTTCCCCGCGGCATAAATCACCTCCGGCAGGCCAAGTCTCAACGAGCGATGATGATCGATCTTTGCAAAACCCGCGTCTTCAAAGGGCAGATTCGACAACTTATCGAGAGCCTCGGCGGGAAGCACGCTGCCGCCCTCCACCTGCCGCAGCAGTGCAAGTATTGCGTCGCGATTCACGCTTCCACCCTCTTCTCGGAGGCAGCCGCGAGCGCAGCCTGCATCACCTGCTTAAGTGGAACACCATGTTTACGAGCAGCCGCAGCGCAGTCCTCGTACTCCGGCATCCAGTTCACATCGCCGCCGTCGCGCGAACCAACCTTCACGCGAATATTTCCGAACTGCGTCTCGACCTCAATAAATCGACGCTGCAGGATGACGCGATCTTCCTCGCGCGCGCGAAGGCCAAGCGTCGTCGTCTCCCGCAGCAGCAACTCTTCGAACGCCTCACGCCGCTCGGGACGGCAAAGCACTGTCAACAGACTCCCCATGCGCCCCTTCTTCATCACCACCGGCGCACACATCACATCCAGCGCGCCTTCTTCGAGAACCCGCTCCATCACATGCGCAACGAGCTGCGGAGTCGCATCATCGACCGCGCATTCGAGCACCGCGACGCGCTCCAATAGAGAAGTCTTCCTCACTGCCGTCTCGCCGATACTTAACCGTAGAACATTGGGAAAATCTTTCGGATTGCGAGTGCCAGCGCCATATCCAATCCCATCCGCCGCAAAGGTAGGAACATTCTCGAAGCGGCATCCCAACGCTTTTAACAATGCGGCTCCGGTTGGCGTGGTGAGTTCCTTCTGTATGCCCGCGGAATACGTCGGAATGCCCTTCAGCAACTCCGCCGTCGCAGGCGCTGGAACCGGAAACATCCCATGCGCACACTGCACAAATCCGCTTCCAACATTCACCGCTGAGGCATACCACGCATCGACCCCAAGCGAGCGAAGGCCTGCCGCGCCGCAGACGATATCTGTGATCGTATCCACGGCACCCACTTCGTGAAAGTGAATATCTTCAACCGGCTTATTGTGAATCTTCGCCTCAGCATGCGCCAGCAGCTCAAAAGTCCTTAGGGCGAGCGCTTTCACATCCGAAGCCAGCGACGCCTGTCCAATCAGCTCACGAATCTGCTTCCAATTGCGGCCATGCACATGGTCGTGCTCGTATTCGTGGTCGTGGTGGTCATGAGGATGCTCGTGCTTTTCATCATGGTGGTGATGATGTTCATGCTCATGTTTATGAGCATGCTCGGCAATCTCGCCGCTGGCCGCATCCAGAACATCCACTTTGATCGCGCTGATACCGCTTCTGTCGACCGATGAAAATCTGAGAGTCGCGCCAATGTTGAGAGCGCTAGCGGCTTCTTCTAGGAGCGAGCGCGAGACGCCCGCGTCAATCAGTGAGCCAAGAAGCATGTCCCCGCTGATGCCGGCGAAACAATCCAAATAACCAATTCTCATCAAGCGATCCGGGGCTGAAGCCCTCCATCTCCCGTCTATATTCACCGGGCTAAAGCCCGGTGCTTCTAACAAAGAACCATTTCATGAAACTCTTTATCTTGCTTTAGTCAGGGCATCGATGGGCAGAATCTCATTCATCGATCCGGAGCGGTAGCCTTCGCAGTCGACCGCAACATAATGGAAACCTGCGGCGCGCACGGCATTGCCCATCTGCTTAAATGTTTCCGGCGTCATCGCAGATGCCAGCTCATTTTCTGCGATTTCAATCCGCGCGATGTTGCCATGATGTCGTACGCGAAAATTCCGCAGTCCCAGCGCACGCAGCGCCTCTTCAGAATCTTCCACCATGCGCAGCGCCTCCGGCGTAACGCGGCGGCCATATTCAATCCGAGATGACAAGCACGCCGATGCGGGCTTGTCCCATACACGCAAGCCTGCGGTCTGCGCGAGAATACGAATATCGCTCTTGCTCAGTCCGGCTTCAGCCAACGGAGCGGCGACGGAGTGTTCCACGGCAGCACGCTGTCCAGGACGAAAATCTTTCTTATCGTCGATGTTGAGTCCGTAAGCGACGGCAGTAAAGCCAAGACGCTGGCGTTCTTTCTCAAGCACACCAAAAAGCTCATCTTTGCAATGAAAGCAGCGGTCCGCCTGGTTTATGGCATATGCTTCACGTTGCAGCTCGTCGGTTTCGACAGTGCGCAGCGGAATCGACTGCTCCTGGGCGAACTCCACCGCTTCGCGATAATGGCTGCGTGGCAGGCTGGCTGAGTCGGCGATGATGGCGACCATGCTATCGCCCAGCACTTTGTGCGCGGCGTACGCGAGATACGCTGAATCCACGCCGCCCGAATACGCAACGATCATGCTGCCCAGTGCTTCCAGCCGCGCATCAAGCTTCCGTTGTTTCTCTGCTAATTCCATCATCAGCCCAGCCATTGCGGATTCTGGTATGTGCCATCAAAGTTGTGCGAGGTCTTGTACAGTTCGAACTCGCCTTTTTGCGCGACCGTCTGGGTCTTGTTCAGGATCGCGCTGACTTCCGTCTCGCTTAGCCCGCGGAAATTTTTCGCTGTATCGAGAGCCTGCTGCAATATCTGCATCGAGTCGCAACCAGTGATGACCACGCTGACGGGAAGGTGCATCGCGTAGCGCAAACACTCAACGGGAGTCACGGTCTTGCTCTTCAGAATGACACCGTCGCCCATCGGCTTCATGCCAAGTACGCCCATATTCAGCTTTTTCGCTATAGGAACGACTTTGCTACCGAAGCTGTCGAAGTGAGCATCCATGGCGTTAAGCGGCATCTGCACCGTATCGAAAGTGTAATTATGTTTCGTCGCCGTCTCAATCATGTGCAGGTGAATTTCAGGGCTTTTATGGCCAGTGAATCCGATGAAGCGCACCTTGCCTTCTTTGCGCGCCTTTTCCAGATATTCTAGCGTTCCGCCAGCGGCGAAGACACGCTCCGGATCGGTCATTCGAATGACCTCATGAATCTGAATCAAATCAATGTGGTCGGTCTGTAACCGTTTCAGCGACTCTTCCAGCTGCTCCTGCGCGGCCTTTATGGTGCGCCCATCAAGTTTGGTCATCAGGAAGGCTTTTTGCCGGTAACCATCCTTGAGAGCGATGCCCATACGCTCTTCGCTCAGGCCATTGTTGTAATCCCAGCAGTTGTCCAGAAAATTGATCCCAGAATCAAGCGCCGTGTGGACGATGCGGGTCGAATCTTCCTGCGAAACGTAGCCGCGGCCAATGTGATGGCCTCCCAACCCGACCAACGATACTTTAGCCCCGGTACGGCCCAGTGTGCGGTAAGGCATTCCGGAGGCGGCATCCACCGCATCGGCGTATGGAACAAGGGTCGAGGACAGGGCGGCCATCGCGGCTGATTTCAAAAATTCGCGGCGTTCCATCCTGGGACTCCTTTTTCCCATCCTACTCCTTACATGTAACGGATGAGCTTCATTCACTTCGATGCGCAGTTTTGTGAGCACGTCCATCGAGTCCTGCGCGTTAATCTAAAGAGAGAAGATGTCTGTACTTCAATTACGATCGGCTCTTACCCCCGAGGAGCGCCAACAAAAGCAGAAGCTGATTATCCGGGACTCGCTGGCTTTGCTTAGCCTCTTCGCCATCGTTGTAGTCCTCTTTTTTATTACTCTTTTCCTCTTTCACTCCTTTTCTGTCCATCGCCAGGAACTTGCTCAGCGCTGGCGTACGCGGGGAGAAGGGGCTCTTCGCGCTGGCAAGCCGATGGCCGCAATTGATGCGCTTCGTTCGGCGCTGGCCTATGCCCCGGATGATGAGAATTTGCAGATTGAATTGGCCGAAGCTCTGGCAGCTGCAGGACGCACGCAGGAGGCGGTCGCATACTTCAATACTCTGCTCGATTCCCGCCCAGGCAGTGGGATGATCAATCTACAGCTCGCACGTCTAGCGGCGAAACAGGGCGAAGAAGCAGCGGCGCTTGAGTATTATGAGACCGCTCTCGATGGTACCTGGGAAGGTGATGGTTACATTCGCCGCCGCGAGGTCCGATTGGAGCTGGCACAATATCTGATCGAGAGGAAGCGCTACGACCAGGCCAGAAATCAGCTGCTGATCGCAGCAGGCAATGCGCCTGACGATGCCGGCCTGGAAATTACCATGGCAGCCTTGCTCGAAAAAGCACAGGACCCCGGCAATGCTCTTCACCTCTATAAGAAAGCTATCCAGCATAGGCCAGTCCGAATAGATGCGCTTTTAGGTGCAGGCCGCACAACGTATGCTCTCGGCCGTTATCTGCCGGCGAAAGATTTTCTGGAGAGGGCATTGAATCATCCTGATTTTGAAAAGGAGCCTGCAGATTTGCAGTTGCAATATCGCGATATGCTGTCCGATGCCGACCATATCCTCCTGCTCTATCCAGGCCCGGACCTGAATGTACGCGACAGAGCCGAACGCATTCTGGCCAACAGAAATACAGCGCAAGACAGACTTACCTCGTGTCTGAGCACTAAAACCGTCATACCGCCTGAGCTGCAGGCGTTGAACAATCAGTGGCAGCAGATACCGGCGACTCTGCGTCGATTGCAACTGGAGCAGGACCCGGAGCTGGAACAGAAAATTATGCAACTTGTTTATCAAACGGAAGAGGTCACCAGCCAGCAATGTGGAACTCCCACCGGCAATGATGCGCTCCTCCTTAAAATCGCCAAAGCTCCGGAAGCCGTGGAGCAAAGATGACCGTCCCACCCGTCCAGGAAACCGAAACAGCGCCGCAACGTATTCTGACCCAGGTGCAACTTGAAAAAATTGCGCCCACCCGCGACGAGCGGCTCTTCCTTGTCCTCTCGATTTTCATCGGCGTGCTCTCCGGGCTGCTCGTCGTCTCCTTTCGCGTTGCGATTGAGTGGATCAAAATCCTCACCCTTGGTTCGGCACCCCATGCCGGCCAGTTCCGGCTGCTGTTTGTTCCAGCCATCGCCGGATTGATCGTCGCCGCGTTGGTGCAGCTTGCCTTTCCAGCGGCACGCGGCAGCGGCGTCAACCAGACCAAGGCCGCGCTTTATATCTACAACGGCTTCATCTCTTTTAAAACGGTCATTGGAAAATTCATAACTTCGGCGCTGGCCATTGGGTCCGGCCATTCGCTTGGCCCCGAAGATCCGTCGCTGCAGATCGGCGCAGGCGTCGCCTCGATAGTCGCGCGCCGTCTGAATCTTTCCCGGCAGCGGTTGCGCCTATTCGCTCCTATCGGCGCAGCCGCCGGTCTGGCCGCCGCATTCAATGCTCCGATATCCGCCATCCTTTTTGTCATTGAAGAAGTTATAGGACGATGGAGCGCAGCCGTTTTAGGCTCCGTTGTTCTTTCCGCGATTTCGAGCGTCGTTGTCGCTCGCTGGTTCTGGGGCTCGGAGCCCATCTTCCGCATTCCGACCGTTACGCTGCGCGACCCGCGTGAGTTGATAGCCTATGCCGTCCTCGGCATCGTAGGCGGCTTTGCGGCGCTCGTGTTTTCTAAAGCTCTTGGCTACCTGCGCCCGCGTCTCCGCGCTATGCCCAAATGGACACAATATTGCCAGTCTGGCGTGGCCGGCCTGCTGGTTGGCATGATCGGATTCTTTGGTTTTCCCCAGGTCATGGGCCCCGGCTACGAGGTCATCGATCAGGCCATGCATGGGCAATTTGCCTGGAAGCTGCTGCTCGTCTTGGCGCTATTGAAGATCCTTGCAACCACGCTCTCGTTTTCCAGCGGAACGCCGGGCGGCATGTTTGCCCCCACGCTCTTCATTGGCGCAATGCTCGGTGCGTCGGTGGGATCATTCGAGAAGCTGTTTTTTCCCCACCTGACAGGCACAGTCGGCTCTTATGCTTTGGTAGGCATGGGCGTGCTTTTTGCCGGATTTCTACGTGCCCCGCTCACTTCCGTCTTCATGGTGCTCGAGGTCAGCGGAAACTACTCGATCATCCTACCAGTCATTCTGGCCAACATGATCGCCTATCTACTATCACGCGGCTTACAGCCTGTGCCGATCTTCGAGGTCTTCACCCACCAGGACGGCCTCGCTCTGCCCTCGATGGAAGAAGTACGAGAAGAATCTGAACTGCATCTCGAAGACGCTCTGATTCCCGTCCAGGTGCCGATCGTCAAAGGCAGCCAGTCCATCGCCAATGCAGGAGAGATCGTTGCAGCGACCCAGGCAAAAGCCTTCCTTGTCTCTCTTTGGGATGGCTCCTGGTATGCCATGACCACAGGCGAACTGATGTCGTTCAGCGCAACTCTGACTCCGGAGACGCCCATTGAACAGGCCCTTCCACCGGAACGCCTCCCTATCCTCTTTCCGGACCTGCCGCTCGACAGCGCACTTCCCTATTTTCCGCGCTGGCCTTTGCTGCCGATCATGAATCGCGCCACCAAGGGAACAATCGAGGGTATTGTCACGCTTGAGGATGTGCTGCAGCGCTATCACAAAATTTGAACGCATTCCTGGCTTCAATATCGTTCAACAGATTTCCGATCTTTTTCATCTTCTCCAGGAGAAAGCAGATGTTATCCGAAACTGATTTCAGCTTTATACGTCTACACGTTTAGACCATCTGCAATTGCGTCTGCAATTTTTGGTGAGGTTGGTATTTTGGGTTCTCCTGTTCTGGAAGCAAACACTTCAACCCTTGCACAGGGTGACCGCGCAACTGATCTTTCACGCTCTCTGGCCATCAGCGACGCTATGGCGCTCGGCATACTGACTCCCTGCGTATTGTTCATCCACGGCTATCATCCCTTTGCCGACGATGCCGGCATCTACGTTGCAGGCATCCGTAAGATGCTCGATCCCTCACTCTTCACGATCGATTCCAGCATGGTAGTTGCGCATACCCGATGGTCTATCTTTTCGCATATATTCGCCGACTCACTGCGTGTCACTCATATTCCTCTGGAAATCGGTCTTTTAGGCGCTTATTTTCTGTCCATTTTTGCGTTTCTCATCGGATGCCTCCGCCTCTCGCGGGGCATCTTCAAGGATCCGAATCTTCAGTGGGGCGCGACTCTTTTTGCCGGAGCCCTCTTCACGCTCCCAGTCGCAGCCACGTCGCTCTCGGTCATGGATCCCTACGTGACTGCTCGATCTTTCTCGACGCCATTTTCTCTCTTTGCGCTTGCTGCCTGTCTCGGACGCGACTGGAAACGCGCAGTACTCTGGTTTCTCGCCGCCACCACTCTGCACCCACTCATGGCCGCATATCTCGGCGCATTCCTCGTCACTTTTATCCTTGTCATGGAACGGCGTTGGATCTGGCTCACAACAGCTTGTCTAAGCGTTTTCGCGGGCTGTGCCGCTGTTCACTTCGTCACCCTTCACTCCCCATTGCCATACGGATATCGAGAAGCCGTACTGACACGAGATTATTTTTTCCTCTCAAACTGGCATTGGTATGGACTGATAGGGCTTCTGGTTCCGCTGTTGTTTATGTTGTTTGCAGCTTTTCGGTGCAGCAACGTCGCAGTTCGTAATCTTTGCTTTGCCTGCGTTGTTTCCGGCTCAGCCGCAATCGTGGTTTCAGCTTTCTTCGTTCACACTTCGGGAAGCTTTCTGCTGGCAAGGCTGCAGCCTCTCCGTAGCTTTCAGTTGATTTATCTCTCCGGCATCTTGCTTCTTGGCGGTTTTTTCGCGCAATATCTGCGCGGTAAGCGCGCCTTCGTGGGTGCGGCTCTTCTCATCCTTATCTGCTGTGCAATGTTATTTAGCCAGCAGCAGATATATGCGACCTCGGCTCACATTGAATGGCCCACCGCATCTCCGCTCAACAGTTGGCAACAGGCTTTCCTTTGGATCCGCCACAACACACCCGCCGATGCGGTTTTTGCCATCGCTCCGGATCGTGATGATTTAGACGGATCGGATATGCAGAGTTTTCGCGCTACCGCGATGCGCAGCGCACTGGAAGACGAGGTGAAAGACCCCGGAGTCGTGGCCATTTTTCCTCAACTTGCGCCTCACTGGAGGCGGATGCATGATCTCGAAAATGGTCTCGATCAGATGACCGATCAGCAACGCATCTCCCGATTGCGGCCCGCGGGAGTGAGCTGGCTTCTGCTGGAATCGCATTCTTCGACGCAAATGGATTGCCCATTTCGGAATCGCGCCGTCCTGGTATGCAAACTGCCCTAAAGCCAGCTGCTCAATCACTCTTTAGCCCTTCGACGGCGCTTGCATGATAAGACGACTGCCACTACTCTCGGTAGCAGGTAGCGTCTTACTGCATGCTGAGCCTGTACCAAAGACTTATTCTCGGATTTTTGATACTTATTGCGCTGGTCGGCGGGCTAGGAATGCTCGTTCGCCATTCGTTTGTGCATCTTTCCGCATTAGATGGCCAGCAGCAAACGGCGGACGCTGCCGTAGGGGCCCTGTCACAGGTTCAGGCATCGATAGCCCGGGAACAAGTGCTGGCTGGGCGCCTTGCCTCCGCAGCCGATCGGGCGGTCGAGTCTCAGCTGCTGGCGCAGGCGACTGTAACCGATCAGCGTATGACGCTCGCCGTCCCGCAATCGCCCTCACTAGGTGGAGTGCAACAGCGGCACTCCCAGTTGATCGCTCGTCTGCGCTCCACGCCGTCCGACAGCTGGCAGCATTTCGCCGAGGAAACGCTGCGTCCGCAACTCAATGAGATCGATGAGTCCATTTCGGACGCGCTGGGTACTGTGTTCAACAACCGTACGCGGCTCATGGACTCGCTGGACCACGAACGCTTTCTCTTGCGAGCGCGACTTATCGCTGCTTCCAGTCTCAGCCTCCTCGCTGCCATCGGCATCTCGGCAATTTCCCTGCTCTTCGTAATCATGCCGATCCGTCGCACCGCCAAAACTGCTCATCTCATTGGCCAGGGAGATCTGAATCAGCGCATCGAGTGGCGCAACCGAGATGATCTCGGCACCATTGCGACCGAGGTCAACCGCATGGCTATCCGTCTGCGCGACCTGCGCGAAACCGAATCGGGCCGGCGACAGATGGAACAACAGCTCAGCGATGCTGTCGTTCGATCGATTTTTGAACCGGTCATCGTGACCGATGCCAAGGGTCACGTGCTCAAACTGAATCAGGCATCGACGGAGCTTCTTGGCAAATCGGCGGGCGACAGAATGGCGCTCACCAACACTCCGGGAGGAGAAAAGATCCTCAATGCCGTTCGAAGCGCTGTCTCTATTCAGCGCGCCGTAACTGGCGAAGGCAGTGGCGAAAATGAAGCGCTGCTGCTCCCCATGCGCATTGGCAGCGCGCAACGCAGCTATCGGCTGCGCACCTCCCCAATGCGCGATGAAGAAGGCAAACTGCTGGGAGCAGTCACCGTCCTCGAAGACGTCACCGAACTGAAGGACATCGACCGCTTCAAGACGCGCTTTCTCTCAGTCGCATCCGAAAAATTACGCGATCCATTACGAAAATTAAGACTGGCCATCTACGCTCTCGCACGCGGTCATGCGGGTGAGTTGCGCCCCCTGCAGGCGGATATCCTGGAAGGCGCCACTAAAGAATCCGAAAAGTTGGACGACCTGATGTCGGATCTCATCGAAGTAGCAGAGCTTGATACCGGCCGCCGGGAAATGAAGATCGAACGACTGCGGCCCATAGAAATTCTCGACGATGCATACCATCGTTTTCGCGAACAGGCGAGAGAGAGGAATATCGAAATCACGGTCAGCGTCTTTGCCGATCTGTCGCACGTGAATGCCGACCGTCGTGCACTGCGCAGCATACTTGATAACCTGCTGACGAACGCGATTCGCTACACGCCCGTTGGCGGACAGATCCTGCTTGAGGCGTCAGAGATAAAAGAGAGCATCCAGTTCGTTGTCAGAGATAGCGGGCGCGGCATTGAAGCCGAACGCCTGCCAACCATTTTCGGCCGCTTCACCGAAAGCTCCGGAAGCGGCACTGGCCTCGGCCTGGCGCTTGTGCGCCGCCTCGTCGAAACACTTGGCGGCCAAGTAGCCGTCGAAAGCCGCCTTGGTCAAGGGACGACCTTCAGCTTTACCCTGCCCGTTGCTGCAGTGACGGCCACGCGCCACGAGGTTGAAGTTGGCTGACATACCCGACCAGGTTCCCGTTCCAGAAGAGCGGGCAAAGCTGCGTATCTATCTTGGCGCCGCGCCCGGTGTAGGCAAGACCTTCCGCATGCTCGAAGATGCGCACATGCTGAAGAGGAACGGCGTCGATGTAGTGATCGGCCTGGTTGAGCCTCATGGCCGCAAGGAAACAGCCGAGCAGATCGGCGACCTTGAAATTATTCCGCAGAAAGAGGTCGTTTACCGCTCGGTTACATTGCGCGAGATGGATATCGATGCCATCCTCGCACGCCATCCCCACACCTGCATTGTCGATGAACTGGCACATACAAACGTGCCTGGCTCGCGTAATCGCAAACGCTACGAAGATGTGCTGGAGTTGCTTGATGCCGGTATCAACGTGATGACGGCTATCAATATCCAGCACCTTGAGACGCTCAATGACGCCGTGTCGCGCTCCTCCGGCACTCAGATACGTGAGACCGTGCCCGACAGCTTTATCAAGCGCGCCGATGACGTCGTAACCATCGATGTAACCATCGATGAGCTGCGTACGCGCCTGCGCGAAGGAAAAATCTACGCTCCGGAAAAAGTAGAGCAGGCGCTATCCAATTTTTTTCGCAAGGGCAATCTCAATATGCTGCGCGAACTGGCGCTGCGTACCACCGCCGAGCAGGTCGGCACCGCTGCCTCAGAGTACCGGCGCACGCAGGGCCTCGAACAGGCTCCCATGCCGGAAAAGGTGATGGTCTGCATTTCCGCCCACACCGGAACGGAGCGCATCATCCGCGCGGGTGCGCGTATCGCAGGCCGCCTCGCCACGAATTGGTATGCCGTTTACGTAGAAACGCCGGGCAAGGATTTGCGCAACACCAATCCCGATGGTTTTCACCGACTGGAAGAATACAAGCGCATGGCCCGTGACCTCAGCGCCAAAGTCGTTGTTCTCAGTGATAAGAATGTCTCCGACGCACTCATCGCCTTCACCAAGCGCGAGAACATCTCGCACGTCATCTTCGGTCAGTCGGCGCGCTCGCGCTTTGACATTCTCCTGCGCGGTTCCGTCATCAACCGCTTTTTGGCTGAGGTACGCGATGCCACGGTGCAGGTCGTCCCGATGACGAAACAGAAACGCTGAGCTATTGCTTTTTTAGAACGGCACTACGGTTCTCATCCGTTGTGATGGCGGCTTCCAGTTTTTTCAAGGCGTCGTACTGATCAGGCTTGAGCATCAGCTCCTTCACCACGAGCTCACGGGAATAGTGCAGTACATTCTGATCTGCTTTCACTTCACTGTTGTAGGTCGCAAATCCGACGTCGACCTTGATAGGATCGGGCAGTTCATCCACCACAAACCCTGCAGGCACGGCAACGTCGAACGAATCTCGCCTCGTGCCGACTGTCCGCAAATCGATCGGATACTCTCTCGGCCTGTCGTTGAGCGCCTCTCCATAAGAACCAAGGACGCGCGGTCGGATCAGCAGAAGATTTCCAGCAGTCTTCGCGTATAGAGGTGCAGAGATTTGATATTTCACCATGAACTTTTCTTCCAGGTTTTGCACATTCTCTGCGCTTTCATCTTTAAGCTGAAACTCGGAAAAATCCTCTCGCAGTTGCCGTTCTACATATTTGCGCCGCTCTCTTTCTGTATTCTCAGCAAAGTAGTTCCGTTCCCTGCCCGAGGAAGCTCCCACTCGTTTCTCGGTAATGGACCCCTGCAGCGTTCCATCCGCATCCAACTGGAGTTTTGCAATGCGCTCGATGACATCGGCATCCGGCGGTACCACTGGTAGCTGGATTACCTGGCTGTTTGTGCCATTCACCAGCGTTCCGTAACTTCCCTGTAAATAGGTAGGCAGCAAACCAAGCGGTACATATTGGTTTGTCGGATCAAATATTAGGAAGCGCTGCCCATGGCTTGTCTTCACAATCGTCTTCAGCCGCGCATCGTTATATCCATCCGGAACCTCGATGGCAGCAATGGCATGATTTCCATCAATCGAAGGCACATCGGCATCAACAAAACCACGGCGAGTATCCACCAGTACATACGTGGCATGGACACCGATGGAATTCAGCATGGCAATTAACAGCGTCGCTTTGTCTTTGCAATCGCCATAGCGGTTATGGAACACGGCGGCTGCCGGATGTGGCTGATAACCGCCAATGCCAATCTCGATCCCCACATAACGAATTTCGCGTTGAAGAAATTCAGCGATTTTCTCGGCACGCGCCGTAAAATCGCTCTCGTTGCCGGTCAACTCATGGGCCTTGGCAACAATCTCGCTCGTGGCATTTGTCTGCGGCGCGCCGAGCCCGTCGTACCATTCGCCAATGGTCGTCCACAGCTGACCACCCTCCACGATGTTGTTCGCCCCGTAATGCACGACCATGCGGCCCGCGAGTGCAATCTCAGCAGGAGCAAGCGGCACATCGTCAATATCTATCGCGGGAATTCCTGTGAGTTCCCAGCGAAAGTGTCCAGGAGAAATCTCCTGCGGCGAAATGGATGTGTGGTTATGCCAAAGTGGACGCTGCTTCCAGCCTGCGGGAAGATCGATCTCGAAGATCGCGTGCTGCACCGGGATCGAGGTCTGGAAATCCCACGACTTTTCCGTCATGTAATTCGGCAGCAGGCTCTCCGACTCATAGGCAACAACGCCCCCGGGATCGGCTCCAGGCGGAGTGACGACTTTTGCGCGGTCATCAATATAGAGCATGCCGCCTTCTTCTCCGCCCTCTTCGCGAATTTGATCGTCTTTAACTGTGTAGGGATGACCGTCCGGGCCGATGCTCCAGGCATGGAAAGAGAGAAGCTTGCGGCCTCCGCCCGACCATGCCACTAATTCCGCATACTCGCGTCCCTGCGGCCGCAACAGCTTAATCACTTCGCGGCGCCGAAGACGAGCCTGTCCATCCGGCTGGACCGTCAACAGCTCGTCACTTAGCAGAACGACGGCCTTCGCTTTCACTGAATTTGTTACAGAGATGGCAGCGGCCTGTTGCATCCAGTCAGGCAGCGCAGGAGAAGAAGCCATCCCGCTGCATGTAGCCAGGAAAACGAACACGGCCACCAGATGAACTCGCATCTACTGGCCTTTTGCGGGAGCAGGTGACGCTAAGTGCAGAATCGCCTGTTGTTGATCCTGAGCGTTCGCCTTAGCAAAAAAATCCTTAACCTGCGGATACTCCTTCGCCGCATAAAGTATATTTGCCACCACTAACAATCGGCTGTACGCATACACCGTGCCAGTCCCTTTATATTTGGAAACGAAATCCGCGAATTGAGGTAAAGGTATTTCCACATCCTTCGGAACACTTTCCACGGCAAATCCTGTTGGCAGTGCAAGCGTCACAGTATCTCTCAACAGGTAAGGAAAGCGCAGGTCGACAGGATTTTCACGTTTTTCATGAACGAATAGGGGCTTAGCGTTCGCTTCAAAAAAGGTTCCTGGCAGAAAAACCCTTTTCCCTGTGGCTGTCCCCATGCTGCCGCTTACATCAAACACCACCATCAGCGGATGATCGTAATCGGTCGCTCCGAGAAAGTGATTCGTTTTCAGGATGACGCCAGCGGGCATCTCCTTCTGCAGTTCATCTTGGATGTCCTTCTTCGCCTCTTCGTCGTCCGTCCTAAGAATATGTTGACGCCAGCGTAATGCTTCGCCACCGGTGAAGGTAATCCGGATCAGGCCCTGCAGCTTCCCATCCTCATTCAGCGTCAGATCCGCGATTCGAACGATACTGGTATCCGCATAGGTCATTCCATTCGACTCTGCGATTGCAGTGCCACCCTCCACCTGGCGGACACCCTGGACAAATGTGTGTTTCCAGTGCAGCTTTCCAAACTCGCAATAACGCTGTCCTGGATCGAAAAACATCTCCTTGCCGTTCAACGGGACGATCGCAATCGCGTCATCCAGTTGATCCCAATCCAGATAACTCTGAACAAAAAGGCCGCTATTGCGATTCGTAATCGTCATAGCATATGCCTTCATGCCCGCAGCCCGCGTCAAGGCGATAAAGAGCAGAGTCAACTCGTCGCTGTTTCCGCGCTTCTGCTCCCATATATCGTCCGCCGTTTTAATCTTTAGTCCCTCCGCCTTGTTCTCAGCGGCGGAGTGTTCCCGGGTAAAGCTCGTGTTTTCGAGCTTCATCACCGCGGCATAGATCTTTTTGAGCTTCTCCTCTTGTGTATCGCCTGGCGTAACAAGCTGTTGCACGGCTGCTTGCATCTTGCCAGAAGGCTGAGCGAAGCGGTCTATATTTTTTGACCAGTATTTGCCCTGCTGCTTCCAGAACTCATCGCCACTGCGGTAGCTGGAGTAATAAAGAGCACCCTGTAGGAGAAACTCTCCATCGGCGGCATGTACTCTTCATCGACCATCGCGGGGACTTTCTCAATCGTTAGATCGTAGCCGTCCAGGCCACTGCGTACCTGCGCGCCTGGTGGAAGCATCGGCGTATACATCAGTCCGACAACCGTATTACCGTGCTCGCTGTTGCTGGTCAGCTCGCGCTGCGTTGGGTTGAAGTGATAATGCGCCTTGTGCACATACAGCGGCTGCTGGATATACCAGCGCGGTGGCACCGCATAACCGTCCTCGTAAGCCAGCACGTATTCGTATTCGATAATGCTGCCCACCTGCACATCCGGCAGACTGAAGACCTTGGCCATCTCGCGTACATTGCCTTGCTTCAGCAGCAGCTTCTCGATCGGCTTCCCGGTAAACGGAATCACCGTGCCATCACTATGTATGGTCCGACCCTGGATACCGCGGATCGAAAAACTTCTCCCCTCATAGGGAATCTCTACGTCGGCATATTCCTTACCCTTTTCGGTAAGAATTTTGATCCGCGCATAGAGCGAATGCATGTGCAGCTTGTCATCGGAGACTTCCTGCCGGAAAAGAAATACTGCCGGGGCATCCGGCGCGGCAGGATCGGACGTCATCTTAAGCTCTTCCGGGGTGGGCTGCTGAAAGTCAGAAGCAACAGCAGAAACCGAGCACAAGAGAGCCCAAAGCAGGAGAAAGTAACCACGAAAAACGTTCAAAAAGGCCTCGCAAAAGCACGAACATACTCCCAAATCGCTTCAAATCGCGTTCAGGATGCCCTAGTTCTACTTCAGAAAGAACCGGTTCGACAAGAAAATTCCGCGGGAAAAAACCTGCCGTTTTTCCTTTTGATACAAAATTCTGGGCAAGCGCCCCACCGACTGCTTCATAAATCATAAAATGCTGGTGATCGTCGCTGACCGGACACCGACGACTTCGGTTGCAAACCGGCAAAGATACCGGCGGCCGGCTGTGTTCGTACTCAGTTCGGTCCCGAAAAAAAGAACCACCCGCTCAACCCGCCACCATTAGCAAAAGGCCGTCGGTTCGCCCATCTCCCTCAAATCATGCCTCTTTGTAATCCGACGCGACCTTTATTCCCAGCCCCTGACTTCGGAAGCGAGCCTGCGTTTGCTACAATTGGATAGCACAGTACGAGACGATCAAGTTCGGCACGTACGGCAAGCAACACGGTACGGTTGAAAGATTTTGCTCTCCATTCCCAGTGAAAAGCCATGGGCAGCGTTGATGGCGAATTCAATATGGTTAGCAAACTCAGGAATTTACATCCGCCTACCGAACCAAAAATAGGCGCGTAGCTCAGTTGGTTAGAGCGCTACCTTGACACGGTAGAGGTCAGGAGTTCGAGTCTCCTCGTGCCTACCATCTTTTCAATCACTTACCAGATGGTCAAAAAATTATTGGGGTCCTTTGGGGTCCAATAAGCATTTTTACTCCCTCTCCCGCACTTCCATTTGTTTTTCCTGCTTCTGGTAAAAACATCTCCACCACGCGCGCCTGTGCCCACGTTTTTCCGGACTCAGGGCCTGCGTGTAGATGTCAAGGGTGATGCGGCTATTGGCATGGCGCAGCAGCTCCTGCATGACCTTGATATCCACGCCGGCCGATTTCAGCAGCGTCGAAAAGGTGTGCCCGAAGGTGTGCCAGCCGATATGTTTGGTGATGCCAGCCGCGATCGCAGCAGGACGAATGCCACGCTGCAGGATCATGTCCGGCGAATACGGTTGCTTGCCTTTCATGCGCGAAC
>Ga0206951_1018_pt1 | contig 49990 bp, 47 predicted proteins | sample Alteio_BWOrgHeat_38_FD_152974 | JGI IMG/M metagenome (GOLD analysis project Ga0206951, IMG submission 152974) | Enriched cells from forest soil in Barre Woods Harvard Forest LTER site, Petersham, Massachusetts, United States -... | ecosystem: Environmental > Terrestrial > Soil > Temperate forest >... | reverse complement strand
AGTGATCGCGAGTGCTTCAAGGAGGTGCCGTGCCGCCAACTCTGAAAAACGGAAAAATCTGCTATATCGAGATACCTGCGATCGATATTGCCTGCTCGGCAGCGTTCTATCACAGTGTTTTTGGATGGGAGATCAGGATGCGTGGAGATGGAGCCACCGCCTTTGACGATGCCGTAGGCGAGGTGAGCGGTGTGTGGGTTCTCGGACGCCCCCCTGCCGCGCAGCCCGGCTTTATGATTTATGTCATGGTCGACAGCGTGGAGAAGACGATCGAGTCAATCATCGCAAACGGAGGCGAGATAGTGCAGCCGATTGGGGCGAATGCTCCAGAGATCACGGCGCGTTTTCGCGATCCGGCAGGGAATGTGGTGGGGCTCTATCAGGAGCCAGGTTAAACTCCCCAGTTCTTTGCTGTCAGGCCATTCTTTGGAGCGCGAAGTACAAAACTGCAGATCCCTTCGCTCCGCGCTTCGCGCTCCGCTCGGGATGACAATTCGATATGCAGGCGCAGTTACTCCGCACGACTTTCGTCGACTTTATGCGGTAGGTCATCTGTGGGATAGAACATGGGTCTCTAATCATCAGCGTTTACGGAAGCGCTTTACCGCCAGGACTCCGTCAGCGTGGAGATCGGCATCCGATGAAGCTCTGAAGAAAATTTCAATTACGTGAATCCACCCGGCGATTGCCACCGTACTAAACACGACCGGGAGATTGAGCGCCGGGCCCCGCTGAGCAAACATTCAGATAGATACGCTTCAACTCTCCTGGAAATTTGCCAGGAGGCAACATCATGAACCAGCTCAAAGATACGGAAGCTGTCATATCAACCGATGAAAATCGGTCTGGTATGTCAAGACGATCATTTTTCAAGCAGGCCACGGTTGTCGGAGCGACCAGTGCAATCGCACTCGGTGGATTTGTCAACCTGGCCTCGGCACAAGATAAAGAAGACAACAGGAACGATCACGACAATGATTATCTGAAGAAGCGGGACCGGGATATTCTTGTTGCGGCTCAGATCGCGGAGGCGCTAGCTGTCACCACTTACACCAACATCATCGACCTCTCCCCATTCTTTACGCGCCTGCCCAATGACGATCAAGGTTATTTGCTGGCTGCCCGGCAGGAAGAGATGTCTCACTATCTGCTCGAACAGTCTGTGACCGATCAATTCACGCCGTTCAGCTCATTTTTCTATCCGAAGAAAATGTTCGCCGACCCGCAAACCACGTTAAACACTCTCGTTACTCTGGAGGATGCTTTCATCGCTGCCTATCTGGTAGGCGTGCGCCATTTCAGCACGACTGACTTGCGCGTTACCGCGGCGCGTATCATGGGCATCGAGAGCGACCATCGCACGCTGGCACGCGTCCTGGCTGGTGATGTGGCGGCGCGGGACGGTGGGCCAATTCAGACGATCACTGGAGCCCAAGGTGTTGCCGAGAGCGCCGATCCTCCGAATAACAATGGTTATGAAAGGACTCTCTGCTGGACCAGGATTGAGCAGGCACTCGAGGCGCTAATGCCTTTTGTGGACCTGAATGCCGCTAAGTCCGCGGGATTTAACACGGCAAAGTCATATTCGTTCGAGCCCTTCAATCCGACTCTGCCAAATCCTCTGGGAGAGTTCATCTCCTTTAAAGGCTGCTGAGAACGAACGATCGACAGGGTCACGAAATTGCTAAGATTCGTGACCTTGTCGTTCCACGTCGGGAGGAATAGACCATCTACTCCGCGTGCAAAATAATCTCGAAGAGCAGCAGGCAGATGGTCGTGTAGATCACGTCGTAGCCAGCCAGCATCTTGATCCATAAACTCGGGTCCTGCTCCCCGGTGAGGATATAGCTCGAAGCCAGTACCATCCCCAGAAGTGCCGGAATGAATAGCGGGAAAAGAATCAGCGGCAGCAGCAGCTCACGGTTGCGCGTGCGGATGGACAGCGCGGCGAAGAATGTTCCATTGACGACAAGCGCCCATGTGCCCAGCGGCAGCACCAGCGCCAGCAGCCAGCCGTTTCCCAGCGCATGCAGATTGTAAAAGATGATGAAGACTGGGGTGAGGATGATTTCAACGATCGAGACAAAGAGAAAATTCGCCAGCACCTTGCCAAGAAAGAGGGCTGAGGCTGGAGCAGGTGTCATGCGCTGCGCATCGAGCACCTGGTGGCGCAGCTCACGCGTCCATGCCTGATTCAGAGCGGAGACGGAGGCAAACATCGTTGCCACGCAGAGGATTCCACCGGCAATCTGGCGCGAAGACTCGCGCATGGGATCGAATGCGAGGCTGAACAGCACGACAACCAGCAGCGCAAAGAAGAGCATCGAGTTGATGGCGTCTTTTGAGCGCCACTCCAGGCGGATGTCCTTGAGCAGATGAGTCAGGAAGTAAGGCCGTCTCACAACATGCTCGCTTTCGTGATGTCAGCTGTTATTGCCTGCGATGCGCGAAGATAATCCGCAGGCGACAGAATCATCTGCGTGCCGCGGATTCCCGCCGAGACTGAAATCACATCAAACAGATCGAGCGTCTCATCCACGTAAACAGCGAAGTCTTTCTTTGCGCCGAAAACAGTAACTCCGCCGCGAATATATCCCGTAAGCGGCTGAATATCTTTGAGTGAAACCATCTCCGCCTTGCGCGCGCCTGCGGCGTGGGCGAGTTTCTTGAAGTCGAGCTCGGCGTTGCCGGGAACGACGGCGAAAACATGTTCTTTCTCGCTGGTGACGCAGAGAAGCGTCTTGAAAACCTGCTCGGGCGGCAACCCTATTTTTTCGGCAACCAGAATCGCGGAAAAATCTTCCGTGTCGAGCGCATAGTCGCGCAGCTCGTAGTGAACGCCGAGAGAATCGAGATAGCGGGCGGCATTGGTCTTCATGGTCGGAGAGCGGCTGCCTCTATTTTGCCTGTGGTGGTTGCGACGCTGCCAGCGATGAGCGTGATGAGCGCGTCGGCGAGCGGCTCGGCCAGCTCACGCTGGTGCGTAGTGAGCACGACGGTACAGCCGTCTGCCTTGATGCGGTGAAGCAGGGCGAGCATCTGGTGCGCGCTGCCGATATCCATGTTGGAAAAGGGCTCGTCGAGCAGAAGCATCTCAGGCCGCGACAGCAGCACGCGAGCCAGCGATGCGCGCTGCCGCATGCCCTGCGAATACTGCCCGACGGGCCGCGTCAGCGCAGGATCGAGCCCCACAGATCGCAGCGCCTCTTCGGGGGCAAGACAAGGCCGTGTACGGTACAGATCGGCGAAATACCGCAGGTTTTCGACGCCCGTGTATTCGTCGTAGAGCATCGGCGCGTGGCTCATGTAGCCGACACGTTCACGCGCTTCGTCTGGCGATGCTCCAAGCACCGTTATTTTTCCGTACGAAGGCTTCAGAAGCCCCGCCAGCACGCGCAATAACGTCGATTTGCCTGCGCCGTTTTCTCCCAGAAGGACATAACAGCGACCCGCCTCAAGCGTAAGCGAAACCTTGCGCAGCGCGGCAAATGTGCCATAGAGCTTCGATATTTCTTCAAGCTGCGCGGTAACAGGCATGGACTAAGGGATTAGTTTACAGGCGAGACGAGAGGTTTCTGCTGTGAAACCTCGCTGACAATTGGCAGCGTAGGTTCAGCGCAGCGCTTTGCGGAAACTGCTTACTTCGAAGACGCTGCGGTCGGAGCAACGATTGCAGCTGTTCCCGTTGCCTGCGCAGCAGCTGGATTCTGGCCCGGAGCAGCCGGCGCATACTTCGAAGCGCATTTCGCTTGCAGTTGCGTGGCATGGAAGACGCCGTCATGCCCAAACGTGCCGATGGCTAACGCCTGCGCATTGTCCTTGAACGTATCCGGCGGAGGCTCGTCGCCTTGATAGGCAACGTGCAGGGTGCGGGTATTTTCCACGAGAACGAAATCAGCGCCCATGCCCTTGTGCTGGATGGAGCCGGGCTGCACATTCCCGGCGACCCGCAGATGGCGGGTGTAGGCCTTGGTGCCCATCCCCTGCAATTCCTGGATGGTGACGTAATAGCTCTTGTTCGCCTGTACCCCGGTAATAGCGAGATAAATGATCGCTCCGAGAATTACGACGATGGCGATACCCACACGCGTACCTTGATTTTTGCTCTTCATGGCTGCATTCATTCTACTGCGGTTTTCCGGAGTGGGTGCCCCTTCTCGCGAAAGATATGTCGGTTCGGGACCCCAGAATAGCCCGGTCCGAAGAAGTTTATAATCGCCTTCAGGATTCATCTTGCATTCATTGAGCATCGAACTACGCAACCATCCTTTTCCAACGAGGTATTTATGAGCGGCAATGGCAACGGCACTCTCCACACCGGTTCGGACGTGCAGTCGACACAGGAAATTTTGAAACCTCGGGCGGAATGGGTTGAGAAACGCAAATCCGAGGCGGCGCGCACAGGGGACACCAACGTCTCGCAGATGCACTTCGCACGCCAGGGCAAAATCACCGAAGAGATGGAATTCGTCGCAAAGCGCGAAAACATCTCTGCTGAGCTGATCCGCGATGAAATCGCCGTCGGACGCCTCATCATTCCTGCCAACATCAATCACCCTGAGCTCGAGCCGATGGCCGTCGGCGTAGCCTCGCGCTGCAAAGTGAACGCGAATATCGGCAACTCCGCCGTTACCTCGAACATCGACGAAGAGCTGCGCAAGCTCCACATGGCCGTCCAATTTGGCGCGGATACCGTCATGGACCTCTCGACCGGCGGCAATATCCCGGAAATCCGCGATACCATACTGCGGCACTCGCCCGTGCCCATCGGCACCGTGCCCATCTACGAGGCACTCAACCGCGTCAAGAAGCTCGAAGACCTCAATATCGACGTCTATCTCGAAGTCATCGAAGAACAGGCGCAGCAGGGTGTCGATTACTTCACCGTGCACGCTGGAGTATTGATTCAGTACGTCCCCATGGTTGCCAAGCGCATCACCGGCATCGTCAGCCGCGGTGGCGCTATCCTGGCGCAATGGATGACCCACCACCACAAGCAGAACTTCCTCTACGAGCACTTCGACCGCATCGTGAAGGTCATGGCGAAGTATGATGTCAGCTTTTCGCTCGGCGATGGTCTGCGCCCCGGCTCAGTTGCCGATGCCTCCGATGAAGCACAATTCTCCGAATTGAAAACACTGGGCGAGCTGACAGCGAAAGCGTGGGAGAGCGATGTGCAGGTCATGATCGAAGGCCCCGGGCACGTGCCGCTCGACAAGATCAAAGAGCAGGTCGATAAGGAAGTGGAGTACTGCTTCGGCGCGCCGTTCTATACACTCGGTCCGCTAGTCACTGATATCGCTCCCGGCTACGATCACATCACCTCGGCCATCGGCGCGGCTATGATTGGCTGGCACGGCGCTTCCATGCTCTGCTACGTCACGCCGAAGGAGCACCTCGGCCTTCCCAACGAGAAAGATGTGAAGGACGGCATGATCGCCTACAAGATCGCCGCCCACGCCGCGGATATAGCCCGTCACCGTCCCGGTGCGCGCGATCGCGATGACGCAATCAGCTACGCCCGCTACACCTTCGATTGGGAAAAGCAGTTCGCGCTTTCGCTCGATCCGGAAACGGCGCGCTCTATGCACGACGAGACACTACCCGACGACTATTACAAGGAAGCGGCCTTCTGCTCCATGTGCGGTCCGAAGTTCTGCTCCATGAACTGGTCGAGCAAGGTGGACGAATTCAATAAGACGGTTCACGGCCTCGAAAAGGCTGACCTGAGCGGTCTGGTCACATTACAAGCGCAGCAACTGGCAGGCAAGAACTAGCAGCGCGATCAACCACGCAACATATGCGGAGGGCACACACGTGCCCTCCGCATTTTTATGGACGGAAGGCTGTCCATCTCTTGTTCATTCAAACGCTACGCACAGTGAGTCGGGTCTTTGGAAAACTCCTGCTGGAGAACGCGCGTCCAAGCCAGTATCCAGCAAGACACGACCGCGAACCGCAAACAGGAGATAACCGTGACCGATGCATCGGACATACTCGTAGAGAGACTCATCGCATGGGGAGTTGACACAATATTTGGATTGCCCGGCGATGGTATCAACGGAGTTTTTGAGGCGCTGCGCAAGCAGAAGGAAAAGATCCGCTTCATCCATGTGCGGCATGAGGAAGCTGCCGCTTTCATGGCTTGCGCGTATGCAAAGTTCACAGGCCGCCTCGGTGTGTGCATCGCGACCTCCGGTCCGGGCGGTATTCATCTTCTGAACGGACTTTACGACGCAAAGATGGATCATGCTCCCGTTCTGGCCATCACCGGCCTACAACATAGCGACCTCATCGGGACTTTCACCCAGCAGGATGTGGCGCTGGACAAGCTTTTTATCGACGTTGCCTCATACAACGAAAGAGTGATGAATGGCGCGCACATGGAGAGCGTAGCCGACCTGGCGATTCGTACCGCTCTCACGTCGAGAGGTGTGGCCCACATCACGATTCCTGTCGACGTACAGGTACAGGAAGTGAAGAAGGGGCGATCCGAGCGTAACCCCGTACATCACACATCGGCGGTTCCCGCGTACTTTGAACAGATGCCGTCGAGGATTGAGCTGGAGCATGCGGCGGACATTCTCAATCGAGGAAGTAAGATCGCGATACTCGCGGGGCAGGGTGCTTTGCACGCCACGCATGAACTGGAAGAGCTTGCGGAAATGCTGGGTGCGCCGATCATAAAGGCACTGCTTGGAAAGGCGGCGGTCCCGGACGACAGCCCGTATACAACCGGAGGCATTGGCCTGCTTGGTACAGAGCCGTCGCAGGATGCAATCGAAGGCTGCGACACACTGATGATGGTAGGCACATCATTTCCTTACATTGAGTTTTTACCGGAGCCGGGCTCCATTAAGTGTGTTCAGGTAGACATCGATCCGCAGCGTATCAGCCTGCGCCATCCTGCCGATGTGGCCCTCGTAGGCGATTCAAAAAGCTGCCTGCGCGCGCTGCTGCCACTACTCCAGCAACATGACATGGGTTTTCTGGAAAAGGCGCAGAAGGCCAAAGCTGACTGGCTGAAGCTGATGGAAGAACGAGGCACGCGCGACGATAAGCCAATGAAGCCACAGGTGGTCGGATGGGAATTAGGAAAACGCATTCCATCGAATGCTATCGTGGCTTCCGACTCCGGCACGATCACCACATGGTGGGCGCGCTACGTGCCTGCGTTGCGAGGCCAGAAGCATAGTTGCTCGGGAAATCTGGCCACGATGGCTTGCGGTCTTCCATACGCCATCGCCGCGGCGGTCGCTTATCCTGATCGCCCTGTGTTCTGCATCATCGGTGACGGTGGCTTGAGCATGCTGCTCGGCGAGCTGATCACAGTGGCTGCATATAAGCTGAATATCAAGATCATCGTCATCAAGAACAATACGCTCGGCCAGATCAAATGGGAGCAGATGGTCTTCCTCGGCAATCCCGAATATGCCTGCGACCTCTTTCCGGCAGATTTCGTTACTATTGCTCGCGGATGCGGTATCGAGGCGATACAAATAGAGGATCCTAAAACATGTGGTGCTCAGCTAGACGGCGTCATTGGCAGACCGGGCCCGGTTTTGATTGAAGCCGTCGTCGATGAGTTCACTCCGCCGATGCCGGCAAAAATCAAGGCGTCGCAGGCTCTGAAGCTGGCGGAAGCACTTGTACGCGGCGAGCCGAACCGGTCGAAAATTGTGCTCACCAATGCCCACGATAAAGTGCGTGAATTGGTGTAGAGCGCGTCTGTATTTATTTCGTTGTGCTTGATGCTATAAAGCGACTGCGAGAAAACGCAGACGCACATAGTCGGCGGTCCATTTGCCGAGATCGTCGCAGAGAACCGGCTTAAGAAGTTGGACAGTGTCGTTCAGAGCATCTTTACGATGCGCTTCGGGCAGTTGCTCAAAGAGTCCGCGACGAAAGGTCTCGAGCCATCCGCGCATACCGCTCTCCGGCAATGGCGTCGGGCGCGGAATCAGCTCGATGTAATGTACATCAAAGCCATGATGCTGCAGACGCGACTCATAGCTCGCCGGAGTAGGGAAGTAGTTGTGCTCGGCGTGGACCGCATCGATTCCATACTTTGAGAACACGGCAAGCAGCGCGACCTGAATCGCAGCGATGTTGCCATGGCCACCCATCTCGGCTACGAAACGGCCCCCGGTCTTCAGTGCGCGATGAACACCGGCGAGAACCGTATCCTGATTTCGCATCCAGTGCAGTGCAGCATTCGAGAAGACGACATCAAATTCGTGGTTGAATTCAAGTGCATCCGCGCTCATCACCTCAGCGTCAACTCCCTGCTTCTGCGCGGCCTCCACCATGCTGGCGGAGCTGTCTACGCCTTTAACTTTTGCGCCTGCGGCAGCAATCTTCGCCGTCAGCGCACCATCGCCACAGCCCAGGTCGAGGATGTGCTCTCCGTAACGGGGATCCAGAAGATCGATAACACCTCCAGCGAGGTCGGCGACGAAGCGCCCATTCAGCGCGTATTGGGTTGCATTCCAGGTTTGTCCGCTCATGGTGGCTATTGTAGGACAGTCGGAATCCCGCTGCTGTCTTTCGTGAGAATGCAGATTTTGGTTGACAAAGATATAGGCATAGATTGACTATGCCTATATTGTTTATGCCTAAGACAGATATGCCTCCGGGCGCGCTTACTTTGTTGATTCTGAGAGTCCTTCATTCCGGCTCGCTGCACGGCTATGCCATTGCCCAGCGCATTCATGTGCTTTCAAGCGAAGTGCTGGCAGTGGAGGAAGGCTCGCTCTATCCGGCACTGCAGAAGATGCTGTTGAAGGGCTGGGTGACGGCGGAGTGGGGCATCTCGGAGACGAACCGGAAAGTTCGCTTTTACCGGCTGACGCCTGCGGGTCGCAAGCAGTTGCAGGCGGAGATATCGAGCTATGACCGCGTAACGGAAGCGATTCAGACCATATTACGCACTGCCTGAGACTGGAGCCTGATCATGGGTGAACTTTTTCGCCGTCTTCGTTATCTGCTGCAACGCCGCCGTCTTGACCGCGAGTTGGAAAACGAAATGGAATTTCATCGCGAGATGGCCGCGCGCGAAGGGCGAAGGAATTTTGGCAACACGCTCCGCCTGCGAGAACAATCGCGCGAGGCGTGGGGATGGACGTGGATCGACCGCCTGCTGCAGGACCTGCGTTACGCCGCACGGATGCTCTGGCGCTCGCCCGGGTTTGCGATCACGGCGATGATCGTACTGGCCCTTGGCATCGGCGTAAGCGTGACAGCCTTCAGCCTGCTGAACATGCTCGCGCTGAAGCTGCTGCCAGTGCGGGATCCTGCTTCGATTGTGCGGCTGCAACGGCGCTCGCCGGAAAACACTACGTCGGAGACCCCGTATACCTCCTTCCTCTTTTATCGCGACCATGTGAAGACCCTCTCCGCTATGTTCGCCACCCTTGGCGCACCAGCAATGGAGATGGATGACGACCTGCAACCTGTTTCCATCAACTATGTAACGGCAAATTATTTTTCTGAACTGGGTGGCGAAGCTACAACCGGCCGCCTGTTCAATGTGACGCAGGACGCGAGCGCCAACGCGCCGCCAGCCGTGGTGCTGGGCTACGACCTCTGGCAGCAGCGCTTTGACGGCGACCCTCACATTGTGGGCAAAGTGATTCGTTTGAATAAGAAGCCGGTAACGGTAGTCGGAGTGACAGATAAAAACTTTGTCAGTGTGGGCGGACAATATTCCGATGTCTGGCTGCCGCTTATCCAGCAACCATATTTTGTGCAGGGCAGCACCGCACTGAATGACCCAGCGGGCGGGGCCGGTGTCCGCATGTGGGGGCGGCTGGCCCCCGGCGTTACCGCGAAAATGGCCGAACAGGAACTGCTCACACTTACCAACGAACTGCGGAAACAATCTCCAAAGCTGGTGTGGGACAAGGAATATATTCGCAGCGATCCGGGCGGCCATTTGCAGGTGATGCAGCCGGACATGTACCGGGCGTTTGCCATGATCGCGGCGCTGGTGCTGCTTATTTTTATCGTGGCCTGCACAAACCTTGGCGGACTGATGATGGCGCGCGGGGTGACCCGCGAGCATGAGATCGGTATCCGCCTCGCAATCGGCGCAAGCAGGAAGCGTATTTTCCGCCAGCTGTTTACAGAGAGCGTGCTGCTGGCCCTGCTCGGCTCCTTTGCCGGGCTGTTATTGAGCTATATCGGTTTGCGCATTATGTGCGCCGTTTTTCCGACGCCGGCATGGATGAGCTTCGCGCCGGACTGGCGCGTCATGCTGTTCACGGTGGGCATGGCATTTTTCGCGGCCGTTTTCTTTGGGCTGGCCCCTTCTCTGCAGATCGCACGGCAACGCCAGCGTAAAACGATGGCGCGTCAGGTTCTGGTGGCGGTACAAATTGCTGCTAGCTGCATACTCCTGATTATCTCCGGCCTGCTGGTGCATGCCGTGCATCACATGCTGTATTCCGAGCCTGGATTCGGATATGAGCAGGTGATCGGCATCAGCCCCGGCCTTGACAGCCATGGCTACAAGCCGGAAGCTGCGACCTCCTATATTCAGACGCTGAAGGCACGCTTACTCGGCACTCAGGGAGTCACGTCGGTGGCCCTGTCGAAGATATCGCTGCTGGGAAATGGCTTTACCGCATACATGACGGTCGATATGAACGGGCGAGCCGTGAATGTATATCCCAACTGGATCGATCCCGAATTTTTCAAGACGATGGAGATTCCATTATTGCGGGGACGGAACCTCTTTCCGGGCGAGACACATGCTGTGGTCGTGAGCGAATCATTAGCCCGCAGCCAGTGGCCGGGACAGGAAGCACTGGGGAAGAAATTCGGCGACGTTAAAGATCTCGTCGTCGGCGTGGCAGGTAATGCGCGCATCAAGTCACTGAACGACAGCGACGCGACCGAAGTGTACTGGGCCGCGCAAACAACCGACATGCCTTCGATGACGCTGCTGGTGAAAACTGCCGGTGCTCCCGACGGCCTGGTTCCGCAGGCAAAATCAATCGTCGAATCGATCGACCCAAAATTGTTTCCCTACATATGGCTGCTCAAATCGGGCTTCCGCGACTATACGAAGATTCTGGAAAATACCGCTCTCGGGGCCAGCGTGCTGGGACTATTGGCGGTGTTAATGGCTGCGGTAGGAATTATCGGACTGGTAGCCTATGCGGTTTCGCAGCGCACAAAAGAAATTGCGATTCGCATTGCGTTGGGAGCGAAGCCATTGCATGTGCTCTCCGTCGTTCTGCGGCAGTTTCTGATTCCTGTTCTTTGCGGCGCGCTCGCGGGAGCAGCGGTAACGGCCGCTATTTCGCAATTTCTACGCAAGATTCTTTACGGAATCAGCAATCTGGACCCCATTGGATATGCGGGCGGAATCGGGGTCCTCATTGCCATCGCCACCATTGCGGCGCTGCTACCGGCGCGGCGCGCCTTGCATGTCGACCCAGTGCGCGCGCTGCACGAGGAGTAAATGGAAAATACCCCAGGCTGCAAACCTGGGGTACTTTTCATATCAAGCTGCTGCTTTAGATCGACTTTTTAGTGAACAACCGACTGGAAGAGCGGCGATTGCAGAAGGCTCGAGAATTGGCTGTCTGAAGTAGCGAACCTTACCTGCAGGATTCCTGAGCTTGAATCGATGGTCGTGCTGTCGATAGCTGACTTCTCGATCGCGGTGCCGCTGACCTTCTTGTACATCGCCGCAGCGTTAAGCAGCGACGACATCGTGGCGGCGGTGAAAGTGTCGGGAGTCACGACGTCGAGATTGAACTTCACGCCATTATTGAAGTTCATGGTGTAACGCGACGCGACCAGGCGCTTCTTAATCGTCTCGTAGTCGGCCAGCTGAGCAGCTTCTCCGAGAACGCCACGCATCATCATCTGCGTCCCCTTCTGGTCGAGAATGCTCCAGATCGGCTCTGAATCGACACTCGACATTTGTTGCATCATGGTGTCATTGCTCAGGAAACTTGGGATAAGGCCATCGCGGGCATCAAGCGCAAACTTGATGGCGTCGCTCGAGCCGAAGACCATCGTCGTCGGATTCAGGAAACTGACCAGCATGCCGCTGTCGCCCATGGGGTAAATCACGTTATCGCGTACCTTGGTCGCCTTCACCTTGTGCTTCTTGAAGTTGGCGAGAATGTCGGGCAGGGAAAACTGACCTGATGCAAGGCCGATGATCTTGGTGCTCTCGCCGCTGTTGGCGGTGCGAAATGCCGCAAAGGCCAGCTCATCGATATCGTGATTGTCGTTAAGGCCCGACGATTTGAGCGCAGTTTCAAGCTGCTTCAGCTCAGGGGGAAGCACGCGGGCTTTCAGGTTCATCGCCGCGTCTGAGTTCTGCATCGCGCGATAATCGACCACGATAAGCTGCTGCACGTCCTTCGGAATTGCGCCTCGGGCGTCGCCGCCAAGCTGCGCTGCTCTTGCGGGCAGTGATGCGAAAGTGCCCAACGCAAGGACTGCCGCGAGCGTAAGATTCTTGCCAAACTTCAAATTCATACCTCCGGGTGCACCTATATTCTGTGCCACCCATGTATCTGCTGGAGAAGCAAATTATGCTGTTACTTCTATTTTAGACTGGCTCGGTCCCGTTCCGGCACTGGCCACTCGATAGGACGCTCCAGTTTGCGTTCGAGCAGCTTCTGGTCCGGATCGAACCCATGTAATTGACGCACCCACTCGCTATCCTGCTCAAAAGCGGCTTCCGGGAGCAATCCAATCAGCTCCCCGCGCACCGGCAGCGTGCGATGACGCGCCGCCTGGCGCTTCACGGCAGCATAGGCGTCAGCCACCGAAGTTTGCCGGAAGTCGGTGATATTCATGGAGATCTGCGCCATGCCGTGCGCGAGCACACCCATGGCTTTCACGCCGGAGAGGCCGCCTGCGGACGCGCGAATTTCCTTCGCGATAGCCCGAGCCGTAGCGACATTTTCCGTATCCAGATAGATGTTGTAGGCGATGAGGAAGCGACGAGCACCTACGGCAGATGCCCCGGCAGTGGGGTGCAGATCCGGGCCGCCTACATCTGGCCGTCTCGATACTTCCTTGCGAACAGCGTCGCGCAGGCCTTCAAACTGGCCGCGACGCACGTCTTCAAGCAATGCGCGATCGGGGCGGGCTGCGGCTGCTTCATAAAAGTAAACGGGTACGCTGTACCGCTTCCAGATTTCCATCCCCGCCTGGCGCGCGAGCAGGGCACAATGTTCGAGCGAAATGCCGCGCACAGGAACGAAGGGAATAACGTCGGCAGCACCAATGCGCGGATGCACTCCATGTTGCGAGGTAAGGTCGATCAGCTCTGAAGCACGGCCTGCAGCGCGAATCGCAGCCTCGACGACCGCGGCGGGCGTTCCCGCTATGGTCACGACAGACCGGTTGTGATCACCATCGAGCGACCAGTCGAGAAGCGATACGCCATCGATATGCATGGCCGAAACGATGGACGCGACCTTGCGCAGGTCCGCACCCTCGGAGAAATTCGGCACACATTCGATGATCGCGTCGCTCATTCCTCTTTCCTTACTTCCACCAGGTATAGCCGACTTGGAACTGCACGCTTGCATTCACACCCGGGTTGCGGTCGCCAAGCGATGCGCTCGAGATGTGAATCGCATTCGCGCCAAAGGTCACCGACTGCTTCGGCTTCACAAAATAGTGAAAGCCAATGCCGAACTGTGGCGTGAAATTCCATACGCTGGTGCCGCCCGGTTCGCCGTGGGGCAGCTGAATATCAGGCGGATACTTGTGGTTGGTCCAGATTAAGCCGCCCGCACCCTGGAGGAAAGGAGCAAAACGCTTTCCCGGCTTCAGATCCCAGCGCAGGATAATCGGCGTAATGCTGAGCCCGGTGAAGGTTCCCCCGTTGACCGGGAGCAGGACATAGCAGGTTTGACCGCCGCAATCGTACGGCGTGTTTTGATAATGCGGAGCAGGCGTAAATGACTGCCAGTAAGGCATCAGTTCGCCCGCGTATTCAAATTGTCCGCGCAGAAAGCTGGGCAGGTGCTGGTCCGTGATCACTTTGCCCAGACGCACACCCGCGCTGGTGAAGCTGAAGTCGGAGCGGTCACCAACGCCCACGCCGCCCTGAAAGAACGGGCCAAACTCCCACGGGCGCGTGGCCAGCACAGTCGAAGCCGGGCTGTCATTGGCCGGAGCAGACGAATGCGTCGACTGCGAGATGGCCGGAATGGAAAGCAGACTGGTGGCCGCAAGAACGAGAGAAGGGACAAATTTTTTCAGCATAGTATGTGCGTAATATTTTTCTGATGCTCCGTGCAGAGTAATGCTTCAACATAAAAGGAAGGCCGCCACTGGGGCGGCCCTCATAAATCCTTGCTGCGGCCGCTTCAGCCTGCGACTTCTTCCAGTTGCTTCGCGTCCATGTCGAAATTCGAATAGACGTTCTGAACATCATCGTGGTCTTCAAGCGTTTCGAGCAGGCGAATCATTTGCGATGCCGTTGAGCCCTCAAGTTTGGTATAGGTCGAGGCGACCATCGTAATCTCTGACATGACGGTTTCGAGCTTGGCGTCGCGAATCGCCTGAGCGACAGCCTCAAAGGCCGCTGGTTCGGTGATGATCTCCCAGTTGTCGCCTTCATCGTTGAGGTCGTCGCCGCCCGCTTCGAGGACAATGTTCATCAGCTTGTCTTCATCGGCTGCAGACTTGGGAACAGCGATGATGCCCTTCTTCGTAAACATGAAGCGCACCGAGCCGGACTCGCCGAGATTCCCGCCGTTCTTTGAGAAGGCGTGACGAACCTCGCTCACGGTACGGTTTCGATTATCCGTCGTTGTCTCGACGATCACTGCGACACCGCCCGGACCGTAACCCTCGAAGGTGATCTCTTCGTAGATTGCCCCGGGAAGCTCGCCGGTGCCGCGCTGGATAGCACGCTTGATGTTGTCCGCGGGCATGTTCTCCGCTTTGGCGGCAGCAACGGCAGTTCGCAGTCGCGGATTTCCGTCAGGATCGCCGCCAGCCTTGGCAGCGATGGTGATTTCTTTAATGAGACGGGTGAAGGCCTTGCCACGCTTGGCGTCAAGAGCCCCTTTCTTGTGCTTAATTGTCGCCCATTTTGAATGGCCGGACATGGGAAACCTCGGAAGCTTATATGTTTTGGCGTGCGGCGAAATGCTTGAAAACAGGAATGGTTTTACGCACCCTCCGCAACAGCTAAGTATAGCAGGCGGATTTATCCCGTGACACCGGGTCGCCTGAGCCGCTGACATCAGGGCGGAGGTCTTAGGCATCCCTATATACAGAGGTATTTCCCATGCCGGAAAAAGAAACGATGCAACGAGCGGAAGAAGATCTGAAAGAGGGCAAAGCGCCTTCAACAGCAGCCGGAGAATTTGTCCGTGAAGAGATCGAGCATGTCCGCGAGGGCAAGCATGGCGCACGATCGCCGGAACAGGCCATTGCCATCGGTCTGAGCAAGGCGAGACGAGCGGGGATTCCGTTGCCGCCTCCGAAAAAAGGGCGCGCAAAGAAATCCACGCAGGAGAGCGCGGAGCGCGATTACAAAAAGGGGCAAGCAGGAGAAGCAAAAACATCAGCCAAGCGGTCGTACTCACGAGTGGAGGCCTTAAAGAAGGAGCCTCGCTCTACAGTGTCTAGGCAGGCACTCTCTTTACATGCGCACAAGGCCTCGCGTTCACGCTGATAGGGATTGCGTTTTCCACGCCCCGCATCTTCGAGTCAAAGCATCCGGGATAGGAGCGTGGTTCGGGCAGAAGAGCCGGACTTCAGTCCGGCGTCAGCTCGAAAGTTGAAAGAGCCTTCAGGCCCCGTGCAGCTCAACTTTTCTAAGGCGCCGATTCGCGCGTAAAACAACGCTATGAGGCACAATTTCGCGCGTAAAACGCTGTCAGGCGCAACCCTGTATTGCTTCGAATATCACGCGGTAGAGCCGGACTTCAGTCCAATCCTGCTCCTTACGCGTATTGCGGGTAGAAGAGCCGGACCTTAGTCCCGGCGTCAGCTCGAAAGTTGAAAGGGCATTTAGGCCGGGCAGATCGCTTTCTCCGAGTCACGGGTAAAACCTGTCAAGCCCCAATTTTCTCTCGGCTCTTCTATCTAGCTGATAAAACGAGATATCTGTTGCAACGCGAATTGGCAGAGACTTACCCCAATAAAAGTTAAACTGGAAATAGAAGCGAAATCAGGCAGTCACCCTTAAAGAAAACAAGGACCCTCCCGCAAGTGATTGAAAACACTAGAACGTCTTAAGCTTATTGGAATCAGCAGGATAGCGGGGGATCATCCCCCGCTATGTCATTGAAAATAAACAAAGAGGCCGCTGAGGGGGAGGGGAGGGGTACCCGGGTTACGGATGCGGAAGGCTTACCGCATACAGATACCAGGCGGCATGCGGGAGCCACTGCTCCGTCCATCTCCAGTCCTCGTCTTTTCCGGTGACGGCAAAGCCCTCGTTGAAGGCGATACCGTCTTCATCATCGGAGGCAGCGGTAACGCCGTTAAGAATTGCGCCCGGAGCGCTCGTGTACTTGTAAGACTTGAAGAACATGTAGGGCGCATTCCCGTGGCCGCTGCCCATCAGCATGCTCGAGTCGAACGGATTCCGCCCCAGAATCCAGTGCAACTGGTTCCACGCATATTGTTCCAACTCCGTCTGGAACTTCGGATCGTCCGCAAACAAAGGCGCAGCCATGCGCGCAGCCGCAGCGAGAGAGGCCAGCCGGGCATTCTCACCCTGCCACCACGGAGCAGCTTCGGTGTCATGTGGAAAGAAAAATGCGCTGCGAGTTTTTCCGTCGCCCATGCGCACAAATTGCCGCGCATAACCAAATGGATTGTCCACCTCCGAAGTGACCGAAAGCTCAAAGCGCAGGGAGCGCTCAACAACACCACGGACCTTCGCCTTCGTTGCCGCATCAGCCGTCTCTGCATACTCCAATAGGCTGATCACCGGAAGACCCGCATCCGAAGGATGAAAGTAAGGTCTCGAGCCATCATCCGCGCGCCAGTAGTCGCGATAATGACCCTCAGTCGCAAGCCGCGCCATCAGATGCTCAGCGCGCTTGTCGGCTGCAGCCTTGTACTTCTGCAGCCTGGAAGCCCGATAGAGTTCGGTTGCTGCCATCAACGCGCAATAGTCGTCGAGGATGTTCTCTTTGCCATCGTTAAGCAGTTCGGCATTGTGCTTGTCCAGGAAATCAAAAGCCTCTTCCGCAGCTCGCAGGTAAGTGGCTCGCGGAAAGTCGCCATCGGCAGGCATCGTGCTTGCCAGCGCGAGCGCGGCACTCGACATACCACCGCCGGCGCGAAAGCTGGCTTCATAAGCATGCGGACCATCGGCCTGCTGCAATCTCTCGGTAGCATCATTGGCGCTCTTCTTGATTTGCGTGCGCCAGTTTGGATTGCCGATCGCGCGGTCCTGCGGCAGCTTGTCTTTGCCTGGACCAGTGATGCTCTCGAAGAACGACCCATTCGGCCGCTTGATGCGTACCAGGTAATCAGCGCCGAAAAGTCCTTCGTCGAGCAGTCGGCGCTCGTACTCGCTGAAGTTGTCATCGTGCCGCGCAACCAGCGTCAGGTAGCTCTTCAGCAGGCTCCACGCCACAAGCGGTACCTGCTGCGGATTGAAATAGGAGGTCGGATTCTGATGCGAGAGATGGATGCCATAGTCGCCGGTAGCGTCATACCAGCCGCCATGCACATCCACAAAGCCGCCGCCCTCTGGAAGCGCCAGATGCCGGTCTGCAGCATCGATAAGTCCGGTGGAGCGCTGGCCCTTGAAGTAGTAGACGACATTCGAGAGCGTATCGCGCTCAAGAAGGTCATGTTCAATTTCGAAGTCGCAGGAGGTAGCTTCACCCTTATCGGTAGTCGTCTTGAGCGCGTAGTGACCAGGCTTTTGCCACGAGGAGAAATCGGCAACCCAAAACAGGCGGCCATCCCAGGCGTGCACCTCGCCCGCAACCACCAAATCCCCATGCAGCACAGTCTGTCCGGTAGCAGCATCGATAAGAGTGAATGTCTGCGGGTGATCGTTTGGGGTACCTTCGATCAAAGCCTGCTTGGTCGCAGCCGATTCGTAACCGACCTGATCGACCAGCACTCGAACCTGGCAATAAGCAGTTGAAGCAAAAAGGGCTAAATAAATAAAAGTTAGAAACCTGCTGCGCATTCGTATAATTTAGCAGTCTCGAAGGAAAGCCTTGCGGCAAAAAATGATGTTACCGGCCATGAAATTACAGAATGTTCGTAACAGGTTTCTGCGGTGTCTTACACTCGCATGCGTCACCGTCATCAGCGTTTACGTGTCCACCGTCAATGTCTGGGCGCAGTCTCAAGTGATTGCCTACGTGTTCCCGCAGCATCAGTTGATTCAGCCAGGCGATATCGCGGCTCGGAAGCTGACCCGCATCAACTACGCCTTTGCCAATCTGCAGGGAGGAAAGATCGTCAACGGCTTTGCCGAGGATGACCGGAATATTCCTGCGCTGGTCGCGCTCAGGAAGGAGAATCCATCGCTGAAAGTGCTGGTTTCCGTCGGTGGTTGGCTATGGTCGGGCAACTTCTCGGATATGGCGCTGACGAAACAGAGCCGGGAATTGTTCATCGACAGCGTGGTCACATTCATCGACAACTACCAGCTCGATGGTCTCGATATCGATTGGGAATATCCCGGAATGGTCGGAGCAGGGAATCACTTCCGCCCCGAAGATAAGCAGAATTACACGCAGCTGCTGAAGGAGCTTCGCAAGCGTTTCGATCACGAAGAAAAGACTCTTCACCATCCGCTGTTGCTTTCGGTTGCCGCAGGTGCGTCGAAGGAGTTTCTGGATCATACCGAAATGGGCGAAGTGCAGAAGTACCTCGATAGCGTCAACCTGATGGCCTACGACTACTACGAGCCGGATTCCGATACCATGACCGGACACCACGCCCCGCTTTACACCAATCCCAGCGATCCGAAGAAGATCTCAGCCGACCAGTCTGTGCGTGAGTACGAAAAAGCAGGCGTGCCTCCGGCGAAGATCGTTCTCGGCGTTCCGTTTTATGGCCATGTATGGGAACAGGTGCAGGACATAAACCACGGCCTCTATCAACCCGGCAAGCCGGTCCCAAACGCTTTTGCCTCATATGGCAACATTACGGCCACGATGCTGAATCACGGCTATGAGCGTTATTGGGATGCTGCAGCCTCGGCTCCATACCTGTACAGCGCAGAGCAGAAGATATTCGTCTCGTTTGAAGATCCGGAATCACTTCGCTTGAAGTCATCTTATGTGCTGGGCCATCAGCTTGGAGGCATCATGTTCTGGGATTATTCAGGCGACCCATCGGGCGCTCTGCTCGATACAATCGATCAGGGACTGCATGTGAACACCTCTTCGCAAGGTGGTATCCACTAATGGCTACAGTACAAACTGCAGCGGTTGAGGTGACGGCCAAGCCGTCTGTGCGACTTGCATCGATCGATATATTCCGGGGCCTCACAATCGCGGTCATGATCTTCGTCAATGACCTTGCAAGCGTGCATGGCCTGCCGTGGTGGAACTATCACATGCCTGCCAATAAAGATGCGATGACCTACGTGGACATGGTCTATCCCTTCTTTCTCTTTATCGTTGGCTTATCGCTTCCGATAGCAGTGAAGCAGCGGTTGAAGAAAGGATCGACGCTTTCGCTTTGGGTACATGTGCTCATCCGGTCGGCGAGCCTCATTGTTCTCGGTCTTATTCTGGCAAACGCGGAAAAGGCCGACCCGGCGCGCATGGTTATCAATGGCAACGTCTGGGCGCTCATCGCCATGCTGGGGGCGGCGCTGTACTTGAGCATCTATACCGGTTCAGAGCGTGGGGAGAAAACGCATAGACTGTTGCAGGTAGTTGGCCTGGCGCTGGTCGTTGCCATGTACGCGATCTTCCGCAGAACCACACATACGGGAGATGCCGGATGGATTGACGGATCGTATCCTGAAATTCTTGGACTTATCGGATATACATATTTCGCCGTCTCGCTGCTCTACATTCCTACACGCCGATGGCTGTGGGCCCCGCTGGGCTGGCTTGTAGCCCTCGTGACCTTCAATTCGTTATGCATCGCGAAGTGGATTGTGCTTCCTCGCCATCTGCCTCTTTACTTCTGGCCTTTCGACAATGGCGCGATGGCATCCATTACGATGGCGGGTATCGTGACTTCCGTTATATTTCTCGGAGACCATCGCTGGAAAGAACTCCGGGAAAAGATCATCCTTGCAGTTGCATTCGCCTTTGCAACCTTGCTGGCAGCCCGATTGCTGACGCCGCTCGGCATTTCGAAGATTCGCGCGACTCCGACATGGAGTCTCTATAGCGTCGGCGCTGCGGTCTTGTCGTTCACGATCCTTTACTGGATCTGCGACGTGAAGAAGCAGACGCGATGGGCTTTCTTTGTACAACCGGCAGGAGCAAATACTTTGCTCACTTATCTGCTGCCGGATTTCTATTACTTTATTCTTGCTGCTGCCGGAATCACTTATTTCGAGAATCACTTCAATTACGGCTGGCCGGGAGCGGTCAGGTCAGTGATCTTCACAGCTTGCATTCTCGCAATCTCTGCCGTGTTGACGAAATGGAAGGTTCGTCTTCAGCTTTAAAGATCAACAAGTCTGAGGCTGGTTGTTCGTTACCGCCTCGGTAAACAAAATAGAGACAAACGTTTGTTTTATCTGAAATCGCTTGACAGCTGTTGAAGCCGTTTGGCCCAATAGGAGGGCCATTGCTTTAACGTTATATCCCTGTCAAAAGAATGAAGACTCTTATCATCTCTGGAATTGTTCTGTTTGGCTTTGCTCTGCCGCTCAAAGCAGCCTCGTACTATCCCGCAAAGCTGGATGACCCAAAGGCGATCTACCTCACCAAAGAGCGATTCCAGGTTCGTGCTGATGGCGTCGCTGATGACAGCACTCCCTTGCAGTCGGCCATCGATAAAGTTGAAGCCGACCATGGCGAAGGCGTTTTGTTTATCCCCTCCGGCAGATATCGCATAACGCGCACGATCTACGTTTGGCCCGGTGTGCGTATCATCGGCTATGGTGCAACACGGCCCGTCTTTGTTCTGGCAAATAATACGCCAGGGTATCAAAAGGACATTGGCTACATGTTCTTCTTTACCGGAGGACGGCCAGGCAGCGGTCGCTGGCGCGGACGTCCTGCAAACGGCGTTCGTCCTACCATGGAAGGAACAGTACCTGCGAGTAGTACGGTCATCGACGCGAATCCCGGAACATTTTATTCAGCGATGAGCAACATTGACTTCGAGATAGGGGAGGGCAATCCCGCGGCCGTGGGAATTCGGTTTCACGTAGCGCAGCATTGTTATCTTGCGCACATGGACTTTCATACTGGTTCGGGATTGGCTGCTTTGAAAGATATCGGTAATGAGGCCGAAGACTTGCACTTCTACGGCGGTGACTACGGCATCATTACTCAAAAACCTTCGCCTGGCTGGCAGTTCACTCTGCTCGATTCCACATTTGAAGATCAGCGGAAGGCCGCCATTAAAGAACATGAAGCAGGGTTAACGCTGATTCACGATCTTTTTCGCAACGTGCCCCAAGCTATCTCCATCGATCCTGACTATGCTGAGGAGCTGTGGGCGAGGGACGTGCGCTTTGAAAATATCAACGGCCCGGCGATAACGATCAGCAATGTGAACAATCCCCGTACTGAGATCAACCTTGAGGACGTTTCCTGCCACCATGTTGCGGTCTTTGCTCTCTTGCGTGAAACCAATAAGAAGATCGCCGGTCCTGGTGAGAGCTATCGGGTTAAGGAATTCTCCCATGGGCTAACGATGAGCGCGCCTGGAACCAGCGGCGCAATCGAGACTCATTTCGATCCAAAGGTAGTGAAAGAACTCGTTCCATTCGGCCCCGTTGCCATTGCGTCCTTACCGCCTATAGAGTCATGGGCGAATCTGCAAACGCTTGGTGGGAAGGGTGACGGTGTCGCCGATGACACCGCCGCAATTCAGAAGGCCATCGCAGAGCATCGAGTCTTGTATATTCCGATGGGACATTACATCGTAACCGACACGTTGAAGCTGCGTCCGGATACAGTTCTGATCGGCCTTCATCCCAGCATGACGCAGTTTGATCTTCCGGATGGAACTGCTGCATTTCAAGGGCCGGGCACGCCAAAGCCGCTCTTGGAAGCGCCGGTTGGCGGGCACAATATTGTGACAGGAATCGGCCTTTACACCGGAGGGATCAACAGTCGCGCTGTGGGTGCTATGTGGATGGCGGGAGCGGATTCCCTCATGGACGACGTGCGTTTTCTGGGCGGCCACGGAACGAATGCCGCTGACGGGACGCGCGTCAATCCCTACAACAATACTCATACAGCAGATCCCGATATACATCGGCGATGGGACGGCCAATATCCGAGCCTATGGGTAACGAATGGCGGTGGTGGAACGTTTTCCAATATCTGGACGCCAAGTACGTTCGCGCAGGCTGGATTATACGTTTCGCATACCAGCACGCCCGGCCATGTCTATGAGCTCTCCAGCGAGCATCATGTTCGCAATGAGGTCAAGCTGAACGAGGTAGAGAACTGGGAGATTGCCGCACTGCAGACCGAGGAAGAACGCGGCGAGAGCGGTTTCGCGTTACCGCTCGAAATTTCGCAATCGAAGAACATCACCATAGCCAACTATCACGGGTACCGGGTTGTAAGTACATATCAGCCCTTTCCATACGCGATTAAGGTTTCGGAATCGCAGGACATCCGCTTTCGCAACGTCCATGTAGACAGTGACAGCAAAGCCGCATTTGATAACTCTGTTTTTGATTCTACGAATGCTGCGGAGGTGCGAGCATACGAGTTTGCCTCTCTCGATGTGCCGGGACATCCCCGGGCAGACAATTCGGATGTATCCGCGCCTGTAGTGGAAGCAAATGCAAAGGTAGAGAAGCTTGCCTCCGGATTCTTCAATATTTCCGGCGCCACCGTAGATGCGGAGGGAAGGCTTTATTTCGTGGACGCATACAGGCAGAAAATCTATCGATGGTCGCCCGAGACAAAAGAAGCAATCGTCGAGCGCGACAATCCGCTTGACCCCGTGAATCTTGCCTTCGACAAGGCGGGAAATCTTCTGGTCGTTTCTTATCAGGGCAACGGTACGGTCTATTCCTTTAAGCCGGGGACACCGGAAGACCAAATGACCTTACTGCAACCTGAGACCGCTACAAATCGACCAGGCATGCTTCCCGTGTTGCCGGTAGATGTGTGGAGCAGCAGGAGTATTCCTGGGGACAGGCCATATCAATATGTGTCACTTGATCACTCGGTCTTTATTCCCGCAGGTAGAGATTTTGTACAAGGCGAACTTTACTATGGAACCAAGATGGCCGACGTGCTCCGGGCCTTCAACTTTGCCAAGGCAATACCCGGGCATCCGTTCTACATAAGCGATGAGTCAGAAGAAAGAACGTACAAAGGACAAGTAACCGAAAAGGGTACGATTGCTGACCTGCAACTTTTCGCCGAAGCTGGTGGGCAAAGCGTGACGCAGGATGCGAGTGGAAATGTTTATCTCGCCGCTGGTCAGGTACTCGTCTTCAACTCACAAGGTAATTTGATAGGCCGCATTAACGTTCCCGAGCGGCCGATCTGCCTTGCATTTGGCGGCAACGATCGAAAGACGCTGTATATTCTGACTCATGCTTCTCTATATGCGATCCGAACGAATACCGCAGGATTGTAAGATAAACGCGAGGATGCTGGAAAAGATCGCTTAATATTTCCAGCAGGGATCAGGTTGTGGCGCTTCTATGCCAAAGAAAAAACAGGGCAGTGCCGACAATTCGGGCGAGCCAGTCACGCTAAAAGTTCTAGCTGCGTACCTAAAGCTTGATCCAGCAACCGTCTCCGTTGTCCTGAACAATGTACCTGGTCGATCGATTCCTGAAGCGACCAGGGAGCGAATCCGTTCCGCAGCCCGAAAATTTAATTATCAGCCGAGCTTCGTTGCGCGATCATTGCGGAATCGCCGCACGATGACGATTGGGATCCTCGTACCAGTACTGGCAGATGGCTATCACACAGAGGTCATGAGTGGCATTGGTGATCATCTTCTGGAAGAAAGCTATTTTTATTTCATCGCGCACCATCGGCATCGTGCCGATTTAATTGAGCAATATCCGAACCTGCTGACAAGCCGTGGAGCCGAAGGCATCATCGCCATCGATACTCACCTCAACCACAAATTAGCGGTACCAGTCGTCGCTGTGGCAGGGCACAGCAGGATTCAAGGCGTGACAAATGTCGTGCTCGATCACAACACCGCCGCAGAACTATGCGTTCGGCATTTATACGATCAAGGCCATCGTGCTATCGCCTTTATGCGTGGTCAGACTTACAGTTCAGATTCTGAAGTGCGCTGGCAAGCGATTACAAAGGTGGCGCGGGATCTCGGACTGTCAATCAAGCCCGAGCTTACGATTCAGCTCTCCGAAGATCTGACTTCTCCTGAGCTTGGTTATCCAGTCGTACAGCAGTTGCTCGCGCATCATCGTCGTTTCAGTGCCATGATCTGCTTCAACGATATGGCGGCTATCGGTGCAATTCGCGCGCTGCACGACGCAGGGCTTCGCGTACCGGAAGATATTTCCATCATCGGCTTCGATGATGTTCCGCAAGCCGCGTTTCAGACTCCCAGCCTGACGACCATCGGTCAACCATTGCATGAGATGGGAAAGCTGGCAGCACAATTGTTGCTTGAAAGATTGAATGGATCGGGGTTGGCTTCTCAGGAAGTAGCAGTGAAGCCTCGCCTCATTGTGCGCGAGTCTACATCCCTGCCACGTCACTTACGTGAGAAGGCAGCTATAAGCAAGACGCGCAAGAAAGACATCGCGAAGTAGACGACGCTTTGCTACCAGACCAGTGTGGTAACCGAGTCTGGCGGCAGGGAAACGGCTAGGGATTCGTCTTTGTGCGTACATTGCACCGTCTGCTCGCGGCCTTTATTTGTCAGAATGAGAACACGGCTGTGGTCAGGGTTTTCGACTGCAAGATGGTCAATGCCTTCCAATTCTCCCCATGACGCAAAGACGCGCGCACCCCGTTGAATAGTCTTCGAGTAGTGAGCGAAGGCCCAGTATTGCCCACTCCGTGTAATTTCCTGGCTCTTTGAGTTGAGTGTCACCACGCCGCCGCAGGGAAATGGACCGATGTTTGGCTTTCCGTTTTCGTCCAGGACCATATTCCAGCTCACGATGCATCTTGCCCAGTTGCGCAGAATACCAGTGAAGGTACTCGACCACTTTGTCCAGTCCTTAGCATAGTCAGGCAGCGTGTAGTCGGGACCGCCCTCGGTCCAGTATGCGTTCTTCTCCGGAAACATATCGTGTACGCGTGCCATCGCAGTTGGCGCTCCGAAATATCCGTGCCAGGCTACGCCATCGACGTACTTATAGACATCTGGATCGCTCAACTCATCCACAACACGACCCCACAGATTGTAGTTGTGATCGAGGATCCAGATCTTTGTGTCGAGTCCGGCTTTTTGCAAAGCCGGCCCCAGATGGCTACTTACAAACTCCATCTCGTACTCCTGCCCCCACAATGCCTGGGGCATACGGCCATCCTGATCGGTATCAATTTCGTTCTGCACCGTCACAGCGCTAACCTTAACGCCTGTGGCGGCGTAGCCCTGGAGAAACTTTATAAAGTATTGCGCATAGGCATCGAAATATTTCTTGCGCATTGATCCACCCAGCAGGGAATTACCAGTCTTCATCCACGCGGGCGGGCTCCATGGAGATGAGAAATAAAACAACTCCGGATTGACCCGTTGGACTTCCTGAAGTGCGGGAAGAATATATTTGCGATCATGATCGATACTGAAGTGCGCCAGCTCGGGGTCCGCTGATGGGACATCGTCGTACGTATATGCGTTGAGCGAGTAATCGCTGGCACCGATTGTCGTCCGGGCGACAGACATACGAAGACCGGAGACTCCAAAACACTCTTCCAATAAAGCTCTCCGTTTAGTGGGATCGAGCTGCTCCAGTAGATAGCATGAGGCATCCGTGAGGGCGGCGCCGAAACCGAGCACCTGCTGATAACGCTGCTCCGGATCAAGATGAATACTCGTAGCGGATGTCAGCGTCCCGGCGCGCCACGCCGGAGCTTCGATTGGCGCGTAACGTTGCTGCCCGGTTGTGCGCCAGGCGCGGGGAGCCGATTCATTAGATGCAGGTGGGATACTAGCCCACGTGGCTAAGGGTGTCGAAGCAGCCAGGGCAGCCAGTTTAAGGAAATTACGGCGATTCGTCTTATCCATGATTCATCAATAGTTTGCAGCCGGATTTGAATAATCCCATTCATATCCTCGAAGACAAAGGTTTGTCTAGGAAAAATTACGTAAAAATTTCCTTGACAATCATATTTGTGAATTGTTTTTATGATCGACGGTCAACACCATCGTGATCGATTGGAGTTATAGAGCAAACGCTTGTCTAAGTAGGCACTCTTCCAGATCTGACTTTGGTGAAAGACATGAATTACATGTAGCGCAGGGAGTTGCAATCCACAATGTTGGGCGGCAACGACGCAATAGATAAAGGTCCGCAGCCCCAGGCAAATGGAGCGCCGGACACGAGCAAGGTAGTTTTTAGGAGGCGGGTATGTGGAAAACGATTCGTGGCAGCCTTGTGGTTGCCTTGGCATTGTCAGGTGTCACTGGCTTTGCGCAGAACACAAATTCCGGAGACATTCGCGGAACAGTCACCGATGCAACCGGAGCCGTAATCCCTGATACCACAGTAAAAGTTGAAGACGTGGATAAAGGGGTTGTGCGCACCTATACGACAGATAGTGCGGGATTATTTGATACCGGCCCCATCGTTCCAGACCATTATCTGATCACTTTCTCGAGAGAGGGCTTCCAAACTTATGTGCGCGGGCCTATCACGCTACAGGTAGGCATTCAGACAGTAAACGCGCAGTTAACTGTCGGCGCAGCATCGCAGGAAGTCATCGTGAAGACGGATGTACCGCTGCTCGACACCGAGTCCGGCTCGCAAACATCCACCCTCACATCCGAGACCATGGCGGAGTTGCCGCAAGTCGGAGCCGACTGGCAGAATTTTGTGATTCTGCTGCCAGGCACCTCAGGCGTCCAGCAGAATTCTTCGAATGCGCTGAACCCCGGTCAGGTAGCCTCGATGAATGGCAACCTTCCATACAGCTCAGTGCTTGCTGATGGTGCTACAACGACGCTACCCATGAGCCAGAACTCCGATGTCAACGTCTTCGAAACTGTATCTGAAGTAAAGATCAGCAACTCGGCGTTCTCGGCACAATATGGAATCGGAGGCATCATTTTTAACCAGATCAGTAAGGGTGGCTCCAATCAATGGCACGGCGTTGGATATGAATACTTTCAGAACGACGCCATGAATGCGAATCCTTATGCCTTCGGTCAAAAATCGACGGTTCCATTTCTCCGCTACAACAACTTCGGGGGATCTGTCAGCGGCCCGATTTGGAAAAACAGGCTCTTCTTTTATTTCAATTACGACAAGACCCTCCAAAACGGCGGCGCTTCTAACGGGTTCATCACTGTCCCCACTGATCTCATGAGAAGCGGCGATTTTACCGGCCAACCCACGATCTACGATCCAACGACGCAAACCGTCGACGCGAACGGCGTGGTACACCGCAAGTCCTTCGCAGAGGAATATGGTAACGGCAACAAAATCCCGACAAACATGGTCGACGCCGTTGCCGGGGCCATCCAGAAGTACTATCCGGAACCCAATGCATCTGGAACACTTACCAATGGTCAGGTAACCAACAATTACTTCTACAACACACCCAGCAGCAATCCGTTCACTAAGTATTTTGGCCGCCTCGACTACGACATCACCACAAATAACCGGCTAACCGTCTCTGAAACAAATAGCGACAATCCTGCCACGTATTTGAACCAGGGAATCTGTCCAATCAATTGCCAGCATGGAGACGTCAGCCGGGATAACGCGCAGGTTTCCGACGTATGGACCTTTAGCCCGAATTTCATCAATGAAGCCCGCATGGGTTTCACTGATCAATTGAACTTCTTCACTCCGTACTCCATCAACCAGGGCTTTCCCGCAAAATTGGGATGGCAGTTCTCCAAGGCAGACGTCTTTCCGGATGTTGTTGTGAGTGGCGCCTGCTGTTATGAACTTCAACCCGCATCGAACGCGGTCTATAAAGAGTTTGTTTTCGATCCTTCGGATGTAGTGACGTTGATTCACGGCCGCCATGTACTGCACTTCGGCGGTGAATTCCTCATCAATCGCGCAGACTCCACTGCCTGGGGCAACATCAACGCGGGCAAAATGCAATATAACGGTGTCTACACCAGCTCCACCCAGGGTGACAATGCCAATTCAGGCGTTGCGTACGCGGATTTCCTGCTTGGGTATACACAGGCATGGAGCGCACAGGTCACGCCGGAATGGGGTGGCAGACTCAAAAGCCCCCAGCTTTTTGTTCAGGACGATATCAAGCTGCGTCCGAACCTTACAGTGAATGCCGGCATTCGTTTTCAGGGTATGACTGGTTGGCACGAAGTTAAGGGCAATATGCGTGTCTTTGATCCGAATGTCATGAATCCTGCTACGAATACAAACGGTGCTATGTGGTACGGCGTGACGCACGCAAACGGCCGTGATAGTTTGCAGGCATCGGTCTGGAGCACATTCCTTCCTCGCGTAGGATTCGCATACCAATATCGTCCGAATACGGTTATTCGCGGCGGCTTCGGACTTTATGCTTATACATGGAGTGACGATACGTATGGCGCGGGTATGGGTGCCGCATTCGGCTCCAGCGGTGGACTCACCGACACAACCAATGGTGTGAGCCCTGTAACCTTGCTTGCTGGTGACGGCAGTTCAGGCTACCAGCCCAGCGGCTTAAGCGTGAATTCAGCCTATCTTTCATCGCCTACAACCCCTGATGCCTACAACGGTCAGGACGTCTCATACAACCAGTACCACACGCCGGTGCCTAAGATTTACCAGTGGAATTTCGGTGTCCAAAGAGAACTCAGCACCAATATGATGTTCGAGATCGCTTATGTGGGCAGTCACGGATATAACCTGAACTTCCCGGTTGATGTTAACCAGGTTCCGGAATCTAAGCTCTCTCTGAACGACACAGGCGATAAGCCGTATCCAGTCTTCGGTCAGATCACCGGAAGCACCAATAACGTAGTTTCGAATTACAACGCATTACAGGCCTCGGTCCAGAGACGCTTCACCTCCGGGCTGGAGTTTAACTTCAACTACACCTGGTCGCATTTCCTCGATGAGATGGACTCTTCCGGTTGGGGCAGCCGCGGTGGATGGCAGAACTACCAGAATGCGTACGTTCCTTCCGCCAACTACGGTGCGTCGAACTTTGATATCCGAAATATGTTCAAAGGCTCGGTCGTCTATGAGTTGCCGGTTGGAAGAGGAAAGCCCTTCTTGAACAACAGCGCTTTGCTTGACGAAATTATTGGAGGCTGGCGCACTTCCACAACGATCATCCTCCAGGGTGGCAATCCCTTCCCGATCACGACGGGTGGTAATAACAACTCATACAATCAGTCGGGCGACTATACGCAGTATCCCAATGTTGTAGGGAATCCGTTGAATGTTCCAGGTGGACGCAGCATCAATGAGTGGTACAACATGTCTGCGTATGCTCAGCCTGTTGCTGGCACCTACGGAGATTATCGACGGAACAGCCTCTACGGCCCCGGACTTACAAACGTGAACTTGTCTCTTGGAAAGAGCTTCCCCATCTGGGAGCGGGTAAGCTTTGAAATTCGCGGAGATGCAACGAATGTCTTCAATCACGCCAGTTTTGGACAGCCAAACGGTGTCTTCGGACCCGGACAAGCTTCCACGATTACTACCGTGACGGTGGGCGGACGATCCATGCAGCTCTACGGAAGAATTTCTTTCTAACCTCCCATTGTCTTGCTTTGAAGGACGGCGCAACCACGCCGTCCTTTGTATTTTCTGAGTGATTTCTATCTCCCGGTATGATGTGATTGCTATGCCCTCGAGAGCCGTTTTGTTCGCCGTTATCCTCTGTTCAGCCGCTCCAGTTTTTTCCATTGGACAAACTCCAGCTAATAAGCAGGAAGAGATTAACCAGCATTCGCGTCTGGCGCAGCAATATCTCCATGAGCAACGGCCCGATCTTGCTATTCCCGAGCTGAAAGACGTCGTCGCCCTGGACCCGGAGAATCCCGACGCACAGGGGAACCTCGGCGTGCTGCTGTTCTTTCGTGACGACTATGCCGGTGCCGTACCACATCTTCGTGCCGCCACCAGGCTGCAGCCAAATTTGTGGAAGATCCAGGGATTGCTCGGCCTGGCGGAACTTAGAACAAATGATATACACACTGGTCAACAGGATTTAGAAGCCGCGTTCCCTCATCTCACAGAAGAGAAATTTAAGTTCGAGGCAGGTCGGGCTTTACTCGACAGCTACGCCGCAACGGGCGATCTTGAGAAGGCGGCTACGATGGCATCGGCATTGCTGACCTCTGATCCTACTAATACCTCGATGCTGTATACCGCCTACCATCTTTATAGCGATCTCTCAGATAAAGCGATGATCACCATGGCTTTGACAGCCCCAAACAGCGCGCAGATGCATCAGCTCATGGCGCGCGAACTGGCTCGGCACTCAGATGATACGGCAGCTATAGCGAATTACCGTGAGGCTCTCCGGCTGGATCCAGAACTATCCGGCATTCACTCTGAGCTTGGAACGCTTCTCTTCAATTCAAGCGAGGAGAACCTGAGAGCACTGGCGGAGGGCGAGTTCAAAGCAGCGATTCAGGCCAATCCTGACGATGAGAAAGCGCATCTGATGCTCGGCATCATTGCGGCAAAGCGTGGTGATTACAAGGCAGCATATGATTCTGAATCACGCGCGTTGAGCCTGCAGCCGGACGATAGCGACGCAATGCTGGAACTGGCAAAAGTGCTTGTCTCCATGCATCAGGATGACAAGGCGCAGCAGTTGCTGGAGCACGCGGTCGAAATAGATCCTACGAACTATGTAACGCATTATCGTCTCGCCGCGTTGTATCGACGGCAAGGACAAATGGAAAAAGCGAATGCGGAGGTTGCCGCATACAAGAAATACAAGGATATGACGGATAAGCTGGAAAAAATCTTCCACGACATGCGAGTCGCTTCGAACCAGAAAAATGCCGACGCTTCAGACGTGCCTGAGTAGCCTCGCACAGGTGAGTATTAGCTAACACCAGGAGCTACCCCATTCCAGGGGACTAAATACTTTTCTTACTTAATAGCCAATCGATCGAAAAGGCACCGGCGCCTTTGACGATGATGAGCAGGCAAAGCGCGAGGACCAGGAGATGGTATTCAAAGCCTTCACCTTTTTGCGTGCCATACCAGTTCATAAAGAAGCCCACCGCCAAGTGAATTTTTACGATCGCCACCAGCATGACTACCCCAATGCCGAACGCCGCAATCCTGCTGAGAAAGCCGACGATAAGACCGATGGCGCCGAGAAATTGCGCCAGAATTGACAAAGCCGCAAAGATCGCTGGAATTCCTAGTTGCGTAGTGAAAAAGTGCATGGTTGCGCTGAAGCCATAGCCGCCAAACCATCCCAGGGCCAGCTGCGCTCCGTGGATAAAGAACACAATACCCAATACCAGTCGGGCAATCGCCAAAGCGATATCGTTCGTGGTGTGAAGAATAGGTTTCATTATGCACCTCTCGCCAGGAAAGTTGTTGTAACAGATTGATCGAACAGAATCGAAAAGGCAAGAAGTGTTTTCAGCTCGAAGCTTGGCAATTGGTTGCCGCTTCTATAGATTGGTCGGAGTCAGTGAAGAGACAATATGCTTCAGTTAAAAACGCTTAACGACATTTTCTTTCTGGTGGCCACCGGTGTGCACCCACGCGCGGTTCTATATATGGACGCGGCAGGGAAATGGCAGGCATTTTCCGGTATGCAGATATACCAGCGTGTGCGTGCCTTCGCCAATGCTCTTACCGCATGGGGAATCGAGAAGGGAGACCGGGTCGCAATTCTGGGAGAAAATCGCTGGGAGTGGGCGGTCGCTGACTTTGCTTCGCTGGCGATTGGAGCAGTGGATGTTCCCATCTATCCCACACTGACTGCGGATCAAATTGGTGATTTACTGTCGGACTCAGGCGCTCGCGTGGCAGTTGTTTCTTCCCGGCAACAATATGACAAGGTAGCCGCCGTCCGCGGGAAGACAGCCATAGAACGAATTGTGCTGATGGATGATGAGGGCGTAGCCGACGCAGTGCTCATGTCGTCGATGTTGAAGGATGCGGACAGTAGCGGAAGCGATCGTGACCCCGCATTTGACCGCGCGGCCTACGATATAGGCCCAAACGATCTGGCAACATTGATCTATACCTCCGGCACAACGGGTGAGCCAAAGGGCGTCATGCTCACCCACGGAAACATAGCTTCGAACGTGAACTATTCGCTGGCCGGATTCGAAATTTCATCACAGGATTCGTGCATTTCCTTCCTGCCGCTTTCGCACATTACCGCGCGGCATCTGGATTATGCGATTTATACCCGGCAGGCAACCGTCGCCTACTGCCCGGGCTTTGAAAAATTGCCAGCTGCGCTCAAGGAAATACGGCCTACTGTTCTGGTGGGGGTGCCGCGCGTCTATGAGAAAGTGCGACAGGAAGCAGAGCGGCAAGCTTCACTCTCCCGAGCCAAGAAACGTATCTTCGGCTGGGCTATCAAGACTGGTCAGAAACATAAAGACGAAATACTCCAGGGAAACACGCCATCCAGTCTGGGCTGGAAGATAGCGAATAAGCTGGTCTTCAGCAAAATTCAGCAAGGCTTCGGTGGACGTGTGCGCTATTACATCGCAGGTGGAGCTCCTCTTGGAATCGACACAGCAAGCTGGTTTGCTGGTGTGGGCATTCGCATACTTGAGGGGTACGGTTTGACAGAAACTTCGCCTGTACTAGCCATCAACACATCGGGAGCCTATCGCATAGGCTCGGTAGGAAAGCCTCTGCCAAATGTGGAATGCCTCATCATAGAAGACGGCGAACTGCTTGTGCGTGGACCCAATGTCTTCACCGGTTATTGGCACAAGCCAGATGAGACAGCAGAGTCCTTCAATAATGAGCACTGGTTTCATACTGGCGATATCGGTCGCATCGATGACGATGGCTTTCTTTACATCACCGATCGTAAAAAGGAGCTTCTGAAGACTTCCGGCGGAAAACTGATTGCCCCTCAGCCGATTGAAAACAAGTTGAAGTCATTCCTGTTCGTTGGGCAAGCAGCCGTCGTTGGAGACAAACATAAATTTTTGAGTGCGATCATTTCGCCCAACTTTCCGGTTCTTGAAGAGTGGGCAAAGCAGCGGGGAATCAGTGCGCCCACCCGCCGCGAACTGGTCACTAACGCAGCTGTAATGGCGAAGTACCAGGAAGTTGTCGACGAAGTGAACAGTACGCTCGCGCAATTTGAAACAATCAAGCGTTTCCGCATTGTATCTGAAGAGTGGTCCCTCGCAGGGGGCGAGCTGACGCCCAGCCTCAAGCTGAAGCGGCGTATCGTCAACCAGCAGTATGCCGGAGAGATCGCCGCTTTCTATGCAGATGAAGGCACAGCAAAAGGCTAATCAGTCGTGGTCGATTGCGGAAGCAGCATCGCAAACTGACACTTGTCGCTGCCTTCAGAGCAAACAAGAACGCCACGCCGGATCAACTTCGCCTGCGAATCTTTTGGAAACGGGACACGAAACTCTGCTTTCTGCAGAGTTTCGCCAGCCGTTCTTAGACTCTCATCGCCTCGAATGTAGGTGATGTTCTCCACCTTGTTCGGAAAGAACTCTACAAAGAATTCCGCCGCCGCATACTGTTTCGTGACTTTGGAAATATAGACAGAACGCTGTTCGCCGAGTTCGCGCCCTGCATCGGCGTACGCATGAATGCCCTGGCTCTTTAGGGCGGCAAGTCTCTTTTCCATTTCAGTGCGGCCTTCAGGGTCAGGAGACATCCGGCTCGAAGCTTCTGCCAGAGAATAGATGTTCGCAGCTTCCTGTATTTTGCCTTCCTTTTCGTAAATCTGTCCGAGGTGGTCGCCGACTTCACGATGCTGGCCCTCATACCAGGCTGCGTTCACATAGCTTTCTGCCAGAGGCAGGTTTCCTTTGCGGAAATAAATCCATCCCATCGTGTCCCATGTCGCGGTGAGCAACTGCAGCCGGCGCAGATCAGAGTTGTTCAGATTTGCAAGCGTAAACTGCGAAGCCTCTTTATCCAGAAGCTCAAGAGCTTTCTTGCAGCTTGTCTCGGCTAGATCGAGATCGAGATTCGTATCTGCCAGCTCGTATGCCGCGTCATTCAGGATTTGTGGGTCGGTTGCTCCATCAAGAGCATTTCGTAGCGTGGCTTCGCCGTCCTTCGGCTTTCCGGCGAAGATCTGCGCTCTCCCTGCCTGAATTGCAAGATTCTTGTTATTGGGAGAAGTCTTCTGCGCCGCAGTAAGCAGACTGGCAGCATCCTGGTACTTCTTTTGCTGCATCAGAAGCGATCCCAACCACAGCTCTGTAGCAGCATCATTCGGAACTACCTTCAACAAGGCTCTTAGCGTCAATTCTGCGTCATCGTATTGCTTGTAGTTGACCTGGACGCCGGCGAGAGCACGATAGACATTTGGATTGGTGGGATGAAGCGAGACTTCCTTCTTGAAATCGACAAGGCTCTCGTCAATATTGTTGTTGCGCATGTTCAGCGTGCCATACGCAGACCATAATCCAAGCTGTCGTGGATTTAATCTCTCCGCTTGTTCGAGCGCCGAGTGAGCGCCATCAAAATTCTTGCTTTGTAAATCTAAATAGGCTTCGCGGACCAGTTGCTCCGCATCTGGGTTGCTGATCTCTTCAGCAACCGCAGCCACGCCTGGAGCGGCTAGCTGAACAAATCTGGCCTGATCATCCTGTATGTTCTTAACGAATTTCTTGTAGGCATCCCATTCAGAAACGGGAACCTTACTTTCAAGCACCTCTACTCGCCGTTCAGCAATCAGGCGACTCTTATCGTCAAATTTGTAATCCGCCTCATAGGTAGCGAACATCGTTGAATACTTCACCGATTTCGGCAGCACGGCGGTATATGCCTGCGGCAACTCGATAACTGAGTGGCTTAGCTCGACATGCGGAGCGCCCAGCTTCACCTCGTCCGCCGGCTTGTCATCATCCTCTGCACTGGGCATGCCGAAAGGCATCATTGGCGGCTGAATGCGGCGATTCGTCCAGTCTGAGTACTCTTTACGCGTGTAGTCATAGGAGTAGTGAAAGGGATCGGCCGTATGCTCCGGAACGGAGGCATCGAGATTGCTGATTGTTCCACCGAATCCAAGATTCTGAGAGATGCTTTGCGCCACATCGTTCCACTGCGTTCGCGATGTTTGATGGAAGACTTCGCGATACATCAGTTCGTTGTCTCCACGCAGGCTCATGCTCATATGCCCCGTAAAGGTCCCGTCTCCGTCTAGCTTGCCGGTAGTCTCAAATTGATCGATCGCGGGAAAAGGTGGGTTCGCTGGCGTGCGCATCAGAGATGCGGGGCCGTGATCGGGAATGACGAGCGCCTGCTTATCTCGCAATTGGTAGATCAGCATGCGGTAGGGACCGATCTCCGGCGTACTGTCGAGCCATATCTGTTTGTCGCCGCGCGGCACCACTGTAATCACATGATCGAACTGGCCCGGCGAAGGCAAGTCCGGATTTGGCTTGATTGAACTGCCGATAAGCGCCGGCCATGCGTCATAACCGGCGGTCTTTAACAGACCGGCCAGCAACGTATGTTTGTCCTTGCAGTCCCCATATTGGTTATCCATGACTGCTTCCGCTGAGTGCGGCTGATAGCGTCCAATGCCGAACGCAACACCTATATAACGCACCTGTGTTGAGACATATTCATAAATCGCCTGAATCTTTTCGTCGTCAGTCGTTTTGCCTTTGGTCAACTCGTCAGCTTTGACCTTCAACTCCGGCGTGGTGGCAGTCCTGTCTTTGGATAAGCCTCCAAACCATGCACCAACTTCCTCCCAGCTTTTGAAGGTAGTCCACGCGATCGTAGGCTGCGGATCGGGATCGGGCTTTGGAGCATCTTTCTTATCTTCCTTGGTCGGCGTTGGTTCTGGATGCGATGTTTTCCATCGATATACCTTCTTGCCGTTTTCTTCTGAAATGACAGGCTGCGCCTTAGGGCTCAGAACAAGCGCATACTTATCCTTCGGAATGGATAACTCAACACTCTGATCCAGTACTACGACATTTGTCGTGTAATTCTCAGCTCCCCAGAACTGATTTGGAGCCTGCGGTTTTTCGATGTAAAAGCGAACCTGGTATTCCAGCGAGTCGCCCGGGCTCAGCGACTTAACTGGAATCTGCTTCTCCTTCAGGTCGCTGTAAAAAGGAGCGATGCGCGAAACTTGCGACGGCATATCCTGCGCATCTCCCGGTGGCGTCTCCACCACTGACCCGTCTTTCTTGCGCACGCGGAGATATACGAGTTCGGGACGTTCATTGCCAGCCGCATAGGGAATATCGATGACACCAAGCTGGCGTACGGCAGCGTCCGATTGAATACGCGCAGCAAAGGTCAGGATTTTTTCGCCCGTCCCATCGGCGTTGTATTGATAGCTGGTCGCCAGCTTGTCGAAGACCACCGCTTCCCGCGAGTAGTCATAAGGTGCCTTCGCAAATCTCACGCCGGCCGGCGGTGGCTCCGGTGTCGCTTGAGAAAAGCCAAAGGCTGAGACTACTGAAACAACCAGGAACAAGGCAGAAAGAGAAGTCGAGCAGCGGAACATTGATCTATTTATTACCGTAAGAACTTGTTCTGCGCCAGCAAATTCTCACCGCGGCGCAAATTTGTAACTCACAGCAAACAGCGAATATGATCGTGTGGAGAGTTGCTACGCGATTTTCGCAAAAGATTACCCAGTCAGAGTGATTTTTGGAGGAGAACAGAAAGATGCGAGTTGGTTTGCTTACAGGGGGCGGTGATTGTCCCGGACTGAATGCTGTGATTCACGCAGCAGTGAAAAAAGGCATTCTTCATTACGGCGACGAATTTATCGGCTTCCTTGAAGGCTGGCGCGGCGTGCTGGATAACAACACCATCCCGCTCACGCTTGAATCGGTGGACGGCATTCTGGACCAGGGCGGCACCATTCTTCGCACCTCGCGCACAAATGTCCGCAAGATCGAAGGCGGTATTGAAAAGTGTGTTGCCACGCTCAAGGCCAACAAAATTGACGCCCTGATCGCCATCGGCGGCGATGATACCCAGTCCGTAACCAACGCCCTGATCCAGGCAGGCGTACCCGGTGTCGGCGTTCCCAAGACCATCGACAACGATCTGTACGGCACCGATGCCTGCTTCGGCTTCGACACCGCCGTTTCCATCGCTACCGAAGCAATCGACCGTCTCCATACCACTGCCGAAGCGCACAACCGTGTCATCGTCTGCGAGGTCATGGGTCGCGATGCCGGCTGGATCGCCCTCACCGCAGGTGTCGCTGGCGGTGCTCATGTCGTTCTGGTCCCGGAAAAGCCAATCGATCTCGAACACGTTTGTGCGTTGCTCAAGTACAACCACGACCACGGCAAGAAATACGGCATCGTCGTTGTCGCCGAAGGCGCCAAGCTTCCAGGCGTGGGACAAGCAATTTTGGGTTCAAAAGTTGATTCCTTCGGTCACGCTCGGCTGAGCGGTATCGCACAGGCACTCTCTGAAGCTATCGAGGAAAAGACCGGTTACGAGACCCGCTCCGTCAATCTTGGACACACGCAGCGTGGTGGAACTCCAACCGCCTACGACCGCATGCTGGCTACCCGGTACGGGCTGGCGGCCATCGATCTGGTCCATCAAGGTAATTTTGGGCGCCTCGTAGTCCTCCGCGGGACCGAAATCAAGGACATTCCCATCGCTGAAGCCATCTCCAAGAACCGGACGGTAACGGACAACTTCCTCGAAATTCTCGACGGCTTGAAACCCAAAGTCTAGAAGCGAAGCAAGGGTCTAAATTGAAAGGCTGGATTACATATCCAGCCTTTTCTTATGCTTACAAAAGAAGCCACAAGTAATGCATGATGTCGAACCGATTTGGGAATCAGATTGGTTATTAGCTAAATAGATCGCATGTAAATCGCGGCGATAAACGGATAAAAGCCAGTGATTTAAGGAAATTTCTTGAACAAACATTATAGAACGCGGTATAAGCACAGAGCCGGGTAAGTTGGCCTACCCGCACACTTGATTCCTGGGAGAGCTTCCATGAAAGCAGCGGCGCGCAATGAAGTTCGGGAAGTAATGGACATTCGACAGGCAGCCAGCTATCTTGGCATCAGCCCCGACACACTTTATAAATACGCATCTGAAAGCTTTATTCCCGCGTTCAAGCTCGGAAATCGCTGGCGCTTTAAGAAGTCCCGGCTGGATGACTGGATGGATCAGCAGTCCGGCGGATCGTATCAGGCGGAGACGAGAGAAGTGAAGCCACGCCAGCGTAAGCCGGTTCGGGCTGCCCGCTAGGCCATCTCTATAGGGCGAGCTTTGGCTTTTTCCCAAGCAGATATACCACTACGACCAACATCAGGACCGATCCCATTGCAGCAAGCCCCAATACCCGCATAATGGCAACCGTATAACGCCCCTGGCTGGGCGTGTAGTTGCAGCAATAGAGCAGGATGAGGTCAGAGAGCGATCCAATTTTGTGATTGCTGGCCTCCACGAGCGCCAGACGCACGTCACGCGGCTGGTATTCAACCCCGGAAAGATACTTCGACATTCGGCCATCCGGAGTGGCGATCATAATGACACTCGAATGGGCGAACTGGTTCATCTTGCCATCCGGCCCCGGTACGCGCACATAATGGAAACCGGTGGCCTGCGCCAGATCCGTGATAGCTGCCTGCTCTCCGGTAAGAAAATGAACACTGTCGGCGGAAGCGGAATCACCGAGCATCATCAGAAAATGCTGTCTGGCCTCGACAGAATCGGCAGGCGTGTCCGTGGGATCGATGCTGGTGATGACAACTTCATAGTCATGCCCGAGATGCAGCCCGGTCTGTTTCAAGGCTGAACCCAGGCCATGCAGGACCTGCGGGCAAAGCATTCCGCACTTGTAATAGACAAGCGCCATGACAACCGGCCGATGTCCAAAATAACTGCCCAGTGTGACGTCCTTGCCGTTTTCATCGCGAAAGTGATCGCCAAGCGGAAGAGAATGGTTCAGGTTTTGATCGATACCCGCATTTTTCAGATAAGTCGGAGTAGATTGCGCAGAAGCGCCCAGCGGCTTATCGGCAGAATAGCTTTGCGCGTAAGAGCCAATGCAAAAAACAGAGCTAATTGCGACGCTGAAGAATATCCGGAGCAGGTTCACATCTCAGAATACGCTGCTCCGCATCGTGGCGCATAACAATCGATTCCGGCTCAATCAGGAGCAGCAGCATCGATTATCCCGGTCCGGCGACGGTGATCTTACGCTTCCGGAGTCGGTTGTGGTCGCAGCAACGGGAACAGGATCACATCGCGGATTGACCTTGCTCCGGTGAGGATCATCGTCAGGCGGTCGATGCCGATGCCTTCACCACCGGTGGGTGGCAGCCCATAAGAAAGCGCGCGAACATAGTCCTCATCCATCTGGTGGGCTTCGTCGTCACCGTGTTCGCGTTGGGTGAGTTGATCTTCGAAGCGCTTGCGCTGTTCTTCGGGATCGTTCAGCTCGCTGAAGGCGTTACCTACTTCAAATCCGCCAATGTAGAACTCGAAGCGCTCAACCCAGTCAGGTTCGTCGGGCTTCTGTTTGGATAAAGGCGAAACGGCGAGAGGGAAGTCGTAGATGATCGTCGGCTGGATGAGATGGCGTTCTGCAACGGCTTCAAATATGCCCGCAATAATTTTTCCAAGCGGCTGCGGTTGGAGCTGGACGGGAGTAGTTGGAACGGGCACATGAAATGCTTCTGCAATAGCTGGGCGGAAGGGGTTTAAATCGCCGCGAAGGAGAATGAGCTGGCCATTCAAGAGCATATGAAGACTGCGAAGGCGGCGATGACGGGCAATATCTACATTTTGATCGATATCTTGTATTTCTATACTAGGTGTCGCAATTTGGGGATAGGTTTCGTGTAAATACCGAAGTGAGTCACTAAGAAATTGTTCAAGACTCGCTGAACTCTCAAATGTTGACAAAGTCGGAGAAGAACTGAATTCCTCAGGCCAAAATTTAATAATCGCTTCGCGCATCGAGAAACGCCGCCACTTGCCGAGATCGATTTCATCACCGTTGAAGTGGATGGTGGTGGTGCCGTTCACTTCCTTCGCGACGGCGACGATCAGCTCTTCCGTCAATTGCATCAGGTCGTGGTAGTTCGCGTATGCCTGGTAGAACTCGAGCATCGTGAACTCGGGATTGTGCTGTGTCGAGATTCCTTCGTTGCGGAAGTTGCGGTTGATTTCGTAGACGCGGTCGAGTCCGCCGACGACGAGGCGCTTGAGATAAAGCTCGGGCGCAATCCGCAGAAACAAGTTCATGTCGAGCGTGTTGTGGTGCGTGACGAAGGGACGCGCAGCAGCCCCTCCGGCGATGGGCTGCATCATTGGGGTCTCAACTTCGATGTAACCGCGCGAATCGAAGAAGTTGCGCATGGCCTTGAGCACCTGTGCGCGTTTGATGAAGACGCTACGGACGTTGATCTCGTCAGGGCCGCCCTCGTTGAGCGGCGTGTTCATAAAGAGATCGACATAGCGCTGGCGGTAACGCAGTTCCACATCTGACAGGCCGTGATATTTCTCCGGCAGCGCCAGCATCGCCTTCGAGAGAAAGGTAATGGTCTGGACGTGGACCGACAACTCGCCCGTGCGCGTACGGAAGAGATAACCCTTCACGCCGATGTGATCGCCGAGGTCGAGCAACTTATAGAGCTGGAAATTTTCTTCTCCTACGTCATCCTTGCGAACGTAGATTTGCAGGCGCTCGCCGTTCTGTTGGAGATGGGCGAAGCCGGCTTTGCCCTGACCGCGAATGGCCATCAGACGCCCGGAGACGGAGACTTCTATGCGGTTTGTTTCCAGCTCTTCTGCGGCAGTTTCGCGATATTTCGCCCAGATCTCCGGGATAGTGTCGGTTGAGACGTACTGGTTCGGGTAGGCCTGCTGGCCGAGAGCGGTGATCTGGTTCAATTTGTCGCGGCGGAGGGCAAAAAGATTCCGCTCGAACTCGGATTCAAACACGTGGATGCCTCAAAAACTTCAGATTGAATGGTTGTAAATTTCAGTATAGCGAGTCATCAAGTGAGCGGGTAAGCGAGCAAGCGATTTGTGCCGGCCTGTTTCCCCGGAAGGCGCACTGACCTGTCGAATACCTGAAGTGATATAACAAGCTTCGAGATGGCATTCAATAATCCGCCTCCGAAGAAGCCCGGCGCAAAATCCGATGATGGTGGAATGTCCACCTTGCTTCGGGCGGAGAAGCTGACGCAGATTGCGTTTATTTTGCCGGTCGCCGTTTTTATCGGATGGATATTGGGTGTGGCACTCGATAAGTGGCTTCACCAGCACTGGATCTATCTGGCAGGGATTGTCTTCGGAGCGGTCGCAGGTTTCATCCAGATTTTCAGGCTGGTGGCTGCGTCGGAGAAAGATATGAAATGACAGAGAGCAGTCAACCATTGTTCAGCTTCAGTGACGCTGACCTGAAAACCGCGCTTCGCCGCGCTACCCAGGGAACCGCGATTGCGGGGGTGGTCCTGGCAATTGTGCTTGCCGTGTCCCGCGGCTGGCAGACGGGAGTTCTGCTGCTGGCTGGGGCCGTAATTTCTGTCACCGGGCTCTGGGAATGGCAGCGGTTGGTGGTGTTTATCAACGCGAAGCTTGATAAACAGCAGGGACCCGGCGCCGCCCGTGTCATGACGACGTTTTTTCTCCGGCTCTTATTCGCCGGGGGTATACTATATGTTAGTCTAAAGTGTTTACATGGATCGGTTTACGCGCTTGTAGGCGGTTTGGGATTAGGTATTTTCTTTCTCACCGTGGAAGCTGTGCGCATGATTCGCTCGTGAAGACACATCCGTAGCAACTTATCTGACAGGGATTCATGCACAGCTTACTTCTCGCACTTACAGCTCTGCTTAATAACGCCTTCGGCGCGCCCGTGACTGCGCTGCTTTATAAGCTCGGTATCCATCCGCTTCATCCTAGAGCGCCGATCAGCAACGAATTTACGCTCGAATTAGTCGTCGGCGCGGTGATGGTGCTGTTCTTTATCGCAGTGCGGGCCACGCTCAACGTTGAGAAGCCGGGCAGTCTGCAGCACCTGGCGGAGATGGTGTACGATTTCGTCGACGAGCAGGCGCAGTCGGTGATGGCAGAGCACGGATACGAAAAGCATATTCCCTTCGTGACGACAATCCTGCTTTTCGTGCTGCTGTGCAACGTACTTGGACTGCTGCCAGGCATTCCGACGCCGACTGCGAGTACAGTTGTCCCGCTCGGCATCGCGGCGGTCACGTTCATTTATTTCAACTACCAGGGCGTGCGCGCCCAGGGACCGATCGGCTATTTCAAGCATTTTCTTGGTCCGGTCATCTGGATTTCGCCGCTCATGCTTCCGATTGAGATCATCTCGAACCTCACGCGCATCATGTCGCTTACGGTTCGTCTCTATGCCAACATGTTCGCCAGCGATCTGCTGACACTTGTCTTCTTTTCGATGATCCCCGTCGGCATACCGGTAATCTTTCTCGCGCTGCACTTTGGCGTCGCTTTGATTCAGGCGTACGTCTTCATGCTGCTGACGATGATTTATCTCGCGGAAGCGACGGCAGACGAGAGCCACTAATTTAAGTTTCGCAACCGGAGTTCTGCTTCCACTTCGGTGAAGCGGCCGTGAGCGTGAGGGGGCCAGCACGGTGAGCCTCAACCACCCACTGACGGCATACTTTGAAGGAAGCAAGGAGAAATACAAATGCGCAAACTGCAATATCTATTCATGACGCTGGCTGTGCTCTTAATGGCATCGCCTGCATTCGCACAGACTGGCGGCGGTACTTCGGCCCCTAGCTGGGTTCCTATCGGCGCCGGTATCGGCATGGCCATTGCTTCCGGCCTTTGCGGCCTTGGACAGGGCCGTGTAGCCGGTTCAGCAGCGGAAGCCCTGGCCCGTAATCCCGGAGCACGCGCAGGCATCCAGTTGGTGCTGATTCTTGGCCTGGCGTTTATCGAGTCGCTCGCTCTCTTTACCCTGCTCATCATCTTCGCAGTGGTTAATAAGTAAGCGCAGTTTGCTGTAGCAAAAAGGCCTCCGGTTCGCCGGAGGCCTTTCTTTTTCACAAGCATCCTGTGAACCGATTTTCATGTATGCCTTACGCGCATCCCATAAGATATGAGGCGCAGTTCATCTCATCTGATGAAAGACACGAAAGGAAAGAACGATGGCAACAGCACAAACAAAGACAAGTGTATCGCTTGAGGACGCGCGCCGCATTATTGCCGCAGCAGAGAAAAAAGGCGCAGGAGATCGGCCAGCCTATGAACATTGCCGTGGCCGATGACGGTGCGAACCTCGTGGCCTTTATTCGTATGGAAGGCGCATGGCTTGGAAGTATCGATATTGCACAGAAGAAGGCTTTTACTTCGCGCGCGTTTGATATTTCTACAAAAGATCTGGCGCAGCATTCCCAGAGCGGCAACCAGTTCTTTGGCATTCATGCTTCCAATAACGGTAAGGTCATGATCTTCGCAGGCGGCATCCCATTGAAGAGTGGCGACAAGGTTGTCGGAGCCATTGGCGTAAGCGGTGGATCAGGCGACCAGGATCACGCAGTAGCAGAAGCGGGCGCAGCGGCTTTTTAATTGCCAGCCGCTAACCCCAAATTAAGTGGAACGTAAACCAGCCAGATATTTACATGCAGTATGGAGGAACCATGGCCACGAATCGTGGTGTTGTCTACATGGGCCCCGGCAAGGTTGAGGTCCAGAACATTGATTATCCGAAAATGCAGACGCCCCAGGGCAAGTCTATTGAGCACGGGGCTATCCTGAAGATTGTTTCAACAAATATATGCGGCTCCGATCAGCACATGGTGCGGGGCCGCACGACTGCGCCTAAGGGATTGACTCTCGGCCATGAAATTACCGGTGAGGTAATCGAGAAGGGGAAAGATGTTGAGTTTATCAATATCGGCGATCTTGTCTCGGTCCCGTTTAACATCGCATGCGGCCGCTGTCGTGCCTGCCGCGAGCGGCATACCGGTGTTTGCCTGAATGTGAATCCGAAGCAGCCAGGCGGCGCTTATGGCTATGTAGATATGGGTGGATGGGCCGGTGGGCAGGCGCAATATGTGCTTGTTCCTTACGCCGATTTCAACTTGCTCAAATTTCCCGACAAAGATCAGGCCATGTCGAAGATCAAAGACCTGACGATGCTCTCCGACATTCTGCCCACCGGTTATCACGGCGCCAAGTCGGCAGGTGTTGAGGTTGGTTCGATCGTCTACGTTGCCGGAGCCGGACCGGTGGGGCTTGCAGCGGCAGCTTCGGCTTATATTCTCGGCGCGGCTGTGATCATCGTAGGCGACAAGAACCAGGAGCGTCTAGCGCACGCAAAGAAAATGGGCTACGAAACGATTGATATCGGCAAGCACGACAATCTTTCCGAGCAGATTGAACAGATTGTCGGTGTACCCGAAGTCGATGCGGCAATCGACGCTGTTGGATTTGAAGCCAGCGCGCACGGAGATCCCAACGAGGCGGCTCCCGCAAGCGTGTTGAACCAGCTGATGGGCATTACGTTCGTAGCGGGCGGCATCGGTATTCCGGGGCTTTATGTCGTAGAAGATCCGGGCGCGCCGAATGAGGATGCGAAGAAGGGAATTCTGAAGATTCGCTTCGGCAAAGGCTGGTCACGGTCATTGCATTTCCATACCGGGCAGGCGCCAGTGCTGCAGTACAACCGGCAACTGATGCAGGCCATTCTGCATGACCGCTTGCCGATTGCGAAGATCGTCAATGCCACCATCATTAGTCTGGATGACGCACCGAAAGGCTATGCCGATTTCGATAAGGGCGCGGCAAAGAAATACGTGCTCGACCCGAATGGATATCTGGCGAAGGCAGCGTAAATGAAGAAGGCCTCCAATCTCCGGAGGCCTTCTGTTTTATTTCAGTGTGATCTTCGATCAACGAACCGCAAAATCGGCTCTGCACCCCTTATCTACCCATATTCCGCTGCGATCATAACCCCAGCTATAACCCTGCCGGCATGGAGCGTCGCTGCGTTGCCTTACAAGTCGCACGCCGCCCCCGGTTGGGACTCGGCAGTAATTTCTACCGCCATTGTCAGAGGAGCAGGTGATAACGCCACTGGGAGGCGGGGGTCCACCGGGTCCGCCAGGGCCACCGGGCGGATAACCTGGTCCCGGACCGTTGGGGATTTTAGTAATGAAGTCTGCTCTGCAGCCTCGATCGACCCATATGCCACGCTGATCGTAGCCCCAGCTGTAGCCTTGGCGGCAAACAGCGTTGCTTCGCTGGTTCACCATGCGTACTCCATATCGCGTGTCTGCGCGGCAATAGTGGCGGTTCCCGTCATCGGAGGCGCAAGTTAATCTCGGGCCGTCTCGATACGTTGTACCGCTTTGCGCATAAAGATGTGTTGTACCGGCCACCACGAAACTCGCGGCGAGAAGAACGAACTTCAGCATTCTCAAAATTTCCCTCCTCGAATCGATAGGAAGCATAACCTGTATTCCCATTAACAACAAATTCGCCTTATAAACGTTCATCCGTTGGGCGACGAAAAACCTCAAAGACGTTGTAACCGAATTGGGATTATAGGATCAAACGAAATGTGGCAGCGACGCGCACCTAAGAATAAAGCCAGAGATCTTTTACTGCTGTTCTAATGGGAATTGAATGAATCAAGAAGTGCTGGGATCCACTGTTACGGTGCAGAAGGAACGCAATGTTCGCTGGCTCGGATGGTCGAGCCTCCTCTTTGCATTCCTGCAAAGCGCATGCACATTTGTGCTTGCCACAAGCAGTGTTCGCGTTCTTATCGGCCTTAGTGCGCTCGCCGCGGCAGCAGGAACAAATGCTCCCGCCAAAGGCTTTCATCAGGATGCGATCCGTATTCCTATGATGTTTTTTGCACTTGTGGGAACGATCATTACTTTGTACGGGGTCTGGCGGGTGCGAAGTCTACGCCGCAGGCCGGCTTCGCAGTGGCGGGTGCAACCGGTAACTCCGAGACAAAAGCGCTCTGAAAATTTTCAGATTGCGCTTTCGATCGTGACCTTGATCCTACTTGCCCTTGAATGGTGGACACATTCGATGTTGCACCATCCCTTGCGTTAAGCGTCAGGCGGAATCGGGAGCTTCGGATGACAACACGGCATCGAGCCGCGCGTGCAGCCGCTGGCTGAAGTCGACGGGCAATTCAAAGACACGATCATCCGCCATCAAAATGATGATGTTGCGCGTGGAATCGAGCACGGCGGAACAGATTTCACAATGAGCCAAATGCCTCTCCACATCGGCGCGTACCGCGGGATCGAGTGTCCCATCGATGTAGTCGGAGATGCGGTCCCATACATGTCGGCAGTTCAGAACCATGGCAACCTCCTTATAACTCCGCGCTTCTTTTCCGGCTTCCAGACGACGCGCAATCGTGGAGCGAGCGCCTTTTGCAGAAGCAGACGCGCGCGATGTAATCGGACCTTTACCAGTGAGATGGAGATCCCCAGCGCTTCGGCAGTTTCGTTCACGCTCAACTCTTCCATATCACGCAAGATCACAACCTCGCGGAACGAAACAGGCAACTCCGCTATTGCCTGTTGCATGAGTGAGCGTACCTCTTCGCGCTCCAATGCCTCCGAAGGAAGTTCGCGCCAGTCGGTGAGCTGGGCCGGAGTGACGGTACCATCGCCATAGTCACTGCTGTCGAGTGAATCGAGGCTGGCCCTCTTTTCCGCACGCAGCCGCGTGCGTGCCTCGTTGAGAGTAATAGCGAGGAGCCATGTGCTGAATCTGGCATCGCCACGAAAGCTTGCCAGTTTGCGATAAGCTCGCAGGATGGCTTCCTGTGCTACGTCCTCGGCTTCCGTCTCATTCTTCAACAGCGCAAGAGCCGTATGGTATACCTGTCGTTCGTAGGGACGGATGAGATCATGAAACTTTTCACGTTCGCCAGCAAGAATAGCAGCGATAAGCGCTGTTTCGCGCTGTTGCTGCAATCCTGCTCCGGGTGGTGAGGTGGTCATTGGCTAAAGTTTGCGGCGATGCGCGAAATAATGATCGAGAGAGAAGTAACCCGCGCCGAAGATCAGCACGATAAGCGATGCAAAAAAAAAGGTAAAGGGATCAGCATTATAGAATTTGCCGGGATTGCTCAGGATGGAGCTGAGAGCTTCACGGTCTGAGGCGACGTATGCGACAAACATGTTGCAGGCCAGCAACAGCCCTGTGAGGCAGGACGCGAGTCCGACAATCAGCAATATACCGCCAAAGAATTCAAGAGACGCGATGGCTGGCGCCATGAGCCCAGGAGCTGGAATATTGAGGCTGGCGAAAAAATCACGCACATGCGGAAGATTGTGCAGCTTACCCCAGCCCGTCTGCGTAAATTGCCATCCCCAATAGAGCCGCACCAGCAATAGAAAAGGCGAATCCAGATGCGCTGCATAGTACTTGAAGCGGCAGTAAGAATAACTGAGCCTGGACCCGACGGATGGCCTTGCGTTTACGACTTTGGGCTGCGTGCTCATGGGATGCTTACCCTTCTTTATCGAATGAACCAGCCGAGTGAAGACCAGGTTTGAAAAGCCATTTGTAAAAAAGGCGCTCGCTCTTCTTCAGGGATTGCACTCTCTGCAAATGCCATATCAATCGCTTCGCTGATGGTTTCGCCTGTCGAAAGCGTCGTAAGTAGCCGATATTCTTCGCGCTTGAGACGTTTGTAATATACGGAGTTCTCGTGGCGGTGCACGGCGAGATGAATCTCTTCAGGAGCCAGAGAGGCTACGTGACGCACTTTCCGATGCTTTCTGGAGATGCTGGCATTATTACTGCTGCCGTCGCTGCTGCCGCCTTCGCTGCGAACTTCGATAATCAGATCATCCACCGGATATCGCAATTCGAGAAATCGGAGATAGGGTTGCAGATCTAGCTGTGAGCCGCTGTGAAGCTCCGAAAGATCGTCCGGATCAATAAGAGGCTCAATAGCGGAATCGAATACCTCAATGTGCGCCCATTCCAGGCGAACCATGTCCATCGAGAGATCTTTGCGTGGCTCGATATGCTCCGGATGCTCAGTGAGCCATTGTTCGAGATGCGAACCGAGATTGCGCAATGTGAAGGATGCCGAAGGAAAATCTGTGAGATAGGCACGCATGAGCGTATCGAATTTCCTGCGTCCGACGATTGCCATCAATCCGGGAAAATCTTCTTCAAATGAAGAGTACAGCCGGAACCAGTATTGGCGGTTATAGATCTCAAGGCGCTCAAACGATGTAAGGCGATCGTTCGGCTTGATCAGCGCATCCGCTTCTGCGGCGTTGGAGGCTCCGTTGCTGCGACGACGCGGCATCGTCTCCTGACGAGTCAATGGGTGCATGACGGCTGCAGCTACCCGGCGCTGTATTTCGAGAAGCTCGCTCATCTGGCGACCTCTGTGAGTTGCGGCCCAGCGTCTTTTACAGCAGCTTGCAGGAATTGATTTGCCTTCAGCGCCTCTGCGTGAACTTCTTCAAATGAGGGAATGTTATCGTCCCATTCGAGCAGCGTTGCCGTTGGACCGGCTCGGTCGATGGCACGTGCGTACAGCTGCCAAACGGGTTCGAGCACGGGATGATCATGCGTATCGAGAATGTACTTTTCAAACTTCGAATGGCCGGCAATATGAATCTGCGCGATACGGTCCGCGGGCACAGCGTTCACATAGGTCAATGGATCGAAGTTGTGATTTTGTGATGAGACATAAATGTTGTTCACATCGAGCAGAATGCCGCAGTCAGCCTTTTCGACCACTTCGTTGAGAAATTCCCATTCCGTCATTTCGGAAGCGTGATATTCGGCGTAGCTGGAAACATTTTCGACAACTACCGGTATTTCAAGGAAGTCCTGCACATAGCGGATGCGATCTGCCGTGATTTTTACTGCTTCCCAGGTGTACGGCATGGGCAGCAGATCATGTGTGTAGCGTCCGTCAACAGAGCCCCAGCAGAGATGATCGCTGAGCCAGGGAGTATTTGTGCGCTTGACCAGCCGCTTTAGTTTTTTCAGATGCTCCGGGTCCGGATCGCTTGCCGAGCCGAAGTACATGGAGACGCCATGCTGGACAACATTATATTGTTCGAGGATCTGATCGAGCACCTGGAGCGGACGGCCACCGTCAACCATATAGTTTTCCGAGATGATCTCGAACCAGTCGACGACCGGTTTCTCGCTCAGAATGTGACGGTAGTGCGGGATACGAAGGCCGATGCCGACTACTTCGGCATCTTGGAGCCGTCAGTTGCGCACCCGCCCTTGCCCTTGCAGCTGTTCTTGGCCTTGCATCCGTTATCGCTGCTCTTGCAGCCGCCCTGTCCTTTGCAATCATTCTTGCCCTTACAAGAGTGCTTGGTAGTGTCTTGCACTGAGCCGTTTGCAAATGACGCTTTGCCCACCTTCACCACTGACGTGGCGCTGGTTGACGAGGCTGCTGCCTGCATAGTTGCTGCACCGCCCAGCATGCCGGACACTGCCGCGGCAACCATCAAGGTCTTCATTGAGTGTTTCATCGTTGTCATTCCTCCGTAGATTTGCAAATCTAAGACCAGGCACTTACATGCCGGTGGGAGACTTGCTTCTGCCCATGAGACTATGGGACGAACAAAAGGTTACAGCATTTCATCCTGAAATCAATGG
>Ga0206951_1017_pt1 | contig 53246 bp, 47 predicted proteins | sample Alteio_BWOrgHeat_38_FD_152974 | JGI IMG/M metagenome (GOLD analysis project Ga0206951, IMG submission 152974) | Enriched cells from forest soil in Barre Woods Harvard Forest LTER site, Petersham, Massachusetts, United States -... | ecosystem: Environmental > Terrestrial > Soil > Temperate forest >... | reverse complement strand
CTACAGCGGCTGCTGCGGCAAATGCGGACCTTCCTCTTGCACCATGTCGAATGATAAAAAATAGGAACCTAAAATCAGATCCTCCGTTAAGCCCCAGAACAAAAAACTGACTTTTTGCTCTGGGGTGATTTTTTAAGCAAACCCAAGGATTAGGGTGTCTCCGATGGACCCAACTAAAAAAAGCGGCAATTTCTCCAATCTCCCTTTCTTGAGCTACCAAGTTCTGGCTTTTTTCCTACAAATCTTCATCCTTTTTGTCTGCATTGAGTTTGCGCAAATTATTTATAACAACGATATTCTCCCCGACAAGCTGGTGAAGGAAAATTTCCCGGAAACCACCTGCACCATCGTTTCCAAAAACTTGTCCGAAAAAGGCAAGATGGTGCTTCGTTATCGCGCCGATTTTCTCGTGAGTTATGCAGTAAACGGCAACCCGTATCGAGCCTGGGTCACTGGCAATGGCCTGGATCAAGCCTTTTTCCACGAACGGGAGCCACAGGAAAATGCCCTGGCGCAATTCGCTGTCGGGCAAGCCTATCCTTGTTGGTATAATCCCCAAATACCCCAAATCGCCGTTTTGGTCATGCGACATAATTGGACCTCTACCCTCCCCCTCGCAGTGCCGGCCCTCATCGGCTTGATCGCGCTTTACTTCATTTTAAAAAGCATCTTCCAATTCCTGGGCACACTGGTTTCCGTTTCGCAGAATGGGCCCCGTTATAAAAAGTAGTCCTAAGGCCAAGAAGAAGAAAGACTAGAATAAGTGCTTATATCTGTCATAAAGCAATACTATGCAACCTCAAGAACACTATTGATTGCCTGAAATAGCTGCTCTCTAGTAAATGGTTTCTCTATACAAGGATTTTTTGTACTTGAAATAAATTCCGTCATTGAAGCAGTAAAAGAACCTCCTGTTGTAAAAACTGTATGTTTGGCTAACTGCGGATTACTTCCAACCAAATATCGAAAAAGATCAATACCATTAACATCAGGCATATTTAAATCGGTCACCATTACATCAAATTGATCACTGCGTTTTTTTAGAAGATTAAATGCAGCCCTTCCCCCTTGCGCTTTTGTGATGGCATTATCTTTGCCAAGTATTTGCTCTAAAGTAATCAACAAAGTTGGCTCATCATCAATAATTAATATTTTTTTACTCGCCACTCCTTTTACTGCCTCTGCTATCATTGGAGTAGTCTTGACTATTAAATTAATCGGTAAAAATATCGAAAAAGTTGCTCCTTTTCCAATCTCGCTGACCACCGTTATTTCACCACCTAAGTCATGTATTATGTCATAGCAAATAGATAAACCGAGTCCAGTACCGATCCCGACAGGTTTTGTTGTAAAAAAAGGGTCAAATATTTTTGACAAATTTTCAGATTTAATACCTTTTCCTGTATCCGCAATTTTAATACAAATGCGCCCCTTTTCGATACGCGTACTAATCGAAATAATATTTTCATTAAGAACACCTTCTTCCATCGCTTGCGCTGCGTTAATAATCAAATTAAGGAAAACTTGATGCAATTTTCCGCCACTCCATAGTAAAAGAGGTATATCGCTCGAAAAGTCCTTTTTTAATACTGCGTGATTCTTGAATTGCGGGTAAGCCATATTAATAGCAGCATCAAGAATTTCATGTATATTTATCGATGCTAACTCAACCGGATCAGCACGCGTAAACCCCTTCAGGTCACGCACAATGACTCGAATGAGTTCAGCTCCGTGGATAGACTCATCGACAATATCCTTTAGCTTCGATAGGAGTGCTTTGTGTGCAGCATCTTCAAGGCTTAAAGTGTTTATTTGCTCCTTAATACAGCCCAAATTTCCCAGAATAAAGGTCATGGGATTGTTTATTTCGTGAATAATTCCAGCAGCCAATGTTCCTACAGTGGCCAACTTATCTGCCAGCAAGTGTTGGGCACGTAGCTTATTCCGTTCCGTGACATCGTTTAATATGCTAAATATAAATTTTTCGTCATTATTTTCAACAAAGACTGCCGTGAACTCAATATCCCGTATATTTCCGTCAGCTTGCTGAACATGCCCCTCATTTGGACCAATCATTTTCTCAACAAGTAACTTCCTTATTTGTATATCTGCATAATCCCGCTCAGATGGATGAACATAGTTTTTGAAATTTTTTCCGATAATTTCATGGCGTTGAGCCCCAAGTATTTTCTCTGTTTGTTTATTTAAATCAGAAATAAGGCCATTTTTGTCGATGATAAAAATGCCGCAGGTAGCATTCTCCATTACTGAACGGTACCGTTGCTCAGCAGCCGAAATTCTAACTTCAGCGCCATGTTTAAACAAAGCCAATTCAATCGCATTAAACAAGTCTCGTGTTTCAAAAGGCTTGGTAATATACCCATAAGGTCCGGTTAATTTTGCTCGATTAAATGTATCTTCGTCTTTGTAAGCAGTAATAAAAATAATGGGAACAGGACAATACTTCGAGATTTCCTTTGCTGCTTTCGTTCCATCCATTTCCCCTTTTAAAACAATATCCATCAAAATAATATTGGGACGGGATTCTTTAGCAATTCGAATGGCATCCGCCCCTGTATCACTGATATGCGGAACCAGATACCCGCATTTCTGCAGCCTCCTTTGAATGTCCATCGCCGTTATAGCTTCGTCTTCGACTACAAGTATTTTGATTTCTTCCATACAATCCCTCGCCCTATCTTACTTAAAAAGTGATGATAAAAATAGTCCCTTGCTCACCGTCCAGAATAACATTTCCGCCAAGCTGTTTAGTAAGATTCCGAATGAGCTGCATTCCTAACGATGCCGTATTTTGCATATCAAATCCTGTTGGAATACCCACACCATTATCGCTAACAACTAAGACATACTTACCCTCTTTCTGCTTGAATGCCAATTTAATTTCACCCTTCTTGTCACCAGGAAAGGCGTGCTTAAATACATTTGAAAACAATTCATTAATAATGAGGCCGCATGGAATTGCTTTTTCAAGGCTTAGTGAAATTCTATCAATATCAAGACTATGTGTTACCTTATTAGGGCTAATTTGGTAGGTTTCATAAAGATAATTAAATAAGCTTTTCACATAATCAGTCATTTCTATCTTTGCCAGATTTCCAGATTGATAAAGCATTTCATGAATAAGCGCCATCGACTTTATTCTTGTTACACTTTCTATTAAAACCGATTGCGCTAATAAATCCGTAGTGGTCTCAACTTGCAAATTCAGCAAACTAGAAATGACTTGTAAATTATTTTTAACGCGATGATAAATCTCTTTCAAGAGAACTTCTTTTTCCTTTAAGGAGTCCTGTAAGGCACGAATACGAACCGCAAATTCAACACTTCTTTTATTGAATAAATTAATAGCATCGCCAAAGTCATTCTTCACCATCTGAAACGAAGATAAAACTTCCTCTAAAAAAATACGGGATTTATCAGCCATATCGAGATGATTGTCCGTTTCCAACCCTTCAAGAAAATCGATCAGGCAATCATGATGAATTGCTACTACACTTAAAATGCTCAAATTCTTGGATATCGCTTGACGTCCAAATTTATAACCTTCATTCAAGTGGGTTTCTGATGCTTCTTTTTCATTTAGGTAATCTTCTAAAATAGCTTGATATTGCTTTTTAAAAGCAATAAACGCATGATGATTCGCCATGCCGGTCATATTAAATTTCCATTTCGGAGTTTGTCCATCGCGTCACTAAAACTAAAGCATCATCATTAGGATTTCTAAATCTTTTAAAAATATGATCCGCAATGGTTTGCGGGAGAGCGTAAGTCATCGGAGCGATAGAAACAAATTGATTCGAGATTCCATCCGTAGCAAAAATCAGGGTATCTCCGGGACAAGCCATGAATTGTGATATCCGTAGACTTGGCAACTCCAACCCAACGACTCCACCCTGCGAAAGAAATTCTTCAATTTTTGATTTATCTTCTGCTTCTCTGCGCCAATGGATCGCAGCCACATTGCCTATGCCGAGCCATGAAACTTGATAATTACTTTGTATAAGAGCCGCGAAAACAGCTGCACCTCGCGTTTTTTTAAGCTCTTTATGGCATGCATTTAGCAAGTCAATAAGCGATTTGTTTTGCGACTCCCTTAAAACGCGCATAGCTTGCTTTGCCGCATAAGCAGCTTCTTGTCCATGACCCACCCCGTCTGCAACCGCTATCAAAACTGCATTAGGAAATGCTTTTATCAAATACTGATCGCCTGATTCTAGGTATCCCTGCAATGCCCCCGCAGCTATTCCATATGAAAGCGGTGGAGAGAAGCTCATCGTAATACCCATTTTTTCACAATAACAGTGGTTCCTTTCCCTATCTCTGACTGTATTTCAAAGCTATCCATTAATCTTTTAACTCCTGGCAATCCCAAGCCCAAACTATTTGAGGTAGAATAGCCATCTTGCATAGCTAGCGGTATATCAGATATGCCGGGACCCTGATCTTCCACAATCACTAAAATCCCTTTTTTATTTGCCTCTTCAATTAGGCTTACATTGACTGTCCCTTGAGTGGCATAGCTAACAATATTACGCGCCAATTCGGAAATTGCGGCCGCAATACCTGCCAACTCACTTGATGAAAATGAAAATCGTTTGGCTAATTCACGCGCCTGCTGACGAGCAGATACTATATCTGAATCTGTAAGGATCGGAATTGATACTTGATCATCCACCATTTTGGCCTCTCCCGTATTATTTCAATAAAGTAAGGCCTTCATCTAAATCTCTTGCCGTTTTAATGTCAGGCAAGGTAAGCCCCAGTTGGACCATTGCAAAAGCAACATCCGGTTGCATGCCAACAATAATTGTCTTAGCGCCGCGCAACTTCAGGATATTAGCGATATTGCGTAAAGTCCGAGTCGCAAATGAGTCCATTACATCTAATTCTGTGATATCGATCACGACACCCTGTGAGCGATATTGGATTACTTGATGAGCTAAATTATCTTGCAAACTGAGGAGATCGTTATCTGTTAAAGCCGATTGAATCGTAGCAATGAGGATATTTCCCTGTTTAAGAATAGGAACTTTCATATACATCCTTACTCTTGCGAGCTTAAATGGCTTGGGTCTGCAGGGCTATCAATCAGTTGATAACCTAATATGCGGTCTGCTTCTTCGATTCCACCTTGCAGATCACCCACAGTATGTATTTTAGTGAGATCCACCCCAATTGTTACCAATGTTTGTGCTACTTCGGCAGACAGACCTGTAATAATTAATGTAGCCCCCATAAGGCGCGAGGCATCCACAGTCTGCACTAAATGATTGGCAACCCTCGAATCGACTGTGGGTACACCTGTAATATCAACGACCACCACTTTAGCGCGCTTATCTCGAATTGCATGCAATAATTGCTCTGTTAATTGACGCGCTCGTTGTGCATCGATTGCGCCAATAATTGGTAAAATAAGTAATTCTTTACGTAACTGTAGTACTGGCGTAGATAGTTCTCGAATCGCTTCTTGTTGTCGCTGAATAGTCGATTCTCTTTGATAAATATAAGTATCGATTGCCAGCCCAATATCCATATACACAAGTTTAGTTAAAGAAAAAAATGCGGCTAAAGCTTTTTCAGGTTTACTTTCAAAAGCTTTAAAAAGTCGCGTTGCTACTGCACGCATATAGAAGTTATAAGCACCTAGATACCACTTAACGTCTAAACCTATGCTTGCATGCACCGCACCAATCTTCAGACGTTCTTCGATATATTTACTGTCGTAATTCCCTTTAGTTAAACGCAAGAAATATTGTTTCTGTAGATTTTTAACCCTTTTCAGAATATTAGGATCCTCAAAAAACCGCTGGGTGTCTTCAAATTTTAAAAAATGCTCGTAGAGAGACTCAATCACTTCATCTGCATATCCTTGCGCCATTTCATTAAGCTCAGTTAACCGTGCCTCATCCGATTGATCAAACTGCAGCCAGTCCTTGCGATGCTGAATCTCATTTTCATCGAGGCTCATACCATTCATTAAATTTAAAGTATCGATATTAAGCGACTTGGGAAGACTTTGTTTTTCCATAAACAAACCCCTTATTAGCAGTGCTTCTCAAAGAAGTATATAGCTGACTGGCTTAGTTAAGTGGGCTCACCTCCCAAAGTCAGTTTCACATTTAAAAGTACCATTTATATAACTATCTTGGGAATAGATTTATCGAATTGTGCAATTTAAAGGTACACGGAAAGCCCTTGGCGAATTCTAATCTGAAGTGCAACAGTCAAAAATGCTGTATATTCATGTTCTTGGGAACTTGAATTAAATAGAGCAAGGAGACTGTCGCATGGGCGATGATACCCATTTGTCGATGTCAGATCGACGTCGTTTTCATATTTTTCTTGAGATGGGCTTATCGATGACCGAAATAGTCAAAAGGCTATCTAAGCATAGGTCTGCCCTTTACCGAGAGCCGGATCGAAACAAGGCAGAAGGAGCTTATTTGCCTGGCGTCGCCCAGGAGAAAACTGAGATGAGGGCTAAACAAAAACGCCTGAGCAAAATAGAAATTTTGCTCAGGATTTATGTACACAATGCTCACCCCTATCAAAATAAAGCCTTAAGTATCCAAGTCTTTCCTTCAACGTACGCAACTCATCGCCCAAAAACTTACTCGACGCAGCACTAGTCAGCTCCCCTTTCATTCGCTAGAATAGTCCAACAATTTCTGTCGAGGTGAACCATGGCGACCCCCATTAAAAAAATGATTGATGAACATCGTATTGAATTTGTTGATCTGCGGTTCACCGACCTCCGCGGCAAAGAACACCATGTCACCCTCCCCGTTAACAAAGCCGATGAAGCTCTGTTTAAAAATGGAAAAGTGATTGACGGCTCTTCGCTCTGCGGCTGGCAAGCCATTAATAAGTCCGATCTCATTCTGATTCCCATTGCCGAGAGCGCCGTGGCTGATCCCTTCTGCCACAATCCAACACTGATTCTGCGTTGCGACGTCCAGGATCCAGCCACCCATAAACCCTACATGCGTGACCCCCGCTCCGTCGCCAAACGCGCCGAAGCTTATTTGCAAAGCACTCAAATCGCCGACACCATCTACTTTGGCCAAGAAGTTGAATTTTTCATTTTTGACGACGTCCGCTGGGATTTGAGCATGAACGGCTGCTTCTACAAGGTCGACTCCGAAGAGGCCTCCTGGAATACCGGCACCTTGTCCGAAGACGGCAACATGGGGCACCGCCCACGCATCAAAGGCGGTTATTTTCCGGTTCCGCCTGTCGACTCCTCCCATGATTTGCGCAGCACCATGTGTCATTCCCTGGCCTCGATGGGCCTGATTCCGGAAGTCCACCATCACGAAGTTGCCACCGCTAACCAGAATGAAATCACCACGCGTTACAATACCATGCTGATCAAAGCCGACGAGATGCAAATTTTCAAATACGTGCTACAAAACGTTGCCCATGCCCATGGCAAAACCGTGACTTTCATGCCCAAGCCGCTGGTCGGCGATAATGGCAGCGGCCTGCATTGTCACCAGTCTTTAGCCAAAGACGGCAAAAACCTCTTCGGTGGCGATTGCTATGCCGGCCTTTCTCAACTTGCCCTCTATTATATCGGCGGCATCATCAAACATTCGCGCGCCTTGACCGCCTTCACCAACCCCAGCACCAACAGCTACAAGCGTTTGGTGCCCGGCTATGAGGCGCCTGTCACCATGGTTTACTCAGAAGGCAACCGTTCCGCTGCCATCCGCATTCCAACCGCCTTCAATGAAAAAGAAAAGCGCATTGAAGTTCGTTTCCCGGATGCCATGGCCAACCCCTACCTGGCCTTCTCCGCCATGTTAATGGCTGGCCTGGACGGTGTTAAAAATCACATTCATCCTGGCGACGCCGTTGACGAAAACCTCTACGATCTGCCGCCAGAAAAAACGAAAAAACTGCCCAGCCTCTGCTCTTCGCTGGAACAAGCCCTGGATGCCCTGGAAAATGACCATAACTTCCTGCTGGAAGGCGATGTGTTTTCCAAAGAGTTGCTCCAGGCCTACATTGAGGTCAAGCGTGAAGAAGTCGCACGCGTCAACAGGACCACGCACCCCATGGAGTTTGATTTATATTACAGTTTGTAAACACTACTATGACCTTAAAAATCGCCACCTGGAATGTGAACTCCCTGCGCGTTCGTCTGCCGCAAGTCTTAAGCTGGCTGCATTCCGAAAAACCAGATGTCTTGTGCCTGCAAGAAACCAAGGTAATCGATGATTTATTTCCCCTGGCCGCCCTGCAAGAAGCCGGCTATCAGGTGGTCTTCAGCGGCCAAAAAACGTATAACGGCATGGCAATCTTAAGCAAATTGCCGCTGACGGACGTGGTCAAAACCATCCCGCACTTGAATCCCGACGAAAAACGCCTCATTGGCGCCTCGCTGGGCCATGTTCGCATTTGGAATATTTATGTACCCAACGGTGAAAACGTCGTTTCTGAAAAATACACCTATAAATTAGCCTGGCTTGATCATTTAAGAAATTTTCTGAACCAAGACTTGAAAACCCACTCCCAGCTAATCCTGCTCGGCGATTTCAATATCGCTCCCGAAGTACGCGACGTGCACGATCCTCAGCTCTGGGAAGGACAGGTGCTGTTCAGCGAGCCAGAACGGGCCAAACTGCGCGCGCTCTTTGATCTCGGCTTAGAGGATTGTTTTCGCTTACATCACGAGGACAATAACAGCTTTAGTTGGTGGGATTACCGCCTTAACGCCTTTAAGCGCAATAGGGGCCTGCGGATTGACTTAATTTTAGCGAGCAAGGCTTTGTCGGCGAAGTGCAAAAAAACGGCGATTGACAAAACTCCCCGCGGCTCAGAACGTCCTTCAGATCATGCACCGGTAATGGCGGAGTTTGAAATTTAGCTAAAGCGAGGGTGCTCCGGATGTTTTCTCTTGCAGGGCCGCCTTCAAATGAATCGGACCAAAGGGAACCACCTGGACAAATTCGATGATCTTGTCTTTCAACAGTTCCAGCATGGCAAGAAAGCTGACGACGACGCCAAGGCGGCCTTCTTGGGAAGTGAAGAGATCGGTGAAGGGCACAAATTCGGCTTCTTGCACGCGAATCATGATTTGCGACATACGGTCACGCACCGAGAGCACATCGCGGCGAATTTTATGACCGGCCACCAACTCAGCGCGTTTCAAAACTTCCATAAACGCGAAAACCACCTCTTTCAGATGGACCACCGGCAGTGGTTTGACAATCGGCATATTGGCGGTGTCGGTGAGCACCGGAAAAAAGTCGCGCCCCTGACGCGGCATTTCATCGATTGAAGCAGCGGCACGTTTGAATTGTTCATAAATTTGCAGGCGGCGCACCAGTTCTGTGCGAGGGTCTTCTTCCTCGCTATTTTCTTCCACTTTGGGCAGAAGCATACGCGATTTGATTTCAGTCAAAAGCGCGGCCATGACCAGGTATTCAGCCGCCAATTCAAGCGATAACTCTTTGATAAAATCAACATATTCCATATATTGGCGGGTCACTTCCGCCACGGGAATGTCCAGAATATCAATATTTTGTTTTTTGATCAGATAAAGCAAAAGGTCCAGAGGGCCTTCGAAGGCATCCAGCACGACCTCCATGGCATCGGGAGGGATATAGAGATCTTGGGGAAGCACCATGAGAGCTTCGCCGCGGACCTTCGCTATGGGAATGATTTCAGCTAGTTGCTGCATGAAAAACGCCTATAATTTAAGCTAGTTTAGCGAAAATTGACGCATTTTACTATAGAATAACTTCTGTACACGACAAAAAATTTAACGTTCCTGCTGAGGAGCGTGCCTAGTACAGTGTCAACTTGATTTTGTCCCGTTTCGCTTGCTGTCATCCTGAGCGCAGCGAAGGATCTCCTTGCTGCTTAGGGAGTGAGATCCTTCGCTGCGCTCAGGATGACAGAGACTTTGCACAGGACGACAAAATCAAGTTGACGCTCTACTAGCACGCGTCTCGAAGCATTTTCTGAATGGAGAAGCACCTTGAAACAGCAGCGTAGCAGCCTAGAATGGTTGGCCAAATTAGTTTCTTTTGACAGCACCTCCCGTAATTCCAACCTGGATTTAATCGCCGAAATTCAAGGCTGTTTTGACGCGCAGGGGCTCAAGACCCGTTTAACCCAGGACGCCTCCGGCAAGAAAGCTAATATCTTTGCCACGCTACCGGCAGCGGATGGCAGCACCCAGGGCGGCATTGTTTTATCCGGCCACACCGACGTGGTTCCGGTGGATGGGCAGCAATGGGAAACCGATCCTTTTTGCGCCACCACCAAGGGGGAGCGGATTTATGGCCGCGGTACTTCGGATATGAAGGGCTTCATTGCTGTTGCCCTCGCCCTACTGCCGGAGTTTAAAAACCTGAAGCTAGCCAAACCACTGCATTTCGCTTTTTCCTACGATGAGGAGGTCGGCTGCCACGGCGCCGCGGTGATGATCGCCGATCTGGTTCAAAACGGCATCAAACCCGACGGCTGCATCGTCGGTGAACCGACGGAACTGCACCCGGTGATAGCGCACAAGGGCATTCATTTATTTCGCTGTCGCGCGCAAGGCAAGGCCGCCCACTCCTCGCTCACCGCTCAGGGCTGCAACGCGATTGAATATGCGGCGCGGCTCATTTGCCACCTTCGCGACTGGGCCGATCAGATCAAGCAGCAAGGCCCCTTTGATCACGATTATGACGTGCCTTTTACCACGCTCTCCACAAACACCATTCAAGGCGGCAATGCCTACAATACCATTCCTTCCTTTTGTGAATTTTTCTTTGAGTTTCGCAATCTGCCCACGGTCGATCCACAGTGGATCCTCAAGCCCATTCAAACCTATCTCACCCAAGACTTGTTGCCCAAGATGCGTCAAGAATATCCCGAAGCTTCCCTGGAAGTGGATGCCATCGCCGGCGTGCCCGCTTTTGAGGCCGGCGCGCAAACGCCGCTAACGCAATTGCTGCGTCAACTGCGCCGGGATGACAAAGTCTTTAAAGTGGGCTATGCGACCGAAGCAGGCTTGTTTCAACAAGCAGGGATTCCCACCATTCTCTGCGGGCCAGGCAGCATTGAGCAGGCGCATCGCGCGAATGAGTATATCGCCATTGAGCAATTAAGCCTTTGTGAAGCCGTGTTGCGCGACTTGGCACGATCAATGACCTAAGACTCTCTAGCGAATTCCAGCAATAACACTTTCAAGCGTCTTTCCACCAAGGTTCTTCTTTGTTGTGAGGTAATTTTCTGGATGATGGTTTTTGCCCTTTTTAAGCTAAATATTTTTGGAAATTCCACCTCGGGCAGTGTTTTAAATAATTTTGACTTAGCCGGGGTCAGATATAAAAGATCGATCAAGGCTTTTTCAGGCGTCGCTATTTTAATTTGATTCACTGTCTCAAAGCCAAAAAAGAAATCCGACTGCAAATGATGAATGGAAATCATTCCAAAGCGCGTAGCATATTGGCGCGTCCTTGCCAAAGAAATAGCATAGATTGACTGTGGAATTTGAGAAAGATAGCCATGATAAAATAAAGCCGTCTGTAACGATATATAACTTGGAAAAGGCGCGGTAAGATACTCCGGCAAAATCAAGGGGTCAATTTGCGGGGTTGTCGCCCATTTGCCACGCATCAACCGTACAAATCGTCCCGCTTTCGTGAGACGGTCTAAAATTTTGCTGGCTTGCGCATCAGGGATATTTAAGCAAGCGGATACATCCCGTGTTTGCAGTACCGGCTGTTTCAATGCTAATAATTTTTGCTCAGCATCGATGATTCGCATTATTTTTTTCCTTGTAGCACGGCAACAACATGTCCGCGAATTTCCTGCCATTTTTCTTCTGAGTCATAAAATTGTTTATATTCTTCCATTAAATAAGCAAGGACTTGCCCCTTAAAATCAGCATAATGAAGCACTTGCGCATTTGCTACTGCAGTTGCTAGCTGTCGCGATGAAAAATCATCTAAACAGGGCTTTACCCCCTGATCCAAAAGCCATTTCAAGTCAAAAATATCCCTGGTCTGGGTCTGGGTTCTATAAATGAGCGCATTAACTTTCTGTAAAAATGCAGTATCACGCTCATAATGATTACAGAGGATAGGATAAAGTTGGTACTGAGAAAGCAACTCACTATCGACGGCAACATAAGCAACCCCTGCGTCCAGGTTGCACCTTGAAAATTCAATTTTTGTTGGGATAGGCAGAGAGGCATTTTTAACTCCCAATAATATCTTCCATCGTTGTGTTATTGCTGTCTGCTTGGTTGCATTTGCTTGAATCAATTCGATTCCTTTACTTTGCAGGATTCGGTTAAATCCATCACTCGCTAGAATTTTATTTATTTTATTTTCGAGCGTTACTTTCGAAATGATGCTTACATCGAAGTTTATATCTTCTGAATAACGAATACTTTTAAAAAAAAATCGTAGATTACATCCGTCTTTTAGAGCATATAACTTTTTATCCAGCTTTCCTTCAAGCTGACGAAGGAAAAGCAGATGGAATAACTCGATCTGTGTCTGTAAGTTGCTCATCTATCAATAATACCAATAGTTGTCATATATGACAACTATTGGTATTATTGATTTTAGTAACATCTTGTTTTATTTTAATTTATTGTATTTTTCCAATATCGATCAAACCCACGTGCTTAACCGGCTAACAATATGTTATCCTAGGGGCGATTTGAACCCAGCAATTTAAAGCGTTTTGATTGATTCAAAGACATGACCATGAAAGCCATTCATCAAACCCCCATCCAACAAGCTGTGGCGTTTTTGCGCGCCGGCGAGCTGGTCGCCCTGCCGACTGAAACAGTCTATGGCCTGGGGGCGCATGCGCGGCAGCCAGAGGCGCTGACCAAGATCTTTCTCGCAAAAGGACGTCCTTTTAGTCATCCTTTGATTGTGCATCTAGCCTCCACGGCACAGCTTTCCGATTGGGCACGTGAGTTGCCACCGGAAGTAGATGTTCTAGCGAAGGCCTTTTGGCCCGGGCCTTTGACCCTAATTTTGAAAAAGCGGCCCGAGGTTTCGACGCTCCTAACCGGCGGACAAGATACGGTGGGTTTGCGTCTGCCCGCGCATCCGGTGGCCCAAGCTTTGCTGCGCGCTTTTGGCGATGGAATTGCCGCGCCTTCGGCAAACCGCTTTACCCATCTCAGCCCGACAACGGCACAAGCGGTTCGCGAAGAGCTGGGCTCGAAGGTGGCTTGCATTCTGGAAGGCGGCGTTTGTGAGGTAGGGCTGGAGTCGACGATTTTGGATTTAAGCCGGGAGCAGCCCGTAATTTTACGGCCGGGAATGATTAGCGCAGAACAACTGGAGCAGGCGCTTAAAAAGCCGCTGCTTTTTTCCCAGCAAAGTGCGCCGCGCGTGCCGGGAATGGATCCGGTACATTATGCGCCGGAAACACGCTTGAATTTAGTGGCTACTGATGATCTTGAAGGATTTTTGAATACGCTAACAGCAGCGGATTTGCCGCTGGCATTTCTCGTTCGACGGCAACCGAGCATACAACCGGAAGGGGTGCACTGCTTGATGATGAGCGAGGAACCGCGGCAGTATGCGCATGATTTATATCTGACCTTGCGAAGACTGGATCAGCAGGGGTTTAAGCAAATCGCAGTGGAGGCTGCGCCAGAAAGCCGAGAGTGGGAAGCAATTCGTGACAGATTAGCCAAAGCCGCGGGGCGGTCACGATCCTCTTCCGCCTAGGCTAAGGATCTATTTTATCAAGCCTAGACTATCTCGAATGAGCTGTTTTTGATTTATCATGGTGATGTTGCGAAGAATCAATTTTATTAAATAAAATGCTTCGTGTTTTTTTTGTATTAGCATCAATGTACTCAATTGCTGCATTAATATTTTCAATAAACGAGGCATTTTCTACTACTTCTTTAGAAGTATTGAGAAATAAATCCTGTTTTGTTTCCCCGCGATGTCTTCTTACTGCCCCTGCATCAAACTAAAGCCCAGTTTGCCGTCGAAAGTATAGAGGTTCTCGGTCTTGACGATATCCATGCCCAACTGCGTCAATTCCTGCATCACTTGGATAATCGTTTCCTGGGTAATAGGCGTCAAATACTTCACATCCTCCGCCGATTGAAAGCGGCAGGTGCAATGTTGGGTATAAGGCGCGTCGATCATGCTCTTCGGCCACACCTTCAAGCCGCGGCTGGAAATGACAACCGGTTTCAAGCGGGTTGTCAGTTTGCCGAGGATCAAGGCCAGCTCGTCGATGGTCAAGCGAGGATTGTCTAACGTAAGATCCACGCCGACCAATTCCTTCTTCGCTGTCGTGGACTTGTACTCGCCATAACATTCAATATTGGCGGGAACATCCGAGCGATAGGTCACAGGCTTAAAATGAGCCGGCTTCTGCCCGAGCCGCGCGATAACCGCGTCGGCGAATTCATCGGTGTTGACCTTTTTCTTGCTGCGCTCGGGAGAATAAATATCGGCGGTGTGGAGGCCGTCTTCCAGGGTTTTAAGCCAGGCATTTTCAATGAGGGCCGCGCGCTCGGGCTGATTGATGTGCACCAACATTTGAATGGCACCATTCAGCAAGCCGGACGGATTCGCCAGTTTCTTGCCGGCAATATCCGGCGCGGAACCGTGAATCGCCTCAAAAAGCGCCATATGATTGCCGATATTGGCAGAACCCGCGAGTCCCACGGAACCCGCGATTTGCGCCGCGACATCGGAGAGAATATCGCCGTATAAATTGGTCGTCACAATCACGTCGAAAATTTCTGGCTGAGTCGCAAGACGCGCCGCGCCGATGTCAATGATGTAGTGTTCATTCTGAATGTCGGGATAGTCCGCCGCCAACTCATTGAACACTTGATGGAAAAGGCCGTCCGTCATCTTCATGATGTTATCTTTGGTCATGCAAGTGACTTTCTTGCGGTTATGCTTGCGCGCATACTCAAAAGCGTAATGAATCACCCGCTCACAACCGGGGCGTGTCACCAGCTTCAGGCATTGAAAAACATCGTCCGTATGGCGATGCTCAATACCCGTGTAGGTGCCTTCCTCATTTTCACGCACGATGACTAGATCAATGTTAGGACACTTGGCTGGCACATAAGGATAATAGGAAACACTGGGGCGCACATTGGCAAAGAGGCTTAGGGTTTTGCGCAGGGTCACGTTCAGGCTTTTGTAGCCGCCACCCTGGGGCGTGGTGATGGGGCCTTTTAATAAGACCTTGGTGCGCTTGAGCGATTCCCAGGCAGAATCGGGAATGCCGGTGGTATTCCCTTGCAGATAGACCTTTTCTCCCACCTCGATGACTTCCGGCGCCAATTGAACTCCGGCCGCTTCAAGAATTTTCAGGGTCGCGGTCATGATTTCCGGACCGATGCCATCGCCGTAGGCGATGGTAACAGGCGTTTTAATGGTCATGGCAGAGCACTTCTTTTAAGGCTGCGACTACGTTTTCCATTTTCATATAGCGCGAACCCTTGATGAGTAAGGTTGAATTCGGCCGCAGCTGCTTCCTCAGCGTGTCCACCAACACTTTTTGATCTCGGAAATGATAGGCATTTTCACCAAAATTCTTGCTAATGTGCTCAGACAAATCACCGTAGGTGAAGAGCTGGTCAATACCGGCCTGGCGGATGGTTTCACCCATGCTGGCATGCAAATCCGAAGAGCTGTCTCCCAATTCGCGCATGTCTCCCAGAATCAGAATTTTATTTCCCGCAAACTTGGCCAAGACCTTGACCGCCGCCGTCAAAGAAGCGGGATTCGCGTTGTAGGTATCGTCGATGAGGCGAATATCGCGGGCAAAGGCATGCAATTGCAGGCGTCCTTTCGCCGGCTCCACGTTTTCCAGTCCCGCTTTGATGGCCTGGGCGTCGATGTGCAAAGCGGTGCAAGCTGCTGTCGCCGCTAAGGCATTCATCACATTGTGCTGACCCAAAAGCGGCAACGCCACGTCGATGCGTTCGCCGGGTCTGACCAAGGTGACCGCCTGTTTTAATGAATCCGTGGAAGCATGCATAATGGCGTAAATGTCGGCCGGCGCGTTAAGCCCAAAGGTTAGGCAAAGCCGCTGGCCAATCAACCCCTTCCAGTAAGAATAATAAGTGTCCTCTCGATTTAGGATGGCCGCTCCCGTTTGCGACAGTCCAGAGAAAATTTCACCCTTGGCGCGAGCAACACCGGCCAGATCGGAAACACCTTGTAAATGCGCCGGGCACGCATTGGTGATAATGGCGACCGTGGGGCAAACCATTTGGGTCAGATAGGAAATTTCACCGAAATGATTCATACCCATTTCGATAACGGCATAGCGGTGCGAGGTTTGCAGACGCGACAACATCAGCGGCACGCCGATGTGATTATTTAAATTGCCTTCTGTTGACAACACACTATCCGGTTGATTATCGCAGGCGGCGCGAAGAATGGAAGCGATCATATTCTTGAGCGTCGTCTTGCCGTTGCTGCCCGTCAACCCGATGGCCGGCAGATTAAATTGTTTGCGCCAATAATGTGCCAATGCACCCAAAGCCTGCACGGTGTCCGAAACGAGAATCTGGGGTAGAGAAGCTGCGCTCTTGCGCTTCACTACAGCAGCCACCGCGCCCTTCTTTTGGGCCTCTTCGACAAAGAGATGGCCGTCGTAATTTTCGCCTTCAAGCGCGATAAAAAGCTGACCCGGCTGCAGCGTGCGGGTATCAGTGCTAATTCCTTGAAAATATTGATTTTGATACTTCGCCTGTTCCGCTACCGGCAAATCATTTGCGAACAACGCGGCCAATTTGGCCAAAGAAAGCTTCATCATGATTTATTCTCGGTCTATAAGGACGGTCATATCATAACGCAAATGCCTTCCCACTGTCATCTTGCGCACAGCTTAACTTACTTCATAGCGGAAGCCGAGGCGAGAAAAATGGCCTTCCAATTCGTCGACGTTGTTAAAGCGAATTTTCATATAGCCACCACCGCGTTCTTCGCACTCAATGAGCACACGGTTGCCGACATGCTCGGACAAGGCCGTCTCCAGACAGCGGACATTCGGATCGCTGTAGGGACTGGCATCCTGCGAAGGCTGTAACTTTTTAGCTTCGGCTTCGAGCTTACGCACACTCCAATGATGGGAAACACAACGCTCAGCCAAACTATATTGCTGTTCCAAAGGAAACCCAGCCAGGATTTTCCCGTGGCCCTCGGAGATTTTTCCTTGAATAATAAAATCCCTGACGCGCGGATCCAGCTTTAGCAAGCGCAGGGAGTTGGTCACGGAAACCCGCGACCGCCCGATAGCGGCGGCGATTTCTTCATGGGAATAAGTGAATTCGTCGATGAGTCGTTGATAGGCTTGCGCTTCTTCGATTGGATTTAAATCGGCGCGACTGATATTTTCAATAATGGAAGCCTGCAGCGCCTGTTCGTCATTGTAGTGACCGATCAAACAGGAAATTTCTCCGAAGCCCGCCAATTGCACGGCGCGCCAGCGGCGTTCTCCGGCGATGATTTCATATTGGCCGCCAGCCAGAGGACGCACGATGATGGGCTGCAATAAACCGCCGGTGGTTTTGATGGAATCCGCCAATTCCTGTAATTGCGCCGGATCGAAGTGTTGCCGCGGTTGATAGCGACCGCGAACCAGCTGCTCGATGGGTAACTGCCGCCATTCTGGCTTTTTCGGCATGCGGAGGATGTCCTTATTACGTGGGATTCTTAAATCCAATCGTATAGTGAGCAGACCCGGTTTTCAATCATTCTTGTCATCCTGAGCTGCTGTGCGGTGTTAGGATAACTAAAAAAACCTGGAGAAGCGGTGGGAAAATGAATCGGGGCGACAGGATTCGAACCTGCGGCCTCTGCCTCCCGAAAGCAGCGCTCTACCAAGCTGAGCTACACCCCGTTATAAATCAATGCGACCGTTGAACAACAAACTCTGCCAAATCGTGCAAAGCCTGGCGGTACGGCGACGCGGGAATCTGGGTCAAAGCAGCACAGGCTTTGTGCGCATACTGCCTTGCCAGCTGGGCAGTGTACTCAATCGCCCCGGTTGATTCAATGATCTCGATCACCGAATGAACCGAATCCGTCTTGCCGGTCTCAATGGCCTGCCGCAGTAAGGCTGTTTCCGCCTTGCTGCCTTTGCGCAGCGCTTCAATCAGCAACAGCGTCATTTTACCCTCGGACAGATCGTTACCCACATTTTTGCCGGTTTGCGCCGTTGCGCCGCTATAATCCAACACATCGTCGATCAGCTGATAGGCCAAACCCAGATCCATGCCATAGCTGCGCATGGACTTCATAGCACCTTCGTTACGATCCAGAAGAGCAACGCCCAACTCGGCGGCCACCTCAAACAATTTGGCTGTTTTTCTTTGAATGACCTCAAAATAAGTCGCTTCCGTGGTATCCGGGTTGTGCGCGTGGACCAGCTGCAGAATTTCGCCTTCAGCCATGTAATGCGTGGCCTGGGCAAAGATATCGAGAACGGACTGGCGGCGTAAATTGACCACAATTTGAAAAGCCCGCGAATAGAGAAAATCACCGACCAGCACGCTGGCTTCATTGCCCCAGACGGTATTGGCCGTTTTATGGCCGCGCCTCAGCGTGGAATTATCCACGACATCGTCATGCAGTAAGGTGGCCGTGTGAATCAATTCAATGACAGAAGCCAATTGAACCGGAGGTTCGCCAGACTGACTAAAGGCTTTGGCGCTTAAAAGTAACACCAGGGGCCGAATACGCTTACCGCCACAACTCAAAACGTATTCAACCATTTGATTAATAAGTGGAATATCAGACTGCAGCTGCGAGAGAATAAACTGATCTGTGGCTACAAGTTCCGATTGAACAAGAGTACGGGCGGCGTCTAATACCATGATTTTTGTTTTTAATTCTCAATTTAAGGGTCAAAGCATCGTATTCAGCTTTGAGGTTAGCGTCAAGTTGTCCTTGCAAGGCAAGCCGCCCCGCTTTCATGAAACAGCATTTTGCATTAAGATGCCCCCATGCAATTATCTGACTTTCATTTCGACCTACCGCCGGAACTCATCGCCCGCTACCCCCTCGAACAACGCGGGGCGAGCCGTTTACTGCAACTCCATCCGCAAGGCGAGCTCCAGCATGGCCAATTTAGCGATTTACTGGCTCAAGTGACTGAAAAAGACTTAATGGTCTTTAACAATAGCAAAGTGATCCCCGCCCGCTTAAAAGGACAGAAGGAAACGGGGGGGCGCGTGGAAATTCTGGTCGAGCGGATTTTGAATCAGCAGCAAATCCTGGTCCACTTACGCGCCAGCAAGTCGCCGGCCCCGGGCTGTTATTTGCATTTCGCCGAAGAGATCCGTTTTAAGGTCCTCGGCCGGCAACACAATTTATTCGTTCTCGAGTGCGCTGAACAAACGCCAGTTCTCGAAGTCATTGAACGTCTTGGAGAAATTCCCTTGCCGCCCTATCTGCACCGCCCCGCGGAAGAGGCTGACAAGGAGCGCTATCAAACGGTCTATGCTGAAGACAAAGGCTCAGTCGCAGCACCGACCGCCGGCCTGCATTTTGACCAGCCCCTGCTGAAGCAGCTCCGCGCCAAAGGAGTGGACCTGGCTTTCCTCACCTTGCATGTCGGGGCCGGCACTTTTCTCCCCGTCCGAACCGCTAATATTTTGGAACACCACATGCACCCAGAGTATGTTGAGGTCTCCGCAGCAGTCTGTGAAAAAGTCAGACGCGCCCGGGCCCGTGGCGGCCGCGTCATCGCCGTCGGCACGACGACGGCACGCAGCCTGGAGACTGCGAGCAGCAGCGGCACAATCCAGCCCTACGCCGGTGATACGGAGCTCTTTATTTACCCCGGCTACCGCTTTCACTCCGTCGACCTGCTTCTGACGAATTTTCATCTTCCGGAATCCACCCTCTTGATGCTGGTTTGCGCCCTGGGCGGACCAGAAAACACTCTGCGGGCCTATCGGGAAGCCGTAAAAGAGAAGTATCGCTTTTATAGCTATGGCGACGCCATGCTGGTAAGCAAATTTTCGCCGTAACTGCACGCACCGGTTGTCACCTCGCGCGGCTTCGGGCACGCAGGGACCAGAGCCTTAAAGTCGCTGGCTCCCACACCAACAGCCACAGGAGATGATCCGCCTTTTACCTATAAGATTGCGACACCCTCTATCGCTACAGCCTCACTTTTGCTAGTATAAAACCCATGAACACAATGACACCTGAACAGTTAGAACCGATCCTAGAAGCAGCCCTGATGGTTGCCGGCCAACCGCTCTCCGTCTCGCAGCTGCAAAAGCTATTTTCGGAGGCGGAAACACCGACCACGGCCGAATTACGTGAAGCGCTGCAAAGCCTGGAACAACGCTACAGCGAACGCGGCATTCAATTAAAGGAAATTGCCAGCGGCTTTCAGTTCCAAGCCCGTGTTGAGTTCAGCCCCTGGCTCTCCAAGCTCTGGGAAGAACGCCCGCCACGCTATTCCCGCGCCTTTCTCGAGACCCTGGCCATCATTGCCTATCGCCAGCCGGTGACACGCGCTGAAATTGAAGATATTCGCGGCGTCGGCATCAGCTCCTCCATCTTCAAGACGCTGCTGGAAAGAGAATGGATCCGCTTGGTCGGCTATAAAGAGGTTCCCGGAAAACCGGCAATTTATGGCACGACCAAAACCTTTTTGGATCATTTCAGTCTGAAAAGCTTGCGTGAATTGCCCTCCCTGACCGAAGTGCAAACGCTGACGCTAGTCGAAGATCAATTGCCGGTGCAATTAGCTTTTGATAACACCCTGCGTGCTGAAGCAGAAAACGCTGAATCGGAAGAAACCGCCTTGGAAGGCAACGTGCCTGAGCAAACCGAAACCACGGAACTTGCGCAAGAAGAAGAACAACTCGAAGAAGAACTCTTAACAGCCAGTTAATTTATCATGCGTGAAAGAATCCAAAAAGTGTTGGCCAATGCCGGTCTGGGATCGCGTCGTCAAATTGAAGACTGGATCCGCGCCGGTCGCATCACCGTGAATGGCGAAGTCGCCAAACTAGGGGATCGCATCACAACCGAGATGGCGATCAACATTGACGGCCGCCCCATCAAGTTAAGCAAAAGCCTGTCTAAAAAAACCCGCGTCCTGATCTACAACAAACCCGAAGGCGAAATTTGCACACGCTCGGACCCCGAGAATAGGCCGACCGTTTTTTCGCATCTTCCCCTGCTGCGCAACAGCCGCTGGATCGCGGTGGGACGTCTGGATATCAATACGCAAGGTTTAATTCTCTTCACCAACAATGGCGAGCTGGCCAACCAGCTCATGCATCCACGCACCGAATTGGAGCGGGAATATGCCGTGCGCGTGCATGGCCAGGTCACGCCGCAGACGCTTCAAGTATTACGGAAAGGCGTCAAACTGGAAGACGGCATGGCCCATTTTGAACAAATTAGCGAGGTTGGCGGCGAGGGAAGTAACCGCTGGTTTCAAGTCATCGTCAAAGAAGGCCGCAACCGCCTGGTGCGCAGACTCTGGGAGTCGCAGCAGCTGCAAATTAGCCGTTTGATGCGGGTACGATTTGGATCGATCACCTTGCCGCGAAGCTTGCACCGCGGACAATGGCAAGAACTGGAACTGGAAGAAGTGCAAAGCTTAATGGCAAGCTTAGGAGATGAACCTCTGCCTTGAGTATCCTTTCACAGGATACCTCTCCTCCGCAAAAAACGGGCATTGTTGCATAAAGCATATTTTGTATAAGATCCCCCTCTCCTCCACGCTTTTTGCTTAGCTTGACGCCTATCGGGGTGGGGAGAGGAGGGGGTTTATTGTGAAAATCGTGCCCTCGTAGAGGTCCGCGACCAATGGACAGCTGAATTCCCACGGACATAATCAATAAACGCGTTTTCATCCGCTTGATCGCTCGCTTCGCCATCTTCCCTATTTTCCAACGGCGCCAACGCCAGATATTTTTCTTTTAAAAGCTTAACCGCCGTTTGATAAGTCTGGGTATGCCAAAAATTTTCGTCTTCCGGCCCATTGCGATTTTTCTTGAAGAACAAACGAAAACGATCCCAAGAGGGGTTCTCTTGTTTATGGATAAACCCAAAAGACCCATTCCTCTCGCGCATTTCATTAAACAAATCGAGCAAATCTTCGCGACAAAGGTCTTGTTCATTCGTTAAATAGTTTTCTAGCGCGACCAAAAATAGGGTTTTTCGAATTTTATTATTTACCTCGCTATCCCCAATACTTCGCAAGTTATCAAAACGGTGGTCTTGCGCACTAATCGGCGATTGAGGCAGAGGGCTTCTGGGACTTCGAGTAGGGTCAGCTTGTGCTTCCGAGCTTAAGAGGAGCAAGCGAGAATGAGGAGAAGCGACTCTCGAGCTAACCCTTCGTTCCTGATCTTCCTTTTGATCTTCCAGCCTTTCTCTCACATCCGATTGCTGCAACAACCCCGGGTCGGGGGAACTGTGGCCTTGCACTGGCTGAGGAGTGGGACTTCGAGTAGGGTCGGTTTGTGCTTCCGGGCTTAAAGAGGGCGAGCGAGGATCAGGAGTGGCGGCGCTCAAGCTAACCCCTCGTTCCTGATGTTTTTTTTGATCTTCCAGCCTCTCTCTCACATCCGATTGCTGAGACATCCCCGGGTCGGGGGAACTGCGGCCTTGCACTGCCTGAGGTATAGGGCTGCGAATAGGGTCGGTTGGTGTTTCCGGGCGGGCCCCTCGTTCTCGAGGTTCCTGAGGTTCTTTATGTTCTTTTGCTTCGCTTCTCAATCCATCCGCGGGTGCTTCTTTAGCCACCTCCATTTCCTGGAGAACGAGCATTAAAGCCGACTTCAGATCATCGATGTCGAGTTTTTTTAAATTCATTTGCTTTTTAAGCTTTTCAGCTGTTTCCTGCAGGGAAAAGGAAAAGATTTGATTCTCATCTATACTGAGAATAACGGCATCCAACTCGTCGTCGGGCGGGAACTCAGACGAATCATATTTATTCCTGAGATAACTCAGTATTTTTTCCCGCCTCTCATGCCCCTGCAAGAGCTTCCTAAAATCCACAAGCTTCTTGTCCAATTCAAGCTTCAGGAGAAGCGCCATTTCCATTTTTCCCAACTCTTTAATCACCGCCGTCAGCGTTTTCTCGCGCTGGCGTGGGGTCAGCTGTACCCCCTGTTTGCCGATGCTTTTTTCAGCCGCCTTCTCAAAAGAAACAAACCAACCTTCCGTATCCAGACTGGAAAGCATGCTTTCCAAGCTCGGGGCCCTTTTAAATTCTTTGTTGTCTTTGTCCGCGATATATTTTTTATGGAGATATTGAATCAGCTTGAGCTGTGTTCCAGAGTCTTTTTTGCGTAAGTTTTCGCTGAACTCTTCATCATAACGGCCCCCTAACTGCAGGAGAAGAGTCGGTATCACTATGCGATCCAACTCATCGTCGGTTATTGAACCTCCACCCTTGGGCTGTGGATGATAAAAGGAAGCTTGCAGCCCCGCGTCTAAGTCATCTCCCTGAACATAATCGAGTATTGGAGCTGCATAAGTTGGAGCTGCATAAGCGTAACCCTGATTTACTCCAGCAAGAACCATTGCCGCGAACATAGAATAATCCTCACTTGGTTCGCCGCTTGCTTCCATCATCGCCGCCAACCCCACCCAGGCATAAGCAGCATCGATGGCAGCATCTCTAGAAAACATCTTAGGTCCTCCCTTTATTTCTTGATATTATAACTATTTCAGCTTAAACCAATTTTAACGGTTCCGACCCCTAAGCGCTATGCCTCGATAACACGACAAAAACTTAACGGTCATGCTGAGGAGCGTGCGTAGCACACGTCTCGAAACATTTTCTGGAGGGTTAGGAGGGAATTTATCTCGTAAATCGTGCCCTCGTAGAGGTCTGCGCCCAATGGCAAGGTGAATTCCCGCGGACATAATCAATAAACCGGTTTTCATCCGCGCCTCTGTTATCTACCAACTGCGGCAACATCAGATATTTTTCTTTTAACAGCTTAACCGCCGTTTGATAAGTCTGGGTATGCCAAAAATTTTCGTCGTCCTGTACATTGCACTTTTTCTTGAAGAACAAACGAAAACGGTCGAACCGGCAGTTATCTTGCATATGAATATACCAAAAAGACCCGCCCTTCATTTGCATTTGATCAAACAGATCTAGCAAATCTTCGCGGCGCAGACCTGCACGACTTAAATAGTGTCGTAGAGTAGATAAAAATTCGGCTTTTTGAGTTTTAATATTTTCATGATCCCCCTCTCCAATCATTTGCAACACCCTAAAACGATTGTCTGCGGGGGGCTCCGGACCGAGTGGGAGTGCGACGGGTGGCGGAGTCAAGGGAGAATAGGCATCAGGCTGAGGTGACTCGTGTCGCAGAGGGTCGATTGGGCGCACGGGCCATGGGGATTGAGATGCCAGAGGCCAGAAAGCGAGTGAAGGCTCCAGCCGTTCTTGCAGCAAAGGCATGGATCGAGACCCAGGCCATGCGGGTTGCATAGGCGGGAGAGATTCGCTTGGGGGCTCCGGCCTTCGTAGGGATACGGGTGACCGAGACAAGGGAACATGGGCCTCAGGCTGTAGAGGTGACTCATGTCGCAGATGAGGCAAGCGAGGGTCGATTGGGGGTACGGCTATGCGGGGTCGTGCGGATGCGGACACAGATGCGGGCGTGGATGCGATTTTAGGTGGGGAAGCTTGGGGCTCGGGTAGAGACAAGACAACAAAGTTGGGAGCCCTGGCTAAGGGCAAGGGCGCAGCAGGCCTTGCGCGTTTTTCTTCTGCTTGACGCGGCTCTTCAGGGCACGGCTCCCTGCTCTCAAAAATCGCTTCCCTTTCGCTCGCAATTTCCTTTAAAGCGTCCATAATCATATTGGCATCGACTCTCGCTTGCAGAGCCGGATGAAGCTGCTCACGCACTGCAGTCACTGCAGCGGGGGATGTGAAGATATGATACTCATCGATTGCTGCAATTCTTTTGTCTAAAGCCTTATCGAGTACAAAGCCGCCACTTTCGAGGCGGGTGAATTTTTTTCGTAGATAACTGCTTATAGCAACCGGTTTTGAGCCAGCCGCCCCGTTTATCACCTGTTCCCAAAAACGCTTCAGCCCTGTTCTTAATACATCTTTAAGAATGAGCATTGCTTCCACATTTAGCAAAGAGGTCATGATGGCTTGATCGATGGTCGTTCTTTGCTCTTGTGTCAGCTGGAGATTCTTAGTGCTCGTACACTTCTCAATCATCCTTTTAATATTGCTAAATATATGATAATCACCATCCAGCTCGCTATTGATCTTTGCTTCTAAATTGGGATTCTCTTTAAATTCTTTAGCCTTCCCATATTTTCTAACGAGGTATTGAATAACCTGCAACTGAAACGCTGGTGGTTTTTCATTTAAACTTCCTCTAAAGGCGCCCAGGTCACTATTTTCCAACTCTTGCTTTATAACGGGCACCACTATTCTTGGCAGATCGCCATCCTTTAAGGTACTCGCGGGTGCGTGCTGCAGGGACAGGGAAGCTTGCACCGCCGCATCGTAGTCACCTGCGACCCAGGCATCATCAAAGCTTCGACCCGCAAACGGACCCCCTTCGTGCTGCTCGTCCTCCTGCGCTTCATCCTCATGCCGGTATCTGTAGGGAGGAGGAAAGCCCTTTACTTCCCTAGGCCCCAAAATGGGAAAAGCAGCCGGTTCTTCCTGAAGCTCAAAAGCAAAACGTCCATACTCCTCAACCGACACGCCTGCTTCATGTGCATGCGCCACCAGCAGCAAGACATGCCCAAGATTAGGAGGCAGTACTGCTCCGTGAATCGCCATCAGCCTCTGTATATATCCCTCAACCGACCGGTGAGACGCACGTGCCTGTCGTGCAAGTATCGTATCCAGCTCTCTGATACGAGCAGCAGCATCGGCCGCATCTCGGGCAGCAAATCTAGATATCATCTTCAGAACCTCTTTTTTTGATAGCGTAACAGTTTTTGCTTAAGCCAACCTTAAGTGCTGCCGCCCCCTAGTACGGCGTCAACTTGATTTTGCCCTCTCGCGTAGCCCTTGTCATCCTGAACATAGACTCCCTAAGCAGCAGGGAGATCCTTCGCTATGCTCAGGATGACAGAGACTTTAGCTTCGGATGACAAAATCAAGTTGACGCTCTACTAGGCGCCACGCTTGCCTTTTTTGCGATTCAAATCGCCCAGTAAAATTCTAATCATTTCAATGTCTCTCTGCCGCCCGGCCATTAACAAGGGCGAAACGCCGGACGTGTCGGCCTGGCCGGGATCGGCGCCCTGGTCCATCAGCATTTCCACCACGGCCTCGTGGCCATATTTAACCGCGATATAGAGCGGGCCAGCTTCATCGACCCGGGACTGGTTGGGCTTGGCGCCAGCCTTTAATAAGGCTTTGATCATTTTCATCTGCCCCTGCCGTGCCGCCATCCACAGCCAGGACGTGCCACTCACGTCCGCTTCTTTCGCCTTTTCCGAAGTAACGCGATGCAGTTTTTTCCAAACGCCGGCTTGATGCCAGCGCCGCAGCTGTTTTTTAGCCACGGTTTTATGATCCTGCGCCACATAAAACTCGGAGGCCAAGGCAATCAGGGAGCCCTCCGAAAAAGCGGCACTGACTTTGCGCGCCAGCATTGCATCGCCCTCGATTCTTTGCGCCGGCAGCTCCGCGGCATTAATTAAGATCCAGTGCTTTCCCCGAGGCTCATAGCCGACAGCGATGGTATGAAACATACCGCTCAAAATCACGACGAGGGGAGAACAAAAAGCAGGACTTTTTTCCAGGGCAGCGCGCAAGCCGCTAAAATAGGTGACCAGCTCTTGATTCTGATAAATACCCGAAAATTTGTCCACTTGCACAATTTCACCCTGGCTCTTGGATTTCAGCGACATGAGCAAGGGCAGGAAGGAGCTGATTTTTTGCTCCGAGGTATTGATTTTTTTCGCGAATAAATGCGGAAAGAGATAAGCCTGATGATACAACTCCACACCGTCGAGAAAAGGTTGGATGTCGAGCAAACCTCTTTCCTCGGATGCCAGGCCTGCCACTTTGCTTTGCAGTTTTTCGGCAACCCGCTTCAACAAGCGGCTTTTCGCGGACTTGCTTAAATCTTTTAACTTCTCTTTTACTTCCCGCAGCGCCTCGAGACGCGCTTCATTCGTCAATTTGGCCAGTTGTTGATTCATCTGTTCCAATTTAGCGGCTAAGTCGGCGACGGGAATACGCCGCAATAATTCCAGACGGAGATTAAACGCCTCGAGCTCTCCCGACAAAATAGCCTGACCCCCCATATAAGCTACGCCGAACCGCACACCCAGGGGATCCGAGCGATAACCCAGCGCACGCATTCTTTCGATTAACCAGTCTTTTTCACCGACTAGAAAATCGACAAAGGTCGGCTTCATCTTACAAACTCCCCTTCAGCCGATAAAGCCATTCCAGCGCCTCCCGCGGTGAGAGCTGGTCGGGATTGACGTCTGCCAGCATGAGCAACGCGGGATGATTGTTAAGTGGCTCGGGCTGCTCCGTGGCACTCTCCGGAAGGGGGTGGGCTATTTTCTCCAATTCAAGGCAGCGCAGTTTTTGCTTGGCCCTTTGAATCACGCTCGCCGGTACACCAGCCAGCTGCGCCACCTGAATGCCATAGCTGCGATTCGCCGGACCCGCTTGTACGGCGTGCATGAAAATAATTTTATCCCCGTACTCCGTCGCGTCAAAATGCACATTTTTAATGCCGGCCACTTCCTCGGCCAACACAATTAATTCAAAATAATGCGTGGCGAAGAGGCAAAAGGCTTTCACGGTTTTCGCTAGATATTCCGCGCAAGACCAGGCCAAAGACAGGCCGTCCAACGTGCTGGTGCCTCGGCCGATTTCATCCATCAGGACCAAACTCTCGGCCGTCGCGTTATGCAGGATGTTTGCCATTTCCGTCATCTCCACCATAAAGGTCGAGCGGCCGCTGGCGAGATCGTCGGCCGCGCCGATGCGCGTAAAGATGCGGTCGACGGAACCGATGCGCGCAGCCTTGACCGGCACAAAGGAGCCAATGTGCGCCAGCAGCACAATCAGGGCAATCTGGCGCATGTAAGTGGATTTACCGCCCATGTTGGGGCCGGTAATCATCAGCATACGTTGCGCATCCGCAAGCTGGACGTCGTTGGGCACAAAAGGCTGTTCGGAGACAAACTCGACTACGGGATGGCGGCCCTCAATGATTTCGATGCCAGCTTCCTGGCTTAACGCGGGACAAGTCCATTTTAACTGGTCGGCGCGCTCGGCGAAATTACTCAAGACATCCAGCTCAGCGATGGCCGCCGCCGAGGCCTGCAACGGCAAGAGATCTGTCAGGCAGAATTCCAGCAGCGCTTCATATAAGAGCTTTTCCCGCGCCAAGGCTTTTTCACGGCTACTGAGCGCTTTGTCCTCAAAAGCCTTTAATTCCGGCGTAATAAATCGCTCGGCGTTTTTGAGCGTTTGCCGGCGAATATAATCTGCCGGTGCCTGCTCCGCCTGGGTGCGGCTGATTTCGATGTAGTAGCCATGGACCCGGTTATAACCGACTTTTAAAGTCGAAAGCCGGGTGCGTTCTTTTTCCCGCGCTTCCAACTGCAATAAAAAATCACCGGCGTTTTCGCTCAACATCAAAAGTTCATCCAGCTCGGTGTCATAGCCGCGCGCAATCACACCGCCGTCGCGAATCGTCATGGGCGGATTGTCAATCAAGGCTTTTTGCAACACAGCCTGGAGCACTGCAAAATCCGCGATGGCCTGCGTTAAATCCCGCAGCAGGGGCGTCGCACAGGAAGCAAGCTTCGCTTTGAGTTCCGGCAGAATCGCGAGGGTATCACGCAGCTGCGCCAAATCACGCGGACGCGCCGTCTTCAAGGCAACGCGCGCAGCGATACGCTCCAGGTCGGCGATGCCGCGTAAAATCGTTTGGAAAGGGAGATAGGCGCTGTCCGACTTAAAGCTTTGCACAGCAGCCTGACGCCGCATTAATTCTGCCTGATTGCGAATCGGCCGGTTGAGCCAGCGTTTGAGCAAGCGACTGCCCATGGCCGTGCGTGTTTGATCTAAAATAGAACTCAGCGTATTTTCCTCGTCACCGGACATCGAGGTGGTCAACTCCAGATTGCGCCGCGTGGCTGCGTCTAAAATCAAGCTCTCGTCGCGAGCGTCCACGCGGATAGAGCGAATATGCGGCAGCGCCGCGCGCTGCGTTTCCTTGGCATACTGCAGCAGACAGCCGGCCGCGCACAGCGCCGTGGGCAGCGCCATACAGCCAAAGCCGCTTAAGTCATGCGTCTGCATTTGCTGTGTTAGCAACCGGACCGCCGTTTCATATTCAAACTCCCAGGGTGGACGACGACAAACCGCCGTCTTCGACGACTGAAAAGCCGCGGGGTTCCAAGCATCCGAGAGTAAAATTTCCGCTGGCTGCAACCGCTCTAGCTCGGAGAACAAAGCCTCCTCGCCTTTGACTTCCAATAAATGAAAGCGACCGCCACTGATATCTAAATAGGCCAGGCCAAAATGGCGCTCCGTCTCACCCGGCGCCTCCTGGATGGCCAGCAAGAGGTTATCCTGATTTTCTTGCAGAAAAGCCGCGTCGCTCACCGTCCCCGGCGTCAAGATGCGCACCACCTTGCGCTCCACGGGGCCAACTGCCGTCTTGGGATCGCCGATCTGCTCGCAGATGGCTACTGAAAGGCCCTGTCGCAATAACTTCGCGATGTAGGCGTCCGCGGAATGAAAAGGCACACCAGCCATGGGAATCGGCTTACCCGCCGATTGGCCGCGGGCGGTCAGGGTTATGTCCAACAAATTCGCCGCTTGTTGCGCATCTTCAAAAAAGAGTTCATAGAAATCGCCCATACGATAAAAAAGCAAAAGCTGTGGGTGTTGCGACTTGATCTTTAAATATTGCTGCATCATCGGCGTATGAGCGATCAGCTCCGGCGCGGCCGGCGGGCTGTCCATCGTTTGTGCTTCCAAGGTGAATTGGGTTTGCATATTGGTTTTCACATCGTTAATAATGTTTAAAGTTTTTTATACCATAAGGTTTCTTAATGTCTATCACGGAAGCGGTCCAGGCGCTCGGCCTTGCGCTCAAAAAACGTCAATGGAAGCTAGTTACAGCAGAATCTTGTACAGGCGGCGGCCTGGCTTATTATCTTACCTCCGTGCCCGGCAGCTCGGACTGGTTTGAACGCGGTTTGGTCACCTACAGCAATCTCTCCAAACAAGAACTTTTAGGCGTGCAAGCCGAAACTCTGGAAAAATTTGGCGCAGTCAGCGCAGAAACTGCTCGCGAGATGGCCGCCGGCGCCTTGCGGCATAGCGCGGCACAAATCAGCCTGGCTATCACCGGCATCGCCGGCCCCGACGGCGGCACGCTGCAAAAGCCGGTCGGTACGGTCTGGTTTGGATGGAAAGTCGCCGCCGCGGAGGTGCAAGCAAAAAAAGTCTTGTTTTCAGGGACACGTGCGGAAATTCGGGAACAATCAATTGCGCTGGCTTTGCAATGCTTGCTGGACTGCTTAGGGCCCATGTAACAATCCCGTCGCCATTCTCGCGTCCCGAATCCGAAAAACGAGGTGCCGCTATTGCTGCCCTCCCTTTTTTTTGTTCTAATGAAACAATAACGCGTGACTCCACAACTCCTGTTTAGAATTTAGAACTTCTTCACTCTTCGCCAACTTTTATACAAGGAACACCGCAATGGAAGACAATAAACAAAAAGCCCTCAACGCTGCTCTCACTCAAATTGAACGCCAATTTGGCAAAGGTTCCGTCATGCGTCTTGGTGATGCCGAAGTTGTCCGTGATATCGACGTCATTTCAACCGGTTCCCTGTCACTGGACATCGCCCTCGGCATCGGCGGCCTACCGCGCGGTCGTATCGTTGAAATTTACGGCCCGGAATCCTCAGGTAAAACCACCCTCACCCTCCAAGTCATCGCAGAGTGTCAACGCATGGGCGGCGTGGCGGCCTTCATCGACGCCGAACACGCGCTGGATCCAGCCTACGCCAAGCGGCTCGGCGTCCACGTGGACGATCTCCTCATTTCTCAGCCGGACACGGGTGAACAGGCGCTGGAAATCGCCGACATGCTGGTACGCTCCAGCGCGGTGGACGTGGTTGTCATCGACTCCGTTGCCGCCTTAACGCCCAAGGCAGAAATCGAGGGCGAAATGGGCGACCAGCACATGGGCTTGCAGGCACGACTCATGTCCCAGGCCTTACGCAAACTCACGGCCAATATCAAGCGCTCCAATACCCTGGTGGTCTTTATTAATCAGATCCGCATGAAGATCGGCATTATGTTTGGCAACCCGGAAACCACCACCGGCGGCAACGCACTCAAGTTTTATGCCTCCGTCCGTATGGATATTCGCCGCACCGGCGCCGTCAAAGATGGTGAGCAAGTGATCGGCAGTGAAACCCGTGTCAAAGTGGTCAAAAACAAGGTGGCTCCTCCCTTCAGACAGGCTGAATTTGACATCCTTTATAACGAAGGCATTTCCCGTGAAAGCGAAATTATCACCCTGGGCGTGCTGCACAACCTGATTGACAAGTCCGGCGCTTGGTTCAGCTATAAAAACCAACGCATCGGTCAGGGTAAGGAAAATGTCCGCATCTTCCTGAAAGAGCATCCTGAAATGGCGAAGGAAATTGAGCAAAAGATACGCGAAAAGCTGCTCGTTACTCCGGGTGCCCCGCTGAAAGCTGTGGTGGATGAAGAAACAGGCGAGATAGCAGACGCGGTGTAACGCCAGAGAAGTTTTTGACCTCTCTGTGTTTTGGAAGAATCCCTTCCTCCACGTTTTTGGTGGAGGAAGGGAGACTTCGGTATTTAAAAAAGAGGGGGGAAATATGGATACAACCAGTAAAATCAAAACCTATATCTACCGCCTCCTTGCCCAGCGAGAGTATTCCTCGATCAAAGTTGAGCAAAAATTGGTCTGTAAAGGCTTCCATCCCACCGACATCGCCCCAGTCCTCGAAGAACTGCGCCAGGAAGGCATTGTCAACGACCTGCGTTTTGTCGAAAGCTATATTCGCCATCGGCAAGGCCTGGGCTATGGCCCGTTGCGCATCCGTCAGGAGCTGCAAGTTCAGGGTTTGAGCAAAGAGATGATTGAAGATCAGCTGGATATCACTGATAATGTATGGTTTGCCGAAGCAAGCCGAGTGTGGCAAAAACGGTTCCGAGGAAAAGCGCCGTCCGATTTAAAAGAACGAGGAAAGCAAGTTCGTTTTTTGCAGTACCGCGGCTTTACCCAAGAGCAAATTGAACAACTTTTTGACCAATAGACTATAAAACTCATGCCCAAAAAAATATTAACGAGCAACCAGATTCGACAGCTTTTTTTGGATTATTTTGCCCAACATCAGCACGAAATCGTACCCAGCAGCTCCCTGGTTCCATCGAACGACCCCACCCTGCTCTTCACCAACGCAGGCATGGTCCAATTCAAAGAAGTTTTTCTTGGGAAGGAAAAGCGCCCCTACAAACGCGCCGCTTCCTCGCAGCGCTGCGTCCGCGCCGGCGGCAAACATAACGACCTGGAAAACGTCGGTTACACAGCCCGCCATCACACCTTTTTTGAGATGCTGGGCAACTTCAGCTTCGGCGACTACTTTAAGGAAGAAGCCATTCGCTTTGCCTGGGACTTGCTGACCCAGAAATTTCAGCTGCCGCCCGAGCGTTTATGGGTCACCATTTATAAAGACGACCAGGAAGCGGAAGAAATCTGGCTAAAAAAAATCAAAGTCGATCCCAGCCGCTTTTCACGCTGCGACGAAGATAACTTCTGGTCCATGGGCCCCACCGGACCCTGCGGCCCCTGCACGGAAATTTTCTACGATCACGGCCCCGAAATTGCCGGCGGACCACCCGGCAGCCCAGAGGCCGACGGCGACCGCTATATTGAAATCTGGAATCTGGTCTTCATGCAATTCGACCGTGCCGTAGATGGCACGCTGACACCGCTACCCAAGCCCTCCATCGACACCGGCATGGGACTGGAACGCATTACAGCAGTGCTACAAGGCGTACACAATAACTACGACACCGACCTCTTCCAACCCCTGATCCAAACCGCCGCCAAACTGGCTGGCCTGAATGATTACAAGAATGCCTCCCTGCGCATCATCGCCGATCATATTCGCTCCTGCGCCTTTCTCATCACCGACGGCGTTTTGCCCGCCAACGAAGGCCGCGGCTATGTTCTGCGCCGCATTATTCGCCGCGCGCTGCGTCATGGGCATAAGCTTGGGCTAACGGATCAACCCTTCTTCTATCAGTTGACCGACCCCCTGATCGAGCTCATGGGCGAAGCTTATCCCGAGCTCCGCCGCTCGGCCGAAGGCATCAAAAAAGCCCTCTTACAGGAAGAAGAGCAATTCAGCGCGACCCTGAGCACTGGCATGAAGCTCTTTGAGCAAGTAGTGCACGCCTTGCGCGGTAAACTCATTCCCGGCGATACCGTCTTTAAACTCTATGATACCTGCGGCTTCCCCATCGATCTCACGGCCGACATGGCCAGGGAACGCGGGCTCGCCATCGACTACGAAGGCTTCGAGCAAGCGATGGCCAAGCAACGGGAGCGCTCCAGACAAGCCTCCAAGTTTGAAACCGAATATACGCCGGTCGCCCAGGAAGAACACCCGCCAACGGAGTTTGTCGGCTATAAAAACCTGCTGCAGAAACCCAGCCCCGATAAATGCACCATTCTCGCCCTCTATCGCGACGGCAAATTTGTTGAAGCCTTAAATACGGGCGAAAAAGGCTCCGTAATACTCGACCGCACCCCCTTCTATGCCGAGGGCGGCGGCCAGGTCGGCGATCAGGGTGTCTTAAAACACAAAAACCGCGTTATCTTTCGCGTAACTGATACCGTCGCCCAAGGAAAAACCTATTTACACATCGGCAAGACTGAAAAAGAAACTTTGCGCGTCGGTGAAGCGGTGGAAGCCGAGGTCGATGCTCACCGCCGTGCCACCACCTTGTTAAATCATACCGCGACCCATCTCTTGCATCTGGTCCTACGGCAAATTCTGGGTGAACACGCGGTGCAAAAAGGTTCTCTGGTCGAGCCAGAGCGGCTACGCTTTGATTTCGCCCATGCCACACCCCTGACTGTTGAAGAACTCAACCGCGTCGAACAAAAAGTCAACGAAGAAATTCGCGCCAACCATGAAGCGCAGGTGCGCATCACCTCGCCGCAGGAAGCCCTCGCCACCGGCGCCATGGGCTTATTTGAAGAGAAATACGGCAATCAAGTCCGCGTCGTGCGCTTTGGCTCCTCGCTGGAGCTCTGCGGCGGCACACACGCCGAACGCACCGGCGACATCGGCCTCTTTAAAATCACCTCCGAATCGGGCATCGCTGCCGGTGTCCGCCGCATCGAAGCCGTGACCGGCGAAGCCGCGCTGCGCTGGATCGAAAAACGTGAAAATGAATTAAAACAGAAAAATGAGCAGATGGAAGAACGCCTGCGTCTTCTCGAAAAACAAGCGGAATATCTCAAGGAAAAACTAGCCCAAGCGCTAGGACAGGATCTACTCACCCAGGCCAGGGACCTCAAGAGTCTCAAGGTACTCGCCACCACAGTGACCGATCTCGACACTAAAGCCGTGCGCATCCTGGTGGATCAATTAAAAAACAAACTGGGCTCAGCCGTCGTCGCCCTGGTTTTAATCAAAGAACAAAAAATAAGTGTCGTCGCCGGCGTTACTGCCGATCACAGCGCCAAAATCAAAGCCAATGAGCTGGTCAATCTCATCACCCAACCCTTTGGTGGCAAAGGCGGTGGCCGAACGGATCTCGCGGAAGGCGGCGGCAGCTTATCTGCTGAAAAAGGCTTGAAAGACCTACAGAAACTTTTAAATAGCGTTTATGATTGGGTAAACGACAAATTGGGATAAAACGCGTATGGCTCTCATTGTGCAAAAATACGGCGGCACCTCCGTTGGTTCACTGGAACGCATTCAACATATCGTGTCTAAAATCCAGGAAACCAAACAGAAAGGCCACGACCTGGTGGTTGTTGTTTCCGCCATGCACGGTGAAACCGATCGCCTGATCCAATTGGCGCAAAAATTGTCGCCACAGCCGGACGCGCGTGAGTATGACGCCCTGGTTTCAACCGGAGAGCAAGTTTCAACCGCCTTATTGGCCATCTCGCTGATCGCCAAGAATTGTCCCGCACGCTCTTATACGGGGCAACAAATCGGCATCATGACCGACGGGTATTATTCCGATGCGCGCATCCTCGATGTAAAAACCGATTTAATGAAGCAAGAACTGGCCCAGGGACGCGTCGTCGTGGTCGCTGGCTTCCAGGGAACCAGCACTCAAGGTGATGTAACGACCCTCGGCCGTGGCGGCTCAGACACCACTGCTGTCGCCCTGGCTGCCGCCCTCAAAGCTGACGAATGTCAAATTTACACTGACGTGGACGGCGTCTACACCACGGACCCGCGCCTGATTCTAGAAGCCCGCTTACTCCCCGAAATCGCCTTTGAAGAAATGCTTGAAATGGCCAGTCTTGGCGCTAAAGTATTACAGGTGCGCTCCGTGGAATTGGCCAGCCACCATCATATTCCCTTGCGCGTCTTATCAAGCTTTCACCCCGGCCCTGGAACCCTAGTCACAAGTGAGGACAAAATGATACAAAAACGCACTGTTTCCGGTATTGCCTTCAGCCGAGAGGAAGCGGTTATCGCCCTTGCCGGCGTGCCTCATTTCGCAGGCGTGGAAGGCTATATTCTCGGCAAAATTAGCGATGCCCATATTGAAGTGGACATGATCACGCAAAATACCGTCGGCAAAAACACCATTGACCTCATTTTTAGCGTCCCCCGTAAGAGTTACATGGCCGCCTGGAATATCGTGACTCAATTGGCACAAGAGCTTAAAGCCGCCTCCGTGAGCAATAACCACAAGGTGGTCAAGCTCTCCATCGTCGGCATTGGCATGCGCACCCAAACCGGGGTGGCCAGCACCATGTTCCAGGCCTTAGGCAAGGTCGGCATCCCCATTCAAATGATTACCACCTCGGAGATCAAAATCTCTGTGGTCATCGACGAAGAGCATTTGGAAAGCGGCGTTCGCGCAATCCATCAAGCCTTTGAGCTTGATAAATTACCGCACAAGATGCAGATTTCCATGGCGGAAACGGGGTCTTAAAGCCTATTTTCGTTTAGGTATTTGCACTATGACGCTTTATTGTTTACTATTGCACACTTCATAAAGTGGTTAGGGTTAAAAGCCACCTGCTAAAAAAGAAAGGGAAGCGAAGTAAGTACATTAATTCAGGTTGTTAGAAAGAAAAGGAGAGAGTAAATGCTAATTTTAACGAGACGCGTGGGCGAGACACTCATTATCGGGGACGACATTATCGTCACTGTATTAGGTATTAAAGGTAACCAGGTTCGCATTGGTATTAATGCTCCGAAAACCGTCTCCGTGCATAGGGAAGAAATTTATCAACGTATTCAACAAGAAAAGAATACAACCGTAGCACCGAAGAAAGAAGAAAAGGTTTCTAAAAAGAAAGAAAACGGCAAAGATAAGCAAAAACCAAGCGATGAGTCGGAGTAGATCTGTAGGAAGCACCACCCAGATTTAACTGCTTATTCAAGGAGAGATGGCCGAGTGGTCGAAGGCGCTCCCCTGCTAAGGGAGTATGAGGTCAAAAACTTCATCGAGGGTTCAAATCCCTCTCTCTCCGCCAAAACCAAGGAGCGGAGCTTGTTTTAGAAAGAGCATTGCGCCCGTAGCTCAGTTGGATAGAGTACCTGGCTACGAACCAGGGGGTCGGGAGTTCGAATCTCTCCGGGCGCGCCATTTCGCATCTATTCGGTTTCATTCAAATTCCCCCTCCTCTATGCTTTGTATGGGGGCATTCGGGCTGATATTTGGCTTATACTGTTAGAAATGAAAAAATATTAGCTAATTTATTGTAGATTTGGGTTCCGTGACCTGCGCGGACGGTTTATTACCTCTCGCCCACAGTTGACCTATATCGCAAGATCAACCTCAGCCAAGAAGAAGCTTATAAACTTTTCGATGAACATTTTCAATTTGCTTGATATTTTCAGGGGCAATAAAAAGAGTATCATCACCCGCAACTGTTCCGAGAACTCCTATCTCTTTTGCTTGGTCTAAAAATCTGGCTACAAATTGAGCACATCCGGGAGCTGTTTGAATAATAATCAGCGATTCATTATGGCTAATATTCAATATTAACTGTTTTAGTGAATCATTGGGTGTGATTGATACAAGCTCGGCAGGTAACCGATAAACCACCTTTTCGCCTTCATTCATTTTGATAGCGCCTATTTTGTGTAGCACGCGCGAAACCTTCACTTGATTAACAACAAAGCCTTGCTTTTGTAAAGCTGCTTTAATTTCCTCTTGTGTTCCTACCGACTTTTTTTGTAATAATTCTTGTACGGCAATAATAAAATCCGCTTTGTTGTGGGTTTTTCTGCTCATGCTTAATTCCTTAATTTAGTAAGAAATTATTTTAAGTGACTCCGCAATAACATCAATAGCAAAATCGATATCGGCTTCATTAATAACATAGGGTGGCAGCAGTCGGAGTACGTTTTCAGCAGTGATATTGACTAATAGTCCAGAATTTCGACAATGAATGAGAACGTCCGTCGGATTTACTGTTAACTCTATTCCTAGCATTAATCCCGCCCCGCGTATCTCTTTGATTTTAGATGGGTATTGTTGTTGCAAGGTTTTTAAGCGGCCAAACTAAGTTATATGGATTTTAATTTATTCATACAAAGCGAATGCGCTGCTGAGTTAAAGATGAATAAATATAGTTTCAAAACAGTAAATGCTCCTGCCGAAGTACCAGAACCATGCGATCTTATTATTGCGTTACATGATATAGCGGAGGTCAATATGTCAGTAGTAAAAAGTATACGATACGCATTAGACAATGCTATTTGCCATGCAACCTCACCAGGCTCTGCAACAGCAATCGTTGGCGCGATCAAACATCAAGCAAAAAATGGTTTTCACATTGGATCACTGCAGGAAAATGACCGCCAGGTTAAATACGATAAAAAACTTAAGCATATTTTCACGGGCGAAGAACTCAACGCGCACGAGCTTGAAGCACTGCTAAGTAAGGCATTAGCTCTAAAAAAACAACGCGCAGAAAAACAATTTACAAATGAACTGGGCGGACAGCATCTGGCATTAATATTTAATAAACCTTCATTACGTACGCGCTTTAGTTTTGCGATCGCCATGCGAGAATTAGGTGGGGATGTCATTGAAAGCGTTGAATCGACGCGCAAAGCAGAGACACCAGAAGATCAAGCAGGTGTGTTGAGTGGCTATTGTCATGCCATCATGGTTCGAACGCACGATGATATTGTTTTTGAAAGAATGAGCCACACCGCAAAAGTGCCCATTATCAATGGGCTATCTGCTCTGCATCATCCTTGTCAAATTTTTGCAGATATTTTGACGTTACGTGAAGTATTTGGTTCGCTCAAAGGACTAACACTGAGTTATATCGGTGATGGAAATAATATCCTTAACAGTTTGTTATTACTCGCGCCACAGCTGGGAATCAATATCCATTATAGCTGTCCCCACACCCGAGGGCCAGACAACGGCGTTTTAGCAAAAAGCAAAGCGAAACTTCACGCGAACTCAGGGAAAATACAAGCATTTTCTTCGCCAAAGGAAGCGGTTTTGAATGCACATGCGGTTTACACCGATGTCTGGACAAGCATGGGTTTTGAAAATGAAGCGCACGACCCTCTTTTTAATGGGTTTCAAATCAATGCAGAGTTAATGAAATACGCATTGCCAAAAGCAATTTTTATGCATTGCTTGCCAATGAAACGCGGCAAAGAAGTAAGTGAAACATTACCGGATCAGCCTTGCTCCGTTATTTATCAACAAAGTGAAAATCGTCTACATATCCAAAAAGCGCTACTTTTATATTTATTAAAAAGTGAGGAGATAAAAAATGTCTAAAAAAATTATTCTGGCGTACTCGGGGGGGGTTGGATACCTCCTGTTCTATAAAATGGCTGCAAGATCAGTATGGTTATGAAGTCATTGCTGTAGCAATGGACGTCGGCGAAGGGAAAGCGCTTGAACCTATCAAAGAAAAAGCATTAAAAATTGGCGCAAGTAAATGCTATGTATTGCCATTACAGGATAATTTTGCGACTGATTTTTTAATCCCCGCCATACAGGCTAATACACTTTATGAAGGGATATATCCATTAATATCCGCTTTATCAAGACCCTTGATTGCGCGCACTTTAGTGGATATTGCTAAAAAAGAACATGCCGTTGCTGTTGCGCATGGGTGCACGGGCAAGGGAAACGATCAAGTACGTTTTGACGTGGCCATTAATACTTTTGCGCCGCATTTACAAATTGTAGCGCCGGCAAGAGAAAACCCCATGTCCCGCGAAGAAGCCATTCGCTATGCAACTCAACACAACATTCCTTTGCCGATTGATTTAAATAATCCATTTAGTATTGACCAAAATTTATGGGGGAGAAGTTGTGAGTGTGGAGTGCTTGAGGATCCCTGGATTGAACCACCTGAAGCGGCCTATGCGCTAACAAAAAATATAAATGAGACACCCGATAAACCGGTGGAAATTACCATTGGATTTGAAAAGGGGATTCCAGTCACGCTAAATGATCAGTCTCGATCAGTGGTTGAGTTGATTACTGAATTAAATAAAATTGCAGGACTACATGGGGTCGGGCGCATTGATCATATTGAAAACAGATTGATCGGGATAAAATCACGTGAAGTTTATGAAGCACCTGCAGCGATAACATTAATTACCGCGCATAAAGCACTAGAGGCAATCACCTTGGCGCGGGAAGTTGCGCATTTCAAACCAATCATAGAGCAATACTTTGCAAATTTAATTTATGAGGGTCTGTGGTTTTCACCCTTGCGTGATTCTTTATATGCTTTCATCCAAGATACGCAACAACGGGTCACCGGCAAAGTCAGAATTAAATTGCATAAAGGCCATGCTATTGTTGTTGGGAGGACATCGCCTTATTCATTGTATGTGAAAAAATTAGCGACCTATGCCGCGGATGATCAATTTGACCATCATGCTGCCGTTGGCTTTATCAAATTATGGGGTTTACCGACTCAAACTTATTATAATCTTGAAAAAGACATATTTCGAAGCGAGGGAAACAATGAGTAAAAAACTATGGGGAGGGCGTTACACATCACCAACAAATTCTGAGGTAGAAGCATACACCGCCTCAATTAACTTTGATGTTGAATTAGCCTATGAAGACATACTTGGCAGCATGGCTCATGCAATGATGTTAAGTTATTGTGGCATTATTACAACAGAGGAGAACGACCAGTTACAACAGGGATTGCTCGATATTGCCAATAAAATATCTCAGAATCAGCTTCAGTTTAGCATTGAAGATGAAGATATCCATATGAATATAGAGCGTATTCTTACTGAAAAGGTCGGTGATGTCGCTGGTAAATTGCATACGGCGCGAAGTCGTAATGATCAGGTAGCATTGGATTTGCACTTATATTTACGTAAACAAATCGTTAGTATTGTAGAGCTATTAATTTGCCTGCAGGATACACTTTTAACCTTGGCAAAACAGCATGTCCAGACTATTTTACCAGGGTATACCCATTTACAACGCGCACAACCAATTTATTTAGCTCAACATTGGTTAGCTTACATTTCAATGTTCCAGCGTGATATAGAACGATTAGAAAATAGCTGGACACGTGTCAATCAATCTCCGCTGGGAGCAGCTGCATTAACCGGAACAAGTTTTCCCATTAACCGACAGCATGTTGCAGATGCGCTTGGTTTTGATGGTATTTATTTGAACACACTGGATGCCGTAAGTGATCGTGACTTTATTGTGGAGTTTATATCGGCAGCGGCACTGATTATGATGCATCTCTCCAGAATGAGCGAAGAATTAATTTTATGGTCAAGCCAAGAGTTTAATTTTATCAGTTTCGATGAGCGATATTGTACTGGCAGTAGCATTATGCCGCAGAAAAAAAATCCTGATGTTGTGGAATTAGGCAGGGGTAAAACAGGGCGTGTATATGGTGCGTTACTCGCGGTCTTAACGATGCTAAAAGGATTGCCATTGGCATATAATAAAGATATGCAAGAGGATAAAGAACCTCTGTTTGATGTAATAAAAACCCTACGTCAAACCTTATCCATCTATTCACCGCTCGTAAGCACTTTAAAAACGAATGATATCATCATGCGACAAGCGGCTCATAATGGCTATCTCAATGCAACTATTTTAGCCGAATACTTAGTAAAAAAAGGCCTGCGTTTTCGTGCAGCGCATGAAGTTGTCGGCAAAATGGTTGCATTTAGTATAAGCAAACAATGTTCAATCGAGCGTTTATCACTGCATGAAATGCAGCAGTTTTCCATGATTATCTCAGAAGATGTATACGAAATTATTTCGATCGATAATGCCGCTACTGCTTGCATCTCTTCGCCATTATTAAATGAAGAAATTACCATGCGTGAACAGCAACTGCGGGCTAATCATACTTGGGTCAGTGAGAAGGAGGATCTGCTTAAGTCCGTTTACTTAAAATATTCTTTACCCTATAATCCCATGCTGCTTATGCCACACAGCGCCCGTAGCTCAGTTGGATAGAGTACCTGGCTTCGAACCAGGGTGTCGGGAGTTCGAATCTCTCCGGGCGCGCGATTTGCAGTGGGGGTTATAGAGGTAAAAATACCCCGTGTTAAAGGTGCGTCTGCAAAACCATTGACTCTAGCGTCAATCCTGGGCCAAAAGCGCAACAAAAAACGTTTTTACCGTGATCTTCTTGCTTCAAGTCAGCCCACAGTTCCTTCAGCACAAATAAAATCGTCGCTGAGGACATATTTCCGTGATTTCGCAGGACTTGATAGGCCGGTTTATTCTGCTCTTTCGAAAGGCCCAAAGCAGCTTCACAAGCCTGCAGAATTTTGATGCCACCGGGATGAATCGCGAAAAAATCCAGATCGCTCATTTTTAATTGGGAATGAGTCAAAAGTCGCTCGGTAAAGGCGGCGATCCCGGAGTGAATCGCCTCCGGCACATAAGCGCTTAAAACAATGTCGAAGCCCGAATCGGCGATTTCCCAGGCCATTTCCTGGCTGGTTTGCGGCAGGATATCGCAATAGAAATCCTGAATGATAAAACAGCGGGTTCCCGCAGCCGGTTGCGCTTGAATTAAAGCCGCCGCCGCACCATCGGCGAAAATGGCGTTCGACACCAGATGATCGAGATCCATCTTCCTTTGAAAATGCAGCGTGCAGAGCTCCACACAAACCACCAGGACTTTAGCCGTGGGTTCCGCCCTGCAAATGGCATCAGCGAGTTTCAGGCCATTAAAGGCGCCATAACAGCCCATAAAATTAATCGTGGTTCTTTTAGTGGATGCTTTCAGCTTTAACTGTTGCACCAGCTCAATGTCAATTCCCGGCGCGTACATACCGGTGCAGCTAACTGTGATCAAATGGCTGATTTCACCTCGATCGAAGTCCTCCAGCTGCGCCAGGCAATTTTCGATGGCCGCCTGGGCGAGTTGCAGGGCATGCTGTTTATAAACGCGCATCCGGGCCGAAGTCGTGGGAAAGAGGCCTTGCGGCTCATTGGGGAAAAATTCAAACTCACCGGGCCTCTTGGCCCAATCGCTGAGAACACTGTAGCGATAGTCGATGCCTGAGGCACGATAAATCGCCTTGAGTAAACGCTTTTCCGCAGGACTCAGGTGAAAGCCCGAGGAAATGAGCTCGCTAATTGCTTCCTGAGAAAGTTTATAAGGCGGCAAAGCTGTCCCCAGCGCTGCAAGGGCTATATTCATAAATAAAACTCAAATGGGTTAAAGAATCACAGACTGTGCTGTGTCGACAGAACCGATCAGGCCGGAAATTAAATCAATGTGCTTTGCCAAAGCGCCTCGGTTAGCCTCGACAACTTGGCGGGCATTTTCGCCCTTTTGCCTACACAAATCCGCATCCATAAAGAAGCGGAGCACCGCGGCAGCCAGAGACGGAGCATCCTCCACTTTCACTAAAGCGTCCGCTTTCGTGAGTAGCTCGGCAATCTCCGTAAAATTGAAAAGCTGCGGTCCGCTGATCACCGGTTTCGCCAAAGCGGCCGGCTCCAGCAGATTGTGTCCGCCGATCGGCGCAAAACTGCCACCGACCAAGGTCACGTTCGCGGCGGCATAAAAGAGGAACATTTCACCCATGGTATCCCCCAGAAAAACCGCCGTTTCCGGGCCACAGGACTCACCGAGACTACGGCGGGCAAACTGAAAGCCTTGCTGGGCGATTAGCTCTGCCACCGGCGTAAATCGCTCCGGGTGACGTGGCACCAGAATGAGTAAAGCCTGAGGCTGGCTTTCGCGAATCTGAGCATGGGCTTTTAAAGCCAGTTCTTCTTCGCCAGCGTGGGTGCTTGCGGCAATCCAGATCGGCCTGTCCTTGCCCAAGTGCATCCGCAGGACCTCGCTGCGCGGAATCAAATCGGAGGGCAGCTCCAGGTCAAATTTAATGTTGCCGGTAACGATCACGCGGGTCGGATTCATTCCCAGGGCGATGTAACGCTCCGCGTCCGCCTTGCCCTGCGCCATTAACAAGGAAACCTTAGACAGCATATCCCGTGTCAGCAAGGCAATGCGCTGGTAGCCGGCAGCGGAGCGCTCCGACAGGCGACCATTGGCGATCACGATGGGGATGCGGCGTTGATGGCAAATTTCATAAAAATTAGGCCAGAGTTCCGTTTCTAGGATGATCGCGATGACCGGCTGGATCTGCTTTAAAAAGCGCCTGACCGCCATTGGCAAATCATAGGGGATATAAACATGAGACACGCTGTCTCCCAAAGCTGCCTGGATTCGCGCCGCACCGGTCGGCGTCATGGTCGTCACCACAATCGGTAGCGCGGGGTAACGCAAACGCAGTTTTTTAATCACGGAAACAGCGATCAGGGATTCACCCACGGAAACGGCATGGACCCAAATTGACTTTTCAAAGGCAAGCTTAGAAAACCCGAAGCGCTCTTTAATACGCTGCCGGTAAGCCGGATTGCGCCGCGAACGCCACAAGAGCCGCAGTAAAACAAACGGGATAAGGAAATAAAAAGCGATGCTATAAGCAAAGCGCAGGAATTGTGTCATTTTCATTTTCACTTCTTAGGGATCAGTACCATTAACATCGCCATAATTGGGGGGGCCGTTCTTAAGATCTTCCAAGGCAAAATGATAAGTAAAGCCCAAGAAAAACAAATCAATGCGGGGAACTTGGCTATTTCTTTTGGTGATCGTCGTCCATGAAAGATCCATGGTTATATTTTCCATAATATCGTAGCCAATTCCGGCGCCTAAAAGCGGATGCCAGGAGTAGCCAAAGTCACTTGAGCCATTGCGTGTAATACCGCCATGGGAGGTCGCATCCAGATAGGTGCCGCCCAATTTAACATAGGGGCTCAGATGAATATAAGCCGCCATGGGTAAAAACAGCTTTCCCGTGATATCGACGGCATATTCGCTGATATCGCCGTCTGGGACTGAGCCGCCATTAATATCGGTATAACGGGTATTTCGAGGCTTTAAATAACCCGCTTCAACAGCCAAATAATCATTAAATTGATAACCTGCATAACCGCGCGCCGCAAAAACATGGTTTTTAATGGAGGCCGAGGTAAGCTGCACGCTGCCATTGGCCGGCGTCGCCACCATGGTGCTGAGAGCAAAATTCGTATCCGCATAGCCTCCTTGCACGCCTGCATACAGTTGAGGTTTAGAGCCGCCAGCCTTGGCCGCCGTCACGCAAGCAATAAGAGAAAATAAAGAAAATAGAACCTTTCTTATTTTCATGCGATCCCTCCAAAAATAATCCAAATCGAGGACATTGTATCAGAATATACAGCTCTATTCTTCAGATTGTTATAAAGAAATTTTGTAGATATTCGGTCCTCATTTTAAAGTCCCCTCTCCTCCACGCCTTTGGTGGAGGAGAGGGTTAGGGAGAGGAGGTCTTATTAATTATAACCCGCTGATTAGGATTAATTTTATACCTCCTTCCCCTAACCCCTTCCTCCACCAAAAGCGTGGAGAAAAGGGGAAACGAATATCTACGAAATTTTGAAATTTAAAGTGGAGCCAGTCGGGATTGAACCGACGACCCCCTGATTGCAAACCAGGTGCTCTCCCAGCTGAGCTATGGCCCCATTAAATATTCAGTTTAAGACTGGTGGGTCTGGGTGGACTCGAACCACCGACCTTACCCTTATCAGGGGTACGCTCTAACCACCTGAGCTACAGACCCAACTAAATGAAGGGAGTGATTATCACGTTGTTTCCTTCCTAATTCAAGGAGATTTTTCTATTGCGTTCCCCTCCCCCAAAAGACTTGCGTTTTGGGAGAGGGGAGATTACTTTTGCAAATAATGAACAACCTCACTTTTAGGGACTGATCTGATGTCAAAAAAAGCCAAAATCTCTGATTTAGAATCCTCTCTCAAAGAAATTAACGACTTAATTGAGAAAATGGAGCACAGCGATCTGACGCTGGAGCAAGCCCTGGGCCATTTTGAACAAGGCATCACACTCATTAAAAACTGCCAAAAAATCCTGCGGGAAGCGGAGCAAAAGGTACAAATTTTGATCCAAAACAGCAGCCATAACGATGAAGCCGACGAAGAATTAAAGCCCTATACCTCCGAAGAGAATGAATAAAGTGGGACCCTTCCAGGCCTGGATAGCAGAAAACTCCCTGCGCGTTCATCAGGGGCTGCTGTACTATTTGGAAAATATTAGCTATCCCGCCCCCCGGCTTCAGGAAAGCATGGCCTATGCGGCCTTGAGTGGCGGCAAAAGAATCCGCCCCTTGCTGATTTATGCCACGGGGAAGATTTTTGACGCTCCCCTGGAAAACCTGGATCTCGCAGCCCTCGCAATTGAACTGATTCACAGCTATTCCCTGGTCCACGATGACCTGCCGGCCATGGACAACGCTGAATGGCGCCGCGGTCAGCTCACTTGCTTTAAAGCCTTTGGAGAAGACCTGGCTATTCTCGCTGGCGATGCCCTCCAAGCCCTGGCTTTTGAAATTATCGCGACTCATCCAGCGCCACTGACTGCGACAAAACGACTGCAGATGGTTCAAGTTTTAAGCAGAGCCAGCGGCCCCTGCGGCATGGTTAGCGGTCAAGCTTTGGATATTTTTAATACAGCCGAAGCGTCGCTTGCCGAAAATGAATTGCTGCAAATGTACCAGTTAAAAACCGGCGCTCTAATCGAGGCCAGTATTCATTTAGGGCTCTGCGCTGCTTCGGTAAAAAGCCCTCAACAGCAAAAAGCCCTGGAAAGCTACGCCGAGAAGGTCAGTCTCGGCTTTCAGATCCAGGATGACCTCTTGGATATGGAGGGCAAGAAAGAAGCTATCGGAAAATCAACCGGCCTGGATGAGGCTCTGAAAAAAGCGACCTATCCTCGCCTGGTGGGGCTGGAAGCAGCCAAAAAGAAGATGGAAAAGCTATTTCAGCAGGCTTTTGACGCCTTGGAACCCCTGGGGCCCCAAGCGGATTTCCTGCGTCAGCTGACGGAATATGTGGGAAAACGGGATCGATAAGAATTTTTTACCTCCTTTCCCTAACCCTTTCCTCCACAAAAAGCGTGGAGGAAAGGGGACTTTAACAGGAAATCCGCTTTATTCAACAACGCCCCACGCTTTTGGTAAAGGAATGATAGATGAACCACTATAATTTGGCATTTTTCCCCAATTTTCGTTACACTTGGAAGCTTAAAATGTATATATTCGGCTCTCATCCAAATTCCCTCTCCTCCACGCTTTTTGTGGAGGAGAGGGTTAGGGAGAGGAGGTCAATAAATAGCTTTAATTTACACCTCCTTCCCCTAACCCCTTCCGCCACCAACAGCGTGGCGGAAGGGGGATATGGAAGGGTGAACCAAATATTTACCTTAAAATTTAAGAGAATCTGAATGGATTGCCCTTTTTGTAGTACTTTAGATACCAAAGTGATCGATTCGCGCCTCATCCGCGAAGGCAATCAAATCCGCAGACGCCGCGAATGCCCGAACTGTCAGGAACGGTTTACAACCTACGAACGCATTGAATGGACCTTCCCGCGCGTCATCAAGCGCGATAACCGCCATGACATCTTCGACGAACCCAAACTGCGCGCCGGCATGTTGCGCGCCCTGGAAAAACGCCCCATCAGCTTGCAGCAAATCGACACCGCCGTGGCGCGCATTATCCGCAAGGCGCAAGCCTATGGTGAAAGGGAAATCTCCTCTTCCCAAATTGGAGAGTGGGTCATGGAAGAATTACAGCATTTAGACCAGGTTGCCTATGTGCGCTTTGCCTCGGTCTACCGCAGTTTTCAGGACATCAATGAATTCAGGGAGGAAGTCAAACGCCTCGAGGGACACACACAAAAGCCAGAAAAAGAGATCACCTAACATGAACCCCGCTTCCAAATATAAAATCCCCCGGCACAACGCGAGGCAATATGCCTTACAAGCCATCTACCAATGGCAACTTTCCGGCACCCCCATTCAAGAAATTGAAGTGCAATTCGTGAAATTTCATGTCACCAAAAAAGTCGACCTGGACTATTTCAAAGAAGTGATTAGCGGCGTCGTCAAACTTCAGCATGAGCTCGACAAGCAGATCGCGCCCTATATTGAGCGCGCCATCTCCGAGGTCGACCCCGTTGAACTGGCCATCTTGCGCATCGCCACCTATGAATTCGTCAAGCGCTTGGATGTGCCCTATCGCGTTATTATCAATGAGGGCCTGGAATTGGCCAAGAAATTTGGTTCGATCGAAGCGTTTAAATTCATTAACAGCGTCCTGGACCGCGTTGCGCGGCAATTACGGGCGCGTGAAATCACGCCTGAGATCAAGCAATAAAGTCGCCTACAGCGTAAACAAGTTTCAGCGGGCGGGGGGGTGTACACTCCCGCTGAATTAGCAGCAGCCAAACGCTGCGCGTTAAGGCCGCAGTCGCAAATTTTTAAGGAATAATCGATGAACCTGGACGCTCTTAAAAAATTCAAGAAAAACATCCCTCCGGTTCCAGCCAGTGTCTGGCGCAATCCACTGCACTTTATCGCCTTTGGCTTCGGCGCCGGCACCTTGCCCTTTGCGCCGGGAACCTTTGGCACGCTGATTGCCATTCCTTTTTATCTGCTGTTGGAACCGTTGCCGCTGATTCTTTATGTAAGCGTTGTTTTTCTCATCACACTCGGCTCCATCGTTCTCTGTGACCGTGTTGAAAAGGAAATGGCGGTGCACGACCATCCTGGCATGTGCGTGGACGAGCTGGTCGGCTATCTTATCGCCATGATTCATGCGCCGCATGGCCCGATGTGGGTGCTGCTCGGTTTCCTGCTCTTCCGGCTTTTTGACATCTGGAAACCCTGGCCAATCCGCCAGGTGGATCGCGGCGTCGGCGGCGGTTTCGGCGTGATTCTAGACGATGCGCTGGCCGGACTTTATAGTTTCATCGGCATACAAATCATTTATTACGTCTTCAGCAGGTAAACGATGCATTGGATCACCGCTTCCTTTCTTGCTCTCATTAGCTTTGGCTTGTGGGGGCTGTTTACTAAACTCGCTGTCATGCATCTGGATTATAAAAGCGCGCTGATCTATCAAACGCTGGGCGTGCTGGTGATTGGCCTCATTACCTTGGGGCTCGTGGAATTCAAGCCTATGTCCAACCTGAAAGGCTCGGGTTACGCTATTCTGACTGGAGCAGCCTATAGCATCGGCTGTCTGTTTTATTTTATCGCCGCCAGCAAGGGCAAAATCATCACCGTGGTAACCTTGACGGCGCTTTATCCGCTGATCACAATCATGCTGGCTTATTTTCTGCTGAGCGAGTCTGTGAGCCTGAAACAATGCCTCGGCATTGCCTTCGCCCTTATTGCTATACTTTTAATGTCAACCTAAAATATCCAAGCCTGCTTTAAGAAAAATAGTATAGCGCCAAAAGTGGAAAAATAAGGCCTCCTACCCCTAACCCCTTCCTCCACCAACAACGTGGAGGAAGGGGGAATTATTCAACTTAAAAGGCGTAGAGGAGAGGGTGTCCTGTACAAAAAGGCAGGGACGGTATTAATAGTAGCTACAGCGACCCGGTCGCCAACCTCACAGACGCCGACGAAGGCTCCGGTGGTATAGCAACCTTTTCCTCTTCCACAACAACACCTCCCTGTGCCGAAACCAGCAGAGGCAGCGCAGAGAGCTTAGCTGGCAAAGGCTTAAAAACCACACTCATGCTTTCACTCAAAACCGTGCTCAACCCTACTTCCGCATGCGGCGCCGTATTCTTCCTAGCCAGGTAGGTCATGATCCCGCCGGTAGTGGCCTCGCAGACTCGTAGCTGGGCACAATCCGCTTTCGCCGACTGGCGATAGCCAAATAAGGTGAAGTCGTGGAAGCCAAAGAAGGAGAGCGTGCGGGCAAGGATACCGTTGACCACAATGTCCGCCACTGTTCGCGGGAAGCGGTTAAACGCGCTTTCCATTATTTTATTCGCTACGCGAAAAACAGCGAAGGTAGTTGAAGTCACATCATCTAGCAGCATGGATCCCAATTCTTTCCAGGGACGCCCCAAGGCTGCCTCGATCCCAAGCTGCCGCTTATTAAAAGGAGCGCCGGCAGCAACCCACAAGCACACGGCGGCCAGCGGACTCAAAGCGCAACGCACCAGCGTCGGCACATAGCCAATCGTTCTGCCTAAAAAGCTGCGCAAAGTCGATTTTGGCGCGTAGCGCTCAGGATCGATGAGTTTATCAATCGCCGTCGCATCCACGCTGGAGACCGATTTTTCGAGGAAGTATTGTAATTGGACCTTCAATTTCACAGGGAGGCGGGATAAATGCTCTTTATTCGCGGCCAACTGCAACATCAAAGCCAGTGTGTTTTCTGCATCTTTGTCTGTCGGCGTCCTGGCTTGAGCTAGCGCCTCCTCAACCTGGCCATGGGTCGCTTCCAGATTTTTGGGCGAAAGTAATTCTTCGAGTTTAGCTCTCACCTGAACTAATATCTGCTGAGCCTCTCCTTCGGGTACTCTGTGTTTCACTAGCAAAGCCCGATAGTTCGCAACACACTCATCAATATAATCTTTACGCGCCTCTTCGTGATTGCCGTGCGGATCAGCAAAAAGATGATAGCCGATGAGACCGAGCTTGGCGCCGCCAAAAACTTCCGAGAATGCCGCCGGGTCACCGATGTGATTTCTCAATTCCTCGGATAAGTATGGAACATCAATCAGGTAAACCAAGGCATGGCCAATGGCCCAAGCCAGTGAGATATAGGTGACGGTCTTGGCAGGGTCATTGAGGAGATGACCAAATACTTTGTTGGCCCAGCTATCCGGACCATGTTCCAGGCCTTCGATAATCGCACCGACCAGCTTAAAGTTGGTGAAAGAGCCGGCAAGAGAAGCAGAAAAGGTATCCTTGGCCCAAATGTACCCCTGGTCTTGCAGGAACTTCACATAGCCCTTGCCAAATACTTGAACTGCGAATGCCGGGGTGAAAAACGCCAGAAAGGAAACCACGGCACCGACGGAGCTTGCGGCAAACGTGAACGGATGCTTCGCAGCCATATTATGGCCAAACAAGTCAATGAATTCGATGAAGCCCGAGGCACCGCCGTTAGCAATACCGCGGGAAGCATAAGGCTGCAGCGAAACTTTCGGTTCCGCGTGAACAGCTGCTTCTGGATTTTTTTCTTCCTTATAATCGAAACCGCCTCTTGCCCCCACCACTTCCTGAGCGCGAGGCGCCATATTGGGTTGAGGACGCCAGTCGAGGTTGTGGCCTAATTTCAAAACACGATTAATAGTCGAGGTTAACTGATAATCACCCTTTTTGATTAGCTTTGCTTTATTTGTCTTTTCTTCAAAACGTAACCGGTTAAAAGCCATGCCTTGCGCACCAGACAGCTCCTGCCGGCACCACGCTCCATTGTGATTACCCCACAGAATATAGCCCTTACTGTGTTTTACTAAAATCGGCGTATTCGGATGTTCCCGCTGAAGCGTGCGCAGATAATCCTCATCGGCATCCTTGCTATCAGGTATTCTAATTAAAACGAGATCGCAACCTAAAATTTCCTGGTCCTCCTTCTCGATCTCTTTCAGCTCATACTTTAGTTGAAGCAGGATAGCTTGAAGCTCTCTTTCGGGATTTTGGAAATCCGCATACACATTCTCTGGCAAGCGCTTAATCTGCTTCCAGCCATCGGTCAAGCCTCTCCATATACCTTCCACAAAAAGGTAGTTGACGACCTTATAGAGTTCCAGGCCGATTTTAGTTGAAATGCTGGTTTGTTTATTGAGGCGGGCGATGAGAGCATAGTAATCCGTCTTACCTTGAACACGCTCCGTCACGTCCTCCGGTTGATGGAAGATTTGAATGATTTTCTCGACCACTTCGGCATTATCGCCACGAAGCGTAGTCTCAATCAAATTGAAGGGCGACCAAAGCACACTCCAGAGCCAACCGCCAAAACGTCGCCCGCTCGTGAAAACTGAACTCTCATAGGGCTTGTTGAAGTCATAAAAACTGCGCCAATGCCGCCACTTGGCCGCCAAGATATGCCGCTGGAGCGGCCCGCGAGGCGCCGACAAGGACAGGGAGGTATGACCTCTTATTAATAAACCGATTAGGAGGGGATTGAATCGTGCGTCACTACGTTCAATTACATGTATTCCGGGCCGGAATAAGCCGTGCAAATACTCTGCTTGATCATAAGACAAGTGGCCTATAGGCGTCTCAGTCCAATGGTCATTACCCTCAGAGTCCCCATAAAGCCTAAATTCACCATTTTGTCTTATTAAAATAGGTCTATTATACTTCGCCGCCGCTCGCCGATCTTCATCATTGATCCCTTCACCGCTAGCGAGATTTCTTAAGAAGAGGTTACATTCCTCATGATCGCCGCTGATTTCACTCACCGCCATCATCAATTCTTCGAGTTGCGCAACGCTGCCGTCCGTATGAAAATCAGAATCGATGATGACCCTCTGATTCGGGTCATAACGCAATTGATGATCCCGTGTCAGGGGCGTATGAAAATCTTGTGCAAAATCACGCGTCAGCTTAATTGCATCTTCGGCGCAACTGTTCAAGTCACCGCGCAGATAAGCTCCACTGCCATGCTGATGAGTCAAGGCCTGGTTCACCGCCTGCATCTGTCGGGTACCGCAAATAATGCGTTCTTTCAAAAAAGCCAGGATTTCTTCATTGCCCGTGGTCTGCAGCCACTCCGCGTCTCCTTGATGTTCAAAAATGAGCGCTTGGAGTTCCAGTGCGGCCTGTCTATTTTCTTCATAGACCAGCTCGAGACTGTGAATGCGCGCAGCATGAAATCGTGCTTCCCAGTGGCTTCCTGTATGGCCTATTGCTTTTGCCTCTTGGTCCGCGCGACTCAGCTTCTGCTGACCGATATATTCAGCCAAATCCCTCATCATTTGCTCAGCGGCTGCAGAAGCCGAGTGTGGATAAATTCGATGCCCGAGACGCAGCTCTAAATCTTGCAATTGTTCAATGCGCTCCTGCGCTTCCTGTAGCAACATGATTTTGCAATTCGTTAATTCACTCTCGATCCGCGATTTGACTCTACGCTCCACAACTTTTTGCCTATATTTTCCCAACGCCTTAATCGCCTTCGAAGTCAATGCCTGGGGATTCAACTGCCCCATCTTCAGCGCGTCGTTTACCCCTTTGCCGTTGGTATGAAATACAAGCGTCGTATCATGCGTGAGGTTTTGATTGGTAATAATATCAATCCATTGATGGCGACGAAGAGGAACCTGTTGCCTGTCATGCTTTTCATGACTATGCCCGCCGGAAACATGCGCTCGCTTTTGATGCAATACCGCACCGGCGCCCGGTAGGAGGTAGCCTTCTTTAAACTGTTTTAATTCTTCCGCACGCTCGTGCGCTAAATAGCTTTCCCGAATCTGTTGCTCAATAATAGGTAAGGTCATAAACCCACTCTCTAATTTTAATTGGTTAAATTAAGTTGTTTAATATTTAAACAAACTTAAATATAATGAACATTTTAACACAGGGTGCTTAATAAAATCTTAATTGATTTCAGGTTCTCTCAAGCCCTGCGAATGATTTCTATCTGATTGATAAGTAACAACATAATATCATCAGTAAAT
>Ga0206951_1015_pt1 | contig 53309 bp, 43 predicted proteins | sample Alteio_BWOrgHeat_38_FD_152974 | JGI IMG/M metagenome (GOLD analysis project Ga0206951, IMG submission 152974) | Enriched cells from forest soil in Barre Woods Harvard Forest LTER site, Petersham, Massachusetts, United States -... | ecosystem: Environmental > Terrestrial > Soil > Temperate forest >... | reverse complement strand
CCACTTCACTACGCACGAAGAGTTCGAGCGTATGGTGCAGAATGACGAATTTCTGGAGCACGCCGAAGTTTTCGGCAACTACTATGGCACCTCGCGGCGTTCCCTCGAAGACGCAAAAGCGCATGGCAAAGACCTTTTGCTCGATATCGATGTGCAAGGCGCGTTGCAGGTCCGGCAACGCGTGCCGGACGCTGTGAGCATCTTTGTGATGCCGCCCACGCCGGACATTTTGGCCACCCGGCTACGCAACCGCAGCCGCGCCGAAGGTGGTGTGGAGGAAGAAGTTATCCAGCGGCGGCTGGCAAAAGCAAAGCAGGAGATTGAGAATTATCGAGAATACAGCTATATTCTCGTCAACGATATCTTGGCTCAAGCTGAAGAAGAACTTTCCGCTATCGTCACCTGCGAACGCACCCTGCGCGATGGACATCACGTCACCGCGGAGGAAGATCGACTGATGACTCTGGCGAAAGGTTGCAGGCAGGAGAACGCGGCAAATCGCCTCCGACCTGTGCTCGCTGCCTTTGGATTGCCTGACTAGGATACGCAGAAGAAAGAGCAAGTTGCAGTTCTTATTTGGAGGATACTCATGGGTATTGAGCAGTCGTTCGACAGCAACTTTCGCTACGTCCTTGTGGCCGCCCGCCGCGCACGTCAACTTCAAAATGGCTCTGCGCCACTCGTCAATTCCCGCTCCGGCAAGGCGTGCAAGATAGCCCAGGACGAGATAGCCGCCGGCAAGGTGAGCTATGTAAAGAGCAACACTCCCATCCTTAAGCCTGAGGTGCCCGGCGCAGAAATTCCCAAGTTCGCAATTTCGTGACGGTGGTCCGAGAAGTCGCTCCGACCTGTACTGATTGAGACTTGCACTGACTGTTTCTGCTCGTCATCCTGAATGAAGCGCTTCCGTTTCGTTCAGGATGACGGGTGCACTCCAGGCTAGTGCCGGAAGACCTGCATCATCAGTTCGGACTGAATCTGGTCCAGCTGCTTCAGCGTCGATTGAAGCGTTGGCCGGTCATCGAGCGATGCGTTGTGCAGGATTTCGTTCAAACGATAGGCAGTATGCCGCATCAGGATCTCTGCGTTTTTCAGCTTCCGCGTGTCGGCGGCCATGCCCATATGAATTTTATCCGCATAGGCCTGAACAGACTTCAGCGTCTCTGATGCATGACTGTAATCCCCGGACGAGAGTTCCTGTCCGGCGATTTCGGTCATATCGTGAACGATCTCTGCGTAGAGAAAGCATTGCTCTTTGGGGGAAGCCTGGTCTGCCCTTGTTTCAAGGAGAAGAAGGGCCTGGGCATCTACCAGCTTTTCGCTCGCGCCGTATGCGTGAGCACAGGGAATAAGGAGAGCGGCTGCTGCTGCGATTGCTACGAACCTCATGGGACACCTCCTTAGGTGCCACGGGAACGTTATCGGCCATTATTTACCAAGCGTGATCAGCCGATGCTTTGCCTGCCACTCCTGGTCGGGGAACCTGCCATTGGACGCGGTCAGGAACTTGTGATAGTAATCGGCCGCTTCCTTTGTGTGATGTAGATTATCGTAAGCCGTCGCCCAAAGGAAGTAGGTAGCAGGTGTTTCTGCAAGATATTTTGATCGTGCGGAAAGAGAATCGATCTCTAATTGATATTGATGCGTCTCAGAAGCGGCAAAAGCAAGGCTGCTCCAGGTGTTTCCATTATCAGATTTAAGACTCACCGCTTTCTGCAAAACGGTAACTGCTTCCAAATACCGCTGCTGACGGATCAGGTTTTCCCCTCTGGCCGTCAACAGGTCAGGATCACTCGGGGTTTTACTGAGCAATTGCACATAAATGGGGTCGGCTTTGGCCGCTGCCCCGGACTGCGTGTACGCGTCCGCGAGCATGCTGCCAATCATGGCGTCATTCGGTTGAGCCGAATACAGCTTCTCTAACGCGCTAACCGCTTCATTCTGCTTGCCTTCTGCGTTGAGAACGATGGCAAGCTGGGTATTGAGTGCCGGATCGTCAGGGTCGCGTGCCAACGCGGTTTTGATGAGAGGCTCGGCGTCGGAATATTTCTTCTGCGTAATAAGCACGTGAGCGAGCCCGGCTGTAGCGACCGAAGAATCCGGCTGCTGATTCAAAACACGCCGGTAAGCAGTTTCAGCCGTAACGGGGTCGTCTTCGGCCTCGGCAATTTCCCCGGTCAGCAGCGTATCTGCCGGAGTTTCGGGGCTGAGCGAGAGCGCCTGCAGAAGCTCCTGCTTTGCGGCATCGGGATCTTTGATGCGATCAAGCTGTGCCAGCGCGCGGAGCGCTTGCGCACCGGCTGCAGGGTTCGGCGGATTTGGTGTCAGCTTCGATGCCGCCTCCAATTGCTCATGTGCTTCTTGATTCTTTCCCTGGCGCGCAAGGATCAGACCCAGCGCCAGACGTGGTTCGAACTGGTTGGCATCGGAAGCGATGGATTTCTGGTAATAGCCGGCAGCCGCCTCATCGTGGCCTTGCGCGTCTTCTACATATCCGCGGTCGAAGAGTGCACGAGCATCGTTCGCATGAACGGAGAGAAAAGTATCAAGCAGGCTGCGGGCATGGTGGAATTCCTTTGCCTCGATGGCAGCTTCCGCCTCTGTCAACGGGCTGGCAGAAGAGGACGAAATCCCGTGCGATGAATCATCGATGCTGGTGCCCGGCGGCAGCGGAGCCGACTGTGCATACGTGGAAAGCGCAACAAGCAATACACCTGAGGCAGGGAACAACTTAAGAGAAGAGTAAATCCATGACATCATACAGCTATTTCGTTTTCCGTTTCCTGCAATGGTCCGCGTTCCTGCATGGACTCGCGCCTCTGCGTCAGTACTTTCGCCAGCCAATAGCCGGTGTGAGACAGCTCATTGCGTGTAATCTCTTCCGGCGTGCCGATCGCCACTACCTGTCCGCCCTTTGAGCCGCCCTCCGGACCAAGATCAATCACCCAATCTGCTGACTTGATAACGTCGAGATTGTGCTCGATCACCAGCAGCGATCCACCGCCATCGATCAGCTTGCGGAAGGCGGTGAGCAGCTTGCTGACATCATCGAAATGCAACCCGGTAGTGGGTTCGTCGAGAACATAAAGGACCCGGCTTCCGCCCTTTTTCGCGGCGGCATTTCCCGAACGCACCGTAGCAAGATGCGCGGCCAGCTTCACGCGCTGCGCTTCGCCGCCCGAGAGCGTCGTCGCCGACTGGCCAAGTCGAACATAGCCGAGGCCGACCTCATCGAGCACGGCGAGCTTTTCAAGAATCTTCTGCTGGCCAACAAAAAAGCGCAGAGCTTCTTTCACCGTAAGGCTCAGAACTTCGTGGATGCTCTTGCCCTTGTACTTGATTTCCAGCACGCTGGCTTTATAGCGCGTGCCGTTGCATTCTTCGCAAGGCAGCTCTACGTCGGCCAGAAACTGCATCTCTACCGTGACCGTGCCATCGCCCTCGCAGACGTCGCATCGACCGCCCGGAACATTGAACGAAAAATGCCCGGCAGCGTACCCGCGTCGCTGCGCCTCAGGTTGGGAGGCGAACAGCTCGCGGATCGCATCAAACGCCTTGATATAAGTCACTGGATTCGAGCGCGGCGTGCGCCCGATTGGATTCTGGTCCACCAGAACAATATCGTTCAGCCGTTCCACGCCCTTCAGCTCTTTATATAGCCCAGTCGGATCGGCGCCTTCACCTTTGCCAAGCTGGTGAGCGATTGCGCGGTAGAGAACATCATGTACGAGAGTCGATTTGCCCGACCCGGAAACCCCGGTAATGCAGACCAGCATATTCAGGGGGATCTCCACATTGATGCTTTTGAGATTATGCGAACGCGCGCCACGCAGCCTGAGCCACTCTTTGCCGGGCTCGCGACGGCGTGTAGGAACAGGAATGGTAACTTGCCCGTTCAGATAGCGGCCGGTAATCGAATCCGGATTTTTCTCAACCTCTTCGACCGTACCCGCGGCTAGAACCCGTCCGCCGAACTCGCCTGCTCCGGGACCAAGATCGAGCAGGTAGTCAGCAGAGCGAATTACATCCGGATCATGCTCGACCACAAGGATGGTATTACCCAGGTCGCGCAAGTCTTCGAGGATATGGATGAGTTTGGCTGTATCGCGGGTATGCAGCCCAATCGAGGGTTCATCGAGCACATAAAGTGCACCAACAAGTCGTGAACCAAGAGAAGTCGCTAATTGAATGCGCTGCGATTCGCCGCCGGAAAGAGTCGAAGCCAGACGGTCAAGCGTAAGGTAATCGAGCCCGACAGCATTGAGAAAATGCAGGCGCTGTTGAATCTCGTGCAGAATGCTGCCTGCGATTTCCTCGTGCATCGGCGTAAGTTTCAGGCTCGAGAAAAACCGGTGCGCATCGCTGATGGTAAGTGCCGATGCCTCGCAGATATTCTTGTCCGCGATGCGAACGGCACGCGCCTCTGCGCGCAGTCGCTGCCCTTTGCATTCAGGGCAAAGCGCATAGCCGCGATATTTGCTGAGCATCACGCGCACATGCAGCTTATATTTCTTGCGTTCGAGCAGCGAAAAGAATCCATGCACGCCGACGAATGAACCACGTCCGTCGAGCACAAATTCCTGCTGATCGAGAGTGAGGTCGTGCCACGGCACATCCATGGGAATGCCATGCTGCTTTGCTGCCTTCTTCAACTCGGTGAAGTAAGGCCGATATTTTGGACGATTCCAGGGATCGATCGCGCCCTCATCCAAGGTCTTTGATTTATCGGGAATGATGAGGTCAAGATCGAAATCGATCGTGTTACCAAAGCCCTGGCAGCGCGGGCAGGCGCCAAATGGATTGTTGAATGAAAAGAGTCGCGGCTCCGGATCGCGATAAATGCGGTGACAATTCTTGCACTCAAAGGCTGCGGAGAAGCGCAACCGCTCGCGTTCGATCGTGTCCGAGTCGCGCGGAACAATTTCATACAGGATTTCACCAGATTCACGGTAGCCAATCTCCGCTGCGTCCACGATGCGGGCCCGGTTGTCGGCGCTGACCACAATACGATCGACGAGGACGAAAACCGGCAGCGCAAAGTCGATTTCAAGCAATGACTCGGGTGTCGAAAACTCGTAAATGTTGCCGTTCTGGTAGAGGCGGTTAAAGCCCCGTTTCCTTAGATCGGTGAGCCTCTCTCTCAGCGCATCAGTGAGCGGCGATTCCTTCGCTTTCTTGATGGCCGGTTTGCGCCCCCGCTTCACCGTTTTTTCCGGTTCTGGTGAAACCGGCTGTTCGTGCTGCTTTATTACCGGAAAAAGCGCGTGCAGGCGCGTACCATCACCCAGAACCAGAACTCCCGTAGCGATTTCATCCACGGTATCGCGACGCACAATGCCGTTGCAGACAATACAGTGCACAATACCGCAGCGCGCGTAGAGCAGGCGCATGTAGTCGTAGATCTCTGTAGCCGTGGCGACGGTCGAGCGTGGATTTCGGGTGGAATTCTTCTGCTTGATGGCAATCGCGGGCGCCAGGCCGTCGATCAGGTCAACATCCGGCTTCTCGATGCGCTCCAGAAACTGCCGTGCGTAAGCCGAAAGCGATTCGACATAGCGCCTCTGCCCCTCGGCGTAAATGGTATCGAAGGCGAGCGAGGACTTACCCGAGCCGGATACTCCGGAGACTACCGTCAGTTTGCCGTGCGGGATGTTGCAGTCGATATTTTTAAGGTTATGCACCCGCGCGCCGCGGATGATGATCTGGTCCATCGAAAGAGTGCGCTCCGGGAGAAATGAGTACAGGCGTCCCCAGTTTGATTATAAATCTGCTCATCGGTCGTGTGCCTGGAGGATCCAATCCACCGGCTCATATCGAAAGTAATACTTCTAGGCGATCGCGTTAAATCCTTGACTCAGTTCGCTTACCGGTATGATTAGGCCGATGACGTTGCGGTGTTACCAGTCCGTCAGCGTCCCATCCAGTTTGCGATTCACCGGCAGGTACGCGCGCTCATATGGATACTTCGCAGCAAGCGTCTCATCAAGCTCAACGCCCAGTCCCGGTGCATCGCCCGGATACATATACCCCGATTTGAACGAATAGCCGTGCGGAAACACCGCATCAGTCTCTTCGCAATGCGGCATATGTTCCTGAATGCCGAAGTTGTGAACCGCGATACCAAAGTGCAGAGCCGCCGCCATCGTTATCGGAGAAAGATCCGTAGCCCCATGGCACCCGGTGCGCACGTGATAGAGAGAAGAAAAATCCGCAACCTTCTTCAAATGTGTAAAGCCGCCAGCATGCACAATCGACATCCGAATGTAGTCGATCCATTGACGTTGGATCAGCTCCTGCGCATCCCAAATCGTGTTGAATACTTCGCCGGTGGCAAGCGGAGTCGTCGTATGCTCGCGGATCACGCGAAAGCCTTCCTGCAACTCAGCAGCCACCGGGTCTTCCATCCAGAACAAATGGTAGGGCTCCAGCTCTTTACCGAGCCGCGCAGCCTCAATCGGCGTCAGCCGATGATGGCAATCGTGCAGTAGATGAATGTCTTCACCAAAACGCTTTCGCGCTTCTTCAAACAACTTCGGCGTATGCCGCAGATACATCTCGGTCGACCATTGGCCTTCAGATGGCAGTCCCTTCTCTGCCGGCTCATATCGCATTCCCGCCTTAGGAACACCATACGTAGAAGCAAGCCCGGGCACACCGCTCTGTACGCGAATCGCCTGGTAGCCCAATTCAATATGCTTGCCTACATCATCCAAAGCCTCTTCAGTATCAGAGCCATGCGCATGTGCATAGACCAGGACGCCTGCGCGGCTTCTGCCGCCAAGCAGGTTATAGACAGGAGTGTTGAGTGCTTTGCCTTTGATATCCCACAGCGCTACATCCACCGCCGCAATCGCAGCCATCGTCACCGGACCACGCCGCCAGTATGCGCCACGGTAAAGATATTGCCAGATATCCTCAGTCTGAAATGGATCGCGCTCGATGAGGCAGGGAATTACATGCTCAGTAAGATAACTCGCCACCGCCAGTTCGCGCCCGTTCAGCGTCCCATCGCCGAGGCCGTAAATACCTTCATCTGTCTCGATTTTGAGCGTTACGAAATTGCGTCCGGGCGAGCAGACATTCACCGAAGCCCTCGTAATCTTCATTGATTCACTCCGCTCGCAAGAAATCCTCCATCTACTGGAAGTATCTGCCCGGTGACATACGACGCAGCTTCCGAAGACAGGAAAACCGCCGCGCCGACAAGCTCTTCCGGTTGACCGAATCTCTGCATGGGGATGCGCATGTGAAGTTCCTTCCCGCGTCCTGTTCCTTCAAGAAGGCTCTCATTCAATGCAGTCGGAAAAATCCCAGGCGCAATCGCATTCACGCATACGCCGTGGGGAGCAAGTTCGACTGCCAGCGATTTCGTAAGGGCGCCGACTCCAGCCTTGCTCGCCCCGTAAGCAGCCACTTCATGAAAAGCAACAAAGGTCGCAAGCGAAGCAATGTTCACAATGCGGCCGTATCCTTGTTTCATCATTGTCTGACCAAAAATCTGGCATGCTCGAAACGTTCCCGTAAGATTCGTATCCAGAATTTTCTTCCATACATCTTCCGGACAGGTAAGCGTTGGCGTTCGTCGTGTAATGCCAGCGCAATTCACAAGGATATCGATCTTTCCAAATACTTCAAGAGCTCTCTCATGCAACGCCTGTAATGAACTTCGATCGAGCACATCTGCAGCGATAGCCGCCGACCGCTGGCCAAGCCGTTCAATCGCCGCAACGGTTTCCTGTACCGATTCAATTTTCCGTGAAGCCGGAATAACATCGGCTCCCGCCGCAGCAAGGCCAAGCGAGATGGCGCGTCCAATACCGGACGTTCCGCCAATCACCACAGCGGAGCGTCCGCACAGGCTCAGAGCATTAAAGGTCATATTTCTATATTGTGCCGTAAATCGCTTTAGTTGAGATCTTTGAAAAAGGGAGCAGTGCAGAACACTGCTCCCGAACCGTATTGCGGACTAAATATGAGGAGCCCAGCCCTTCTCATAATCCCGCGACCAGCCCTTCATCGCTTCCGCATCGCCCATAATGTGTCCATTGCTGGAATCAATCTTCAACTCACGATTCACTTCCCATGCGATATTCGAAAGCTGGAGCATCGTTACCGCAATATTCCCAACCTCAATAGGAGCATTCAGCTTCTCTCCCTTGCGTATGCCCGCAATAAAGTTGGCAAAGTGGTCGTCCGTCATCGAGTCGCGCCCCGTCAGGTCGGAAGAACTGGTGGTGCTGCCAACCTTGAACTCATCTGTCTTCTTGCCGTGCAGGTCGTATATCTCGTAGCCATCGCGATCGACGAGCACCGTGCCCGTAGTCCCCATGATGGTCGATCCGCGGTCACGCCCGTAATACTTCATACCCTGGCAGCTCTTACCCTCCCAGGTAAGCAGTTTGTCGTCATATTCAAAACTCGTGACAAGCGTGTCATAAAATTGCCAATCATCCTTGAACTGATAACGTCCGCCGGAAGAAGTAATACGCTTGGGATAATCCACGCCAAGAGCCCAGCGGCAGACATCCACTTCGTGCGTTCCGTTGTTCAAGGCCTCGCCGGTGCCATAAATGCGGAACCAGTGCCAGTTGTAAGGGTGCAGATTGTCCTTATAAGGCCGTCGCGGCGCGGGACCCTGCCATAGATCCCAATCGAGCGTGGTAGGCACCGGAGCTACTTTCCCCTCTCCAATTGATTTGCGCGTATTGCTGTACCAGGCCTTGGCAAAATAAGCGCGGCCAATCAGTCCATCGTGAATCTTGTTCACGATTTCTATGGTGTGCTTCGAAGACCGTTGCTGTGTGCCCATCTGCACCAGCTTTCCGTACTTCTTCTGCGCATCAATCAACATCGCGCCTTCTGCTGGATTGTGACTGCAGGGCTTCTCTACATATACGTGCTTCCCGGCCTGCAGGCCCGCAATAGCCAATGGAGTGTGCCAGTGGTCGGGAGTGGCGATGGTGATCGCATCGATATCTTTTGACGCCAGCACCCTCCGGTAGTCCTGTCCGGTCGCCGGCGCGTAGCCAAGCTCTTTCTGTACGTTACCGGAAAATTTCTCAAGGATCGTGGTATCCACGTCACACACGTGCGAAATGCGGGCCGAGTCTTTATTGGCTTTCAACGATGAAAGATGAGCATAGGCTCTGCTGTTCAGGCCGAATACGGCAAAATTCAACCGCTCATTGGATCCCAGTATCTGTGCATAGCTTTTGGCCGTTGTCCCGATCGCCATGCCTGCAGCTCCTACGGCCAGCGTGTCGAGAAATTCACGTCGAGTAATCATCCATGCTCCTTATATGTTGATGCCGATCAAACAAAAATTGGCGCCGCCGGAGCCGCGTGTCTCTCTTTACGGGATCACAATGCGCACGGCAGCAAAATTACGTGCGAAATAACTCTACATGAGCCAGGCAATGGAGTGCACCGTGCACACAGGCATGCCCTCTCTTGGGCGCAGTGGAAAATACTTCAGGGGTGCGGCCCGATTATGCTTCATAATGATCTGTCGTCAGGGCTCAGTTAGAATCGCACACCGCCCTTACTTCTTCCTGCCACTCTTTGTAGGCATTCAATCATCTGCAACGATTACGTCTTTTGAAAGGAAAGTTGAATGATCCTGGTATCCGCTCTTCTTATTGGAATCATTGCCGGGCTGCGCGCCATGACGGCTCCGGCTGTAGTGAGCTGGGCTGCTGGTCTCGGCTTGATTCATCTGGACGGCACCCCTCTGCACTTTCTTGCCCATCTGGTCACACGTTGGATCTTCACCGTCGCCGCCTTGGGCGAACTGGTGAACGACAAACTTCCTAAAACTCCCAGCCGGAAAGCGCCTCCTTCGTTCATCGCTCGTATCGTGATGGGTGCTCTCGCTGGAGCAGCCATCGGCGCATCGCAGCAATCGTTGCTGGGCGGCCTCATCGCCGGAGCTGTCGGCGCGGTGATAGGCACACTCGGCGGAGCTGCTTTCCGCGGCATGCTCGCCAGAGCATTCGGCAAAGATTTGCCCGCAGCGCTCATCGAAGATGCTATCGCCATCATCGGTGGTATTTTGATTGTTACTCATATCTAATGCCGACAAAATTCGATTCCATCATCGTCGGGGCTGGTCAGGCCGGCCCTTCGCTGGCCGGGCGGCTTACCCAGTCCGGTCGCAAGGTCGCCATGATCGAGCGCAAGCTCTTCGGAGGCACCTGCGTCAATACCGGCTGCATCCCTACAAAAACACTGGTCGCCAGCGCCTACGTTGCGCGCAAGGCGCGTACCGCAAACGAATACGGCGTCATTGCGAAAGACGTTTCTATCGACATGAAGGCCGTTATGAAACGCAAAGACGAGGTCTCCGGCAAGTCTCGTACCGGCGTCGAAGGTTGGCTCCGTGGCATGGAAAATTGCACGGTATTCCACGAGCACGCCCGCTTCGAATCGGCTCATGAAATTCGTGTGGGAGACGAATTGATCTCCGCAGACGAAATCTTCCTCAACGTAGGCGGCCGCGCCGTCGTGCCTGACTTTCCCGGCGTCGATACCGTTCCGTTTCTCACAAACGTCGGCATCCTCGAATTGGAAACTCTGCCGAAACACCTCATCATCGTCGGCGGCAGTTACATCGGCCTCGAATTTGCGCAGATCTTCCGGCGCTTCGGCAGCGAGGTAACCGTTGTCGAGAAAGGGCCGCGTTTGGCATTTCATGAAGATGAAGATGTCTCAATCACCATCAAGCAATTCCTTGAGGCGGAGGGTATCCGGTTCAGATTGAATGCGGAGTGTATCCGCCTGGAGAAGAGTGGCTCCGATGTTGCCGTCGCAGTTACTTGCGATGAGGACAGTGCCGCCAGCGTAGGCTCGCATATTCTGCTCGCCGTCGGACGCAGACCCAACACAGATGATCTTGGCCTCGAACACGCAGGCATAGAAATCGACGAGCGCGGCTATATCAAAGTAGATGATCAGTTACGAACCAACGTTCCCGGTATCTGGGCTGTGGGCGATTGCAACGGCAAAGGAGCCTTCACCCATACCTCCTACAACGATTTCGAAATCGTAGCCGCCAATCTGCTCGATAACGATCCACGCCGCGTCAGCGATCGAATCACGGCCTACGCGCTCTACACTGATCCACCACTCGGTCGATGCGGTATGACAGAAAAACAGGTCCGCGAATCCGGAAAGAAAGCTCTTATCGGCACCCGCCCAATGACCAAAGTAGGCCGCGCCGTCGAAAAGGGAGAGACCGCTGGCTTTATGAAGATTCTTGTCGATGAAGAGTCCAAACAAATCCTCGGCGCGTCCATACTTGGCACCGGAGGCGACGAGGCTGTCCACTGCATCCTCGACACCATGTACGCACGCGCTCCCTACACGACACAGCAACGGGCCGTCCACATTCACCCAACCGTGTCGGAGCTGATACCTACTGTTCTAGGCGATCTCAAGCCTTTGGAAGAAACCGGCAAGTAGCCAATCAAAAAAGCCAGAGCATTCCGACGGACAAGTGTCTTCGCCAAACACGATCAATTCCCGGGATAGTAAAATCGGGCTACTTCGTGAATGAGTCATAACAAATTGCAGCATTCCTCTGAAACCATGAATCGTTGTTGTCTCCGGTTTGTTCTTTTGATCGTTGCAGCCTTTATAAGTATGTCGATCCCGGCGGCTGTTGCGCAGCAGCCGCATAAAATCGAAATCCGCGGGAATGTCATCGATTCAACCGGCAAGCCCGTGAGCGGCGCATCGGTGCATCTTGGACAACAGGGAAGTCCAGACGTCGTGGCGACAACTACCCCGGAAGGCGTCTTCGCTTTTCCCGATCTTCAAGACGGGACCTATCTCATCAAGGCAGAAAAAAACGGCTTAAGAAGTCGTGTCGTTACCTGCACTGCTTCAGCGCGGGCAATCCCGGAGCCAATAAATTTGGTTATCGAAGCTTCAGATGTGGCCCATGCCAACGCTGGCGCCTCATCGCCATCCTCGGCTGGAGCGATGGCATTCGCCGACCAGCCAAACTTTACCGTCGCGGGAGTTACAGATTGGACGGCCGTCGGCGGCCACGGGTCAGACGCCAGCCTGCGAACCAGCGAAGCGCTCACACGTGAGACTCTAACACTCAAACCCGAGGGCTCAACGCACACTCCTTCAACTTCCTCTGGCAGCGCAAATATAGAAGGCAAGCTCCGCGCTGCTATCGCCAGCGCTCCGCAAAGCTTCGAGGCAAACCATCAACTCGGGGAATTCTATTTCAAGGACAGCAAATTTCGCGAGGCCATTCCGCCGCTGCAGGCCGCATACCAAATTGACCCCGCAAACCGCGGCAATGAATATGATCTGGCGCTGGCTTATAAGGGAGCTGGCGATTTCGCCCAGGCTCGTGACCACATCCAGAAATTACTGGCAGCTTCCGATAGCGCGGACCTGCATCGTCTGATGGGTGAACTCGATGAGACGCTTGGCGATCCCTTGGCCGCCGTCCACGAAGAGGAGCAGGCCGTTCGTTTAGATCCAAGCGAAGAGAATTATTTCGCATGGGGCTCGGAGTTATTGCTGCACCGCGCTGTGTGGCAAGCCGCCGCGATCCTTCGAAATGGCGTTAAAGCATACCCAAAGTCGGCCAGAATGCTCACCGCGCTGGGTACCGCTCTCTTTGCCGGTGCTCTCTATGATGAAGCGGCCCTTCGCCTCTGCGATGCGTCAGACTTGAATCCCGCAGATCCCGAGCCCTACATCTTCATGGGCAAGATCGAGATGGCAGCACCTGCGCCACTGCCGTGCGTTGAGCAAAAGCTGGCGCGGTTCGCGCAGCAGCAGCCCGGAAGCGCCCTTGCCAATTATCTCTATGCAATGGCTATCTGGAAACGGCAGGAACAGTTATCGCCCCCAGACGTCATGCAGCAGGTAGAAACCCTGCTGACCAAAGCGGTGACGATAGACACGCAATGCAGTGACGCCTACCTTCAACTTGGAATTCTCTACTCCACCCGCCGAGCCTTTGATAAGGCAATCAGTTTTTATAAGAAAGCAATCGAAGCGAACCCTCAGCTAGGCGAAGCTCATTATCGACTAGGCGTAGCCTATGACCGGACTGGTGAGGCTGCGAAAGCCCAGCAGGAATTCCAGCTGCACGACGAAATAGAAAAGTCACAAGCGGCCGACATCGAACGCCAGCGGCGGGAGGTGAAACAGTTCCTGGTAGTGCTTCAGAAGCAGCCAGCCGGCCCACCAGTTCACTGAAGTTACAGAAAGCTAAAAATCACCTGAAGTAACTCGATGTTTTCATTTGGCGATCGTCGAAGGCAATTGATACGATGGCCTCCCATGTTCAAATTATTCGCCGCGCTACTGATTCCTGTTATGACCATGTACGCTGACAATCTTCCAAGCAAGAAATATCTGAACCTGGCCACCATCAAAATCATGGTCGCCGCCGCTGAAGCAAAAGCTCAGGAGCTGAACGTTTCCGTCACCATCTGCGTTGTCGATGACAGCGGCAATTTACTCTTCCTCGAAAAAGGTGAGAGCGCATCGCTCAACACAATTCAATTTGCCCAGAAGAAGGCTCGGCACGCTGCTTTTTACGGCAGTCCGTCGAAAGATGGAGCAGATGCGGTAAAGAAGGGCAACACCGAGGTCCTCGCCTTTCCCAACTTCTTCCCCAATCAGGGGGGACTGCCGGTTCGCCTAGATGGCCAGCTTCTCGGCGGAATCGCTGCGAGCGGTGCAAAGTCTGAGATTGATGAACAAATCGCCCAGGCGGGTCTGGACGCTCTGCAGAAGAAGTAGCCGCGCGCCTTACGTCGTGCGCGGCTTAAAGTTCGCTACGATGCCGTCGCCTTCACGAATCGTCAGTATCTGATTCGTCTTGACCTGCGTGAATCGTTCGACCTTCTGTGTCGTTGGCCATTTCACTTCGATCGTGTCCACGGTCTCAGCCATTCCAAGACCGAAGTGAAGCCGCAGGTCACTTTGTGACATGACGCTCGTGCCGCTGTGAACTTCATTCATCTGCGTGTGCTTGCCCGTCGTAACTCGCACTCGCGCCCCAATAGCCGTGCGATTACATTTCGTTCCTACCAGCTTGATCTTGATCCAGTTTTGTTTGTTGCCGCCGTCATTGCGAAGCAGCGATGGCGGGTCGTTCATATTCAAGATCAGAACATCGATGTCCCCATCGTTGTCATAATCGCCAAATGCTGCGCCCCGACTGGAAAAACGCTCGCTGATACCCGGCCCCATTTCCGCTGACACGTCTTTGAAATGGCCATTGCCAAGATTCTTGTAAACCAGTCTTGGATTCTTGAACGTCTGGCCAAAATTGTAGCTGTCAATCTCCGGATATACGTGTCCGTTGATCTGCATGATGTCCGGCCAACCGTCATTGTCGTAGTCAATAAAGCCGCAACCCCACGCCACATAGTTTGTATTGACGCCAATGCCCGCAGGAAAGGTCACATCGCTGAAAGTTCCATCGCCGTTGTTGTGATACAGGTTGCAGGTGTCATCGGCGAAGTTGGTCTTGAAAATATCGAACCAGCCATCGCAGTCGTAGTCAGCCACTGCGACGCCCATGCCTGCCTGCTCATGGCCGTTATCGTTGTAGGCGCAGCCAGCCATGATGGCGATATCGGTGAAAGTGCCATCATGATTATTCTGGAACAGGATGCTCGGCTCGGAATCCACCGCAACATAAATATCCGGCCATCCATCGTTGTCGAAATCGTAAGAGACCGCTGTAATGGAGTATCGGGGGCCAGGCTTCAAAATGCCTGACTTCTCCGAAACATCGGTAAAAGTGCCGTCTCCGTTGTTGTGATAAAGAATGTTCGTGTCAGCCGGAAGGCCGCGCGGCCCGCACATCACCGGCACACCTTTCCACTGGCAGAATTTTGTATCGCTCGCGGGAGGAATTGTTTCGGGATCAAGCTTGAGGTAATTGCAAACGAACAGGTCGAGATGGCCATCGCGATCATAGTCGAGAAACGTACACCCTGCACCCCAGCGAACTTGTTCCTGATAGAGGCCGGCCTTACGGGTGACGTCGGTAAAGGTACCGTCTCCGTTGTTATGGAAAAGCACATTGTGTCCCCAGAAGCAGCAGAACAAGTCGTCCCATCCATCGTTGTTGTAATCACCGATACAGACGCCAGTCTGCCAGCCGGTTCGTCCCAATCCTGATTTTTCCGTGACATCGGTAAAGGTGCCGTCGCGGTTGTTTTTGTACAAATGCGAAGCGGGTGCTTTTCCTTTCGGCCAATGGGTGTCAAGCCGGTTTCCATTCGTGAGGTAGATGTCCAGCCATCCGTCATGGTCGTAATCGAAAAAAGCCAGCCCACTGCCCTTAGCCTCAATGATCGATCGTTTGTGATCGATGCCGCCCCACACATTGGGAGCACTCAGCCCGGCCTGCTGAGCCACGTTTACGAATTGAACCGGAGACGACGTGGAATTCGATATGGCGGCCTCGACAAGGTCCGTATCTCTCCACCGCCATAGTGGAGTTGCAAGCACTTCTGTCAACGTACTGCCAAGCACAAAAAGGGATGAGCCGAGAAAGCGCCGCCGCGGAAAATTCATAGATTGCGATGATTATAGAGGCAGAAACTCGCCCTGATGGAGACCATAGAGCAGACACGTGCGTATGCAGTCAGAACAAACAACGCTGTCATTGCAGAGCTCCTAAAGCCTGTCGCGCACTCGCATTCTGCGGTTGTATGCGCAATAGTTCCTGCAACACATCTCTTGCCTTTTCCTTGTTGTTTTGCAACGCATAAAGACGGGCAAGATTGAGATAAGACTGATCGAAATTCGGAACAACACGAATGCAGGTCTCGAATTGCTCCTCTGCCTTCGCATAGCTCTGCTCCCGCACAAAGAGAACCCCAAGATTATTCAACGCTTCTGGATAGTCCGGACGCAGATCAATTGCTTTTTGCAGATACTCCGCCGCGTTCTGCATCTGGTTCTGCTGTGCGTAGAACATGCCGAGACTGTAATTCACTTCAGGATCGTCAGGTTGCAATTCGAGCGCGCGGCTCAGGCACTCTTGTGCCTTCTCGAAATCTCCCTGCCTCCGGTAGACATTCCCGAGGTTTAGCAGTGCAATCCCGTAGCTCGGCCGCAAACTTAGCGACTGTTGAAAATCTCGAATCGCCTCATCCGCGCGGCCTTCCTGTGCCGCCATCATTCCAAGATTGTTCCAGGCCTCCGGATAGTTTGGACGCAGCTTCAAAGTCTGCTCCAGATAGCGGCGTGCCTCCGCAAAATTATTTCTTCTCAGGTTAAGAGTTCCGAGGTTGTAATAACCCTCGGGATCGTCCGGCTTCGCGGCAATCACCTGCTGAAAAGATTCCGCCGCCTGCTCAAGATAACCATGCTGGAACATAGCTACGCCATAGGTAAAATCGTTGCGCGAAAACGAGCTCTGGTAGAGCTTCCCACCCAGCGGAATCGCCCTTTGCATACGCTCAGCGGGTGTATTCGGCGCAGATTTCACATCCTCAAGCAGGCGTTGCGGATCGATCGGTCCCTGGTAAACCTTAACGATCATGCCTTCTCTATCCAGCAGAAAAGAAGTTGGAATACCAAGGTCCCTGCGACGATCAAACATGTAGCGGTAGATGATGTTATAAGTCCCGGCCACATCTTCGGTCGCAAAAAGAATCGGAAAGGAAAATTTTTCCTGTGCAGCGAACGACCTTGCCGTTGAAACATCATTCGCACCATCGACATTAATAGCCAGAATTTCCAAATGGCTGGCGGCGAACATTGTACTGTGCTGCTGCAGAACTCTCAGCTGGTCGCGACTGAGCGTCGCAATGGTCGCCCAGAAATTTAGAAGCGCAAAATTACCCCGTAACGATCGGAGCTCCCGCACGTCACCGGCAAGATCAGGCAGAGAAAACTCTGGCGCTTTGAGCGGCTCAATAAGCCACGTCTCGACTGTGGAGGGTAATGATTCCGGCTTCTGCGCCAGCCCGCCTTGCGCATAAAGAGGGTTTGGCGCTGCGAATGCCTTAGCCTGAAATGTAACGGAACCTTCCTCAATCTCAATACGGTGGTTTACCGGAAGAGCTTCGAATTGCTGCGTAAGGCCGCTGGGCCAGCGGACGGTGGCCCTTATATTTTCTTCCTTGCCAACTCCAAAAAAAAGCTCTTTGGAGTGCTGTGCCAAAAAGCCGGATCCAGCTTGTAGATATTTCGTCTGGTGTAAACTTCCTGCCTCTAAGGTGATCGCAGTTCCGATGGCGTCACGATTGCTTTTTGTCCCTCGCAGACGAAACACAACGGAGTGCCCAAGTTCTTTCATCGCGTTGTGCAGAATCCGCAATTGAGGCGCATTCCGGTTTTTAAGAATGACCTCCAGCCGTCCATCATGGTCGAGATCGGCGAGAGCAAAGGACCGGCTGTCCTCGAGAAAATCCAGTCCAACCACGCCTGACACCTCAGAAAACGTGCCGTCGCGGTTATTGGCAAACATCACATTTCTCTCATAGCCATTCCATGAAGTGTCCGACCGAATCAATTCGTTAAGCGCATTCCATCCACGCTCATAGGCCAGCGAAGGCGTATCGTCGTCAGGCGACTTTGCCACCACCTGCCGCCAGAAAAAACTTGCGAGATCGCGTTGTTCCAGCGCCGAAATATATCCATTTGAGACGTAGAGATCCGGGTAACCGTCATGATCGAAATCCGAGAAGTCCGACGACCATGACCATCGACCCATCTCGACTCCGGTTTGCTGGCTGACGTTTTGAAACCTTCCATCCCCATGGTTTTGATACAGCGCATTGCCTCGCGCATGTCGTCGGTAGAAAGCCCGAATATCATCCGTGGCCTTCTCGTGAAAACTCTTCTGCGCAGAAACCCTTTGTCCTGCGGATGACCACATATTCGCAACGTAGATATCCTGCTTGCCATCGTTATTGAAGTCGGACCAGCAAGCGCTCATGCCCGCGCCCACATCTTCCGCGCCAGCTTCTTTTGAGACGCTGGTAAAAGTTCCTTCCCCGTTATTGCGATACAGATTGCCCCGTCCGAAATCATTGGCCACATAAAGGTCGGGTAGTCCATTGGACTTGTAATCGCCCCACGCGCAGGCAAAGCTATAGCGGTTGTTATCCACATTCAGCCCTGCCGCTTCAGTCCTGTCTACAAACGTCGCATCGCCTTCGTTGTGCAGCAGAAAATTTGCCGGACCATTCCGCGCGTCGAAATAGGGCACCGGATAGTGATACTGGTCCAGACCCAGGTAGTAGCTATACAGGCAGAAATAAATATCGAGGCGTCCATCGCGATCGTAGTCGGCTACAGCCGCGTGCGTAAACGTGCCCGCGGGTGGATGCTGAAACTTGAAAGCATCGCGCTTGATCGAAAAAGTTCCGTCACCCTGATTCAGGAAGAGCAAGGGCCCATTGCCGCAAACCACAAGAAGATCCTGTCGCCCCTTGTTCTCAAAGTCTGCGAATAAGGCGCACGCTGTGTTGTCGAGTACGCCAACTCCAGCCTTTTCCGTTACGTCTTCAAACGTTCCATCACCACGATTGCGGTAAAGCCGATTGGGCAATCCTGCAGGCTGGCAAACATAAAGATCGTTAAAGCCGTCATTGTCGAAGTCACCCGCCGCCACTCCGTTATTGCCATAAATGTCAATGCCGCACGCGCCGTCCAGCACCGTGCGCCAGTAGTCGGTGCCGCGAAGCATCTGGCTCTCGTAAGACTCCACGCCTCTCAGTGCCTGAGGTGTAACATCCACAAAAGCAGGCCCGCGCATGGCACTGACGGTTTCCTCGCTGGCCTCCCACTTCCTGACCTTCCACGCCTCGGACGCATCGCGCAGCCACTCGATGCGCCAAAACCCAACACGTTCCTCGCGCCGCTCATCGCTCAGGCTGGCGACGATGTCATATCGAATATCCACCCGAACCGTCAGTGGAGCACTCGCGATTTCTTCGATTCCGGTAATCTCAAATTCCGCTGCTTCCACTCGCGAACCCTGTCCCAGCCATGAGTGAACGTCCTTGAGAAATCGCTCAGACCCGGAAGCGGTAGCGGCAGCAAATCGCCGCTTCTTGATATCGATGCCGCCCCCGGCACGTAGCGCGATCTCGCTTACGGGAACGAGCGGAGAAGCTTCGATTGAGGGAGCCAGCAACTTTACCAGAACGGAAGGGTCGCGGACGCCGGATACCTTGAGACTCTCGCTCCATTGGTTGAGGAGCAATTGAATTTCCGCGGCATATTTCTCCGTGATGTATTCATCCAGACCCGGAGTGACAAGGCGAAGAACATCTTCCAGAGGAGATCTTGCCGGATAGTGCGGTGTCAGACGAACTTCGGAGAAAGGGAAGACGCGATTCTGGTCTGCGAAGAATTCTGATGGTCCAAAAAGCAGTGACGATCCGTGAAAGGGTGCCGCGCGCCAAAGCAGCGGCGCCAAACCCATGCCTTTTAGAAGTGTCCGTCGAGACAGGGAATGATTTTCGTTCTGGTGACGCGACATCCTCTACAGGTCCTCGTATGAGTGCTCAGCGTTTGCATGCTAGCACTAAGGCGGGTCCGATCCAAAATCATCAACAGCCAGCAAGTTCGTCTAGCCATCGTCTCAAAAAAAGTTTGATGAAATCAGGCCACGCATTGCTGGCAAAATAGCTCTCCACCCAGCGGTTTAGAGCATTGTCATAATTTCAGTTGACAACGAACAATTCACGATGCTACCTTCCTCGCCGCAATGACAAAGTGATTTAAAGCACAAAGATACGTATATGTAACCGGTTACTCAAAGCGAGCAGATGTACCGATTCGTCACTGGGTCAAACCGATGAATGTCATTACAGGGAGGCTGTTCCATGGGTCGTAAATCGAAGAGCTCGCGCTCGTTTAGATTTCTTAGCTACATAACCCTCACATGCTTATTCTTTCTTCTGGCGCAGAGCCAGTCCTTATTCGGTCAGGTAGACGAAGGAGCCATTTCCGGAACGGTTACAGACGCCAGTGGAGCCGTCGTTCCCAGTGCCAAGGTCACGCTCCTCAACACCGATGTCGGTCTGTCTCTTGAGACCACGACCAACAGCGATGGCCAATACATCTTTTCGCCAGTCAGAATCGGGCATTATTCCGTGACCGTAACTGCTGGTGGCTTCTCAACTACCACCCAGCAGAATTTACAAGTGAACGTGGCCCAACGGCTTCAGGTCCCCGTCCAATTGAAGTTGGGCGCCGCGACTGAAACCGTCGAGGTCACTACCGCGCCACCGCAGTTGCAGACGAGTGAAGCGTCGGTCGGTCAGGTAGTCAACGAACGCACCGTGAACAGCCTGCCTTTGAATGGCCGTAACTTCACATTCCTGGCGCAGCTCGGCGCGGGTGTAAACACGCCACAAGCGGATACCCGAGGCAATGCAGCCTCTGGTGCCTTCACCGCCAACGGCCTGCGCCCGGCGCAAAACAACTATCTGCTCGATGGCATCGACAACAATTCCAACGCCGTCGACTTCCTGAACGGAACAAACTTTGTCATCCTTCCGCCGTTAGACGCGATCCAGGAGTTCAAGGTCCAGACAGCGGACTTCAGTGCTGAACTCGGTCGCTCCGCGGGCGCAGTGCTGAACGCAACCATCAAGTCAGGAACAAACGGCATCCACGGTGCAGCCTGGGAGTTCTTCCGGAACGACGTGCTCGATGCTGCGGACTGGTTTGAAAACAACGCCGGAATCAAGAAGGGCGAATTGCGCTGGAATCAGTTTGGCGCCTCCATCGGCGGCCCGATCGTAAAGAACAAAATCTTCTTCTTCGGCGACTATCAAGGATTCCGTCGCGTGCAGGGAACTGTACTGCCCGGTACTGTGCCAACCTTGACGGAGCGCAACAGCGGATTCACCGATCTCTCCGACCTCATCACCGGTCAGAATGGCGCGCCGCGAACCGACGCAGTAGGTCGGTCCATCCCCTACGGCACCGTGATGGATCCGGCGACGACACGGTCAGTCGGCCCCCACGGCATCGATCCCGTCTCGGGTTTTCAAAATACGAGTGCGAATACCGTCTTTGTCCGTGATCCGTTCGGCACATGCCCCGCAGGTACACAGACCTTTACGCTTGCTGGCTGCGGCCTGAATCAAGTCCCTGCCAACCGCCTGGACGCGAATGCCATCAAGCTCATGAATCTCTATCCGACGCCGACCAACAGCTCGTTTAGTACAAACTTCACTTCGAGCCCTAGTCTGTTCGAACACAGCAACGCCTATGACATTCGTGGCGATGTAAACCCCTCAGAAAAAGACCAGATATTCGTCCGCTTCAGCTACGTGGATGACCCGCAATTTATTCCCGGCATTTTTGGCGGTATCGCCGATGGTGGTGGATTCCAGCAGGGTCTGCAGGGCGCAACATCGGAACAGGCTGTCGTGGGATATACCCACGTCTTCTCGCCAAGCACAATCAACGTGGCGCACGTAGGCTTCAACCACCTTCACACCACTCGATTCGGCCCCGAGGGCAGCACACAGGGTATTCCAGATCAATTCGGAATCAGCGGCATCCCGCAAAGCGCTCAGAATGGTGGCTTGCCGGCAATTGTCATCCAGGGTCTGCAGGAGCTTGGCAGCAATGACTTCCTCCCCTCCGATGAAGTCAGTCAGACTCTCCAGGTCACCGATGACTTTACCAAGATCTACGGAAACCACAGTTTCAAAGTGGGTATCGAATACCAGGACGTACATTTCAACACGCTGCAGCCGGCATACTCCCGTGGCGAATTCGACTTTAACGGCAACTATGCAGGCGTCCCGGGCCAGGGCGGCGATCAGACCGGCCGCGCGCAGCTTCTCATCACTCCCACCGCGGCAACTGTTGCAAATGGTGTGGATTACGTAGGCGGCGCGAATGAAGTGCATGCCTCAAACATCAGCAAGACTTACGATACGAGGAATTATTTCGCCGCGTATTTCCAGGATGACTGGAAAGTCTCTCCGAATCTGACCCTCAACCTTGGCTTGCGTTGGGATTATTTCAGCCCGATCTCCGAATCAAATGGAGCCCAGGCTAACTTCGTTCAAGACGGTCCTCCAAACGGCGTTCCCACATTTCTCATTCCAGCTTCGGGCAAAGCCGACAGGTCTCTGTCCTCGACAGCAAACAACCCGGCTCTTAACGGTCAAGGCTTCCTTGACCTGATTGCCAAAGACGGAATCGCGCTCGGCCTCACCGACAAATACGGAAAATCGCTGGTTCAGACGCAACATAGTAATTTCGCGCCACGCTTCGGTTTTGCGTACCAGGTAGATCCGAAACTTGTAGTACGCGGCGGTATCGGCCTCTTCTACAACGCATTTGAAAACCAGGGCTACGGACCTAACATTGGCGAGAATTATCCATTCGTCTACAACTTTGACTTCAAAGGGACAACGGATTCAGCCCCCTTTAGCTCCGGCCCCAACCCTTATGGCACATGCGGAACGGCAGGTCCAGGCGGAAGCGCAACAATCGGTGCAGGTCTCAGCTGCGCGGCCTTTACTCCACTGGCAGTGAACGCTGCAGGCCTAAGTCTCCAGGGACTGCAATTTAATTACAAGACACCCCGCACCTTCAGTACAAACCTGAGCGTCCAATATGCCTTGACGAATACCTTGTCCGCGCAGGTATCCTATGTGCTCACTGACGGCAGCGCACTTCAGGCAGGCATTGGCAACAATGAGGTATCGCAGCTTCTGCCGGCGAACACCAGCATCACGCCCTACGTGCCGTTCCCCGATTTCAATCCGGGCGGCAGCTATCAGCGAACTATCGGAAGCAGTATCTATAACGGCCTGCAGACCAAACTGGAACAGCAGTTCTCGAACGGTTTGAATTACCTCGTTGCCTATACCTATTCAAAGACTCTTTCGGACGCGGGCGACTTGTTAAATGGTGGCAGCACAAACGGGTATCGTGCTCCATGGGTGCCGGGACTTGGTCCTCGTTTTGACTGGGGACTGGCCAACTTCGATGTCCGTAACGTCTTCCACCTGAGCGGCGGGTACGAACTGCCGTTCGGCAAGGGTAAGGCGTATATGGCCAACTCCGGCAGATTGGCGAATGCAATCATCGGTGGATGGAGTGCCAACACGATTGTTACCATCCAGGGTGGACAGCCCCTTTCGCTCAGTTGCCCGACCGGAACCACCTCTGGAACCAATTGCAATGATGTGAAGGTTCCCGGTCAAAGTCCGAAGCTTGGGCTGCACACCGATTCGAATGGAAAGCTTAGCTGGTTTGGAAATCCGAATGCCTTCCAGCAGCCTTGCCCGCTGGGAAATGCTCCTACAGCCGGATGCTTCCCCTTAACCGGTTCTGCCATTCTCGGCGCTGGTCCTTCGACGACCTACGGACCGCCGTTCCGTCAATTCACTCTCTCAACCTTTAAGGCTTTCCCGATTACCGAGCGGTTCACCATGCAGTTCCGGGCAGAGTTCTTCAACATTCTCAACCATCCTAACTTCAATGCTCCTAACTTCGGCGGAAACGGTGTCACCTCCGTCGGAAACTCGGCCAACTTCACCAGCTCGACCTTCGGTGAAATCGGATCCACTCGCGATGCCCCATTCGATCCGAGACAGATTCAATTTGCTCTGAAGCTGTTGTTCTGAGCTAAGATGAAAACACCCCGGAAGTCACAGTTATCGGCTGACTTCCCGGGGTGTTCTCCGTGTCTAGCAAGTTTCATAAATGGATTTGGGTAGAAGCACCGGGCTTTAGCCCGGTGAAATCAGCGAGAAATCCAGCGGGCTTCAGCCCTGGCGATTTTCACTGTTACGAACACAAATGATTTACGAAACGGCGTAACAGCTCGCTTCTCGGCGATAACAAGGTGAATTGTGAGCAAGAGGCCCTGGTTTCGGCTGTTGGTTTTTATTTCTCTGGTCTGCGCCGTGTTTGCGAAAGCGCAGAACAACCAGAGCGAGAACCAGAAGCTGAATCTCCAGTTTCAGTCGGCAGTCGCTCAGTACCATGCAGGAAACCTTGCGGAAGCAGCAAACAAACTGGAAGATCTCTTACCCCTCGCCCCAAAGAGCTTCGAGGTTCATGAGCTTTTAGGATTGGTTTACGCCGCGCAGTCGCAGGATGCAAAAGCCCTCGAACATCTCGAGACTGCTGTCCGATTGAAACCCGATTCCGCGCCCGCCCGAACGAATCTCGCCGCAACCCTCACCCGTCTTGGAAAGCTTGACTTGGCCGGAGAGCAATTCCAGAAAGCCCTGGCGCTGGAACCGCAGAATTTTGATGCCAATCACAACCTCGGCGAGTTCTACATCCAATCAAAGAAAATTAAGGAAGCAACGCCCTATCTCGAAAGGGCGCAACAAATCAATCCTGCTTCCTACGGCAATGGATATGATCTTGCGTTGGCTTACTACCTCACAGGCCGGCTCGGCGAAGCAGAGAAGCTTGCTCAAAGCCTGCTACAGCAAAAGAACGTCGGTGAACTTCACAACCTCTTGGGCCAGATTTACGAGAAAGAAGGAAAATTCGTAGCCGCTGGCAACGAGTATGAAGCCGCCGCTCACATGGATCCCAGTGAAGAAAACTTGTTTGACTGGGGCAGCGAGCTGCTTCTCCACCGCACCTACGAACCTGCGATCGAAGTCTTCAAGCAAGCTACGCTGCGTTATCCGGATTCACCCCGTCTAAAGATTGGCCTCGGAATGGCGCTTTATTCTCGGGGTCTTTATGATGAGTCAATTACGGCGCTCCTCGCCGCATCCGATCTCAACCCCTCCGATCCTCGCTGCTATCTATTTCTTTCCAAGGCCTATGAGAGTTCTCCGAATCACGCAGAAGACGTCATCCAGCGATTCCGGCGCTATGCCGAACTTCAGCCCGGCAACGCCCTGGCTCAGTATTACTACGCGATGAGCTTATGGAAGGGAAAAAGATCCGAAAACTCGGGACTGGACCTTCACGAAGTAGAATCATTACTGCAAAAGGCAATCGCTCTGGATGAGAAGCTTCCCGAAGCTCACATGCAGCTGGGCAATCTATATGCCGACCAACACGAGTATGAGAAATCAATTCCCGAGTACACGCGCGCATTGGAACTGGATCCGAATCTCCCGGATGCCCACTACCGTTTAGGAACAGACTATGTGCACCTCGGACAAAAGGACCGCGCACACAAAGAGTTCGATATGTACCAGCAGCTTCGGGCGCAACACATGGCCGAAGTCGACAAAGAGCGGGCAGAGGTGCAGCAATTCGTGTATGCAGCGAAGTCAGCACCCTCCACCAAGCCTTGATTCCGGCGCGATGAAGATTTAGCAACGGAACAAGCGGAACGATCGTAGTTTTATGCTGCCAAGCAATCTCAAAGCCGAACAATTTTCCGGATATCCTCCCGAAGCGAAGAAACTGGTCGTGGCCCACCTTGCAGCGCTGCAGCAGCTCCCGCTTATCTTTGTGCCAAGCTTGCTTCGGGAAGTCATCGACTATGACTACAAGTTCCCAGCGGAACGCGCCGCCGTTGAGAGGGAACTGGCCAATCTAAGCTCTCTCTCCTCGGCTCAGATCAAAGACTGGTTTCAGGCATTCTCGCAATTCTCGCTGTCCCCTCAGCTCCAGCAATTCGACTGGGTCGATCAGCCTGCGCAATTTGTAGAACAACTGTCGGCCTATCTCTGGAGCACGCATCAGATTGACGCCTTTCGCAAAGCAGCCATGGACTATGCGAATCGTTTGCCGCAAGTACCTTCATCCGAACTGCTTCCGGTGCGCAGACTCGGCATTGCAGTCATCGGACAAGGCGTCACCTCCTACAACGCGCCGCTTTTCAGCAAATTGCGCGAGCGAGGTACCTATTTCACGCAAGTCAAGGCGGAGAAAGGATTGGAGCTGCTGTTGGCTGCGGTTGCAGCTCGCGCGCAGACGCATCCTGTCCACTATGGCCATTGGTACGTCGATGGCGGACAGGAAGCCGATCACAGCCCGTTGCTCACGTGCGTTTCCTATCAGGCGCTGGAGCCCGTGCGTGCGGCCCTACTGAAAAACATGCAGGCCGAAATCGTACGGCCCGGTAATGGTCCCGAGGAACTACGTTCACATCTGGCCCGGCTATCGCCGGCGGATCTCGGCATGAATAATGCTGGAGATGCCGTGCTCGACCGCTTTCAGATCAAGATCCTCACAGAAGGTTCCGGAACCCAGATATTCAGCACCACCTTCGCTCAGTGGACGGCACGCGAAGCCCTGCGACGCGCGCAGCCGCTCACGTTGATGGTTCGCTTCGCCCCGCGCCAACGGCAAAGGCCGATGAACGAGCTAATGACCGGCAACAGCGCGAATCCCGAGCTCGATTTCATTGGCTCGCTGATCGATGCCGACATGGGTGCTTATTATCAATGGATAGACCAGCAGCGACTCCCCGGCTCTGAGCAGTCTGCCTTCCTGGCGTGGTTCGAAGATCACAATCAGGCGCTGGTGGTTGCGCCATCGCTCCCTCGCGGCACAGAATCAAGTTCAGCAATGGGTATGCAAGAGTTACTTTCGCTCGCAACTGGATAAAAATACACTCGGTGGACGCCACCGAAGAAGGAACGATCGCAATGCAGTTGAACGTTAAGTCAATTTAGTGGTTGCTGTAACCTGCAAGCTTTTAAACATCAGTAGAAGCACCGGCCTTTAGGCCGGTGAATAAGGTCGCAACGCAGAAAGGGCCTTTAGGCCCGGACTTATAACAGCAGCGAAGGTGCTCCAGGTGGACCGAAATTGAAGTTCAGAAGTGATCTCAATCCGCGTGAACAAGCGCAGGCTCTGGCCTGGAGTCGACGTGATTTTCTGCGATCCAGCATCGGGGTTGCCGCCACATCGTCGATGTTCAGCTTCGCGCCGCTGTCCGCTCTGGCTCAGCTGAAAAATCAAAAAGTGGTCGTTGTAACTTTTGGCGGAGGAGCGCGCGACGAGGAAACCTTCGCCCCGGCAGGCCAGGAAAATATCCCCAACCTGCTCAAAACTCTCTTCCCGCAATCCACGCTTTACACGCAGGTCGTCAATCGCGGAATCCTCGGGCACTACGTTGCCACCGCAAGCTTGGCAACAGGCGTGTATGAGACATTCAATAATTTCGCAGCCGTGCCGCCGCAGAATCCGACAATCTTCGAATACTTCCGCAAAGACCTTAAACGGCCGCTGAATGATGCCTGGGTAGTCGCACCCAGCAATGGCTTCAATCGAATCGGAGAGAGCAACAATCGGTCTTATGGCTCCGGCCTTGGCGCCGGGGTCATCTTGCCGAAACACCTGCTGCAGGCTTCATTGCCCACAGGTAGATCTACCGACTACTCCCACCTCCTGCGCGACAATTATGAGACGCCTTTCTACACTCCTGAACTTGCCGGCAACGAGTTGCAGATGCAGCATCTCGAGCAAATCCTCAAGCTGTCAGTGAACGATTTCGTCCATCACGCGCTCAGCCTCGCCAGCCCCGACGAGCTTTCCGTATATATCGCGAAACAATTGATGCGGCAGATGGCGCCCAGTCTTTTGTGGATCACGCTGCACGATATCGACATCGCCCACTCCGGAGCCTACTCGCTCTACATCGATGGCATTCAGCGCTCCGACCGTCTCTGCGCCGAGATATGGAAAACAATCCAGACCGAGCCGGAATATAAAGACCGCACAACCATGTTCATCCTCCCCGACTTCGGACGCGACTCCGATATGGATGCGAGCGGCAACGGCTTCCAACATCATCGCACCGGCGATGCGCTCTCACGCACCACATGGATGATGGTTCTCGGCCCCGGCACGCGGCAGGGAATTGTCATTGATCGTCCCATCGAGTCAGTCGACCTGGTGCCGACCATCGGTGCAAGACTCGGCTTCGATGCGCGCTTCAGCCAGGGCAAACCGCTCACCGAGATCGCATAGACAAGCTTCAGGAGCACATGCGGGCAAGCGATACGCCGCACCACACCGCAGCCAGGCCCAGGATGCAGCTCAACGAAACATAAAGCCCCGCCAGCAAAAACGCACCCAGTTCCAGATGAGCAAATGTCTCCCACTCGAAAGTGGAAAATGTGCTGTATGCGCCGATAAAGCCAATCGGAATCAGAAATCTCCATGCGGGATGCACTTCCGGCCGGCCGTCCAGCAGGGTAAGCGAAAATCCGAGAACCAGGCACGCAGAGATATTGACGAGAAACGTGCCGTAGGGAAGCTTCGTCCCCATGCGATTCGCAATGACATTCGCGACACAATAGCGGGCAAGCGAACCCAGCGCACCCCCGGCGGCTATATAAAAATAGTTTTGCAATGAGCTTCTCCTTCCTGCTCAACAAAAACAAGTTTTGAGGAAACTTGCCGGGACGATACGACTCCTGGACAGGGTTTCCTGTCAGGAGTCATCATCTGTCCGGCCGTTAGGAAGGACAGCGGTTTGGGTGAACTCCTTCACCACAACTGCTTGGTTTTATAGTTACTCGCTTGCAGGAAAGTGTCAAGAAACAGAAAGGCACGGACTGAGCCGCGCCTTTCTGTTCTACACCTTACTTCTATGCCATTGCGAAAATAGAGAAACGTCATTCTGAGCGTAGCGAAGGATTCTTCCTCTACTGTCGTCAAAATGCTGACAGTCGTAAGCTATATAAGAAAATGTTTTAAGCGACGCGCTCAATCACCAGCGATTCAATCGTAACCGGTGTCTTCGGCTTGTCTTGTGCGGCGCGCGCGACCTTTGAAATCTTATCGGCCACATCCTGGCCTTCCATCACTTCACCAAAGATAGTGTGATTGCCGGTCAGCCACTGCGTCGGTGCGACCGTGATGAAGAATTGCGAGCCATTCGTATTCGGTCCCGCATTCGCCATTGCCAGCTTGCCCTTGGCGTCGAATTTGTGTGGCGAGCCCTTCGTCTCGTCCTCAAACTTGTAGCCCGGTCCACCAAAGCCCGATCCAGCCGGATCGCCGCCTTGAATCATGAAGTCAGGAATCACGCGATGAAAAATCGTGCCGTCAAACAGCCGGTCATTGCTCTTCTTGTTCGTAACAGGATGCGTCCACTCACGCGAGCCTTCTGCCAGCTCAATAAAATTGGCAACAGTCTTCGGCGCCTCTTTCTCAAAAAGACGGCACACAATCGTACCTTCGCTGGTGTTGAAAATTGCATATGTTCCGGTAGAACGAGCCATGTTTTACTCCTTTGAATATTCCTCGTGAATTAGAAACCGTGGATGTCCCATTCTTTGCGCAGCAAAGGGTGGGATCGAAACTATTTCGATGTTGTAGATGCAGGAGTCGCAGGCAACGGCGGTAGCGGTTGCCCTTCCGGCACAATGGTTACCTTCTTCAGAACCACAGGATCAGCTGGCTTGTCATTCTCGTCGCGCTCCACGCGTGCAATCGACTTCACCACCAGCACGCTCGAATCATCGCACTGCCCAAAAATCGTGTGCTTCTGGTCCAGATGCTCCGTCGGAACCTCCGTAACAAAAAACTGCGAGCCATTTGTATTCGGTCCTGAATTCGCCATCGCCAATCGTCCCGGCACATCGAAGTTCAGGTTCGGATCGAATTCATCCTCAAACATATATCCAGGATCGCCCATCCCCGTCGCCGTCGGATCGCCGCCCTGAATCATGAAATCCGGAATGACGCGATGAAACTGCGTGCCGTCGTACAGCGGCTTGTTGTGCATCTTCTGGTGCGTCGTCGGATCGGTCCAGTCCTTCGTCCCCTGCGCCAGCCCGATAAAATTCGCCACCGTCTTCGGTGCTTCCTTCGCGAACAGCTTGCAGGTAATGCGCCCCATGCTTGTATCCAGCACCGCCGTCGGCCCTGCAGGTTGCGGACTCACATGTACCTGCGTACCCGGCGAATCCGGCAAGTCCTGGCTACTCGAAGCGGGAGGTGTCGCAGGTGGAGTAATGGGAGGTGGCGTAGCTTCCTGAGCGAAGCCAGTACAAATAAGAGCGGAAGAAAAGACAGCGAGCGAGGCGAGGCGAGCGAGTACGTTCATGCAGTTTCCCAATGGTTAGGGTACAGCATCGTCGCAGGAAGTGAAACTACGCACCCCACGAAGAATCGTCTTCTAAGAATTGTCATCCTGATCGTCGCGAAAGATCTCTTTTTCGCCTCGGCTGGCAACACAAGCCGGGTTCCCCATCCTTTCGCGTCATTTGCGAAAGGATGGGATACGAAGCCCTCAACACCCAATCAGTTCTTCTTAAAAGGCTGCGACTCCCCAATCTTAGGCCGCGTCCCCGCTTCAGCCTGCAACCGCTTCGCAGTAGCCTCTACCTCACGAAACACTCTCAGTAAATTCCCGCCAAGAATCTTATCGCAATCCGCAGCCGAATACCCACGCGCCATCAGCGCCTGCGTAATCTTCGGCAGATCGGCAGCCGAATCAATCCCTTCCGGCAACTGTCCTGACACGCCATCGAAATCCGACCCAAGGCCCACATGGTCCACACCGGCAACTTTGGCAATGTGGTCAATGTGATCGATCAGTGCGCTCAACGGCGGCCGCGGAATCTTATTCGCATACTGTTCCTGCAGCTTTTCCAGATCGCCATAGGTGACCTGCTTGCCGTCCTTCGCGTACTGCGCCTTCAAGTCGTCCGTAGCCTTCTTTACTTCGGCCTCCTGCGCATGCGCGGCATCGCGGTAAGCCTGGCTGATGAACGCCGAATAGTAGTTCACCATCACCACTCCGCCTTTGCTGGTCGGGCCGCCGCTGCGAGCCACCGCGCGCAGCATGTCATCCGTCATGTTGCGCGGAGCGTTCGTAATCGCACGCGCCGACGAGTGCGAAGCAATCACCGGAGCACGCGACGTAATCACCGCACGATAAAACGTCTTGTCCGAAACGTGCGAGATATCCACCATCATCCCCAGCCGGTTCATCTCGTACACCACGTCTTTGCCGAAATCCGTCAGCCCATCCTGCGTATGGTGGACCTTCTCGTTGTCCGCATCGCCCGACGAATCCGCCCAGTCATTCGAGTTCGACCACGTCAGCGTCATGTACCGCACGCCCAGACGGTAGTAGTCGCGCAGCAGGCCCAGCGAATTTTCAATCGAGTGCCCGCCTTCAATCCCCATCAACGCCGCCAGTTTATGGTCCCGATGCGCTTTCTCAATGTCCGCAGGCGAATACGCCATCATCATCTGCTCCGGATGCTTTGCCGCCTGCTGATACACCGCATCGATCAGTTCCAGCGTTCGCTTCGCATATTGGCCCTTATAAAGATCAGGCTCTACCCAGATCGAAAAGAATTCCGCGCCCAGGTTGCCCTTTTTTGCCGACTCAAGATTCAGCTGCCCGCCGTTCAGCGGATCGGCAAGATCGTAATTCTCATCCACGAGCCGCTGCGTCGTGTCAGCGTGTGTGTCAATCACAATCGCATTGCGGTGAACCGTCAGCGGGTCAGCGGCAGATTTTTTCACGGTCGTCTTAGCGGTTGTTTGAGCAGCCAAAGGCAGCGTGGAAGCAAGAAAAATAGTAGCGGCATATCTGGTTTTCATAATGTTTTGGCGATGGCGGGATTGTAGCAGGACGCCCCTCATATCGCACACAAATGCATGAATATGCAGGTTTTCCATGCATTTTCATTCATATTGACGCCCCGCCGAAACCAAGCCACACTCTGGCAGGAGAACCCGAGCATGAGACCGGAAGGAACGACTTCAAAACCGGCAAATCAACGGCCCACATTTCTCATGTGTCCGCCAACGCTCTACGACGTAAATTACGTCATCAACCCCTGGATGGCCGGCAACGTCCATCGCTCCTCCCGCGAGCATGCCGCCGCGCAATGGCAGCAGCTGCACTCCGCGCTCACCCGGATCGCGCACGTGCTTCTCGTAGAACCACAACCCGGCTCGCCCGACATGGTCTTCACCGCCAATGCCGGACTCGTCCGCGATGGCATCGTAGCCCTCAGCAGCTTCCATCATCCCGAGCGTCAGGGCGAAGAGCCGCACTTCCGCCGCTGGTTCCACGAGTCAGGCTTCGCCATAAGCGAGATCCCTCGCGCCACGCCCTTTGAAGCGAAGGCGACGCGCTCTTTGAGGCCGATGGCTCGCGCCTCTGGGCCGGCCACGGACTGCGCACGCTCGAAGACAGCCACAGCCACCTCACCGGGCTATGGGATCTCGAAGTTGTCTCGCTGCGATTGGTCGACCCTCGCTTCTATCACCTCGATACCTGCTTCTGTCCGCTCTCGAATGGCGACGTCATGTACTACCCCGCTGCCTTCGACGCCGCATCGCAACAGAAAATCGAAGCGCGCTACACCGTCTCGCAAAGAATCTGCGTCTCTGAAGCCGACGCCCTGCGCTTCGCCTGCAATGCCGTGAACGTAGGCCCGAACATACTGCTCAATCAGGTCAGCGCCGAGCTCTGCGCGCAGCTGCAGTCGCGTGGCTTCCACGTCATCCAGGTCGAATTGACAGAATTTCTGAAAGCAGGCGGCGCAGCTAAGTGTCTCGTATTGCGCCTCAGTGAAATGGACGTGACCCACGCTGCGTAAGCCCGGACACCATCCACGCTTGAAGCAAACCCATCTCAACCATCGGAATCTAACCAGCCAGTGAAAGCCATCATGCCACGCGCCTTTGATCTGAAATCCCCGCTCTACTGGCTATGCGGCGCATTCGCTCTCGGACTCCTGCTCATCGGATTGCTCGCGCTCATCGCACCGCATAACGCGGCTGCTCTCTTCGGCATGCCCGTTACAACTATCGATGCGCTCCCATGGGTCCGCCTCGCTGGCATCCGCGACATAGCGCTCAGCCTCATGCTCCTCGCCATCATGGCCATGAAAGCAGGCCGAATCGCCGGCATCCTGATCCTGCTGATGATCGTCGTTCCACTTACTGATGCGACAACCGTTTTCACCCAGAGCGGCCTCGCCTATCAGGTCCTCCTCCATGCCGGCTCCATCATCTTCATGGCCATCCTGGGATTATTGCTGATACGGCAATAAACGGTACATATCCGAGACAGATAGTAGTCAGTCATCCGCTGATATCCTACGATTGCTCCCGCAACGAGAGCGTGCATGCCTATGACACGACCAAACATCCAGGGAATTTCACCATTCTTCATCGTCAGCAACGTCGATAAAACCATCGCCTTCTACAGCGATAAGCTTGGCTTTGAGACGAGATTTCAGGAGCCCGGCCAAAATCCATTTTTCGCCATCATCGGCCGTGATGGAGTGCAGCTCTTCGTCAAGTCCGACAAAGACGTGTCACCGTTGCCGAACTCCAGGCGCCATCCCTTCATGCGGTGGGACGCCTATGTCGATACCCCGAATCCCGATGCGCTCGCCGCCGAATTCACCGATCGCGGCGCAACCTTCAGCGAGCCTCTTAACGACACCCACGACGGTCTGCGCGGCTTCGAGATTTGCGATCCTGACGGCTACGTCCTGTTCTTCGGTCGACCACGGTAGCTGAGCCTTTCCAGTTCGCCGCCATTTTGCCGGACAGGCATGTGCCACGCGCTATAAGTTCGAGCCGAAGGCCAGCAAACGGCCGTCGCAATCCTTCACGACAAACTCTCGTGACTGCCAGGGCATGTTGCCAAGCTCCCGGGTGAACTCTACACCGCGACCTGCATACTCGGCATGAAGCGCGTCTGCATCGTCGACGAAGAGATATGCGTCCAGCAATTCATCGGCGTATTTGTCCGGGTTGGCTGTGGGCGGCTCGGCACATCGGAAATGAATCGCGTGCTGGTCGCGCGTCACGATTGCGTAGGTCGGCGGATCTTGCCATGTCCCCACGCACTCAAAGCCAAGCTTGTCTTTGTAATAGGCGAGCGTGGCAGGAATATTGGCGGTAAAGAACAGAGGTGCGATCTGACGAATCATGGAGCAAGTGTAAAGCAGCCCTCCGCCATCAGTTCAATTCATCTTTTGTCCAGCCGCTCATAGCCTTCCTTCACATCGCATTACCGCGACGTCTGAGGTATCAAGCTGCGCCATTTTCTAACGCATCACATAGCCGCCATCGACTGAGATCGACTGGCCTGTAACGTAGCTCGCTCTGTCGCTGCATAGCCACAGGACGGCATCCGCAATCTCCTCGGGCCGCCCCAATCGCTTCATCGGGACGAAGGTCTTCAACATCTTGTCCAACTCCGGTCCCTGGCCCTCGGCGATCATCTTGTCTGACATCGGCGTTTGGATCATGCCGGGACAAACGTCGTTCACGCGGATGCCTCGCGTGGCGTATTCGAGCGCCGCGCTCTTCGTAAAACCGATGACGCCGTGTTTGGCGGCGTGGTACGTCCCGCGCTGGTTTCCTCCGATAAGGCCTCCGAGCGAAGAGCAGTTCACAATGGCTCCGCTGCCTTGTTTGCGCATCTGCTGCAGTTCGAACTTCATGCAACTCCACACGCCGCGCAGGTTGATGCCCATAACGCGGTCATAGTCGTCACGCGGAGAATCAGCTGTTTCCGCAAGTACATTCTGAATGCCCGCGTTGTTATAAGCCGCATCAAGCTGTCCAAAAGTGGCAACGGTCTGCTTCACCATGGCTTCCACTTGCGCGTCATCCGACACGTCACAGCGGACGGCCATCGTTTTATGACCTTTGGTCGCGAGGTCTTTCGCTGCGTCCTGCACTTCCTTTTCATTCCAGTCGGCCAGCACTACGGACGCGCCAGCTTCCGCAAATGCCTTCGCCGTCGCAAGTCCCAATCCAGATGCTGCACCTGTTACGAGAGCTACTTTGTTTTCAAACGATATCTGCATCCTGATTCCTTCACCTCAAACTGTGTTTACTATTTTTGTAGTCTGGCCGATGCGATGATCTGACGAGCGACGCAAAGGCCAACAGGATTCTGAGCCGGCGTTCGTCTGCGAGCGTCTCTCATCGCCCTACCAGCGATTGATGGAATGGCGAATAGCGCGCTCCCTCCACCTTGACCTTTGAAGATGCTTCCTCAAGAGCCTGAACATCCTGATCTGTGAGTTCGATAGTCGCACCGCCCAGATTTTCTTCCAGACGTGAAAGCCTGGTTGTGCCAGGAATCGGAACAATCCAGGGCTTCTTCGCGAGAAGCCACGCAAGCGCGATCTGTGCCGGCGTAGCATTCTTTCGTTCCGCGAACGCGGTGACGACATCAACCAGTGCCTGGTTGGTCTTGCGATTCTCGGAATTGAAGCGTGGACTGGTATTGCGAAAGTCTGTGCTGCCGAACTTCGTCTCTGCGTCGATCTTGCCCGTAAGGAAACCTTTGCCAAGCGGGCTGAAGGGAACGAAGCCAATGCCGAGTTCTTCAAGCGTAGGCATCACCGTCTCTTCCGGCTCTCGCCAGAAGAGCGAGTATTCACTCTGAAGCGCGGCAACGGGCTGCACAGCGTGAGCGCGCCGGATAGTTTTCGCGCTCGCTTCCGACATGCCGAAATGCTTCACCTTGCCTTCCTGAATAAGCTCCTTTACCGCACCCGCTACATCTTCGATGGGGACATTCAGGTCGACCCGGTGCTGATAGTAGAGATCAATGACATCCACTTTGAGCCGCTTGAGCGATTCCTCTGCGACCTTCTTGATGTGTTCGGGACGGCTATTCAAAGCACTCCACTTGCCATCGTCGTTAGCATTCGCCTCCCACCCGAACTTAGTCGCGATCACAACGCGGTCACGAAACGGTGCGAGGGCTTCGCCGACAAGCTCTTCGTTTGTGTATGGGCCGTAGACTTCGGCGGTATCGAAGAAGGTGACGCCACGCTCGACGGCGGCGCGGATGAGTTTGATGGCTTCTGACTTTTCCGTCGCGGGACCGAAGCCGAAGCTCAAACCCATGCAGCCGAGGCCGAGTGCTGAGACTTCGAGGCCGCTGTTTCCTAATGTGCGCTTTTGCATGATTTCTCCTGTGTCGATGGCGCCGTAGTCCATCTGCTACAAGTGTAGGCAGTAAGTGTCTATGAGACTAGATAGTTCCAGGTTCAAAGAGTTATGAGTAGAATTCATGAATTATGAGAAACGATTTGGGAGAGCTTTCGGCATTTGCAATCGTGGCGGAAGAGCGCAGCTTCACACGCGCCGCAGCCCGCTTAGGTATTTCGCAATCCGCGCTCAGCCATTCCATGCGCGGGCTCGAGAAACGGTTGGGGCTTCAACTGCTCGCGCGAACAACGCGAAGTGTCTCCCCGACTGCAGCAGGGACAACGCTTCTCCATGAACTTGCGCCTGCCCTGGAGCGCATCGAGCGAGCAGTCGCGGAGACGCGGAAGCAAAGAGAGACTCCATCCGGTCGAATACGACTCATCATCCCGCGAACGGCGACTAAAGCGGTGGTTCTGCCGAAGCTGGCTCAGTTTGCTCGCACCTATCCTGAAATCGTATTGGAGGTCACGTCTTCCAACGATCCTGTCGATCTCGTAGCCGGTGAGTACGACGCAGGCGTGCAGCTTGGTGAATTCATTCAACGGGACATGATTGCCGTCCGCGTGACGAAAGAGATGCGTCTCGCTGTCGTTGGATCTCCAAAGTATTTCGAGTCCAACACCATCCCGAAACATCCGCAGGATCTGAAAGATCACGCCTGCATCGGCTTCCGTTTCAGCAATGGACTATACCGGTGGGAGTTTGAGAAGGGCCGCAAGGCGCTCACCGTCAGTCCTCAGGGGCCTGCATCGTTCGACGATCCGGAACTCGTCATCCAGGCTGTGCTTAGAGGCGTAGGAATCGGAACAGCGATGGAGGGTTCACTGAGGGACTTGATCAAAGCGGGACGTTTGGTTCAGGTTCTGAAAGACTGGTGCCCGTCCTTCCCCGGATATTTCCTGTACTATCCCAGCCGCCGGAATCAACCTGCCGCATTAGCCGCTCTGATTGACACCCTTCGAGTATCGGATTGATCACTAGTCCGGCTTCAGCTCTTTTAAGTAACGATAAGCGCTCTACTGCTGATCGATCAGTGGATGACGAGAACCCGACTTCGCAGGACAAAATTAAGCGAGCACCGGCTCTTTTTGGCGGGCCAGAATGTGGGCTGCGACCAGGGCAGCGGTGAAGCCTGCTCCGGCGCCGATACTGAGCGCCCATCGAGGGCCGAATTGGTTGGCAACCCAACCGACGATCGGTGCGCCGATGGGTGTTCCCCCGAGTGCAATGCCGACCCGCAGGGCCATCACTCGGCCCCGCATCGCTGGTTCTGTTGAGAGTTGCATGATGCTATTCGTGCCGTTGGTGAAAATCACGCCAGCCGCGCCGAGGATCATGAGAGCGGCCCCAAACCACCAATATCCAGGCGCCAGTGCGGCCAGAGTGCAGCCGAGCCCGAAGACGCCAGCTCCCCCCAAAAGAGAGGCCAGGCTTGGCTTCTGTCCACCGGCAGCAAACAATGCCCCTGAGAGAGTGCCCACTGCCATGATCGAGGAGAGCAAGCCGAAACCTCGTGCATCGGAGTGGAAGACATTCACGGCCATGGTCGAGATGAAGATGGGAAAATTCAAGCCAAAGGTGCCGATCAGAAACAACATGATCAGAATCGCCCTGAGGTCTGGTTTGCTCCACACGTAGCGAAGCCCATCCAAGAATCCAGATGCAGTCCGATGCGCTCTGGCACTTGTACGCAATTCCGAGAGACGGAAGAAAGACATCGAGATCACAACTGCCGCGAAGGAGAGCCCGTTTAGAAGAAAGGCCCAGCCAATGCCAACCCTTGCGATGAGCAAACCAGCGACTGCCGGACCGACCATCTGGGCCGCATTGAACGAGGTCGAGTTCAACGCCACGGCATTCGGCAGATCCACATCGCCTACCATCTCTGCCACGAACGTCTGTCTCACCGGAGCATCCAGCGCAGCGGCGGAACCGGACAGGAAGGCGAACACATACACATGCCAGAGACGGACGAGTCCTGCGATCGTAAGAACTCCCAGCGTGACCGCAAGCACGCCCATCGTTGCCTGGGTGAGCATCAGGAGCTTGCGTTGATTCAAGCGGTCTGCAGCCGATCCCGTCCAGGGCAGGAACAGAAGCTGCGGAGCAAACTGGAGGCCCATCACGATACCCAGCGCGGACGCATCGCGATGAGTCAGTTGCGTCAGCACGAGCCAATCCTGAGCAACGCGCTGCATCCACGTGCCTACGTTGGAAACTAGGCCGCCCGCAGTCCACAAGCGGAAGTTGAAGCTTCTCAGCGAACGAAAGATGCCCGATACTCCGTTCTTCATGGGCGCGACGAAGTGTTGCCACCATGAAACTGGCCGAAGTGGCGCGCTGAAAAGATGCTGATGAGCAGCGCGCCCAGGCCGAAGGCGAGGATGTGGGTTACCGCCCGCGGATCGAAAGCCCCAACGTGCGCGACCAGCAGATAGCCAATCACCGCATTGAAGAATCCCCAGACAACATTGACCGTCGAAGACGAGAGCCCTTCGCCGGGCGGTTTGGCGAAAGGACTCTGGAAGGGATGTCCCATCATGCCCGCGACAAAATGAGGAATCGCGTTTGCCGCAAAAATGCCCCCAAAGAAGTACGACACAAGCCAAAGCCAATTCATGATGCAGCGTTCCTTTCTTCCAGTAATCTTTCGAGCAGCGAAATGATTTCCTGCGTCGACCCTGTCTCGCCAACACGAGCAAAGGCGCAGTGGTTCAGTCCTCAATCAGTCGCGTAAGCAGTTCGAGTGCCGCCTGAAGCTTCTCCTGCTCGTGAACAGACAGCTTCCGGGAGATGGTCGCGGTGAGCCAGTCCTGTCTCACAGCTCTGCCTTCCTCAAGCCACTTCAGGCACTTGGGCGTGAGAGACATCAGAGTTTGCCGCCCGTCGCTCGGGTCAGGTGCGCCGCTGACCAGCCCGGTCTCCTGCAAGGGCAAAACTATCGCGCTCATCGACTGCGGGCGCATGCCTTCCGCTCGCGCCAGACTTGAAACCGTGGCCGAACCATTTTCGAGTCGAAGCAGAACCGAAGCCTGAGACGGCGTCAGATCGTTGCCACCCCCATGCTCGCGTACGCGCAGCTTGAGCTTGCGGTATACAGCACGGATTTCGGTAGCAAGCGTCCGAGCGAGCTCGGGTTGAGTAGAAGACTTTCGAATACTCACAAGATCAATATTGCACATCTACAGCTAAACTGTAAAGTTTGTCTGTACACATCTCCGCTCCGAGACGCTCTTCAAATCTTGGTGCGGCTCCGGCCGGATGTAGCATTATCCTTTGTCCATCATGGATTCCACTACTGAAGCAACCAACACGAGCGCCAACGTCAAACAAGGGGTGCCTTTTTTAGGCGTAACGGACATGGAATCTTCCCTGAGGTTCTATGTCGATGGCCTCGGATTTGCGATCAAGCGTTATTGGATTCCGGATCATGATGAGGAATATCCCGCCAACGGCAAAATTCGCTGGTGCTGGCTTGAGCTTGGAGATGCCGCGATCATGCTCCAGGAGTTCATGCCGCAACGTCGGCCAAAAGAAACGCTTGGCACTGGCGTTTCGGTAAACTTCACGTGCGAAGACGCGCTCGCACTCTATCGCGAATTCAAATCGCGAGGCATTCAGATGCGAAATCGCCCCTCAGTGGGAAACGGCTTATGGGTTGTACCGATTACGGATCCTGATGGCTATCGCATTGAGTTTGCGAGTCCGACCGACGCGCCAGAAGAAACCGAACTGGAAGAATCGGCATAAGTCTTCGAAAACGCGCTTGGTGAACGATCAACGGCCCATATCCCGAGATTCATGTGCAATCGTGGGCCTTGACCTCACTCGGACCAAGCTTGGAAGCGTGGTCAAAAAGAGCAGTGCGGGAGCTGAACCGGCTTAATAGCCAAACAAGAATCTACTTCCGGTGTGCTGATGATCCAGGAGGAAGTGGCATAGCGGAATCGCAGGTCGATTCCGCTATGCCGATCTCCCGGTACTAATTGGAAGTCATGCCGGGTTACTATCGATAAACGACGATGGCTCAAATCGCGCTAAGAGAGGGCCGCAGGATGCGAAAAGGGTTTACGAGAAGACCGAAAGTAGAGGAGCCGGCGGCGAACCACGGCAAAAACTACATCACTCCAGGCGGGATCGAACGCCTGAAAGATGAGCGCCATTTTTTGCTCACCAAGGATCGACCTGCCGTGGTGGAGGTGGTGGCGTGGGCTGCGGGCAATGGCGATCGCAGTGAAAACGCCGACTATCAGTACAGCAAGCGACGACTGCGGCAGATCGATGGACGGATTCGCTTTCTGACAAAGCGAATCGAAGCCGCGGAGGTGGTAGATCCGGAAGCTCCGAGAACGGGGCAGCGGGCGACAAGGGCGTTCTTTGGAGCCACCGTGCGTTATGCGAATGCCGCGGGGGTCCAGCGACTAGTGAGCATCGTCGGTACAGATGAAGTCAATCTCGACCGCAACCACATCAGTTGGGCATCACCCCTGGGGCGCGCATTAATGAGAGCGGCGGAGGACGACGAAGTGGTTCTTCATGCGCCGAGCGGCACTGAAAACCTGACCGTGCTGGAAGTGCGGTACGAGCGCATCTCCGTAGAACCGTTCCACGTACCACCTGGGCCCGAAGTCGCGACAAAGGGATTTGATCTCTGACGCTCAATGAGCGAAACTATCGGCTCCTGGGTGGCCGAAAAGGTGAGTTCTGATAAACGCGTTTCTCGTCACGAGCCAAAGGCACTGTAGTTGTCCGTAATGGGTCCTGAAACGAGCTGCTCAAATCCCGCTCATCTCGGCTGTTCGTTGAACCCTCGTCCGCTCTGGATCATTGGTACACATCTTTCTGCTCGCGCTGTTCTGGTTTTTGCCTGCTTAGCGCTTGAGATGTGGAAGATGTAGGACTTCCTCCGTCCCGGTGTGAGCGCATCAAAGGACGCCTTCAAAGCCGCGTTGTTGTTCAGCAGCGTCCGCAGCTCCTCGGGGATCGAGTACTCGGACGGTTTCCTGAGTTCTACCTTCTTCCCGGACTCCTCCAGTTCGATGGCTTCGTAGAGGTAGTTTCTCAGGGATGACTGTAAGGCTGTTATTTCCTTGATCGAAGTGAATTTTATCCACCGCCCCGCCTGCGTGTGTTCTCCGGCTTTTTCAAGAACGTGCCTGGGGTCTTTAAGCAGCGCGCCTTTGAAGAAGGCCAGCGCACACGACTCCTTGAGCGGAATAACAATCGCGACGTTTTTCTTCAGAAAGGTGAAGCAGGGTTTGCCCCACTTGACTTCTTCGGTCAGGTCGCATCCAAGCGCAATCTCGCGCAGCTTATCCATTTCCTTCTGCCACTTCTTTGCGTAGGGAACCTGCATCGCTTTCACCCTTTCCTCTGGATTTCAAATCGCCGCGTTTGTCGCCAACTGAGAGGAAATCCAGGAGGAAGCGGCATAGCGGAAGCACGGGTCGCTTCCGCCTTGCTCAATATTCGCGCGAGGTCACGATCCCCGGTTGGGGCACAGGATATCGGCCGTCGGCATCAGCAACAAGTGGCGCCGGGGAATCCATGGTGAACTTGTCTGTGTTCGGCGACATTTCGAAGTCGCAGTTGAGCATCTGGTCAAACGTTATTTCCTGGCCGGTGTGGGCGGCCATGCGGCCCATGCTCGAAACCAGGCTGGCTTCTACCCCGCGTTGCACCTCGTTGTAGGGCTTATCGTCTCGAATGGCGTCCACCAAATCATTCCATTCGTTTTGATAAGGGTCGTGCTCCTCCGGTTTCACTTTGGATTCCCAAAACATCTTGGAGCTCAGGTCCTGGCTTGCATATAGGCTTGACGGCTGCCCGCAATCGCCTGCCTTCGAGGCTATTCCCGACCCTTTGGTGCCTTGCAGGTAACTGGAATAGATCTGTTGGCATCCGGGGATGGTGCGCCCGTCGAAAAAGAACTTCGTGCCGTCGGCATACGTGTATTCCACTGAGTATGTGTCGAAATTCTGATCCACATACATGATTCCTTCAGGACTGGAGCGGTACTGCCGGCCGCCTAGCGCCTGCGCCTTCACCGGCCACTCGTTCTTCATCCACCCCAACTGATCGATCAAGTGGATATAGAAGTCGTTGAAGCAGCCGCCGCTGGCCCAGATGAAACTGTGGAAGCGCTGCACCTGGTAAAGGAGGTCGGTGATACCGGCCGGTTTCGGAAGCGAGTTGAAATATCCGCCCAGTCCGTGCATCCGGTAGCCCCGTTGCAGAATGATCTCGCCAATCTTGCCATCGTGGACGCGCTTGGCCAACTCCTGCATCGCGCGGTTGTGACGCGACATCAACCCCACACCGACCTTCAGATTCTTGGCCTGGGCCTCGTGAGCCAGGTTGAACATGCGTTTGCTGGTGGGTCCGTCAGCCGTAAGCGGCTTCTCCATAAAAACATTCAGACCCTTCTGGATCGCGTAGGCGAAATGCACCCAGCGAAACGCCGGCGGCGTAGCGAAAATGGCGATGTCGCCCGGCTTCAAACAATCCATCGCTTTCTGATAAGCGTCGAAGCCGATGAACTGGCATTCCGGCGGCACGTCCACCTGGCTGGCAAACTGCGTCTGCAACTTGGTAAGGTCCTTCTGCAGGCGATCTGGGAAGATGTCGGCCATGGCCACCAGCTTGACAGGGCCGCGCTTGACGGAAAGTGCGTTGGCTGCTGCGCCGCCGCCGCGCCCACCACAGCCGATCAGGGCGACTTGGATCAGGTCGCTGCCGGAAGCGTGGACAGCGGGAATGGCCACGTTGGCCAAAGCCGAAACCGCGGCTAATTTGCCGGTGTTTTTAATGAATTCACGGCGGGATGCCGAGGCTTGCGTGGACGATTTCATGGCTATGCAATCTCCCTATACATATGGTTACCTTTTTGCGGGCACGCAAAAAGCATCGAAGACGCGGTACGTCATTCTGGCGCGAGTTGCCCGTCGTCAAGAATAATCTCATTCCCCAGGAACAGCGGTCGAGCGACTAAACAGATTTTGCTAGGTGGTGATTCGGCCACGATGGTCCGAAGTCCTACCGGAAAAACCTGAGAACAATCCGTCTGGAAAGTCCGCAAATAACACACGCCTGGATGAAATAGAAGATTAAGTGAATTCCCCCTGCTACCAAAAGGTTGAACGCTGTTCGTCATTGCCTCAGCATTACACTCAGCTAAGTTCTTGGGCGAGCCCGATGAGGAGCCCTTCAGGTCCGCGGATGTAGCAGAGCCGATACGAATCCTGATACTGGACAACTTCGCCTACGAGTTGCGCGCCGCGGTTGAAAAGCCGTCCAAGCGTCTCGTCGATGTCGTCCACGGCGAACATGACTCGGAGGTATCCAAGAGAGTTTACTGGAGCGGTGCGGTGATCTGCGACGGCAGCCGGTGTGAGGAAGCGGGAGAGCTCGATACGGCTGTGGCCATCCGGCGTACGCATCATAGCAATCTCGACGCGCTGGCCGGCCAGGCCGGTGACACGTCCCGCCCATTCTCCTTCGATTGTGGCCCGCCCTTCGAGCTCGAGACCGATCTCTCGAAGAAAATCTATTGTCCTTTCGAGGTCCTCGACGACGATTCCCACGTTGTCCATCCGTTTGAGCGCCATGTGTGGAATCTATAAGATGTCGTCTGATTCGAACAATGGACCCTTATTGCAACGCCGAAGCACGTATGGCGCGGAGCCCGCAGTTACTAATCGACAGATCCGTCTAGTCCTTTCGGGCGGGCTGTTTTCCCACATTCAAGACTTCTACAGGTAAGATTGGAGCGTAATCTGCCTTTTGTCGGCTTTCCGCTCTCTGATTGCCGGAATGTCGATGAAGGACTTCCAGGGGCACGCCGGAAACGGGAGCCTATATGCAGAGCTATGCGACGGAAGCGTACCTGTCCGCACTGATAGACAGTACAGTTGACGAAATTTGGGCAGTCGACCTTGATTTCAAGATGGTCGCCTTCAACCGTGCAGCGGCTCAATCTTTCGAGAGTCACTATGGCAGGCCGATTTTTCCTGGCATGCGACACGACGAACAGCTGCCTTCTGTACTGGGAAGAACGTGGGCTGACTTCTATCAGCGGGTAATTTCTCAGGGACCGTTCCGGATTGAATACACGTTTGCCGACGGTCGAACACGGGATCTGTCCTTCAGTCCGATCATCCTTGACGGCGCCGTTACCGGCATCTCGGTCCTCAGCAACGACATTACCGAGCGGAAAGCGGAGGAGAAGGCAAGGCTAGAAGCTGAAAGAAAGTATCGAGATATTTTCGACGGCGCGTTGGAAGGAATATTTCAGGTGTCACCTGACGGTCAACTCCTGGCCGCAAACCCGGCGCTTGCAACCATACTGGGCTACGACTCTCCGGAAGAAGTCGTCGCGCTGATCAATTATCGACAGACTGTGTGGGTCGACCCCGAGAAGGTCTCGAAATACCTTCAGATGCTCGAAGAAACCGGAGTGTTGCGTCGATTCGAGATGGAGGCTCGGCGCAAAGACGGCGCCATAATTTGGGTCTCCTTCAACTCCCGTAAGACATTCGCAATCGACGGAAAGACACCCATCATTGAAGGTTTCATGGAAGACATTACCGACCGCAAGCTGGCGGAACTGCGAATTTCGGAGAGGGACAACAAGCTCAGAGAGGCTGAGGCACTTGCTCACATGGGATATTTCTCCTGGAATCCGGAATCCAGGACCACCACCTGGTCTGAAGGGGTCTACGAAATCGCTGGCTGGGACTCGAATCAACCAGGGCCCAACGATTACGAGCGCACCAAACTCTACAGTCCTGAGGACTGGAAAAAGCTTGATGATGCCGCCCGGCATACCGTGGCGACCGGTGACCCCTGCGATTTGGAGTTGCAGATGATACGCCGCGATGGAGCTTTGCGCTGGGTTCGGATACTGGGTGAAGCGGCTCGGAATGAATCAGGGTGCCTAGATCGTTTGTTCGGAACAGTGCAGGACATCACTCAACAGAAACTCAATGAAATGGCTCTGCGCGACAGTGAGGAGCGCTTTCGCGCCACCTTCGAACAAGCGGCCGTCGGCATGCTGCATGTCTCTTTTGAAGGCCGAATACTGGGATGCAACAAGCGCTTCGCCGAGATCATCGGCTATTCTTCCGAGGAGGTTGTCGGCATGAAGTTTCAAGAGCTCATGCCGCAGGAGTATCTACCCGAAAGCAACCAAATTTTGAACGAATTCGAGACAGGCAACATCAACGAAATTGTTTTTGAAAAGCCATCTGTCCGCAAAGATGGGAGCCTCATATGGGTCAGGCTGACAATTTCTGTTCAGAGGGATGGCAAAGGACAACTTCTGCACCTGCTGACCTTCGTCGAAGACATCTCCGACCGTAAATTGGCCGAGGAGCATCTGGCCGAGGCTTCCAAGGAACTGCAGGCAAGCGCGGCCTTCCACAGGACCGTCTTTCAAACGAGTCTGGATGCCTTGCATATCACCCGATTCAGCGACGACAAGCTGGTGGATGTGAACAAGGCGTTTTTGGATTTTACGGGGTTTCAACGGGAGGAAGCGATTGGGCGGACCCCAGTGGAACTGGGCGTCTGGGTCGATCCCTCCGAACGCCAGAGAGTCAGAGATGAGCTGCGCCACAACTCCAGTATCCGCGACGTTGAGATGCTTTTCAGAAGAAAGAACGGAGAGACGTATTGGGCGTTGCTGTCCGCGTCGATGCTTGAATACGAGGGCGTTCCCCATCTTTTTGTTGCCACCAGAGATCTATCGGAAGCTAAAGAGGCTATTAAGATGATCAGGGATCTTGCCTTCTATGATCCCCTGACCCACCTGCCTAATCGGCGGTCGCTGCTGGACCTCCTGGAACAGACGGATCCTGCCGATCCTCGTTTGCGCGCTCTGCTCTTCGTAGACCTGGATAAATTCAAGTCTCTCAACGATGCGCTTGGTTCCCATGCTGGAGATCTCTTGCTGCAGGAGGCCGCACAACGGCTGGCGGCCTGTGTCCGCGGAAATGGCACGGTTGCGCGGTTGGGTGGAGATGAATTCGCCATTGTGCTTGAGAACCAAGGCAATACTGCAGAGCACGCCGCCGATCAGGCTGAACAGATTGGTCAGAGAATCCTCGCCGCCGCGGCACTCCCGTATCTCGTGGGCGAGAGCGAATGCCATTTCTCTGCCAGCATCGGAATCACTGTGTTTGGATCTGACCTCAAGAACAGATTGCAAGCCTTGCAGCAGGGCGAAATTGCCATGTCCAAGGCCAAGGAGGCAGGGCGCAACACTATCCGGTTCTTCTCCCCTGAACTGCAGGCGATCGTGAATGCCCGCGCCCTTTTGGAGAATGAGCTGCGCAAAGCCATCAAGGAGGAGGAGTTCGAGCTGTATTTCCAACCCCAGGTCAGGGGAGGTCGACTCATTGGGTCGGAAGCCCTGCTCCGCTGGCACCACCCCCAGCGTGGCGTGCTGGCTCCCGGCGCCTTCATTGAGTTGGCGGAAGATATCGGACTGATTCTGCCCCTTGGCAATTGGGTCTTTGAGAACGCGTGTGAGCATGTTACAGCCTGGGCGGGCAAAAATCGATCGGGTGACACCCCCGTCGCCGTGAATATTAGCGGAAAGCAGTTTAGTCAATCCGATTTTGTAGCGACTGTTCTTGCGATCCTCGACCGCACTGGAGCAAATCCGGCAAGCATCAAGGTCGAGCTCACGGAAACCTCGGTGGTGACGGACTTTCATGACGCGGTCGCCAAGATGACCGAACTGAAGTCCCATGGGCTGAAGTTCTCCCTGGACGATTTCGGAACCGGATATTCGTCCCTTGCTTATTTGAGAAGCTTGCCACTTGACCAGTTGAAGATCGATCGTGCATTTGTAAAGGACATCCTGGTTGACGGGCCGAGCGGCGCCATCGCCCAAGCCATTATCTCCATGGGGCACGCCATGGGATTTTCCGTAATCGCCGAGGGCGTAGAGACTGAGGAGCAACGGGATTTTCTTATTGGGATCGGCTGCGATTGCTTCCAGGGCGATCTTTACAGCCGTCCGGTGCCCGCGGACGAACTCGAGCGTACCTGGTTCTTATGCGGCTGACGAACCTCGTCGCCAGGTGTGCGCTCCAATCATCGGCTATTGCTCGCAATGCATGCGGCTGGGCTGTATAAACGGCACGAGTGTCTCGATTGAGTGGATCAGAACCCGTTTTTTTGTACCGAAAATAGGTCTGCGATTACGGATGAGTTGCCATTCGGTTGTCAGTTGTTGCTAACAGGGCAATCTATTCGTTGAGAGTGATTTGCACAAAACACGAAGAATAGGTATCGACAAACGCTCTTCTCGTCGGCTGAGCTGTTCGCTATCGATAAGCCGACATATCGTTACTTACTGCGATAGGGTCATCGGAATGGGTGCACCTTGCAGTGTCACGAAGCTTTGAGGTGCACAACAAACTCGTCCCAACCGCGTAAGGTCAGCTTTCATGTTCCGATCAGTTTCGAAAGACTTGAGAGTTGCTTCGAGAATCGAGGCGGCTCTTGTGTCAACTGGCCGTTCAATACGGTAATGCATCCACTTGCCCTCACGTCTAGTCTCCACTATGCCGGCGCGGCGAAGGTAGGCGAGATGTCGAGAGATTTTCGGCTGCCCTTGCTTTAGTATCTCGACGAAGTAGCAGACACAGACTTCGCGGCCGTTCATGAGATTCAGTAGTCGTAAACGCGTCGGATCAGCAAGTGCTGCAAATAGCTTCACCAGATCGAATGATTGTAGCGTCCGGGTCATTCAATAAATATACGCCTTGACGGATATGTTAAAGCAGACATATATTCGCCTTAGCGTATGTGAGGCGCTGATCTATGGACAATCAAACCGTTGTTCGTGAGAAGTACGGCTCGATAGCGAGAAGCGTAACAAATTCTGGCGCCACTGCCTGTTGCGATCCTGCCATGCGTTGCTGCGATCCGATCACCAAGGATTTATACAACGAGCAGGAGATGAGAACGCTGCCCGAAAGTGCAGTCCTAGTATCGCTCGGATGCGGCAACCCAACCGCGCTCATTGAACTAAGAGAGGGAGAGATTGTTTTAGACCTTGGCTCTGGCGGTGGCATTGATGTGCTGCTCTCTGCGAAACGGGTAGGGTCGAGCGGCAGGGCGTATGGCCTTGACATGACGGACGACATGCTTGCTCTGGCACGAGAAAATCAACGGCAAGCGGGTACGGACAACGTTGAGTTTCTGAAGGGCGAGATTGAGAACATTCCTTTGCCGGATAACTCAGTCGATGTTGTTATCTCTAACTGCGTTATCAACCTGTCCGCAGATAAAGCGCGTGTCTTGCGTGAGGCATTTCGCGTTCTTCGGCCCGGCGGACGTTTTGCTGTTTCGGATGTGGTAGTCAACGGCACAGTTCCGGAAGTAATACGGCAGAGCATGTTGCTATGGGCGGGGTGTATCTCCGGAGCGCTTGAACGGGATGACTATTGCGCAAAGCTAACCGCCGCTGGTTTTGCCGACATCAGCTTCGAGACAACACGCAGCTACGACATTAAGGATGCAAGTGTATTCCTGACCGAAGCTGGAATTGCAGTGGATGAGATTGCACCTCTGGTCGAGGACAAGTTTCATAGTGCCTTTATACGTGCCACCAAACCGTATGCAGCCTGTTGCGAACCTGGTTGCTGCTTTACAAATCAGAAAGGCTGACGCGATGCCTGCGCACTACAACGTCTTATTTCTATGCACGGGAAATTCAGCGCGCTCCATTCTTGCGGAAGCTCTACTGAACCATAGAGCCCGAGGCGGTTTCACCGCGTACAGCGCGGGCAGCCATCCCTCGGGAACGCCGCGGCCTGAGGCGTTGAAGCAGCTTAACTCAGCCGGAATATCGACCGAAGGATTACGCAGCAAATCCTGGAACGAGTTCGCAACGCCCGACGCGCCACGCATGGACTTTGTTTTCACGGTTTGCGGCAACGCGGCCAATGAGGCGTGTCCCTTCTGGCCGGGACAACCGATGACTGCGCATTGGGGCATAGCTGACCCTGCAGCAATAGAAGGGTCGCCGGACGATATCGAACGCGCATTTCGTGACGCATTTGTCGTGCTCGACCGGAGAATCGGTCTCTTCCTTTCGCTTCCGCTCGCAACGCTTCAGCAGATCGCACTGCAACAAGAGATCGAAAGTATCGGTCGCTCGTGAAGCCCAGCTTACTTCGGCGCGCCGTTGAAGAGAACTATTCTTTTCCCGCCGTGGTGGGCTGGGTCCGGCATCATGGCGGAGAAGTTGCCGCAGACAACGTCGCTCTGGCTTTGCTGGTGAATACGATTGCATCGGAGAGGGTCTGGTCGCATTGATCGCTGCGTTCCGGCCAATTTCAGGAGTACATCTTACCTTCCAGCTCATCTTCGGAACGTCAATGTGCCCAGGCAACTTATCGAAAAAAATCCGTGTCAAGAGCATTTTCCTATCTCTAATCCGTAAACAGCTGATATTGCGATCTATTTGTTCAAACGGAGATTGGCAGAGAATTATGGGTTAAAAATCTATACTTGAAATAGAGGAAATATTTGTATGCCTCGACCGGGTCCGGGAATAGATGTTGTCCTGAAACGACACGAAAAGCGATGGATCCCCCGCTAAGTCGTTGAAAACACTAGAACGAGCCTAAGCCTATAGATATCAACAGCTTAGCGGGGGATGATCCTCCGCTAAGCTGTTGAAAACAAACGAATGAAGAAGACAGGGGAGGGGGAGGGGTACCCCGTTAGCTGGTGGCATGTGGATCGATCTTGAGCTTCGACCCTGTGCTCCACTCCGTCATCGGCGTAATCGTCTTCACTTCGTTATCGCGATGTTTCCAGCTTCCACGAATGAAGTCGCGATTCATCGTCGCAATCACTTCCAGCGGAATCTCCTTCGGGCAGGCACCAGTGCATTCTCCGATATTGGTGCAGCCGCCGAACGATTCGGTATTCATCTGCGCCACCATGTTGATCGCGCGATGATCGCGTTCCACCTCGCCTTGAGGCAGCACGCTCAGGTGTGCAATCTTGGCACCGGTAAACAGTGCAGCCGACGCGTTCGGGCACGCAGCCACGCAGGCTCCGCAGCCGATGCAAGCCGCGGCATCCATCGCGCGGTCGGCAATCTCTTTGCCCACGAGAATGGTGTTGCCGTCAGGAGCATTGCCGGTCGAAACCGAAACGTATCCGCCCGAGGCAATGATGCGATCGAACGAGCGACGATCGACAATCAAATCCTTGATCTCCGGAAAGGCAGAGGCGCGCCACGGCTCGATGACCAGCTCCTGTCCATCCTTGAAGTGACGCATCGTAAGCTGGCAGACAGTCGTAGCCGGCATCGGCCCATGAGCAATGCCGTTGATCATGAACCCGCACGACCCGCAGATACCCTCGCGGCAGTCGTGCTCAAAAGCCACCGGCTCCTCGCCGCGCTCGATAAGCGTTTCGTTCAGCACGTCGAGGCACTCCAGCATCGACATCTCCGGATTCACATCGTTCACCGGATAATCAATGAACTGGCCCTTGTCTTTCGGCCCCTTTTGACGCCAGATTTTCAGCGTTAGTTTCATTACTTGTAGCTCCTCTGGCTTGGATGAACGTAGTTGAATTCGAGCGGCTCTTTATACAGCTCTTCACGATTGCCCGGTCCCTGATATCCCCACGCAGCAACATAGGAATAATGTTCGTCGTCGCGTTGCGCCTCGCCGTCCGGAGTCTGATACTCCTCGCGGAAGTGGCCGCCGCACGACTCGTTGCGCTCCAGGGCATCGGTACACATCAGCTCTCCGAGCTCGAAGAAGTCAGCCACGCGCCCAGCCTTCTCCAGGCTCTGGTTCAGGTCGTCGCCGCTGCCCGGAACATTGACGTTCTGCCAGTATTCCTCGCGTAGCGCCCGAATCTGGCCGATAGCTTTCTGCAATCCTTCAGCCGTGCGCGACATGCCGCACTCGTCCCACATGATCTTGCCCAGCTCGCGATGGAACGAATCGACGGTCCGCTTGCCCTTGATCGAGAGCAGCTTCTCGGTCATCTGCCGCACACTCGAAACCGTGCTGCGAACCTCTTCGTTCGAGGCGTCCACTTTGCCTAGCTTGTTCGAAGCCAGGTAATTGCCCACAGTGTAGGGAATGATGAAGTATCCGTCCGAAAGCCCCTGCATCAGCGCAGAAGCACCAAGCCGGTTCGCGCCGTGATCGGAGAAGTTCGCCTCGCCCAACACAAACAGCCCGGGAATCGTGCTCTGCAGGTTGTAGTCCACCCACAATCCGCCCATCGTGTAATGGATCGCCGGATAGATGCGCATCGGAACCTTATAGGGGTTCTCATCGGTGATGCGCTGGTACATGTCGAAGAGGTTGCCGTAGCGTTCCCGAATCGTGTGCTCGCCGAGCCGCTTGATCGCATCGCCGAAGTCGAGGTAAACGCCAAGCCCAGACTCGCCAACGCCACGCCCTTCGTCGCAGACCGCCTTCGCATTACGCGAAGCCACGTCACGCGGCACAAGGTTGCCGAAGCTCGGATAACGCCGCTCAAGATAGTAATCGCGCTCCGCCTCAGGAATCTGATCCGGAGAGCGCTTATCGCCCTTCTTCAGCGGCACCCAGATGCGCCCATCGTTGCGAAGCGATTCGCTCATCAGCGTCAGCTTCGACTGGTAATCGCCTGAGACAGGAATGCAGGTCGGGTGAATCTGGGTATAGCAGGGATTGGCAAACAGCGCACCTCGCTTGTGCGCGCGCCAGCTCGCCGTAACGTTCGATCCCTTGGCGTTAGTCGAGAGATAGTAGACATTTCCATATCCACCAGTCCCCAGAATCACCGCATCGCCAATATGCGTATCAATCTCGCCTGTAACCAGGTTGCGCGTCACGATCCCACGAGCCTTGCCGTCGATCACGATCAGGTCCAGCATCTCGGTGCGCGAGTACATCGTCACCGTGCCCGCCTGAATCTGCCGCTCCAACGCCTGGTAAGCGCCGAGAAGCAGCTGCTGCCCTGTCTGCCCACGAGCATAGAAGGTACGCGAAACCTGCGCACCGCCGAATGAGCGGTTAGTCAGCGTTCCGCCGTACTCACGCGCAAACGGCACCCCCTGCGCCACGCACTGATCAATGATGCTCACGCTGATCTGTGCCAGCCGGTAGACATTTGCCTCGCGTGCGCGGAAGTCCCCGCCCTTCACCGTGTCGTAGAAGAGCCGGTACACACTGTCGCCATCATTCTGGTAGTTTTTGGCTGCGTTGATGCCGCCTTGTGCAGCAATCGAGTGCGCGCGGCGCGGAGAATCCTGAAAGCAGAAGCACTTGATGTTGTAGCCCAGCTCGCCCAGCGTAGCCGCGGCCGAAGCACCCGCCAGCCCGGAGCCGACGACGATAATCGTATGTTTGCGCTTGTTGGCCGGGTTCACCAGCTTGAGATCGAAGCGCGCCTTGTCCCATGCCTGCTCAATCGGGCCGGTAGGTAGTTTTCCGTCGAGTGTCATTTACTTTACGATCCCCAGCAAAACGCTAATCGGAATGGAAATGTATCCAAGAACAATCAGCACGGCGATAATCGCAGCCGCGCCCTTCAGGATAGGAGTGTGCCGCGGATGATTGAAGCCCACCGACTGGAACATGCTCCAGAGACCGTGGCGCAGGTGCAATCCAAGCAGGCAGATGGAGAAGATGTACCACACCGAAACCCACCACACACTGAACCCGGCAACGACGTTGTGATACACATCGCCCTCGATAAACTGCGAATCCGGATGAATATATCCGGCAGTGAACTGCAGCAGGTGGAAGATAACGAAGGCCAGAACAATAGGGCCAGACCAATACATCGTCCGCGAAGCATACGAAGACTTGATCGCTTCCTTCCGCGAATACCCGACCGGCCGGGCCCTCTTCTTGATAAGTGCAAGCTGAACCGTAGCCGTAATATGCAGCAGTACGCAGACAATCAGCACAATCCGAACCGGCCAGAGCAGCTCCCCAATGTTGTGCAGAAAATGTCCATAGGAGTTCAGCTTTGCCGGGCCTTCAAAAATTTGCAGGTTTCCGGCCAGGTGGCCAATGACGAAGAGGAACAGGATCGATCCCGTCACGGCCATCACGACCTTCTTGCCGTTCGTCGAGCTCCAGAAGCTGGCTTTCCCGCTCTTTGGCAGATTCACTGCAGTTGTGCTCATTGGCTTCTTTCCATCGCGTGATTGATTTCAAACAACATGGATCTTCCTTGCTGACTTAATAGTCATTTATGTCCGGTGGCAATGCAATGCGAGCCGGTCAAAGTCGAAACCGCGCGTATCTTTCCCATCGCGGCAGAGGAGTGACCTAAACCCTGCGAAACCTTTAGAGGTGGCACTCTTTATTATTGGTGCGCGGAACAATGACCGTCAAGAATCTGAAGCACTTCCGTCACATCTCCTCAAAATTGTCCTTGCGGAAGCTTGTTGAGCA
>Ga0206951_1016_pt1 | contig 53563 bp, 45 predicted proteins | sample Alteio_BWOrgHeat_38_FD_152974 | JGI IMG/M metagenome (GOLD analysis project Ga0206951, IMG submission 152974) | Enriched cells from forest soil in Barre Woods Harvard Forest LTER site, Petersham, Massachusetts, United States -... | ecosystem: Environmental > Terrestrial > Soil > Temperate forest >... | reverse complement strand
GTTGGAAACCAATATTCCTTCTTCGCCGAGATCGAGTTTCTCGCCCTCTCGTGGTCTTCTGAAAGCGGTCAGAGCGAGTACTTGGCCCTGGTTCTCTAGCCGCTTGAACGGTTCTTTAACTGAAACCAGGCCTGCATCAAAAAGCACTTTCGTCCAAAACCGTGCGTACAGCAGGTGCATGACCGCATGTTCGGAGCCGCCGACGTAACAGTCGACCGGCATCCAGTAATCGGCCAGCTTCTTACTCCAAGCCTCCATCTCGTTAAACGGGTCGCAGAAGCGCAAGAAATACCAGGAGGAACACGCGAACCCGCCCATCGTATCCGTCTCGCGATGACCAAGTCGCCCGTCAAGATCCGTAACGTTGACAAATTCCGGAATGTGAGCCAGAGGCGAACTTCCATCTCCGCTCGGCTCATAGTTGTCTACCACGGGCAATTCGACGGGTAGGCAATCCTTCGGCACAAGCTGCATTTCTCCGTCTTTGGTATGAATCACCGGAATCGGGCAGCCCCAGTATCTCTGGCGTGAAATCAGCCAGTCGCGCAAGCGGTACTGGATCTTCCGCTCGCCTACGCCGAGACCCTCCATCCAGACGCCAAGCTGGGTCTGAGCATCGGTGATAGCGATACTGCTACAAACCGCATTCAGCAGGCTTTGGCAAATGCGGAGCTCACGCCAAAGTTGGCGACACCCGCGGCTCAAGCTAACCTAGAAGGAACGCTTGCGGATGCTCATCATATTCTCAGCTTGATCGCATTCGATCACCATGAGTATTCGAACGCGATGAAGGAGATCAACGAGAGCCTCAAGATCGTGACAGAAAACAATCTGGATCGACCGAATATATATGTAGCGAGAGCCAGAACCGAGATCGAGCTCAAGGACCTCGCCGCCGCCCATAAAGACGTCGACAAAGCCCTTGCGACCCAGTCAACGAACCCACAAGCGCTAAAGCTAAACGATTTCTTGCACCATTTAGAAGCCCCGTAATCTGACTACAATGGGATTGGTATGTCCCCTCTCTTAATTCTCCTTTCCCTGAACTCAGTCCGAATGCAGACTTGGGGAGGGCCTGATACTTGGGCGTTTGCTCCAAAACCTGACGACTTTAGGACGGATGCACTCCTCGATCTGCGATATCTAAACGAAAAGACGGCTGGTGAATCGGGATTCGTGTCCGTCGATGCTGACGGCAACTTTCTCCTTGGAAACCGGAAGCTTGAGAGATTCTGGGCCGTAAACACGAACGTCGGCCGTGAGAAGACCTTCGTGCAATCACCTTTGGGACGACAAACGGCTCCTGACCTCGCGCGGCACGCCCACTTTCTCGCCAAGCGTGGTGTGAACATGGTCCGATTTCATGGCCAGCTGTCGCCCAACTTGGGAAAGAACCCGGACGCAAAGTTTTCTGATATCAACGAGGATGAACGGGACTGGGGCTGGCGGCTAGTCGCTGCCATGAAAAAAGAGGGGATCTATACCACTCTTTCTCCCTACTGGATGGTTCCGATGAAGTTCTCCAAGAATTGGAACCTGCCCGGCGGCGCAAATCAAAGTGCGGCCAGTTTGGTGTTCTTCGATCCAACGTTGAAGGCAGCGTACAAATCATGGCTCAAGGCCTTGCTGACCGAACAGAATCCGTACACCGGCGTCGCGTTAGCCCAAGACCCGGCTCTCGCAATCATCGAACTTCAGAATGAAGACAGTATGCTTTTCTGGAACATCAACGATGTCAAGGGTGAGCAAAAGGTCAACCTAGAACGACTGTTTGCAAAGTGGGCCAAGTCGAAGTATGGGTCTGCGCAAAAGGTGTCCCAGGCATGGGCGGGTCAAGCTCTCCACGATGACGATCGCGCAGGTGCTGCATACGATTTCTACAACATTTGGGATGCTACTCAACCTCAGTCTGGAACCAAGCAGATACGTGTGGGTGACCAAATCCAATTCCTTACCGAAACCATGCGCGGGTTTAACAAGGAGATGACTGAATATCTGCACCACGATTTAGGCTGTAAACAGCTGGTGAACGCGGGCAATTGGCGAACCGCCGATCCGATACGGCTAAACGATTCTGAGCGCTACTCCTATACGACCACCGAGGTCGACGCGGTCAACAAATACTACGACGGAGTCCATAAAGGGCCTAACAGTGGATGGGCGATTATGAATGGCGATCAATTCACGAGCCCGTCGGTTTTGCTGGACCCTAAGCCTCTCCCGACTAACTTAAAGCAGACGATGGGCAGACCCATCATCATTACCGAAAGCTCCTGGGTGATGCCTATGGCGTACGACACCGAAGGGCCGTTTATGATCTCTGCGTATCAATCGCTCACAGGAGTCAATGCTTACTACTGGTTTGCAACCAGCGATGATGAATGGAGTCAGCCGATGTCGGCGAACGGGTACATGCCATCGGATCAGAAGTGGCTCATGGGAAATCCAGACATGCTCGGGACGTTTCCCGCGGCCGCACTCATGTATCGCAGCGGATACATCGAGAAGGGAAGTCCGGCGGTGGTGGAAGAACGGGCGTTGACCGATCTGTGGGCCCGCAAGACTCCGATTATCTCAGAAGAGGCGAGCTTTGATCCCAATCGTGACGCGGGCGATATCGCAGCCACCTCAAGCGTGCAACACGGCGTCAATCCTCTCGCGTTTCTCGTGGGACCGGTTGAAGTGGAGTATGGAGGGGACCCAGCGAAGAGCAAAGTTGTTGACCTTAGCAAATATATCGATTCGAGCACGATGACCGTCAACAGCATCACCGGTCAGCTCGCGCTTAATTTCGAAAAGGGGTTCTGTACCCTCGACGCACCTTGCGCGCAAGGGGTCGCCGCGTTCTTCCGAGCGAAACCGATGATCCGAACATCGGACGTTACATTCCTTTCACAAAACGAATATGGATCAGCGATCGTCGTCTCGTTGGACGGGTTGCCGATCAAAGAGTCCAAGAAGATATTGGTTCAGTACGGCACCCGAAGCCGCCCAACCGGCTGGGAAGACCAGGCAACGACGATTAGCCTTGACGGCGGCAAGAAAGTCGAAGGCTTCCAAGTCGTCAACTTCGGAAAAGCGCCTTGGCAAGTCCAGAAAGCGAAACTCGACGTGATCGTTAGGAATGCAACGTTGCGAAAAGCAACCCTCCTCGATATGAACGGCAATGCCGTCGGGAACCTCCCAGTCGAGAGAATCCCAGGAGGGATCCGATTCAAGTTTCCGGATAGCGCGATGTATGTAATCGTGGAGTGAAGTGGGTAGCGGCCATAGTCGGTCGATGTTTGGATGCTGCCACTCTCAGGCCTAGCCCATGCCCACTATTTCGGCAAAGATTGACGTCGTGTAGAGGAAGTATCCCTCTGGGATACGGATTCCTCTGGAATCGGACCAATTCTCAGCTCTCTTTTTCAGGGTCAAACTTTATCGATAGTGAGTTGATGCAGTATCGGACGCCGGTTGGCTTTGGGCCGTCGGGGAAGATGTGGCCCAGGTGGCCATCGCAGGCGGCGCAGACTACCTCGACTCGGTGCATGCCGTGACTAAAGTCTTCGATTTCACGGATCTTGCTGCGATCGATGGAATCGTAAAAAGATGGCCAGCCACAATGCGAGTCGAACTTCGTGCTTGAGTTGAACAATTCGGCGCCGCATCCGGCGCAACGGTATACGCCTTGTTCTTTATGGTTCCAGTACTCGCCAGTAAAGGCTCGTTCTGTGCCTTTCTTTCGGAGTACGTGAAATTGCTCAGGTGTCAGAACTCCCTTCCACTCATCTTCTGTCTTTTCGATTTTTTGGCTCATGGATATTCTACGAGGGTGTCGCTAGTCTCGATGGAAAGCAATCATTGATGCTGCGATACGCGCCCGGAGGGCTTTGGCCCGGTCAAGTGCGGTTGCTGCTTCAAGCTTCGTCTCGATGTCGCCTAGATCTTTGCACGCCGAACTTGGACGACCTTCCTTGACTGATTGGATGTACTCTCGCATCTGTTGGAGTTCTCCGTTTTCTATCCAAACTCCGCCGCAACCGTCGCAGCTATCCAAGAAAACGGGAGAAGAGTAGAGGTACCGAAATCGACGCATCCCATCATGACATGCGGGACACTTTCGCGTGTCATGCTGCACTGAAACTACATGCCCGGGCTCTGGTTGAATCATGGTGTCTAGTTCGTCGAATGCCCGAACACCACCCCGTTCTCGGATTTGGCTGACTTCTCCCTCGTCAAAAAAGATTCCTGCACAATGCTCGCACGTGTCGAGCAAAACACCAAAAAAACTCTTTTGGCTCATCGCAACACTACAATCGGGACAATTTCTAGACATGACTTATGAGATTATAGTGGACACGGCCAATATAAGATGAAACGAGGACTAAAATTCAGGAGCGATCGCTAGTGGCAAATCCTCACGCTGCCGACACGCCGCATTGGGAAGCGGCGTTCGAACACTATTACCAGGATCGAATGGACGCTGCGTTCTTTGAAATCGAAGACCACGGGGTTGGGGAAGGGGCCGAGTTATTGCGCTGGTACCGGGTTATCGAGGCAGAAGCTGTTACCCGCCAAAAGAGCGAAACCATTGAAGTCACGTCTTGGCTAAGTTTAGAGTTCGTTCCCGAACAATTGATGGGCCTCGAATCGGAGATGGCCCAGCGGACGTTGGAGTCATGCGACGAAGTCGCAAAACGAATTGGCTGGACCCATTCCGTCAAAACCCTTCTCTCGATATTGGCCGAGGAGACGGATGCGCCATGGGCCGCCAATCCATACGGCTACTGCGTCAGCAAAGAACCCTACGAGAAGATTTGTTTGCCTAACTACCTTGTAGACGATCCGGTCGAATTCTGCCAAGCGGTGGCTCACGAATATGCTCACGTCATCAGTACTGACGTGGCGGATGAGTACGCCCCACGATGGGTCGAAGAAGCCGTTTCCGTGTTGGTAGAAAGGAGATTTGACCGAGGCACTTGGTCCACATTCTGCAACAATCCGGGAACTTGGCTTGCGGAGCGAGATCTTGAGGCAGTGCTGACCGACCGAACCGACGAAGAAGGCAAAAAGGATGATATTTGGAGAGCCTATCAACAGGCGGGTTGGATCGGTCGATATCTTGCCAGCTTGCGGGGTGAAAGTACGCTCGGTGAATTCCTACGCGAGATCGCAAACGAGTCTCCAGCGGTTAATCTCATACGATCGATCAAGGGCCGAGACCGAACCGATTACGCCCTTAAACATGTTTATGGCCTCTCGAAGAAAATGCTTTTCGATACGGCTTACCACTGGATCTGTGAGTTAGACGGCGATAATCTCTAACGCTGTGCGCGGTAGCTGTGGGGGCAGGTAAGTTCTAAGCAATGAGCTTGCCTATCGAGGAGTTGACGCCTCGCCAAATCGTCATGGAGTTGGACCGTTACATCGTTGGACAAGCGGACGCGAAGCGAGCTGTGGCCGTGGCACTGCGGAATCGCTTTCGTAGACTTCGCCTGCCGGCGGCCGAGCGGGACGATATCCTGCCGAAAAATATACTTATGATCGGACCAACTGGAGTTGGAAAAACCGAGATCGCACGCAGACTCGCCCAACTTGCACGAGCACCCTTCATCAAAGTTGAGGCGACAAAGTTCACCGAGGTCGGTTATGTTGGCAGAGACGTCGAATCGATGATCCGCGATTTGGCTGCGGCTTCCGTTCGTTTGGTCGAGAAAGAGAAGATGGAAGAAGTGTGGCCGGAAGCGGAGCGGCGCGCATTGGAGCGAATCGTAGAGATGATCGACGAAGAAATTCAGCGAGAGCTCCCGGCGGTCGCAGACGAAATTCAAGAAGACGATGGCGACTCTGCGCCTTTCTACTCTGGGTTTGCGACCGAAGACCCTGAAACGCGGTCGATTCGCCACGAACAGATCTATCGGGAATTGTTAGAGGACAAACACGACAATCGGATTCTGGAGATATACGTCGAGGAATCCAGCAATCCGTTCTTTCAGGTGTTTACGCCTGGCGGCATGGAGGAAATGGGTATCGATACGAACCAACTTGCAAGCCCGTTTCCGTCGAAGCACGTTGCCCGGAAGATCACCGTCAAAGAGGGAAGACAGAGTCTAATTGATGACGAGGCTCGTAAAATGATCGACAAATCAGCGATCCAGCGCGAAGCGATTATTCGTGCCGAGCAAACGGGAATTATTTTCTTGGACGAGCTAGACAAGGTCGCTGGCAAGAGCGGCGGGTCGGGGCCAGACGTTTCGCGAGAAGGAGTCCAGCGAGACCTTTTGCCGATCATCGAAGGGTCGACCGTGGCAACGAAGTTCGGCCCTTGTCGAACCGACCACATTCTGTTTATTGCGGCTGGCGCCTTTCATATTTCAAAACCGAGCGATCTGATTCCGGAGTTGCAAGGCAGGCTGCCCATTCGCGTCCAATTGGATAGCCTCAACGAGGGCGATTTCAGAAGGATTCTGTTCGAACCGAAAAACGCGCTCACCCGGCAATACACGCGGTTGCTTGAAATGGAAGGAGTGCGGATATCGTTTAGCGGAGACGCTCTCGATACGATCGCGCGCTTCGCAACGGAAGTCAATTCTAAGACCGAGAATATTGGCGCTCGAAGGCTGCATACCATTATGGAGAGACTTCTAGAAGACGTTCTTTACGAGGCACCCGAGATCGAGCGAAAGGAAATCCACTACACCGCCGAAACGGTGGAGAACAGATTGGGCAAGCTGGTCCACGACGTGACGAAGAGCAACGTCGTTCTCTGAAGTGGAGAGTGGAGAGTGGAGAGTGGCGAGTAGTGAGTGGAGAGTTGTGAGAGGAGAGTTGTGAGTAGGAAGGGGTAAGGGAGATTGGCGGGGAGGACACTTGGAGTGATGGAGTATTGGAGCGGTGGCCGGAACCGGAAATAGCTGTAGTCGCGGGATGGTTCTTGCCCGTGTGGGGCATTGGAGAACTGCGATCGGTCTGGAAGAAAATCTAACGTCGCGACCGCTACGGCAACTGCCGAGGATTGACTGGGCGATCGGCGAAGATGTCATGTACAATCGAAGGGGATTTCTCGATTTTTTTAGAGATCAGAGAGATCCAGGCGAAAGTAATCGCGAGATCAGGAGGCATGGATGCGACTTCGACTCTTATTATCGATGCAACTTGCGGCCACAATCGGCTGCGCTCAATCGAAGATAGTCACACCACCGCCTCCGCCGCCGATCCCTCTTTTTTCGCCCGATGAGCGCGCCCAGGTTTTAAGCTATTGGTCTCAGCCCGGACGGTACTTAGTCACGACTCCGTCTGATGCGTTGGAGAAGGGACTGTGGCAGGTTCGGCTTACAGTCCGGGGGTCGACGTGGCTCATGGCTTATAATCGCGGTCGAAAAGTAAGCGCACCGCCAACACAAAACGCACAACCCGCCAATCCTCAGCAAAAGGACTGGGAGATATGGGTGGTCGCCAAATTGAATCGAGACCGCTGGGAAGCGTGGGTGACCGCGCAAGACGCGAACGAGAAAATCCTTGGAAAGCGGGTTCCTCCGGCTGACAAATCGATCCCAATTGCCGAACCACCGCAGCCTGGCCCGATTCCCGATGCCCTGTTGGCGCTCGCGGGTGACCCTCCCAAGTTTGCGGAAGCGGCCGTGCCTATGGAGCGAGACGTTTCATTCGATGACCTTAAATTGACGTATCAGGACAACGTTCGAGTTAGTAATCCGCGATACCCATACTATCGATTCTCCCAAGGAGTCAACTCGGAGGGTGTAGCAGTTAAAGAGATGCCCACGGAAAGACTGGATCATCTCTTCCGACTCGCTGACGTCAGCGAATCGGAAGCCAGGATTATGCGTGCCGTATCGATCCTTGAGGGGGGATTCGATGCGATCAACACCTATGACACCGGATATGTGTCGGTTGGTTTTATTCAATTTGCAAGCCTCCGAGAGGGCGCTGGTTCCTTGGGTGCGATGCTTCTGGAGTATAAAACTGCCAATCCAGAAGACTTCCAACGGGACTTAAGGCAATATGGGATCGACGTGGGTCCCACCGGCCTCCTGGATGTGATCGATTTACAAACGGGCGCCGAGCTGAGCGGTCCAGACGCGAACATGAAGGTCATCGAGGATCCTCGTTTGATCGCTGCCTTTCAACGAGCTGGGCTTAAGAGCGATAGTTTTATCGCCGCTCAGATCAGGTCCGCCAAAACCCAGTTTTTCCCTACGAACGATCCGATCACGGTTACCGTTGGTTCTCAATCAATAACGGGAAAGGTCTCTGACTTCATCAAATCGGAAGCTGGCATGGCAACGCTGATGGATCGAAAGGTTAATACGGGTCATCTCGATCCACTCCAATCGGTGGTGGCCGAGATTGCAAACTCGGCAAACATCGGTGGCCTAAGTGACCTCGCATCACACGAGTTAGAGATTATTCAAAAGATGAAGTATCGAAAGAACTATCTCGAGGATTCCACGCTCTCCCAACCAACTGCGAGCCGATTGAGTCGCAACTCTACGAACCCCAGCCGAAGCGGCAAACGCGGCTCCCGTCGCGGCGGCTAATGCCGTGGAGCGCGGACGCCCGATTCCTCAGCCTCCAAACCCCATACCCTGACCCCGTGGAGGCATAATCTAGGCATGGCGCTCTTGCTCCTTGCCGGTCTTCTTTTCCAGGCCAAGCCCGGATTTGATTTTGAAGTTCAGTCTGGATCGGGGCTTGGCATCTCGGTTGCTGGTGTGCCGATTGTTAAGGGCTCAACTCTTCAATACTATGAAAAGGGATGGCTCAAGGGCTACTACAGCACTGCAAATGCAGGGCAAAAGGTTGAGAAGGTCGACGCCGATACTGTTCTTGTGACGTTCGCGGGATATGGCGGGCTTGCGACCGGCACAGTCAACTATCACCGAGACGGCGACCGACTGAAGGTGCATTACGATCTCCACTGGGGGGATGCGGATCCGGCTGAGATTGAGCTAACCGCCGGGTTAATCTCCGCTCAATCGCTGCAGTCAGGCACTTTGACGGCGGACGGTGTAGCGAGCCGGTCACTGAAAACTCACGAATACTCGGGCGGCGGCGACTTTGAAAATCGACGGTATGCGCATGATTCGAGCGATTACATCTTCGATAGCCCTCTTTCTCGCGTCGAGGTGAAGACGTCCGTTCCGACCACGCTTTTCGATGCACGGGGTTACGCTCAGGATTATGCGGAAGGGAAGGCTTTGTGGTGGCTTGGCCACTTAGACCTATCCATTTCGAAAGAAAAGCCGGTGTCCTTCGATGTCGAGTGGCAAATCGATCCGCGGCCCATTGCAGAGCCAAAATCCGCCGAAATTGTCGTGACATCAATCCCAGACCCGAACGTGATCAAGCCTGACGAGGCACCGCCACTTATTATTCCGACTCCTACCGTCAACCAGCTCAACTTCAAGAAGGCTCTAGAATTCACCGGGGCTTACGATTGGCCAGCAGGAAAGGTGCGTTTTTGGGCGACCGACTTCGTCGCAGGTTTGGCAAAGCGGTATGAAATACCGGCAGTTTCGCCGAAATCAACCCACATGAAGGTCGACGGAGGCGTGAGCAAGCTGGGGTTGCATCCGGGCGGGTTCCAAATCACGATTACCGACGACAGCATTTCTGTCTTGGGGGAAGAGGATGAAGGGCTGCACAACGGCCTTCGCCGGTTGGCCCAGCTGGCATTCGTCCAAAACGGAAAGATCGTTCTTCCCACCGGTTACATCAAAGAATCGCCGAAGATCGTGTGGCGAGGAGCCCATCTGTTCGTCGGTCCGGACGCGAGGAGTTTTCAGAAAAAGCTGTGGGATAGGGTGTTACTGCCGCTTGGCTTCAACAAGGCGGTGCTGCAATGCGAAAGAACCAAGTGGGATTGTTTGCCCAAACTCCAAAGCGCGAAAGACACAATGACAAAATCTGAGCTGGCGAAGCTCTTTGACGACTATCGGTCTAATGGGGTGGAACCCATTCCGCTCATTCAGAGTTTCGGGCATATGGAGTGGCTTTTTGAAGGGGGCCAGAATCTTGATTTGGCTATCAACCCAAAAGTTCCTTACACAATCGACCCTCGCAACCCCAAATCCAAAGACATGCTCGTGTCACTCTGGAACGAAGCGTGCGAACTGCTAAAGCCAACGATGATCCATTTTGGATGTGACGAGGCAGACATGGAGGGCTTCCCCAACGATCATGCGTCATTGATGAGCGATCTATGGGCTTTGCAGATGCCGATTCTGCACGACATTTCGACAAAGCACGATGCCAAAATGATGATCTGGGGCGATGAAGGGCTAGCACCAGGAGAAGCAATTGACGCAACCAATGGGGAGTCAAAAGAATTATCTGCAAAGCGTAGGGCTGCGATCCCGAAGGGAAGCTGGATTGCCGACTGGCATTACAAAGCGGATACTAAAGCAGAAAACTTCCTCCCATCGCTCCAACTTTGGAAGAAGGAAGGGTTCGTTCCGGTGGCGAGCACCTGGTATCAACCGGATGACATAAGAAGCTTCGACCTCGCTGCAGATGTAGAGCACACTGGCACGCTTCAAACGACTTGGTCAGGATACACGAGCGATGAGCGAACAATGGACGAGAACTTTGAGCAGTACAGCGCAATGGTGCTCGCGTCGGAGTATTCGTGGAGCAGCCGATTTGACGCGATCAAGCAACTGGGCTACGATCCAGGCGCTGTCTTTCGAAAGTTGTACTACGGTACTCCCCGGCCAGTAACGCCAAGAGGCGGACAACAGATCTTTCAGGGAACCAGCCAAACGGACTTGGTCGATGGCGATATGCGACTAAAGCTGGGAGAACCAATCTCACTTCGAAGCCTTATATCCGCTTCTCAAGCGCCGACTTCGGTCCATTTGGCAGTAAGCGCAAAGGGAGCTCATCTCGCGATTGCCATGGACACCTTAAATCGTTGCGACATTGGAGATGCGGTGGCTGACCTGACGTTCGAATTTGCCGACGGCAAATCCTTGAAGCAGCGGTTGAATTACGGGCTCCATGTGCGAGCCGTCGACGATACGGCGGCCTCCTCGCATTCGGATACCGTCAACGGAATATCGATCTTGGAGATCCCGTTCGGGAGTCCTGCCCAATTGAAGGGGGTCAAGATTGAAGCGCTAAGCCCGTCAGCAGGGCTTAGGATTCACGGAATGATCGTGTGGTAGCCCGTCTATTTTCTAAATGCGAAGAAGCAGGCTCCGACTAGAAGTACGAAACTGATCGCGTGATTGTAAGTCACTTTTTCTTTTAGGAATAGCGCAGAGAAGATGGCGAAAACGGCGAGAGTAATGACTTCCTGGATGACCTTCAATTGAGTAACGGTGAGCACTTCGTTGCCAATCCGGTTTGCGGGAACCTGAAAGCAATATTCAAAGAACGCTATTCCCCAGCTAACAAGGATAACGGTAGGCAACGCCGTATGTTTGAATTTCAAATGGCCGTACCAAGCGGCGGTCATGAAAGTGTTTGAACAAATGAGGAGCCCGATTGCAAGCAAAGTCTTTTTCATCGCGTTAAAGACAGAATACGTCGTAAGAACTGTCAATTAATGCAACGGGCTAGGGCATTTAGTCCCGGGCCACCGCCGAAACAGTGAACTCTGACATCTAACGAATCGTTAGAGCATGTAGGAACCAATATGATCGGCGAACTGGCAGTGTCATTCTGTGAACGAAAAGTTGGAGAGACCTGCTTGTGCATTGATCTTTGGTCGTATCCAGATGGCACGTGCAATCTGGTTGTTTCCGCCCTGATCGGATCTGCCGATTACGAGCTTTCGTTCCCTTGTGTTCCACACCAATTGGATGGAGTCGTGAAGGGCAGATCGCTCTACACTGAAAATGACGAAGGATCGATTCTTGTCGAAAAGTGCGGTGAACAGATTTGCGCCGAATATTCTTCGCTTAAGAGTGGACGCAGCATCAGGCAATGTATCCCGTCCGAAGAATATCGCCGGGCCGTGGATTCGTTAATGACTGGGACAATCGGGTACTTAGCGTAGAGCGATGGTCGCTCAACGGGACACGCGGAAGCGTCCGAAGGTGCCGAGGCTACAAAACCGCCCGCTCGTAGAAGCGGGCGATGATCCGGCTACCGATCCTTGATCCCTAAGCCTCTGCGCCCCCGGGCTTACGCCTTTTGGGGCAGAGGCATCTTAGTGGCAACCGGTTCGAAATCGGGAGGTTTCTTTCTTCGCCTATAACGACTTCGTCGCTACTTGATTTCGACTTTGCCGCCGACTTCGGCGATTTGTGCTTTGATCTTTTCGGCTTCGTCTCGGCTGACAGCCTGCTTGACTGGCTTGGGTGCGCTATCAACCAGATCCTTGGCTTCTTTCAGGCCAAGTCCGGTGATCTCGCGAACGATCTTAATAACGTTCAGCTTCGAGTCGCCAGGTCCGGTTAGAATGACGTCAAACTCAGTCTGCTCTTCTTCGACTGGTGCTGCTGCCGCGCCGCCGCCCATTCCAGCGAACATCGCGGGATTGAACGAAGGAGCAGCGGCTGTGACGCCAAACTTCTCTTCAAGTGCTTTCTTCAATTCAGAAAGTTCGATAGCGGTCATTCCGCTGATCTGGTCTACGATGGATTCAACTGCGGTTGGCATTATGCGTTCTCCGTGGTTTCCGATACTTCGGTGGTCTCAGGGGAGGATTCAACCTCCGGGGAATTAGATTCTGCAGGGACTTCTGCCACTGGCTCGGCCTTTTCAGGCGGGGTTGTTGGCTCCGCAGGTGCTTCGGCAGCTGCTTCTGCAGAGGTTTCAGCAATTGCTTCGACTACCGGGGCAGTTTCTGCGGAGGGTTCAGCGGCTGCTTCAGCAGGCGCAGGGGTGGGGACGGGATTGCTCTCGGCAACCTTGTCGGCCACCGCACCAATCACTCGAATCGGATCGGCATAAAGCGCTTCAATCACTGCCACGAGGTCGCTTATTGGGGAGGCGATCAAACCGATCACCTGCGAGATAAGTACGTCTCTTGGCGGAAGTTCGGCTAAAGCCTCTACTTGCTTGGATGTGAGGGCCTTGCCTCCGAAAAACCCACCCTTTACGACGAGTCTTTTACTTGATTTTGCATAATCGAGCAGTGCTTTTGCGACTTGAGATTCATTGTCGAACACGAACGTAAACGCGGTCGTACCGTTATGAAGGTCAGCCGGAAGCTTGGAGGTGTCATCGCCGGCGGCGATGCGGAAAAGGGTGTTCTTCAATATATGCAACTCCGCGCCCTTCGATCGAAGGTTTGCGCGAAGCTCTTGAAGTTCCTTCACCTTCAATCCGCGATAGTCGGTGAAGACAATCCCGGATGATTTGGAGTACCACTCCTTTGCTTGCTCGATTGTGCGTTGTTTGGTTGCTGTTGGCATTATTTATTCGCACCTAGCTCTGACAAACAGAAAGGACCCCCGCCCAGCAAAGTTGGCGGAGGTCCCTTCTCGCGAACAAGTCGCAAAACCGGTCGGAGACGATACACGTCTTCCTTATTTACCTTTCGCCCCTCGGCTGGTTGATCTCTCGATCTTTAAGGCACTTGGCCACCGGCTGTCTTCAGAGTGTTGTTTGGATTATGGCATATTTCGCGGGGCGATGGGGAGGAAGGGGTTGAGGGTCGTGAGGCGAGGGTAGGGGGTCGGAACCGAGGGAGCGTTAGAGCATTTAGCGTTGAAGCGTTCGGGTTGCGGATAGAGTGGATCCGAGCCCTCTACCCTCGCCCCGCGGCCCTCAACCCTCTTCTCACCCTACAGCGTCGAAATTTTTACAAAATCGTCGCGTCCGAAAAATCCGGTAATCCCACCGTGCTCGGACCAGTCCTTGTCGTCGTCGAAGATCAGTGCGAGGGTGTCTCGATAGTGCTGCATTGTGTTTCCGTAAGAGGCGTGCAGAACGAAGAGATCCATATAACCCTTCTTGAAAATGCTTAGTATTTCAGGTGGGGTGGCCACTGCGTCATCCGTCTCGCCGCCTTTGTGGGAGCACGGGAGTAAATCACCGGTTCGACTTCGCAGGCAGTAAGCCTTGATGGATGTTGCATGACGAAGAAACGCAAACCATCCAATCCACTCCGTGATTGGTTCGCCCGAAGAGATGACCATCGAGTAGCACTTTCCTTCAAGAACTTGCTTCTCGTAGTCACGGACGACGTCGCTGTCGAGCAAAAACAGGACCCTACCTGGACCGGGGGTGAAGTCCCATTGTTCTGACCTAAATGTAAAGCTCTTTGCAATGTCATAGTTCCATGGCATAAGGGGATACACACACGCTGGAAAATGCTGGTTGATCGTCCTGCGTCCCATTGCGCCCTTCGTCCTTAGGGGGCGAGCCCGCATTTGGCACAGTAGAAGTTTGGAGCCACTAGGTTGTGGGCAGGACTCCCTGAATTGAAGTCGCGTCCAGCCACTGTCGACGCTGCCGCCATTCTCGGGCGTCACGGTCACGATTTTCTCTTCGAGGACTTCGAGGTCGCCTTCAAGCAGCGAGCCCCACATCTCCTGGTGAAAGATTCCGTGTTCGACCGCAATGTAAACGTCACCGGTCATCAGGGATACTAAAATGGCGCTTTTTACTCTATGCCTTTCACAAACTACCATCGAAACCATGGGTGAGTTCAACGTCAAATTGGTTGCCGGCCAACCTTCTTGAAACGCTTTCCTCGCAAACAGATCACCGAACGTGGTCGTATCGACTTCATCCTTGCTCATTCGAGAGAGCGCAGATTTCGTATAGTCGATCGTGAGCTTTGATCCGTCGAAGGGATCGCTAAACACAAAGAAATCGGGTGCTTGAACCCGCCGATGAAGCTCGTTGTGAACTCCGCGTTCTTCGGTACAAATAACCACGTTGTACCGATGTTGCTCCGGAAGCAGAATGCTCGCCAAATGTCGCTCGGCGACCTGGTCGACCATCTTCGTATCGTATTTTGCTCCGATTTCCGTCACTCCCGCAAGTAGCGACGCTGCATTGCTGTTCAACAATTCCGAAGCACTCACCAATGCGGCATAGAAAACCTTTCGTTCCAAGTCAAGACCGGTCTTGAGTTTCGCCGCCAAGCGAGTTGCGTAGCCCCCAAGCGCCCTCCCGTGATCCGATGAATGGGTCGTTAGACCAATATCCTTTTTTAAGAATTCGATCAACGGATCGCTTTCTAGAAGCTCGACTGATTCCCGATCGATTGAATTTGGGGAGGTTCTCCCTTGCTCGACCCAATGTCGAATCTCCGCTTCTCCATAGAGGGTGACTAAAAGGATCGTCGCAGAAGGATGGAATTTCCGCAAAGGAGAAAGTAATTCATTCCAATACGAGGCCTCTCCCAATTGGTTGTCAAGAACGATCAGGTCGAGGCCCAATGGTTGGACCTTGGCTGTTTCCGGGCTGCTTGTCGTGAGGATCGAAAACTCTTCGGACGATCGATACCCCTCACGCTCGAGTCCTTCCTGAATGGCAGAATAGGCCCCCTGCCGGTATTCAAGCGATTCGCTCACGATTAGAACTCTCATGCTGGGGTGTTAGAATTTTTGAGCCGTTGGGTTGACTTGGCTGATTCGGCTTACTGGACACACTTGAAGTACCGGACGTATGTTCATCCGTCCGCAACCATTTACCCTAGCCGCTAAACTCTGGCCCTCAATCATGGCTGCGTGAACAGATATTCGACGGTTGTCACACCGCCGGAAGGAATCCTTACCGGAGCACTATTCGACGGCCCCTCGTAGCTCACCGCACCGTTTGTTACAGACTTCGTTTGGGCTCTGACGATCCCGGGCCAAGTAAATAGAAGCGTAGCCGTTCCAGTCGCGTAATCGGGAAGAGGATAGTTCACGCTCGCGGAATTGCTCGGTACGGTCAATCCGTTGTTACCGGGCAGATCCAACGTCAATGTGGCCGGAAGCGATGCAACGCCGAGGGAATCGATCACGATACCGAATATTAATTGCTGAATCGTTAAAACGGCTCCATTGTTGACGGTTCCAGTCAGAGCTAGCGGGCCGACTGCCTGCAAATAGCATTTGCTGTTGTTGCCAGCCCCTGAAAGAATCGGCGCAACCAAAGCGATGTTTTGCGTTAATGTGCCCGATGAGTCGAAATTGACGCCTGTATAGAGCCAAGTCGCGCCCTTGTTGTAGCTAATGTTAACTGGATTTGCGCCGGACGTTCTACGTTGGAATCTGCCTGGGGCCAATCCGTTGATGATGGCAACGCCTGACGGAATAATGCTTAGCGTGCTCGTTGGGGTAAATGCGGGCTGGCCTGGCGGCACCATTGCCGTTACGGTGGAACCATTGCCCAAAGTAACTTGGACTTGCTGGGGAGACGCTGACGATGGCACGACCGTCGTCGAATTGCCGGTCGTGGACGAGATGCCGCCGGTCGTAGAAATGGTCGGTCCAGGCGCAGAATTCGATGATCCGGAACCGCCACATCCGATAAGCAGGCCGCTCACGATCGCGGCAATAGAAATCACTCCAAAAACGCTTAGCTTCTTCAACTCTTTAGATCTCCATTTACGAGGCACTGACAATAAATAAAAGAATGGGTCTCTCCGCCCAGCCTTACAACCAGTATAGCTGGCTCGGACTTCTTTCAATTGGGGCTAATCGCGGTGAAAGTAAAGAAGCGCGCCATGCTCACATTATTAGCCGAAGGCGGCTCAACCAGAATTACCGCATTCGAATGCGTCCACGAGCATGTAGAACCGAGGTCATGAGTCCTGGAACGACCACGTCATACACAAAATCAGGGGCCGCTTAAGAAGCGGCCCCTGATTTGGGAACTTGCTCGTGTTAATTTACTTTTGGTAAATGAACTGGACTAGATCCACGCCACTTCGTGGAACATTGTCATTAGGTTTTCCGACGAGAAGTGCATCGTTGAAGGTCGCCGTACCACCGGAGATCGCCCTCGTTTGCGCGCTTACTTCTCCAGGCCAAGTGATTTTGAGGTGACCGCTTCCAGTATTAAAATTCGGCGTTGGATAGTTGACGGTAACGAAATTGCCGGCAGCTACTGTTCCCCCGTTCACTGGAAGCTTCAAGTTCATTCCACTTGGAATTGAAGCAGCACCTGTCGAATCAACCACGATTCCAAAGATGAACTGTTGAACCGTCAACTGAGTCGGCTTGAACAGCGTCCCACCCGCGAAAGCGAACGGACCGACCGCCTGTAGCCACTCACTCGTACCCGCGACTAAAACGATCGGCGGATTGATGGAACCGTCGGTTTGCACGTTACTACCGGAGTAAGACCAAGTTGCACCTTGGTTGTAACTGATGTTCACCGGATGAGCCAAAGTCCCGAGGCCCTTGAATTTTGGCACGCTCAAGCCGTTAATGAACGGCACGTTCGCAGGAATGACCGATACTAGCGTCGTCGTTGTAATAGCCGGCTGACCTGGCGGAACGATGCCTGTCACAGTCCCCCCTCCCGAAGTCAAAACTTGAATCTGTTGCGGTGAATTCGACGTTGGTACTGGCGTGGTCGAGCTACCTAGCTGCGTCGTAACGCCGCCCGTGGTCTGAATCGACCCGCCGATACTCGACGTGGTCGCACTCGAACCCCCACAACCGATGAGCACGCCGCTTAACGTAGCGGCCACGGAAATGAAGCCAAAGAATTGAAGTTGTTTAGAAACCATGAATACCCCTGATCAATGCAAGCTGATGAAAAAATGAACGAACCCGAATATACTACATTTTTCAAGCTTGTAGCAGGGCTGAAACCCCTAGCTGAGTACCCAGTCGACCTAGAACTTCCAGTGCGCAGACAACAGGATCGAGCCGAAAGCTAAGAAGTGGTCTCGTAAGTCATTTACGATACCTCCTGGACTGTAAATCGCGAATCCGCTCACCGCCGTAAACTCACCGCTTGCAAACGGCATGCCGCTTGGCAAGACCGTAACGTTTCCTTCTACCGACAGCCAACGAGTGGCGTTCCACGCAATCGATCCAGAGCCGATTGACTTCAATTCGAAATTGGATGAGACACCCGAACCGGTAAAAGATTGTCCCACCAAAGAAACCTGTAGCCTAGCTAAAACTTCCGGACTGACTTTGAAATCTCGCCCTGCTCCCAGGCTGACCGAATGGGCATCGTACAAGGCAGGCGCCTCGATTGTCGTGTATGACAGCTGAAACTGATCATGTGATCGGTCTCCATAATTGATCGAATAGGTGTTGTCGGCGGTGCCGGACAATTGTTCACTGCTGTTCCCTTTAACGAGCTGAGCCGTTCCGGGACGCATGGCTTCAAACTGGAGGGCCCAGGACGATGGATCTTCGTCGCTCGGTTTCTTGATTACAGCTCGAGCGCCATAATAGTCGTCGTCGTCGTAGAATCGGCTGGTAGAACTTAGCCCCTTTGCGAGTGTGAACTGTCTGCCGTAGAAAACTTCAAATTGGTCGGTAATTCCCAGTTTGACCTGCTCTTGCTTTAGTTCAAACGTTCGGCCTTGATAGTTGGCATACGTGTCGCCACCAAAAAACGAGATCCCTCGCTGCACATATCCGGACTGAATAATGCTTGGAAGCGCCCATTCGTAAGGCTGCTGTTCATCGTCTGCATACGACTGAACCGCATGGACTGCCTTTCGCATGGTCGAATGGAAAGACGGGGCCGCATAAGCTGCGGCCCCGAATCCCGATAGTAGTAGAGTGACAGTCGCCACCCTCATTGACGTGTTGTGCATGTTTACTTAGTTGGTGAACAAGAACTCGACTATGTCAACTCCAGCATGAGGAATTTGGTCGGTCGGATCTTGGAGCGCGTCAACGAACTGAACTTTTCCACTTGCAATCCCCTTCGACTGAACCTTTCTTATACCTGGCCAGGTAACGACGAGCGTTCCATGACCGGTTGCAAATTCAGGAGTTGGGAACGTTGCATTCACATAGTGACCCTGAGCCGTGGAACTGCCATCAGCCGGCAGCTTCAAATTCAAGCCTACGGGGATGGACATCATTCCATCGGCGCTAACAACCACGCCATAAATGAACTGCCCGATCGTCAACTGGGTGGGAGCAAAAACGGTTCCACCGAGGATCGCGAACGGACCTACTGCTTGCAAATACGCTGTACTTGGCGCAACCAATGCCAAGTTGCCGGTAAGCGAACCGTCTCCGTTCACATCCAGTCCAGTCCACGTCCAAGTGACACCTTGATCGTAGCTGATGTTCAGTGGGTGATTTGCTGCGCCCATCGACTTCACGCCAACCGTTGCCGTTTTCTTGACGCTTGGCGCAAATTGCAAGCCGCTCACAAACGGCGAGTTCGCTGGTATTAGACCAAGCGTCGTCCCCGTCGTAATCGCAGGCTGTCCAGGTGGGACAGTCGCAGTGACCACTCCTCCGCCTGTTGTCGTAACTTGCACCTGTTGGGGTGAAGTCGACGTGGGCGCAGGCGTTTGCGAGTTACCAGTCTGGGTTGTGATACCACCAGTTGCCGTAACAGTTCCGCCGATATTGGACGTAGAAGCAGTTGAACCACCACATCCGATTAACGCACCGCTGACGAGCGCGGCGGCCGAAATAAAACCAAAAATACTTAGCCGTTTTGAAACCATTGATCCTCCCATCTCAGCACACTTCCGTCGAACGGATTGTGACGCAATAAACAACATTTCATTCGAATGCACATAGGCATCTTCCGAGCCCAGTCTAGCATTTGCTTTTCCACAGACCTTTCGCTCAATTCAAGAGCCTACTCCATTTCATATCGATATAGGAATCTTAAGGGACGATTAGTCCCAAATGTTCCGTCTCAACTCCACAGTCTTGACTGCACGGCGATTGAGAGAGCCTCCCTGCCGAGCCCAATATGCATTCCTAACTATTATAGAGCACGGACGGTGATTTACCTGCTATATATTCGGGAATTCCGCGTCAGAATTCTAGATTTTCTGTCAAATCGCGGTCTTACCTTGGCATTGGCAAATCGAATGCCTTAAGGAAATTGCGAAGCTTGCCGATCCGGTTTGGTGTCCCAAGATCGATATTAAACGGACGCCCGCGAGTATCGATAATGATCCCGACAGATCCACCTTCGACTTTCGCGGTACGCGATTTGCCGCGGCCGGCTCCAACGTCAAAATTCTTCGTCGGATTGATTTCCACAGTTTTGAACTCACCAGTGCCGCAAGGGAGGACCAAGATTTCGCCAAACGGGACCGTCGCGTTGATACCGTCGCCCGAAACTGTAATACATGGCTCGCCATCTTTACCAACCCCGACGGGCGATATGCAATGTCCGCATTTTACGATGCAGTCGCGTTCAAACACTTCTTTCGCCGCTTCGTAGTGGTGTTCGCTCAATACCCCTAGGTGGGGCATCATGAAGATACTGTCCACGGTAAGCATCGTGACGCCCTCAGGTTGATAAGCGTCCATCATCATCAACGCGGATTGAGCTCGATTCGGAGCGTGCGACAAAACGCCGCCCGATCCGATGATCATGTCCAGTTCCATCATCCGGACCAATGACTCCCCAGATTGATCTTGGCTGAAAATTTGGCCCACGTCGCGCTGCTGGGAATTGCCTACAAGATTTCGTGCGAGGCTCTTGTGATGATGGAATGCCAGCCTCAACGCTTCGCGAGCCACCGCATGTTCGATCAAAAGGTCCTCATAAGTTTGAGGGATCGTCGTCGGACGTATCATCTTGTTGCGGAGGCGATTGCGGACTTCGGCAGGGTCTATTTCAATTGGGATCCAACGGGCAATGTTCTCTACTGTCGCTTCCTTCAAGACATTGCAGATCGAGTAGCTCATGCCCAAGTTCGCAGACACCGTCCGGTTGTAGATGCGTTCTTCGGTTGGGGCAAGAAAAACTGAGAAGACGTCAGTCGTGGCGCCGCCGATGTCGACGCCGAGAACGTTGATCTTTTCGTTCTCCGCGTACTCCTTCAAAAGTTTCCCAACTGCGTTCGGAGTCGCCATGACTTCCTCGCTGGTCCATTGGAGAAGCTTTGAATAGCCTGGAGCCTGCTGCATCACATGCTCGAGGAACATTTCATGGATCTCTTCTCTGGCTGGACCGAGATTCTCTTTATCGAGGGTTGGCCTTAGATTGTCGACGATCTGGAGTGCGATACCGTCTCCAAGCACCTTGCGAACGTCGTCTCTCGCTTCTTTGTTGCCGGCGTATATAATCGGCAGCTTCATGTCGCCAAACCTTGGCTTCGGGTCAGCCCTACGAACAACCTCCGCCATTTCGATTAAATGGGTTTTCGTCCCGCCATCCGTACCGCCGGACATAAGAATAATGTCCGGGCGGAGCTGACGTAACCGCTCTACCTTCTGATAATCCTTCCGGCCATCATCGACGGCAAGCGTGTCCATAAGAATCGCTCCCGCTCCCAGGGCAGCACGCTCTGCAGACTCCGCCGACATCGCCTTGACGACGCCGGCTACCATCATTTGAAGACCGCCGCCCGCGGACGACGTGCTCACATACAGGTCGGACGAATCTAACGGTCCGGTAACGCCTGCCGAATCTCGCGTACCCGTCTTCAGCTGTCTCCAAACCTTGCCATCTTTTAGAAGAATTCGGCGGCCCTTCTCAAACCCTTCCGGAACCTTCGTCTCCGAGATCTCCTCCAACTCCGTGATTGAATTGACAACCCCAAGCGTCACGTCTTCAAACGGCCGTTCTACCGTTGTGGGAGCTTCTCCGCGCGCAACAAGCCGGTATTCGCCCGTTTGATCGCTTTTTTCGATAAGAATGGCTTTGGTAGTGGTCGATCCACAGTCAGTGGCTACAATTCGGCGGATGTCGCTGGACATATTGGTAGAGATTATAGCTGTGCTTCGCTCCGACGGGACACTGGACAGTCGCGCTTCGCTTTCGGGGACAGAACCGGAGTCGAATTACGACGAAGTCGTGTGGCCAAACTCCACCAGACTGGCGAGGAACGGGACAGATCGCTTCGCTCCAACGAGACACGGGACAAGCAATAAAGGGCATGGGGATTACCGAGACGTTGTCGAGACCGAAGGTCTCCGGCCCAATACTCCAACACTGCATCACTCCAATCCTCTGTCCCCTAAAGCGAAGCGCTCCTGTCCCGTTCCCCTAGAGCGAAGCGATCTGTCCTCTTCTTCGCCTGCCCCGTGTCGCGTGGGGCCAAGCGACCGCCTGTTTTTTGCACGTTCCTGGCGAACCTTCGCTTCAGCACCCCAATTCATTGAGGCACTGAGTTATAATTTGCACGGCATCCCCCCAGGAAGAACTGGCGGGGCGGAGGGTCTTTTTGGCAGGAGTCGCGTTTAAGGGCATCACCAAGGTCTTCGGTAAAGACGTTAAGGCAGTCAATAACCTTAACTTGGATATCAAAGACAAGGAGTTTATGGTATTAGTCGGACCGTCTGGATGCGGGAAGACAACCGCCCTTCGGATGGTCGCTGGACTAGAGGAGTCGACGGAGGGAGACATCATGATCGGTGACGTTCGCGTCAACGACGTGCCTCCGAAGGATAGGGACATCGCAATGGTTTTTCAAAACTATGCGCTGTATCCCCACATGAATGTATATGACAACATCGCCTTTGGATTGCGGCTGCGCGAGTTAAAGGGATTCTTTTGGCAAGTCAGCCATGGCGGAGACGCGAGAAAGATCAAGCTGGACATCGACACTCGGGTTAGAGACGTCGCGAAGATGCTCGATATAGACCAATATCTTCATCGGCGTCCAAAGGAGCTATCGGGCGGTCAAAGACAGCGCGTGGCGCTTGCTCGAGCCATTGTCCGGAAGCCGAAAGTGTTCTTAATGGACGAGCCACTTTCGAACCTGGACGCCAAACTTCGCGTTCAGACTCGCGCCGAGCTAATCCGGCTTCACCGTCAGCTTGGAATCACAACTATATACGTCACGCACGATCAGGTCGAAGCGATGACCATGGGGCAACGAATGGCAATCATGCGCGACGGCCTGCTGCAGCAATGCGATGAACCCGAGAAGGTTTACGCTTTTCCTGCTAATAAGTTCGTTGCGAGCTTCATCGGTTCTCCGCCGATGAACTTCTTAGATGCGAAGATCGTTCAATCGGGTACCGGGGTTTATGTCGACGTCGACGAGTTCAAGCTGCCGATCCCGCCGGGTCATCCCGCCGCTGCCATGATCGGCAAGACGGTCACCTTAGGAATTCGACCCGAAGAGATCTTCGACGCTAATCTCCCGTCGAACGTGGTTCCGACCGACGAGAACTGTATCACAGCGAAAGTCGATGTTCTCGAGCCGTTAGGCCACGAGTATGTGGCTTATTTAAGCATCGGGAAGCACAGCATCATCGCAACGATCGATAACGAAACTCGCCTAAAAGAGAGTCAGGTTTCAAAGTTCTCGGTGAACCTAGACAGAATCCATTTGTTCGACACTGATACGGAAGCGGCGATTCGTTGACTAGGGTCTAGGGTCTAGGGTCTAGGGTCTAGGGTCTAGGGTCTAGGGTCTAGGGTCTAGGCACGATTCTGATGAGTTAAAATCTTGACTTTGTCAAGACTCTTCTGAAATAGCATTGATTAAGTATAAGTTTCGCTAGACGTGACTTCGACAACGGGCCGTCCGTCGGGGTCAAAGCAGTATTGTCCTGGGATCGGCTCTGAAGGAGTCGGAATTGCAAAGCCCAGAGCGTAGCTCTGGATTGGGAATCGAGCATCCGGCCAGCCCTGAAACGGTTGCGATGAGCCCATTGTGAGCACCAATCTTCGGTGGCTTCTCTATCCCCAAAATGTACGTCGCAGCCCTTTCAGGGCTGGTGGAAACCGACTGTGGCTGACCCAGAGCTGTGCTCTGGGCTTTGCCATTCTGACCCCATCGGGGCCGTCAAGCCTTCTACTGCGAAGAATTATTCGATAGGTAAGTTGTTAAATTGAGCGTAATACTTACAGTCTCGTGCCAGCTTTTTCCCGAGACCCCAAACCCGAGCCCCGAACCCGCTCAAAGGCGATATTGCGGCTCCCAGCCGTTCCACCCGTTCGCTAGAAGGTCGAACATGTGCCAGGTGGGACAGAAATCGTCCCCTTCCCCTAGCTCTGCCGATGCTATTCGGTCGATCGTTCCATCTTCGTTTTTGCGAAAACCGATGACCCCTGGCCACGGATCGCCATTCGCGCCCGCGAATCCCATATCTCGTCTAAACTTGCCGTCCCGGTCGCTGGCGACCCGGAATCTCCAGCCTCGCTTAACGGCGAATTTCCGAAGGTCTTCGATGCCATCCGCCGAGATGAGCGCAAACCCGGCGCGACTTTCCAGTTCGGGAACCACCCCGTTAAATCCGTCAGCCCAAAGGGTACAGTGTCGACAACTTCGACCCATGTTGCAGATCAGAACCAGATCCGACTTTCCCTGGAAGAGGTCCGAAAGCTTCACTGGTCCATCTAACCCGTCGAACCCGTAATCGGCCGCCCGAGTTGCTGGTTGCGCACGTTTCAATTCGGCAAGTTGCTTCTTCATCTCTAGGATCTGCTGTTCTAGCTCTTGTATCTCAGTAGTAGCCATGCGCCGTTTTTCCTCCTCTTCCGTGAGTTGATTCTAGTCGATCTTAACCGCAGATTCCTAATTTCGCCGAAAAGGTCGATGGTTGTTATTGCGAACCAAAATAGCTCGCTCGGGGAAGCTAATCAATACGTCGGGCAGGCCGAGCGGCTACACGGCTTCGCCGTACTTGCTTCCGGATCTCTCCCCTTCCTCGCCTGTCCCGTGTTCCGTAGAGCGAAGCGATCTGTCCCCTTAATCCTCCGTCGCAACCACCCCAAGCGACGAGAAATTCCTTATCGCGTTGAAAACCAGGTTGTACGAACCGACGGTCTCGCCTCGCCAGAACGGGTTGATGCTAAAGAGCAGGACATGCCCCTTACCAACCGAACAGTCGACGACGGCTGCTTTTCCGGCCAATTCTTCTGGATGATCGATCATCCCACTCATCAGAACCTTGGTTGCGTCGGCGAATCGCAGCAAGATACGTGGCGCGACTGGACGCGGGCCGCGAGGACCGCCCGTCTCTGGCTCGTCGCCTGGCAGTGATTTTGGCGTATATGGTGGGCGGCCCTGGATGATATCGGGATCGGTCAGACTGCCTCGCCCGCTCGCTCGACTTGGGCCAGCTCCTCCACCTGCCCGGCCGCCGCCTCCCCGACCACCACCGCCTCCTCTAGCGCCTCCGCCTCCCGCATTCAAGATCGGCCCGCTATTCATGTTGAAATACGCGCCCATCGAGTCGCCATAGCCGTTCAAAACCGCGGACGAATCGTCCGCTCGGTCGAGTGCATAAACCCCGCCTGGTGCATTGAGGGTGGTGGGTTGAAACACAGAAATTCCACTCACGATGCCGTAGTCGATCGGAATTCGACAGGTGTTGCCGATGCAAACAAGCAAGCCGCCTTCGTTCACGAACTTCTGCAGGTTCAGCATGCCCTTCAGTTCGATTCCTCCGCGCGTGTCGTCGGTCGAGTCAGGTGCGCCGATGTTTGGGTAGTCCTGGGTGGCCTTAAAAGGTATGGGGTCTCCGATCTTCGGTGAGCCGTTTACGATCGACTGAGCGGTGCCTCCCGTATTCGGAAACACGATGGCATCGTATTTGGCTCGCAATAGAGAATTGTCGCGAAGCTCATGGACAGAAATGTAGGAATAAGGAATCTTTCGTTGATCGAAGGCGATGCGCGCCCACCCTTCGTCCTGGGTGCTTGACCAAGTGTGTACTAACGCAATACGCTTGCCAGCAAGTCCGGGTGGCAGGGCCGGAGAGCCAGATGCGATCGCATAGGGCTTGGCGGCCGCCTTAAGAATCTTTACGTCCTTGACTCTGATCGTTTTGACGCCGAACAGCGGGCCCATTTCCCAACCGGTGTCGTCGTAAGAGCGCGGATCGGTAGGGTTGTAGTATTGCTTGTCCAGCATCATGTCTGCCATCCGGCTGTACGGCTGGTCCATCCGAATGATCCAAGAGCCTTTGTTGATTTTGCCGTCGGCGGTATCGACATCCTGGTCGAGGGTGCCGACTTCGACGCCTTGCTGTACCATGATGTTGCACAGTTGGTTTGCGTTCTCGACAGGAGACTTGGCGTCGATCACCCATGCGGCAGGTCCTTCGGTCGTGGCTTTGGCCACTGATCGCTTGGCCTTCAGATAGTAATTGTGAAGGAACTTCTCCTTCTCGACGGCAACCTTCGACATGCCCATCAGCATTGCGGCTTGCATGATGTTGACGTTGTTTCGGATCGACCACCTCACCCTGGGAAACGGCGGATTTGGACGGTACCATTCTTTTGTCGTCTCACCTGCGGACCTAATACCAGTGTCCGCACCGCTTCCACCAAACGTCTCGTAGAAGCGACCAATTCCGTTATGCCCGTTGGCAACGTAGAAACCGTAAGAAGGCGCCCATCCATCGTAGTAGTTGTGTGTCCAGACTCCGGGGACGCCTTTCTCCGTCATTTGCTGGATTTCGTTGTAAGCCATCTCCTGCCATTCGGAAATCACGATAGGATCTAACCAAGCGTTATAAGGGCCGGTGCCCGTCGATATGTAGAGATATGGCTCTGATTCATGCAGGTCGTGGAGCACGGTGGGCTTGAAATCTAGCCAAGTTTTCATCAAAGACTTAGACAGATTGAGGGCCATGGTGAGCGCATCGCGATTGTCGTCATGTGCAACGTAGTGCCCCCAATAGACCAAAGGGATCGGCGGCTTCTTTGGGTTCGCCTTTCGATATCGGTACAAATCTACAACGCGGTCCCGACCGTCGACGTCGAGCACCGGTGTTAGCATCACAATCTCGTTCTTTCGGATCGTTTTGATGAGCGGCTCTTCGCTCACCGCCAATCGATAGGCGAGTTCCATGATCATTTCAGGTGGCCCGGTTTCCGGAGCGTGCATTCCACCGGTCGCCCAATACATCGGCAAGCTCTGTTTGATGAGCCGATCGGCCTCCTTTTCGTCCTTAATCTGTCGCGGATCACCCAACTGCGCATTCATCTTCTTGAAGTCGTCTAACCGGCGCATGTTGGCCTCGTCTGAAATGACAGCCACAACCATTTCGCGCCCTTCTTCGCTCGGACCCATTGAGAACACTCGGACTCGCTTCGATGTCTTTTCAAGCAATCTCAGGTAGTCCGCCGCCTGCTTGCTGTAAGTGAGCACGTTTGGCGCGCCAACGATGTGCCCCAAAAACTTGTCCGGGCTTGGAACCGTTTTGCTTGCCGGAAGGTGATCAACGGTATCAGGAAGGAAAAAAGATTCGGTCGTAAACTCGCGAATCTTCTTGCCATAAGCTTCGTCGTTCTGGGCAGAAGCAACCAGCGGCATCGCAAGCACAAACAATAAAAGGCATCGTCGCATGTTCCATCTCGTTTCGACGGAGCATGTGGTGGTTCCTTCTTGGGTACGGGCCTGGGGGATGGAGTGAAGCGTTAGAGCGTTAAGCGTTGAAGCGTTCGAGGGAGGACAAAGGGGAAAGTTGAAAGTTGAAAGGGGAAAGGGGCAAGTGGTGTAGTAGCCCAATCCTCTGTACCACCGCGTGTGTTTTCTTAGGGTGATTTATTCCCCTGTTTCCTGGTCTTGACCAAAGGTATCTTTCACCTCTTTTGGTGTTCGATATCCGAGGCTCATGTGGATTCGCAGCTCGTTGTAGAGCTTGGTGTAGGCAAAGATTGCTTTGCGCGCGTCTTGAATGTTATCGTACTCGCTTCTTAGGATCTCCTCTTCTTTGAATGTTCGATTGAGTCTCTCCGCAAATCCGTTTTCCCAGGCCTTTCCGGCCGCAGCCATGCTGATGACCACGCCGAGTTTGAGCAAACGCCGCGTATATGATTCGGCTGCGTAGGTAGTGCCTTGGTCCGAGTGGTGGATTTCGGGCCTGCCGCTAAGCAGGCCCATCTCGAGCGCCTCAAGTGTGAGCAGCGTGTCGTTGGAATGGGACAGCGCAAGCCCCATGACCAAGCGCGTGAAGACGTCCTCGACAAGCGCGAGGAAGGTCCGCCTTCCGGCTATTCGAAACTCGGTGGTGTCGGCCACCCAAACCTGGTTTGGGCGGGTCGCTTGGAACTCTTTCACTACGTTGGGATATCGCTCGTGCTCATGCCTGGAATTGGTCGTTCGAACTCGGGCAGGTTTGCCAAGGATCCCCAGTTGCGCGTACGCCCGGCGAACCTCCGAGCGCGTGCAGAAGACCCGCTGGCGGACAAGGAGTTGGTACATCCACTTAAAGCCGGCCGTTGGAAACGTAACGCGGTTGTGCCCGATAACGACAGACAAAGTTTCGAGATCCCTTTTGGAGCGGCCTTGGTAGAGAACCGAACTGCGAGGGACGTTAAGCAACGTGCAAACTTTGCGAATAGGATAGGTGAGGCATAGTTCTCGTGCTACACGGATTCGCTCGGCTAAAGCAGCCGCTTGGATGCTTTTTTTAGTATTTCCAACTCCATGTGCTGGCGCCCAATCTCCTGTTCTAGAGCAGTGATGCGATCCTGCTCCGTCAGCGCGGAACCGAAGATTTCGACCCCGCGAGACAAAAACTGGTCTCGCCAGTGCGCCAAAACAGAATCCTTGATTTGATGCTCCCGGCTTAGATCCGCGATCGTCCTTTGGCCAGACACAATCTGGACGCTGATCCTCAACTTGAATTCCGGGCTGAATGAACGACGATTTTTTAGCTTCGCTTCTGACATACCGCTTTACCATTTTCCCTCTAAGCGGTTGGTACAGAAAACTGGGAAACTTCATGGACAGGGGAAAGTGGACAGGGGAAAGGGAAAGTGGAAAGGGCCGGAAAGCATATGTCCCATTCCTCCCATATGTCCTATAAGTCCCATCAAGAACCTCGGAGTGATAAAGTGATGGAGCATCGAAAAATCAGTTCAGAATCTGAAAAACCAAGTATAAGTCGCAGTTTTATGTGCAGACGGCGATAGCCCGCTCAATGTCCCCGAAACCCGAGTCCGTGACGGAACATTGCTTAATGGCTTTTCTTCCAATCGGTAATTATGAAAACCCTGTTTAAATCGACCTGTCTCCTTGGCCTTGCTGTCGTATGTGGGGCCGCCGTGAATCAAAGGTCCGGAAAGTCGAGGACGTCGAACCCGATAAGGGTTATGGTCGACCAAAAACAGGTAATTTTTGACGGAACTCAGCCGATGGCGATCAAAGGAGTCACCATGGTTCCTCTTCGAGGGATCTTTGAAAAGATTGGCGCATTCGTAGAATATGACGCCGCAAACCACAAGGTCACGGCGCACAGAGGTAACGAAGAGGTAGATCTTCGCATGGGAGATAAGATCGCAAAGAAGAACGGCGCCGAAATCATCATGGAGGTTCCCGCATGCATCGTTGGCGGGTCTACTATGGTGCCCCTCCGATTTGTTGCGGAGGCACTGGGTGGAAAGGTGACGTACGATCAGCCGACGAACACTGTTTCGATCTCAACCACGGCCGCAGGCTTCGGCCCGGGCGGTGGAACAAGCGGCAGTTCAGGAGAGGGAATACCCTGTTAGGAGAAGTTTGCGCCCGGGCGGGGAAGAACCTGGAGTGATGGAGTGTTGGTGGGAACTGGGATTGCCCCTCTTTGACCTTCGTGGACGATTGTATCTAAGGAATCCTGCACGCCGAGGCGCACGGCTGGTGGAGGAAGCAACTGCCGTCGCGTTCGGCATTTCCTTTGCGATCCCTTGCGATCTTGGCTAGCCTTTGCGTGAAAGAATGCATTTTATAGCAAAGGTGTAAACGCCGTAAGATAGACGAAATTTGGAGAAGTTTCTCATGAAGTTCGAGCCGGCCGGGACATAGACCAAGCGAGGATTGCCCAGGCACTCAGGAAGCAGAGACCTCCTAAAGGGGTAATGGCGCCGAGCCATTTTCTTCCGGTGAGTGCTAGGAGATAGAGACTGCCCGAAAAAACTATTACTCCGTAAAAGAACAATAGGCCACACGCCCGAATCGCGCGGGGGTTGGCGTGATCAGAAATCAACCCAACTAAAACGAGCGCGACCGCGTGGATCAACTGATACTGGACTGCAGTCTGCCAGATCTGCAAAGCGGAACTGCTCAGGCGGTCGCGGAGAGCGTGAGTTCCGAATGCCCCGAAAGCAACACCCAAGAAAGCCAACCCGCTACCTAAAGCCACGAACTTTCGGTTCATGGCAATAGGGTACCGGGTTGACGTTCTGTAACTTACCTCAGGTTCTGTCCCCTTCCTCGCCTATCCCGTTAATTACGGCGGACTCGGATTTCTTCGCCGTTCACTTTGAGGTCGATGTCGAATTTGCCGTCGAACTGATCGAACATCGTTTTCTGTTCACGAGAGAGATCGTTGTACCAAACGTAGCCTTGCTTTCGCTGCTCGTCCTTCTCGGACGGAGATAACGAATTGAGGAACCGGTTCGCATCAAAATGACCGAGACTTGAAGTGTGAGAAAACTCGTTCTTCTTGCTTCTTCCGGGATTTACCTGAATGAACGTATCAGTTCGATTCTTAAGATTATTGCTCCAGTCCTTGCCTTGGGATTTGTTTTTCTCCATTTCTTTTTGAATTCGTTCGCCCATTTCCTCCATCTGCTTTTGGAACTTGGGTCCGAATTGGTCTTCCATCTGCTTCTGGAACTTGGGTCCGAACTGCTCTTCCATCTGCTTTTGGAACTTGGGTCCGAATTGGTCTTCCAACTTCCGTTCTTGATCTTTGTCTAGCTTGCCGTGAAAATTCTTTTGGAAGTCAGGTCCAAACTGGTCCTGCATTTTCTTTTGGAATTCCGGCCCGAATTGATTCTGCATTTTCTTCTGGAATTCAGGTCCAAACTGGTCCTGCATCTTCTTCTGGAAGTCTGGTCCGAATTGATTCTGCATCTTCTTTTGGAATTCAGGTCCAAACTGGTCCTGCATCTTCTTCTGGAAGTCTGGTCCGAACTGATTCTGCATTTTCTTTTGGAAATCCGGCCCGAATTGATTCTGAATCTTCTTGTCGAAGTCGGGGCCAAAGAGTTTCTCAACGTCTTTATCCGGAAGCTGGGAAATATTTGGAGTCGTGTTGCCCCAAATTACAGACCCTTCTGTTGGAACTTTCATCCAATTCATCGAAGACGTGCCGCGCTTGTAAACATGAATCCCGTTCGAGCGTTCCCAATGTCCGCCAAGCGCGTTCGCTACCGCGTCAGCAACTGAGCCGACCGACTGATTGGAAATGTTTAGGGTCACCGTCTTGCTGTTGGCGATGTCCCCATCGTTTACAACAAAGTTAAATCCGTGAGACTGCAGCCACGCCAGTACTTCAGAGACCTTTGCCGAGTGGAACTGGACGGACAGTTTGGAGTCCGTTTGAGACGTTGACATGCTTAGGGCGCTCTCTAGTTTCGGAACGCCAAATTCATTGCCGATACTAGGATTCGTCACAACAGCAAGTTCTGCAGCTAGCGATATGCCTGCAAGCGTAACAAGCACGGTATTTAGTGCCATTCGTATTCACTCCTTCTGACGCTCAGCGTCATTCAAACCCTCAATGCCACAAAGGCGCACGATCACCTAGTGTGTACAGACCGATACCGCTCCAGATTGACGAAAAGTGCCAGCTGCGACAGAATTTTTATGGGAAAGAAGATTAGGAGGTCGCAAGTGGAGAGTGATTAGTGGAGAGTTATGTGTGGAAAGTAGAAAGAGGAAAGGTGAAAGAGGAACCGTGAAATCGGAGAGGGGCGTGAAGCGAGGGCAGGGGGTGGGAATCGGAACGGATCTTTTATCCGGATCATAGGTCCCCTACGTCCCATTGGTCTCATAAGCCCCATCAGACGGGCGGAGTGACCGGAGTGACCGGAGTGTTGTGTAAATCAGTTAAGAATTCAAGAAAAGCAAGTCAAAAGCGCGCATTTACTTGCAAACGCACTTAAACTCTTTCAGCGTTCCCTAGACCCTAGACCCTAGACCCTAGACCCTAGACCCTAGACCCTAGACCCTAGACCCTAGACCCTAGACCCTAACCCTAGACCCTAGACCCTAGACCGCGAACGAAATTGAACATCTTTCACCACGGCTAAGTCACAAAAACATGATTAAACGCGAGATCGATGTTGCGGACGTCGAGCATGTGGGAGCAATCGTTGCCGGGGGACTCATGCTCGTGGCTGGGTGCCGAAAGGGAGGCGCGCTTGGGCACCTTTTTAAGGCAGGCGGTTGGGCGCTTATCATGCGGGGGCAGCACGGTTATCGTCGGCTTTACGACCTGATCGGCGTGCCTTTGTCCGCTTTCCCAAGCAGAATCGGCCGCCGGGGTGTCCCCATGGACACTCAAATCGTGATCCGCCGTTCCGCATCCGACCTCTATCGTATTTTCCGAAATCTTGAAAACTTACCGGTGTTCATGGGGCACTTGGTATCTGTCCAGGAGTTGGACGACACTCGATCACAGTGGGTCGCTCATGCGCCTTTGGGAATGGTCATAAAATGGGAATCGGAGATTATTCGAGACGTCGAAAACGAAGTGATCGCTTGGCGATCTCTGGAGGGGTCCGGGATTGACAGTGCCGGAGTAGTTCGGTTCGAACCGCTCGGTCCAGAGATAACTCTGATCAAGGTGCGACTGCGATACGATCCACCAGCCGACCGGGTTGGCGCGGCTGTCGTGCAGCTGCTCCGATTGGACCCCAAGACTACGATCGAAAACGACCTTCGAAGGTTTAAGGCTATTGTTGAGTTGGATAAGAAACCGAAGCCAAGAAGGAAGAACCTGGCCGGTGCGGCGAACATGTTGTAGCCATCGACGAGCCCACTCCCTCCCAAAAAGGCCGGGGAATCACGCCCCGGTTGCCGAGAAATCGTCGTTTTCGTCTTCGGTGCGATTACCGGTGTGCGGAATCATCGTATTCCAAACACCCTGCTCTCGACGTCGTTGGATTCGGTCTGCGAGGGAATGTCTCGCTAACCGAAGATAGCGAATCGCTTCTGCATTTTCTTCGCACGCTAGCGGCCCACATTGAAACTTTTCTAGCTTGTCAACGGCGACACTGATGACGTCTTCGACGCGGCAGCCGTTGACGCCGACATCCGTCGGTATGCCCGACTGATAGACCACGCTAATGAAGGGCTTTTCGACGGCTTCACCGCTGACGATCTTGCTGGGAGACTTCACTTCTTCTTTGACCATGGTTCCCTTTTTTCCCTTTTCTCGCCCGTGCGATAATCTGCAATTATCCACCGTACCTCGCCACAGCGCCAACGATTGTTTCTTACTGGATAATACGGTTGGTCTTAAATATATTACGCGTGATTTGAATCCCAGATCTTCATTCTTCGGTTTAATTCTATGTGCGGGAGCACAAAGTTTTGATTCGCGCCAGAACCTGACGTCCCCAGCCCGGGGATGAAGGACTTTTAGCAGAGAGCCCCGCTGTTCTGCGCGTCAGTTCATCGAGCATTAACGGTTGCTTAACTCGAGGCCAAGGTTGGAACCATGGATCTCGCCTTCGTCCATGCAATGGAAAGGACCACTAGTTCGGCAAGTAGCGCGCCTGTAACCGACGCGCCGGCAAGCACCGGTCCACTCCATCGAAACGCTACGCCCGCGATCACGCAACCAACCAAAACCACTATCGCGGCAAGCACCGCTATAAGACGAGATACAGTCAGATGGTGAGCGGTTAGGACTCCGCGAACGTATGCCTGCGCCGAATCGACAAAAGGAACCGCTGCCGAATACAAATAGCACCAATGGGCAACTTCGGCGATCGGATGTTTTGCGTCAATGAGCCATGAAAACAGATATCGATCAAGCCTCGTAACCCCAAGGAAGAGGATTAGACCACTGGAAATGGCGCCAATTCCAAGGCTGAAAGAGCGCAGTTTGGCCCGGTAGGATTCGCTCTTGTACAGCGTAATGACGACTTCCGGCAAGCAAAATGTGACGGCGCGATGGAGAAAAAGTATGGAGCCCGCGACTCCGCATCCTGCAAGCGCCAAGACTGGCCTATCGGACCTTGCCAATCCCGCATTGACGAGCGGCATGATCAACAGATTGACCATGGTCGTCGCAGACAACGGAACGTGGAACCCGATTAGCTTTTTCATCGTCAACGGTGCTTCAGGGGATGGCTCGCTTCGCATGAAGTGGACCGATATGACGTCCCGACTCAGCCAGTGTATGAAGCCCGCTTCGACGCCTACCGAAAGAATGACCGCAATTGACGCCATCACCACGCTCGGCAAATGCGTGAACCGGAATAGAATTACCGCCATCACGACTAATGTGGCTACACGGGCGGTCGTTCCGAGGCCGATAGACCGAGTTCGCCCATGACGAATCAGAATGCCTTGGAGGTAGCGCCGCCAGCCGATCATTGCGCTCCATGGGATCAGAATTATGAGTCCGGCCCTAGCCGCGATCGCAACGTCAGGCTTTACTCCGAGCATCCCTTGCACCACCACATCGTAGGCCGGAGTTAAGACGACAAGAGCGTGGGCGACCGAGACCCACATCAAGAGGTACCAGACGAATTTGCTGATGACTTCATAGCTCTGTCGACTCTTCGCAAGAGTTGTAGAAGTCGAGAGCAGGTCGATTACAGGGCTCTCCACCCAAATCGCTATTGCCATTAACACTGGCCAAGCAGCAGCGTTGATTTCCGGGTGATGAAGCCGGTTAATAACCCCTTCGCATACGGGGCCCTCCAGGCCCATGAATATCCACGAGATGGCAAGCGGGGAATAAAACCTGAAGATCGTCCAGGACGACAGCGAGGGCGAGTCTTCCAACGCTTACAGGGTACCGCGCCGGGTGCTTCGCACGGGTTCGGCGTCCGGGGTTCAGGGTTCGGGGTCGGAAAGACGGGTCGAGGGGCCCGGGGCTTCTCTCGGGTCCTGGGTTCAAGGTCCAGGGTCGGGGAAGAGGGTCGGAATGCAAACGGCACTGTTCCAGATCATAGGTCCCATTGGTCCCATAAGTCCCAAAACCAGGAGAAAGGAGAAGCGGGAGAGTGGTGTTCTGTAAATCGTCCGACCCCGAACCCCGAACCTGCGCGAAGCGTCCGACCCTGAACCCCGAACCCCGGACCCTGAACCCCGTAACGAACCTGAACCCAATTCCCCCCAATTTGGTAACCTGCGGATCATGGTGCGTCTTGGAATCGTTGGGTTGGGGAATATGGGGTCCGGGCATGTAGCGGGGATGCATCGTATCAAGCGATGCGAACTTACGGCGGTGTGCGACGTCGTTCCGGAGAAGTTAGACCGTTATCGAGAATTCAAAACTTTTACCGATAGTGCGGAAATGATTCGAAGCGGCGAGATCGATGCTATTTTGATCGCGGTCCCTCATTACGATCACACGACAATTGGCATCGATGCGATGAATTGCGGAATTCACGTTCTTACTGAGAAACCGATTTCAGTTCACAAGGCCGATTGCGAGCGGCTGATCGCTGCTCATCAAGACAAGAGCCTAGTCTTTGCGGCGATGTTCAACCAGCGGACCGACCCGTTTTTCAAGAGGATTCGTTCGATCGTTCAAAACGGGGAGTTGGGGGAAATTCGGCGAACCGCCTGCATCGCGACCAATTGGTTTCGCACCGAAGCCTATTACGCGAGTGGCGGCTGGCGGGCTACTTGGGCGGGCGAAGGCGGCGGCGTGTTGCTTAACCAGTGCCCCCATACACTCGACCTGTTTCAGTGGATCTGTGGCATGCCGACGAAGGTTCGAGCCTTCTGCAATTTCGGCCGGTTTCACAATATCGAAGTCGAAGACGATGTGACCGCTTATCTGGAATATGCAAACGGCGCAACCGGGGTATTTGTCGCAACGACCGGAGAGGCGCCAGGCACTAGCAGGCTGGAAATCGCCGGGGATCGCGGTCGGCTTGTGTTCGAAGGCGATAAGATCACGTTCGATCGTACGGAGATGTCGGTTCCGGAGTTCTGCAAAACTTCACGGGAGTCCTTTGCGTCTCCCGCCACCTGGCAATGCAACATCCCCGAAAACAGCCATGGTCCGCAACACATCGGGATCCTGCAGAATTTCGTCGACACGATCCTTGACGGCGGGGAACTGATCGCTCCTGCCGAGGAAGGCATCCACTCGGTAGAGTTCGCGAACGCGATGCTTTACTCGACGTTCACCGATTCGACGGTGGAGTTGCCTCTCGATTCAGCCGCCTACGAAACAGCGCTGCAAGAGCGAATTCGAACTTCCCGATTTCAGAAGACGGTTAGGGACGACGTAGTCGTGGACATGGACAAGTCGTTTCGATAGCACGGAGTTTCGGTTTTAACGAACTCTGGCGAGGGGTAGCTGTCGGCCCGTCCGACGTTTTGATAGGAGATAACAGAAGCCCAAGACGTCGGATCTCCCGTCCTTTCGTTTGGACCGAAGTCGGTAAGTCAGGCTGCTGTCATTTCCACGCGAAACGTCGGTCGGGCCGACGGCTACGCGGCTTCGCCGCAATTCTGTCCCGTCTTCGCCTGCCCCGTTCCCTAAAGAGGATATGCTTTGATCTCGGCCCAGCGGCGGGGGAATCCTGGCTTCGTTTTGGCGACTTTTTCGTAGATTGGAAAGAGCCGGATGATGTCGGTCCCTGGCAACTCCCGCTCGACTGTCTCGACGAACTTTAGACCAAGCGGCTCCAAATCTACCGTCTCAAAGAGTTCACGGTCAGATGCTCCACGCATCGGAACGACAAACTTTTTGATTCGACACGGTCGCGCACTTAATTCGAGCTGGGTGGATAGCGGCGCAAGCGCACGTCCAGTTACGAAGTCGAAGCGCTCGTTAACTTTCCAATTCTCCGCTCGTTCTTTTACTACCGTCATATTTGACAGACTCATTTCCTTCAGAAAGCCGTGCATTTTGCCGTTCGAGTCGATAGTCGTGAGCTTAACATCGGGCCTGGCGCACGCGAGAGGCCACGACGGAAATCCAGGGCCCGAACCGATATCCAACACGAATGAGTGTCTCGGTATCAAGTTCTGAAACAGCAGGCTATCAAGAAAGTGCCTACGCCAGCACTCTTCTTGCGGCACCCGAGTCAGGTTCATCACCTCATTCGCTTTGTACAAGGCCGACTCGAACCGTTGAAATTGATCAACCTGCTCTTCGGAGAGTGGGAGTCCGAGCGCTTTGAGTGCCTCGATAAAGCGCTCGACATCCATGAGTTATTCAGCCTTGGCTGAAACGTCGTCAACGTGGACTGCGGAAACATATTCCTTGCCGTCCACTTTGACAGTGATTTTGTAATCGCCTTGCGTTGCCATGCGGCCATCGAGGCGTCCGGTCCACGTCACCAGGTTAAGGCCCGCATCCGTGCCTCCGGTGTACTCTTGAGTTCGGTCCCCTTTGATGTCGGAAACGATAACGCTTACGTTCTTGGCCGGCTTCTTCAAGTAATACATGATTCTCGTTCCGGGCTGGCTGTTGGGGGCTATGAAATACCGGTCGCCTTCCCATTCGCCGCCACCATTGCGAGGAAGCAACAACACGTCCTGCGGTACCGGAACGACCACGTCTTTGTCCATTTCGTCTTTAGTCAGTTGCTCCAAACCGCTGACGTCAAGCGTCCAAAGCGATCGCCCATGTGTTCCAATCACCAGGTCCAGTTCTCGAGGGTGGACTAAGAGATCGTGTACTGCTACAGTTGGGAATTTGGTGCGGAATCTAGTCCAGGTAGCGCCCCGGTCCAAAGACATGCGCAAGGACATCTCCGAACCCAAATAAAGCAGGTCCCGATTTTTTTCTCCTTCGATGACAACGTACAGATTGTCGTTGTCAGGGAGACCTGAGGTCAACGGCTTCCAAGTGGCGCCATAATCTTCCGTTACGAAGAGGTACGGCTTAAAATCATTATCACGATGTCCATCGAAGGTGGCATAGGCGCGTCCTTCGACCCATTTCGAAGCCATGACTCGGGAACACCATGTATTTCTTGGGAGCCCAGGAATATTCGATGTGACGTTTGTCCAAGTAGAACCGCCGTTTCTCGTTAGGTTCACCTGGCCGTCGTCGGAACCGGTCCAGATTAGCCCTTCTCGTAACGGTGATTCGCTGATTGTAATGATCGTGCAGTGAGTTTCTGCGCCCGTATTCTCCGGGGTAACGCTGTGGTCACCTGCATGTTGCTTGCTTGGATCGTTCGTTGTCAGGTCCTTCGAAATCGGTACCCAGTGATCGCCCCGATCAATCGTCTTGAAGAGGATATTGCCTCCCATGAGCAGGGTACGGGGATTGTGGGGGCTAATGATGAAGGGAGTGCTCCAGTTATATCGGACTCGCTCACCCTGCAGGCGCGGTCGAATACCTCTGCTTTGCCCGGTTTGGAGGTCGGTGCGGCTGATGGCGCCACCCTGACTCTCCGAGTAAACGGTCGTCCAATCGGTTGGATCGACTTGGCAGTGGAAGCCGTCACCTCCGCCCAGTCCATACGAGTCGAAGAACGCGACTCCGCCACGACGGGTCTGAGATGGAATGCCCCAGCAGCTGTTGTCCTGAAGACCTCCATAGATCCAGTAAGGACGTCGCATGTCGACCGCAACCGAATAGAATTGCCCGATCGGCATTTGGTTTAGTTGCTCCCAAGCAAGTCCTTTGTCTCGACTGACAAACAGCCCGCCGTCGTTGCCATCGAGGATGTGATAACTGTCTTTTGGGTCGATCCAGAAAGCATGGTGGTCCGGATGGACGCGAATACGGAATGTCCGGAAGGTCTTTCCCGCGTCGTCGGAATACCACAAGTTGTCACCCAATACGTAAATCCGGTTTTCGTCGTTTGGATCTTGTTCCGGCGTACTGAAGTAAAATGGCCTTGGATTCAGGAAGTTAATACGCTTCCAAGACTCGCCACCATCGGTGCTCTTATACGTTCCGCCGGCATAATTCTTAACTTCACCACCGTCGCTTGGGCGCTTTGCTGCTGGCTTTTCTGCTTCTTCCGCTTTCCGGTCCGGCTTGTATTCGAACGTTCCGATGATAATCTTGGGGTTCTTTCGGAAGTAGCTCAGACCGATGCGCCCGAATGGCGTATCGGGCAATCCTTTGGTGATACGCCGCCACGTCTTGCCCGCATCCGAACTCTTATAAAGTCCGCTCCCAGGTCCACCGCTGATGAAGTCATATGGCTTGCGGAGACGTTGCCACATAGCGGCAAATAACTCCCGGTTATTATCGGGATTCATCTCCAAATCGATCACGCCCGTTTTATCATCCACGAATAAGGTGTGATCCCAGGTTTTCCCGCCATCAGTCGTCTTGTAGACTCCTCGCTCCGGGTTTGTCCCCCATAGGTGCCCGAGCGCACCGACATAGACTGTGTTCGGGTTCTTCGGATCAATCACGATACGCCCGATGTGCATCGATTCCTTGAGACCTACGTTGGTCCAAGTAACGCCACCGTCGGTCGACTTATAGACTCCATCGCCCCAAGCAACCGAATTTCGTGAGCTGTTCTCGCCAGTTCCTACCCAAACGATATCGGGATTTGTGGCACTTACAGCAACTGCACCTATCGAAATCGAGCCCTCGCGTTCAAATACTGGCTTGAAAGTGATGCCTGCGTTCTCGGTCTTAAAAAGCCCTCCCGACGCGCTAGCAACGTAGAAAATGCGCGGGTCTCGCTCGTAAACCGCGATTCCCGTGATCCGCCCACCCATGTTCGTGGGGCCAAGTTGCCTAGGAGTTAGGTTTTTGAGCAACTGCCACATTGGTCCATCGGAGCTCACCGTCTCCTGAGTCGGCGCGGCAGGCGCGGCTGGGGTACTAACGGCCGGGTTGCTTCTCCGGCCGCCCTGTGCGAGAACGAGGAAGGGGATAAGGGATAAGGCGAGCACAAGAGTTTTTTTCATCGAACGATTAGGACCTAATCAAAGCTTCGCAACGTGTTACCCGACGAACGAGTGGAAAGTGGAAAGTTGCGAGTGGAAAGTAGCGAGGGAGGATGGAAAGTTGAAAGTTGAAAGCGCAGAATGAATGGAAGGGGTGATCGGCAGCTAATATCGATGAAGGGATACTCCCATTGCTACCGAAGCAAATGGCCACAATTATGTAGATCCGTCCCCGAACCCTGGACCCCAAAATGAAAATCCACAAAATTGGCCACTGTTGTTTAGCTATCGAAGACAAAGGCGTGAGGCTTCTGACTGATCCCGGTTTCTTTACCACCGGCCAGAACGAACTCACCGGCGTAGACGCGCTGTTGGTAACGCACGAGCATGCGGACCATATTCACATGGACTCTGTGAAGATCATCGTTGACAAGAATCCCAACGTGCGGCTGATTACCAACGAGGCGGTCGCCAAACTACTGGACACTGCTCAATTGCCATATGAGCTGTTGGCGGACGGCGTTTCGACGTACGTTGGCGACTTGTCTGTGTCTTCTGTTGAGGGACCTCATGCCTTGATTCATAAGTCGATGCCCCAGGTTTTGAATACTGGGTTTCTGATCGGTGAAAGGTTGTTCTATCCGGGCGACGCCTTCTTAAACCCCTTTTGGCCTGTCGATGTCTTGGCGCTGCCGATTGCTGGGCCGTGGATGAAAATTTCGGAATGCATCGACTATGCTGTGAAGCTAAAAGCCAGAACCTGCTTCCCGGTTCACGACGCCATCATGGCCAACCCAACCATGTTCCACGGGATGATCAAACGGCTCCTAGAGGCGGAGGGAATCGATTTTGTGTCCCTCGATGCCGGACAGGAGGCCGAATTCTAAGGGCGGCTTCCGACGTGTTTTACTGAGCTCGGCGAGGGGTAGCAGTCGGCCCGTCCTATGTTTTGCTATGAAGACGCAGACCTCCGAGGTCGGTCGCCGCCGCGTTTTTCCGAACTCCAGCGGGCGTGGACGTCCCGACTGATCTAGACGTTTTGCTAGGAGGAGTCGGTGAGTTCGTAGGACCGATCCATCGGCATGTCCGTTTGCTCAACCCCCTCAAAGGGCGTCTGGATGCATAGGCAAAACGTCGGGCAGACCGACAGCTACGCGGCTTCGCCGCAACGTACCTCCTATTCTGTCCCCAAGTGCAAGAGGAAGAGCGTCGGCGCGGAACCGCTCGGGCCTATTGGGCAATCCAATTCCGACCCCATCCCCGAGCCCCCAGACCCTAAACCCCAGACCAAAATCGGTACGCTATTGCTATGGATTTCGCACTCACTGCTGAGCACGAGTTGATTCGTGAGATGGCTTACAAATTTGGTCAACAGGAGATTGTTCCTGGGATCCAGGAACGGGACCGTGAGGCTAAGTCTGACCGCCTAATGTTAGACAAAATGGGCCAAGCGGGCATCCTTGGCGTCAGCATCCCGCAGAAATACGGCGGCAGTGGAACAGACTACATCTCGCTCGGTTTGGTTTGTGAGGAGCTTGAGCGCGCTGACACAAGTGCCAGGGTCGTCATGAGTGTCCACAGTGGCCTCCATAGCCTGACTCTTCTTCAGTGGGGGACGGAGGAACAGAAACAACGATGGCTTCCTGGGCTTGCGAGCGGGGAGAAGGTTGGGGCCTTTGGCCTTACCGAGCCGAACGCCGGCTCCGATGCCATCAACATAAAGACGTCCGCTCGGAAAGATGGGAACAGTTACGTCCTTAACGGCGAGAAGACATGGATATCCCTTGCCGACTATGCTGATCAATTCCTTGTGATTGCTAAGCTTTCGGGCGCCGAGGAAAAACCCAAATTCTGTGCGTTTATCGTCGAGCGGCATTTGGCGGGATTTCATAGCAAAGCCCTGAAAGGCAAGCTTGGCGTGCGAGCAGGCAACACGGGCCAGATCTTCTTTGATGACCTTCGTGTTGGCGCCGAGTGCCTACTTGGCGAAGAAGGCGATGGCTTCAAAGTCGCGATGTCTGCGTTGGATCACGGACGGTACACGGTCGCATCCGGTGCGGTTGGAATTATTACGGCTTGCCTCGATGCGTGCGACAAATACGTGAAAGAGCGAAAAGTGCAAGGAGAGGAGATCGGCCGGAAGCAGCTTGTGCAACAAATGATCGCGAATATGGTCGCAGGTCGCGATATCGGCCGATTGTTGTACTACCAAGTCGGTTGGATGAAGAACACCGGCTTGCGGCATACGAGGGAAGTCAGTATGGCGAAGTGGCAGAACTGCGCGAATGCGTTTAGAGCCGCAAACGATGCGGTCGAAATTCACGGCGCATACGGATATTGCGACGAGTTTCCGGTCGAGCGGTACTTCCGAAACTCACGCGGAGCGATGATCTACGAGGGGACCCACGAGATCCACACCCTCGTTCAAGCGGAGTACGAACTTGGCTACAGAGCCGATAAGCCGCTAGCGCGAACGCTGCCGGCGTGGGAGAGCGTTTAGGCGTTGCGGTGATGGAGCGAGGGAGGAGTGGAGAGCTGAGAGTGAAAAGTGGAAAGAGCCGGATTGGAGTGATGGATTGAGGGAAAATCAGTTAAGGATCTGAAAATGCAAGTCAAACCCGCGCAATTCCTTGAAAGTGGCGCCAGCCTCGTCCCGAAACCCAAAGAATTCAAAACACCACTACCCCTCTCGCCACGCTCCCGGATAGCATGTCGGCGTAGGCTTCGTTGATCTCTTCCAACTGGTAAGTTTTGCTGACAAGGCGGTCGAGGTCTAGACAGCCTTTTTGGTAGAGGTCGGCATACAAAGGGAAATCGCGAGCGGGGTTCGACGTGCCGTAGTAGGAACCCATCACCGTTTTTTCTTGCCGGGTCAATATAGCTCCCGGCAGGTTTGTGGAACTGCCCATGGGCGAGATTCCCGCAAAAACAATCACCCCACCAGGACGAGCCGCGTCCAAACACTTTTCTTGGATCGACGGAATCCCAACCGCTTCAAAGACATAGTCCGCGCCCCTCCCCCCGGTGAGGTCCTTTATGATGGCGACGTCTTGATCGCTTGTGACAATTCCAGTGGTAGCGCCGAACGAGTGGGCGATGCTGAGTTTCGGTTCAGATCGATCGATGGCGATGATCTGACTTGCGCCCGCGAGCTTCGCACCCATGACAATGCTCAATCCTACGCCGCCTACTCCGAACACCGCAACGCTGCTACCGGGACTGACACGCGCCGTATTTAATACCGCACCGACCCCGGTGGTTACGGCGCATCCGATAAGTGCTGCAATCTCCAGTGGAACACTCTTGGCCAATGGCACGCAACATTCTTGAGGGACGACTGTTTTCTCGGCAAAGCATGCCAGAGCACTGAAGTGATACACGGGCTCGCCCTTTAAAGAGAGCCGAGTTGTTCCGTCCATCATCGTGCCTGCCCAAATCGGCTCAACGTAGGCAGCACAGAGGTTGTGACGGTCGCGAAGGCAATAAAAACATCTGCCACAGCTAGGCGCCCAATTTAAGGAGACATGGTCACCAACTTTTACGGCGGTTACTCCCTCGCCGATTGCTTCAACGACACCCGCACCCTCGTGCCCAGGTACCACCGGCATCGGGTGCGACGTGGCACCGGACACAATGTGCCAATCGCTATGACAAACCCCGGTAGCAGCCAACTTCACCAAAACTTCGCCGGACCGGGGCGGCTGTAGGTCCAGGCACTCAATCGAAAACCGTTCGTGCGCCGCTCTGAGGACAGCTGCATGAATTTTCATTGGGGAAGGGTACCAGCCTTCGCACGGGACACGGGATGGACGCCTCGCGGCGGGACGCGGGCCAGGCGTTACGGGACAGAACCGGAGGAGGAAAGTGAATGGAGAGAGGGGGTAGGAGAATGTGCCGGATGGATTGTTGAAAAAACATAAAAAAGCCATGAAAAGTGGCGCATTTACTTGCAATCTACTTTAAAATCCATCAAAGTGTCCCGTGTCCCGTGTCCCGTGTCCCGTGTCCCGTGTCCCGTGTCCCGTGTCCCGTGTCCCGTAGCGCAAAGCGCCAACCGGCTAAACTGATGCAGTACGCGTTCAGGCAATTTAGATGACGACCGAGTGCCGCACTGATGGAATATAGCTGGACGCCGGGCGCTATCTTGCCCTTGGTATCGGCCTTCTGCGCTGCCATGGCCGCAACAATTGCTTGGCGAAGCAAGCAGGTTGCGGCGTCAAAACCGTTCATTTTTATCCAATTCGGTGTCTTCGTTTGGTGCTTCTTTTACTGTTTCGAACTATTTGCTCATCGTGAGCACGATGCCATCCTGTGGGCTGACATCGAGTATGTCGGGATGGTTTTCATACCCCCCGCGTGCGCGGTTTTCGCATTGGTGTACAGCAACCGAATGCGGAGACCCTCTTTCATCGGTTGGATAATGCTGGCGATCCAGCCTGCGACTGTACTGCCGTTGGTGTGGCTAAACCCCAACGAGGTTTTTCGACAAAACGTCCGTATGGCGAAGTCGGGAACGCACTACCTGCTTGCGTTTGACCCCGGACCTGCATTCATTTTCAACGTAGTGATATCGCACGTGTTCTTGCTTTACGCATGGGGCACATTCCTCCACCTTGCGATACAAAGAAGCAATGCGTTTCGAAAGCAGGCCCGAATGCTTTTCCTTGCCTTTGTATTTCCAGTGCTTGGCAATCTCATATACCAATCCGGGTTTGATCCGGTTAAGCACTACGACCTCACGCCGGCAATGTTCTCGGTATGCGGCGTCATCGTGACATACAGCCTGTTCCGGCTGTCGTTTTTAGAACTTGCTCCGATTGCGAGGGGAACGGCAGTCGAACAAATGGTCGATCCCGTAATCGTGATGAATGGACGGGGCAGGTTGGTGGACTGTAATCGCGCGGCATCCTCGATCCTTGAAATGACGCCTGAAGCCTTACTTGGACAAGACGCGCTCTCGCTTCTTCAGTCAGCGGGACGCTTCACCGATTCAAACGTTGGGACGGGCAGTTTGTACCACCTAGGCGACAAGGTCTTTGCCGTCCAAAGATCGCCACTAAACGATCCGTTTCGAGGAGAGATCGGCCAAGTCGTCCATCTTTCCGATCTAACCGAGCGCTTGGAACTAGAGCGTCATCTGGAGGCAGCAAAGGAGCAGGCCGATTCTGCGAGTCACGCTAAGTCGAATTTCCTGGCGAATATGAGCCACGAAATCAGAACGCCCATGAATGGCGTGATCGGTCTCGCAGACTTGCTCAAAGAAACATCATTGGATGAGCAGCAAATCCAATTTGTGCATGCAATACAAAGCTGTTCGCGATCGCTGATGCATATCATCGACGAAATCTTGGATTTCAGCAAAATCGAAGCCGGCAAAATGATTTTGAGCCCAGAGCCGCTCGACTTGCTCGCACTCATCCAAGACGTTTCGATAGCCCATCGGGTCATCGCGGCAGAAAAGCAGCTTCGATTCGACGTAACGCTGCCAGAACGAGCCCAAATTCCAATCATGGCTGATCCGTCGGCCCTGCGCCAGATTCTTAACAACCTGATTGGAAACGCCACGAAGTTCACGACGTTTGGCGGAATCGGGGTTCGGCTGGCGGAAATCGACGGCCAATCGAATCGATATTTGATCGATGTCGAAGACACTGGAATCGGTATACCGACTGAAAAACAAGCAGCGGTTTTTGATCGCTTCAGCCAAGCCGACGAGTCGACGACCAGAGACTTTGGAGGCACGGGCCTCGGTCTGACGATCACCAGTCAGCTGATCAAACTCATGGGTGGAACGATTTCGCTTACCAGTGAAGTGGGCGTCGGGAGTCGATTCCGAATTGAACTGCAACTTGATGCAGCCGCGATTCCTGCCTTACGGGAGATCTCGAATGCTCCGTTGAACTTGCGAGTGCTCCTCGCCGAAGACAATTTGGTCAACACGATGGTTATAGAGCATCAGCTAGATCAGCTTGGCTGCAAGACGACTCACTGCGTCGATGGACGCGCCACGGTGGAAGCGTTCAAGCGCGAAGAGTTCGACGTCGTGATTCTTGACGTTCAAATGCCAATCATGGGCGGTATCGAAGTATGTCAAATCATCCGAGGCATGGGCAAAGCTCACACACCCGTCGTAGCTTTGACTGCAAACGCACTCGAGCAGGAGAAAGAGAAATGTCTGGAAGTCGGGATGGACGCATTCCTAACGAAGCCCACGACTCTGCAACAACTACGAGATACGTTGTTCAAGGTGACGCGGGCAAATGAGCGTTAAGCGTTGGACCGTTCGGGGGAGAGCGCTCGAGTGATAAGGCATAACCCACTCGATCAATTCTGAGTATAGAAATACTAAATCTCGCAACTCGCGACCAACTTCGACTATATTTTTAATCGAACGCTTTAACGCTTTAACGCTTTAACGCTTTAACGCTTTAACGCTTTAACGCTTTAACGCTTTAACGCTTTAACGCTTTAACGCTTTTAGAGCGCCAACCCCTTTATCGTCGCTTCGACCGTATCGGCGCCGGCCATGGGAACGACCCAATTCTTTAGCTTGATTTCGAATTTGAGGACACGACCAACTCTAGACAGCCACCACGTTCCATCTCCGGTGGCGCCGTCCGCCCCGTCTTCAGTGAATTTGGCGCTGAGCACGATGGTTTGGGCGCCGTCGACCAGTTCCGTTTTCTTGGCCTCATAGGCGTACGTGACCTTCGCACCGGCGCTGGCCGGTTTGACATCCAACGTCCACTTGTCTCCGATGCCGACGGGCTTGTCGGGATAGATGAAGATCAGCGGTGAAAGCATTCGGCGATATCCGTCTTCAGTATCGCCATCCATCTTTAGGATCTCACCTTTCGAGCCGACAACGGCGTCCCACGGTGGAACATCTTGACCGTCTTGGTCATCGACCTCCAAATGATCCCAGCTGAAGGTGACGACTGCCTTTTTCGGATCATTCGATTTGAGTTGCCGATTTAACTTAAAGGCAGCATGGTGGTCCTGGCCGCCTGATTTGGCCTCCACGGTTATCCCCCACGAGAGCTTGGTCTTTGGGTCGACGGATGGCTTCAGGTCCCAGGCGTCCGGTTCCTTTTGCATTGCGATTGCGAGAGCGATGATGGGTAGAACCATGTTTTTTATCCTTATGTTGCGGCTGCCAAGTAAATCGAAGTGGTGGGAATCATTACGGTTAGGATGGGCTGCTAGGTTTCAAGTGGTTGGTGGACTAAGGCTTTCTTATGGGACGTATAGGACCTATGGGGGCAATAATATACTTGACTCAGATAGCGGGTAAGCTGAGTGCCATTCGAAACAACAGGAACTCACATTGGACGCTTAACGATTGGTGGACTCACCCATAAGAGTAGGTTGCACGTCTCTGTCAAAAGGGGATATACACCTAACCCATTGTTCCCCGTCCGATGAACACCACGCGCCTACACCGACATCCTTGTAGCGGCGTCCGTACCGAATAAATCGACAGAAATAAAACATGAAATTCTTCATTTTAAGGTAGTACACTCAGATTTTGATGCTATAATAGATACATGAAGCAAGGGCTAATTACTCCGAAAACGCTACTTGAAGCAACTCGATATTTCGAGGATCAAGAAGTCTCATTCCGCTACGCAGTTAATCTGCGATGGCCGAACGGTGTTGTGTGCCCCTTCTGCCAAGGCAAGTCACATTCGTTTCTTTCGACTCGAAAGACATGGCAGTGCAAGGATTGCGGCAAACAGTTCTCAGTCAAGAAGGGATCAATCTTCGAAGATTCACCGATCAAGCTTGACAAGTGGCTTGTTGCTATGTGGTTAATCGCGAACGCAAAGAACGGTATCAGCTCCTACGAACTTCATCGGTCTTTGGGCATTACTCAGAAGTCCGCTTGGTTCGTCCTTCACAGAATCCGGCTTGCGATGCAGGAAGGAACGATTGAGAAGCTAGGCGGCAAAGACGGTACACCCGTGGAAGCTGACGAAACCTACATTGGCGGCAAAGCTCGAAACATGCACAAGGCGGTTAAGGTTGCGAAGGGGATCAACTCCAGCCCAATGAGCGGCAAGTCCGCTGTTCTTGGACTCTTGGAGCGTGACGGAAGGGTTGTAACCTTCCATATCAACAGCACAAAGTCCAAGACAATGATGCCACTGGTTAAGTCAACCGTCAAAGCTGATTCTTGGTTTTACACGGACGCGAACAGCGCCTATGTAATGGCCGGTGATCACTTCCGACACTCGTTTGTCGATCACGCAGTTGAATACGTAAATGGAGTAGTCCACACAAACGGAATGGAAAACTATTGGAGCTTGCTGAAAAGGACGATCCGAGGAACCTACGTTTCAGTCGAGCCGTTCCACCTTCACCGGTACCTGGACGAGCAAGCATTCCGGTTCAATCTCCGCAAAGAGAACGACGGAACCCGCTTCAATCAAGCCCTGTCACAAATCGGTGGAAAGAGACTAACCTACAAGAAGTTGACAGGCAAGGAGTGTCCCCCCGCTGGAATCTGAGGGATCGAGGATCATAACCGATGGCAAGACCAAAGAAAGAGAAGGACGCGGTAAGCGAACCAAGCGAAGAGTTTAAGGCATTCGAGGACTTTGCAAAGAAGGTCCTCAGTGTGCCTAAAACCGAAATTGACAGGCGTGAAGTCTTAGACCGTGAACGGCGACATGCGCCACCTAAGCACACGTAAGACTAAAAATCATGCTTTCATACTAGGGGTTCAAGCGCGCTCAAGAATGTTCTAACGCTTGAGAAAACGTCACGCGCCTCTTCTTCCGTGTACTTAGCCGCTGGATGCATTGTACCGTTGCGCCATCCATGCCGTATATTTCCAAATAGCGCCACCATTCGTGACCTTGCGTCCCTCGCATCCTTTTCGGCCTGCGTGGTTATCGGCATGTTTGCGATCTGACTTTGAAGCTCTCCCTCTAAATCAGACCAAGAGAGTTCCTGAAACACCCCTCTTCTGGTTAATCTGGTTAGAGTGGCAGTAGGAAACTTTGAAGCCCAATCCTTTATTACGAATTCAATGACACGCATTAAGTGGAATACGCATGCCGTTGAACGATTGAGCGACATGCATCGGGACGCTTCCGACAAGTCATCTTTAACATCAGGCCACATTAAGCAAACCGATGCGCCGAAGTGAACCTCCGGGCCATCCTTGTAAAAAGTTATTTTGTCAGGCTGTAAATATAGAAAAACCTTTGATTCAAGTTCATCTTGTACACATTGCGCTGCAAAGTCCAAATGATTCATCAGCACATCTAACCGTATGCCGCCCTGCAGAGCTGCCTTTGCACGAGCAATGCTAAGAAGTGACACCGTTAATCCAAGACTCTGAGCGCTTTCTTCAAACGATGCAAGCGTTTGCATCAAAGTGCCGTAGTCCTTGTGGTGGGGAGCTAATGCCGCTCCCCGTCCGGCTTCCTTTGACATCTGTGTTATTGCTGACCTTGCGAACGCTACGTGAGTTGCTATTCCCCAAAATCCCCTTGCGTTATGCTCCAGCATCTCAAACACACTCCATAACCTATAATAGTCATCAATCCAAGGCGCGACAGTGCGTAATCCCTGGATTGATTCCACTATTTCAGGTTCTAGGAGTGTAGAGGACATGGGTTCTCTGAGTCAAGTATATTATTGCCCCTATGGGAGCTATGGCTTTGCGCTTGATCCAAGTCTCTAACCAATCCGTCCAAGCTAACTCACCACCCAAAGCGACCCGTTCTCGGCCCACAAGCGCTCCAACGATTCCCCGTTCCGACCCTCTACCCTCGACCCACCACTTATCCCCCAGTTTGCCAACTCTTCCAATAGTTTGGATCTTCGATTCGCAGCGACTCTTTCGTCATCTTAAACGGATGGAAGGTGTCGACCATTACAGCTAATTCTTCCGTTTTAACCGCTCCGAGTGCGGCTTCGACGGCGCCTGGCTGCGGGCCGTGTGGAATACCGAGCGGATGTAGCGTGATGCTTCCTTCTTCGATGCCTTTGCGTGAGCCAAACTTATCGTTTACGTAATACAGAACTTCGTCCGAATCGACATTCGAATGGTTGTACGGAATCGCAATTGCCTGAGGATGATAGTCAAGCATCCTCGGGCAAAAACTGCAAACCACGAAGTTGTGGCCTTCGAACGTTTGATGAATCGGCGGCGGCATGTGGAGTTTGCCGGTGATCGGTGAAAAATCATGGATGCTAAATGCGTAGGGGAAGACAAAGCCGTCCCACCCAATTACATCGCAAGGATTGAAGGGGTAGTGATAAAGTGTGTGTCTATTCCGTGCACGAATAAGCACTGAAGCGGGTTCTCGATCCGTGTGTGTCACCAACGATTGAGGTACGCGAATGTCCCGTTCCGTATATGGGGCATGTTCAAGGATCTGCCCAAATTCATTTCGATAACGCTTTGGGATACCGATTGGCCCGAAGGACACGATCGCAAGCATGCGAACCGGCAGGTTACGAAAATGCAACTTGTAAATCGTCCCGCGCGGAATAACAAGATAATCACCGGCATGGAAGTCAAGATTTCCGAAAAGCGACTCAAGAGTTCCTTCGCCGTCATGTACGAAAAGGCACTCGTCTCCATCGGCGTTCTTGTAGTAGGTATCCATCTGGTCACCGACGACAACTTGGTTCCAGATAACGTCTTGGTTACCCATAAGCGGCACGCGACCGCTTACCGCATCTCCGCACGGTTCCATCAATCCTGTTCGTAAATGGCGATGTCGAACCGGCTCGTCTTCCAGGTACACAGGAGCCACTGAACCGCGATCCTCGAATCCCAAGACCTCGGTCGGCTGATTTACATGATAAAGCGTCGACATTGGCCCACTGAATCCGCGGGTGCTGAAGAGTTGCTCCGTGTAGAGTCCCCCATCTGGTTTTCGGAACTGTGTGTGGTGCTTGTGTGGAAGTTCCCCTAAGCTGACATACCTTGGCATCGTCGCCTCCCTAACTTGAACGTCAGTTTACTTTGCCTAAGGGACAGAACCGGAGTTGCGAGTGGAGAGTTGCGAGTTTCGAGTGGAAAGTGGAGAGGGCGAGGTTCTCTCTCTAGTCATAGGGCCCATAAGTCCCATTGGTCCTATAAGTCCCGTCCGACTTGAAGAACTGAAAACGAGCAGAGGAGAATCGACTGGGGATCGTGCGATTTGAACTTAGAATCGAAGTGAGCCAGGTAAAGTCGTGCGGTCACTTACAAACGGAATTACACTCAAAGCGCGTTCCACTCGCCCCTAACACATAGCGCATGTTCCGTACTTTTTTCTGAATTTGGCTTGAAAGGTATAAAGTTTCACCGCTCGTAGCCAATATAAAGAGTGGTTCCCGGTAAACGTCGGGAGTCAAGACAGAAAAATGGCACGATAGGGGTGACCCTTACCACGCAAAGCCTAGGGTCTTGGGAACAAGACAGCCGGGATGCCTGTCTGAAAACGCTGGAGAGAAAAATGCGGATTTCAGACGCCGAAGTTAAGAGAATTATCAGTGGTCCGGGACAATCGATCGTAGAGGCGATCGAGAAGGTTGGCAAAGACAACGTTCGACAACAAGATCAGCAAATGGTTAAAATGCTGACAACCGAGATTCTTGCGATGCAAGATCGGCAGGAAATGGTCGACGAACTCAGAGCGCAAATTGTCGCAGGTCTTTATAACCCTTCCGGCGAAGAAATCGTCGAAGGAATGCTGCGACGAGCTGTCGCCGACCAGTATGGCAATAGAGATTGATCTTTTGACGACGCTCAAGCGATCCTGATCCCGACCATTTTCAAGCAGACACGCCAAAGTGCCCCTTTTTAAGAGGGGCACAAGTGGTCGTTCGTAAGTTTCTCTCGATGTTAAAGCCTGAGGACTAAATCACGAAAAAGTGATTGCCGAAGTGGGCTCAAGTTGGGACGTGTCAGGCTTATCATATCCAACGCCTGTTGAATCGACTTCAGCCAAAAGCTCGTCTCAAAAACGGTTTAACGCTTTAACGCTTTATGCCACGGCCTGCGAACTAAACTGTTCGGCAGCCTTCGTTAACGTTTCCTCGACGACCCCCACGTACCACGAGCCGCACTCGAAGTCGGGCGTCTCATGCCAATCGTAAAGGTATCCGTTTACGAGGCTTTCGTTCGAGAGCTTCTTGGAAAGCCGAAACCTCGGAAGCCACACTTCCTTCAGGACTGGATAGTAATCGGAAGGCATCGGAGGCTGCATCAACCTGTAATCGTCCGATACATCAACCACGATCACGCGGCAAAAATTATATTCCCAGAGATTCCCAAAGCTGTCCGCCATCGCTTGTTCAACTCCTTTTGCAGAGAGGACGAACGAGCAGATCCCGTAGGCGCGGGAAAGTTGGAAAATTAGACTATGGAGCCGAAGAAAGGGTTCTCGGTCCGGGTTCGGAGAAACGGGTACAGGGTCGGAACGGGAACGGCTCCGCCCAGATTATAGGTCCCATACGTCCCATTGGTCCCATAAGTCCCAATACGCCAAGAGATAAGCAAAAGAGTGGACAGGAGAAAAGACCGAGTGACCTGACTGATATTCGTTAAGGAATCGAAAGCAAGATAAAGTCGCGCACTTACTCGTGAGGGCAGCTAGCCTGCAGAATGCCCTCAAACCCCAAACTTCAAAACCGCTACAATCTTTCATGCTCGCGTTTGCCCTTCTCTATTCTGCTCAGGAACAAATATCACCCTACACGTTACCCATCGGTCGTTCAGGGCAGACGGTTGTCGATTCGGGGCGAATCACCGACCTAAAGACGAGTAAATCCGCAACGGTCGACGATATTGCCAAGGCGGCTGATCGGCACCTGTTCGTATTTTTGGGGGAAGAGCATGCTACTGAACCTGACCAGCAGATGCACGCCGATATCATTCAAGCACTCCTGCGAAGAGGTCGCCACGTCGTGATCGGCATGGAGATGTATCAGCGACCGAAACAGTCGATATTGGACCAATGGACGGCTGGCTTAGTCGAAGAATCGGATTTCCTTACTCAAAGCGATTGGAAAGGCCAGTGGGGCTATCCGTTTTCCTTTTACCGTCCCATATTTGATACCGTCAGGCGGTACAAATTACCACTTGTGGGTTTAAACGTCCCTCGAGATTGGGTGCGGTCGGTCGGCAAGGGCGGATTCGACGCATTGTCTAGCGATCAGAAGTCCCAGCTGCCGGAATCATTGTCTTTGGATAATCAAGATCATCGCCAAGTTTTTAACGCTTTGATGGGCGGACATCCCATGAGCGGCGCGACTGGCGAGCACATATATTCCGCCCAAGTCCTTTGGGACGAAGGCATGGCCGACACTGCGTTAAAATATCTTGCTAGCCACAGGCCAGACGGAAAAACGGTTTTCGTTGTGATAGCCGGATCGGGTCACGTAATGTATGGTCAGGGCATCAACTATCGGATTGTCAAACGAAAGGGCGGCGAAGGGATCACCGTCGTGATGGCAGAATCAGACGGACCTTTGACGGTCGCAAACGGTCTAGCCGATTTCGTGCTTGTTTCCCCGAAGCCTCGATCCCAATAATTCCAAAAATCCGTGGAACAAACGCAAGTTTGATGCTGTCAAACTAACTGCATAGACTTGAGCGTTGTAGGATACGCAGCGCTCTTGAAGCAAGGAGGCTTTTGACCTTCATCTGGCATAAATAGATTCATGGCTCGGCCGCTCGTGTGCTACGCACGGGCGGTTTTTTTCGTTGGGAATAAGTTTACGACTGCCCCCGTCAACAACTCAGAACGGTTCCGTAGTCACTACCTGAGGCAGAAGGCCGTTATAGTAGAGAAG
>Ga0206951_1013_pt1 | contig 57396 bp, 54 predicted proteins | sample Alteio_BWOrgHeat_38_FD_152974 | JGI IMG/M metagenome (GOLD analysis project Ga0206951, IMG submission 152974) | Enriched cells from forest soil in Barre Woods Harvard Forest LTER site, Petersham, Massachusetts, United States -... | ecosystem: Environmental > Terrestrial > Soil > Temperate forest >... | reverse complement strand
AGAATGCGGCCCTACGTAGATGCTCTGCAGGAATTGATTCAAGCCCTTATACATACGAAAGCAAGCAGGGGGCCCGAACTTAAAATGGAGTGCAAACCTATTTTTGAGAAATTTAGACAAGCTTCAACATCTAACCCCCGCGGAATTACAGCCTGCGGATACATTTTTGACCCTAAAATTTTTTCTAATGCCCTTGAGATATATGTAGAAAAGCTTGATCTCATGGGAGGATATGATAGCGAAAAAAGCGACTTATTTATGGTGCACGGATTCGGCTTTCTCCAGAGCCGCGCCTCTGTTAGTGATCTTCAACTTTTCACAACTAAGAAAGGGGTTTATCATGTTGTGGTGGAGGGTGGATCTCCGTCTACTTCATTAAATTTTTCTTCTGGTCAACCCCCTTGTTTAATAGGATTAGGTTCTTCATTTTTTCTAAGTGTATATGGAAAAAAAGCTGTTCGCAGTATAGGAAAAGAAGGAGGAATACATGGAATGATGCCTAGATCTCGTCAATGCCCCTTGTGGAGGCTACATCTACAAAAAATATTAGAATTACGAGAACTTAGGCAGCCTGCAGACAGTATAGCGGTGAGATGGTTTTCCCTCTGTTAAACTTTTCCGCCAACCGATGCCCAAGAAAGTGTTTGGGCTACAAAACGCCTCAAGAACTGTTTATACAGCAGCACAAAAATGATTGTCGCACTTGGAGCTAGAATGCGCCAACAAGCAATTACAAAATGCTCATTTACTTTTAAAACGCAAGGACAAGCTCAATGATCTCTTCACTGCTCGGGACATACAACGCAAGGGATGGGCTGGTTTAAGCGACATAAAGGCGATTAACGAGGCGTTAGAGTATCTTGCCGATCATCACCACCTCACTTCAATTGAGAGTCCTAAAAACCCCCAAGGTGGCTGCCCGACTATCCGATACTATTGGAACGGATAGCCACCCATGAGAACTGACAAAACTGACAGAACCTAGTTTTGTCGGTTTTGTCAGTACACTATCTAGCCATAACCATAGGCAAACGGAGAAAAATGGGATTTAGGTTTTAACTTTAAGCAAAGCGTCTTTTGTACCCTACCCCAGAGAATTCTAGAGAAGCACACCATCCGGTGCCCGTTCGGGTACATAGACTAGGTAGCAATAGTATAAATATTTTCCGCACCGACCGTCAAATTATCTGCCACTTAAAATACCTATTTTTTAGCCTGAAAATTTTTCACATTCTGCGCCTTCCACAGTAACCCCGGATGAAGCCTGATTTTTCCTTGCAATTCAGCATCAGATGTAATTAATGAAGGCTCAATTTCACCTTCATCTAACAAGCGATCAAAGAAAAATTTTTCATTTTCGGTGAAAGGCAGAAGATTTGAGAAAACATCTTGGCACTCAACAACAAGGCGTTGTGCAAATTCAGCTTGTTGTAGGTCTTTTTGATTAAGCACTGGAACCAATTTATTTTGAAGCTCTGAATTATCGAAACTAATATCCTCCATTTTTATTGTTCGCCAATCACGTCTATTCATACCGCCATAAACAAGAAATGCCAACCGCAAACGAGCCATATCAATTTTTTGAGCCGCCTCTGCACTAACCAACAGGCGATGTGCATCATATAAGTCCCTACTCGCACGGCGGGACATCAAAGCAGATAATTTTCCAGCAGCAAGCTCATGTAAATCTAGCAATGGAATATTTCTTGCCTGATACTGCCCAACGAAGCACGAATCCTTAAGCACCACAGGCCAGAAAACCACGCGATACAAGTAGGATAAATCAATCTCCAGATTACCCCCTGGCTGCACTGCGCTTGCATAATTTAAGCGCCACTTACCGCCAGCATGCTCAGTCGCAACACGCTTGATAGTATATCCGGCGCGCCTACATAAACTTGTTAAAATTGCCTCTAGCTCTCGGCGCTCTTCAAGCATCGTATTTCGATCAACAGCGCCGATATAGTTGAGATCAATATCCACCGAGAGGCGTGGCAGATCAAAATAAAATAGATTAAGCGCAGTACCACCTTTCAAAGCCAATCTCTGCTTCAAAAAAGTATCATCAAAGAACTCGTTTAGTAGCTCCATTAATCGAATAACTTTTTCCAGCATTTCGGCTCGAAAGCCAGCCGTCTTTGCAATGTTTTGCAAATCTTCTTGACGCAAATTCATGATTACTCCTTCCAGGGTTGTTCAATAATTTCTGTAGGTATTATGAGGTTCCAGCGGGAATTAAATTTTCCGGATGGTTTTTGCTGTTTATCAATATAATGCGGCTGTTTGGGGCGGTGATTTTCTAATTGCTTAAGGTAAGTGTCACTGACACGCAATTCATTTTGATGCTGCTCAAGATAGAAACCAATAAAGGCTATTGTTGTCACCTTACCTAGCAACAAAGCATACTCTATTACCTTTCCTAAATCAAAATATTCTACAGATTCTAGCGAGCGCCAAGCTTCCTCCCATCCTCCGCTCAACTCTGGGCGGTCAAGCATGTCAACCAAGGTTCGTTCAAAACCAGCCACGCGCAATTGGCAGCCTTGATGCAGAACAGTTTTCACGCCAAATAGCTCCTGCTTTTTTTCACGCAATGGCTTTGGATATAATATCAACCGAAATACATCTTCGCGAAATGGGACATCCACAGGACGAGAATCGGTCAACACACAAAATTGATGCGTGACGGAGTAGCTCTTTCCATAAAATGCCAGTGCACTGTGATAGCCAATCACTGCATCATCCGCTAGCTTGGCAGCAATAAGGTACGGGTCAATCATATAAGATTCTGGCGGGGCACCTGGTGGTACCACAGCAAACAACCCCCTGCGAACTCGAATTAAATTTCCCGCCTTAACATGATAGGATAGCAGTGCCTCTTGGGTTCGCTTGCCAGTATGCTTTTCTTGCTCCAAGAATCGGGCATATTCTTGGCTAGTAAATACTGGATGTTGGTTGAAAAAGTCCTTGGGCTTCATTAACATCACCTACTTGATAAATTAACATGAAACACATAGTAATACTATGGGTTTTTAGTAATTTTGTCAAGTTAATGCGCTGCTAACTGTTATTTATTGAATCAAAGATCAATACCTGAACTTCAATTGCTATACTACTTATAAGCCTTTAACTCAGGGACAATGAATATGAAATAGACAGTCCTGGTGGTTTCTCGGACTTATACTTCTCGCTGTCATACTTTTTATGGTATTGCCAATAGCCGAACTACTCGGGCTTCACCCATTTTTTGACAAAAAAACAGATACCCACCTAACCGATCTCTATGCTGCAAGCATTATTATATTAACATGTGTCGTCGCAATTATTGCGTGGGTTCAATCCGCGGGGCTCCGGAAAACAGCACAAGCAGATTTATTAATACGCATTGATGACCGCTATGGCAGTGAACCAATTTTAAAGGCAAGACACATTATTCAACGCCTATACCGTGAATCAAATAATTTGCACCCAGGCTCTCCCGAAAGCGTACATCGTTCTCATATTGCAATCAGAATCAATGAAATTAGTGAGGATATTAACTCGTCAGAAGAATATACTTACCTACTAAATCTCTTGGACTTTTTAGAAACAATTAGTTATTTTGCCAATGAAGGCTACATTTCGGAGTTAGATATTAAAAACCTGATGGGGCCCTCTATGGGATTCTTTTTTACCATATTCACTCCAAGAATTGAACATAGGCGAAAAAAATATGGCAACCAAGGATATTATTGTGAACTTCAAAAATTAGTGGACAAAATGAAAGCGGCTAAGCAAACAGACTCGAACCATACATGAAATAAATCAAGACCCATCAAGACCATCCTTGCCAAAATAAGCATCCTTCAAATTTTATTTAGGTTTATGTAGCTTCAGAAAAATAAAAAGCATAAAATTTTGAATCTACCAGATTAGCTGGAAAAGCTTTCGGTAACATCCTTTTAGAAATTTCCACGAACCCATTCTTTTCATAAAAGCGATGTGCAGCTAGAAAAATTGATTGCGTCCCCAAATAAATTTCATTAATTCCCTTTTGTTTACTCCAAGTTAGCAGCGTATTTAAAAGAGACTGGGCTATATTTTTCTCTTTTCCTCGATAATCTTTATCAACAAACATTTTCCGCAAAGCTGCTTGATTATTACCGATATCAACCAAAGCTATTGTACCAACGACCCGATTATCCACAAAAGCCACCCAAAAATTACCTTGTCCGATCTGGTAAAATTGTGGTATTTGATTTAAGTCAGGCTGATTTTTAACTGTAAGCGGCAAATTAAATTCAGCTAGTATTCTAAATACAAGCTCAATAATCTGGTCTTGATGCCCGCTTAAATAAGGCTTTATTTCAATATTAAGCACGTTAGCATTCTCTCGCATGAAAACCTATTCATCAGTGAATTTTCGCTATTACTTCCTATGTCTTGGTTTGATCGTTTTTATCAGCTTCCTTCCTCTCTCAACTCACCCCAAAAATTGAAGTATCTTTTGGTTTACCAAATCCGCCTGATCTACAGAAATAGTATGCTTCGCGCCTGGGATTATATCTATTGCTACGGATGGGGTCACCGAACAAATTCGAGATGCAACAGCTATTGGATTATAAATGACCTCATTTTCACCAAGCATTACTAAGGTCTTAGAGGGAAGCCTTAAAAGATCATTATCAGAGATAATGGGAATTGCATCCATATTGGGCTTATAAGCCTGGAACTGAATAATAAAAGCCTTTACTGCCTCCTCCGAAAAACTTGAAGCCTTTGAAGAAATATAATGTAAAAATCTCCTCGCAAAGAAAGACGTAGGAAATACACTAGCTAAAATCGCGCGAAATAAAAAAGAAGGTCTCATTTTAAAAAGCGAAGGCGGCGCTAAAAGCACCAGTGAAGACACGGATTGCGGATATTGCAGAGCAAATTGATGTGCTAACATCCCACCGAGCGATGCCCCACATACTACTGCCTTGCTGATACCAAGAGCATCAAAAACCTCTTTTAACCAACGGGCATGGCCTTCTGATTTAAATGAAGGTCTCATGCCAGCACTTTTGCCTGCTTCGCCGATGATATCAACAGCAAAAACATGAAAACTTTTAGAGAGAGCCTCTATGTTGTACATCCACATCGTAGAGTTCCCACCACCCCCATGCAAAAGGATAAGCGGTTTAGCTTGGGGAGAGCCAGAAACAATGATGTGCGTTTCACCAAAACTCGTATTAATGAGGCGTGCCTGATAAGGAACTGGCCACTGGCTAAGAAAACTCTCATAGGAAGCCAACGCCCGTTCTTTATCCTTGCTTGATTTATATGCAGACTGAACTTTCATATTAAGTACCCGTTAAATTTTGCATCACTTCAACTGATGCAAAATAACGGAATTGCCTTCTGAATCCAGGATAACTGCCATTTTACACACCGGCGTTGGGAATACATCTAACTTAAATTTCACTTGATTAGATTTAAGTTGTGATACTAAACGGTCTAAATCGTCCACTTCAAATGCAATGCTGCCTCCAGCAATAGCGCTAGGGCTCACCCCTTCAGCAAGGGTCGTAATAGCAAAGCACCCGCCTCCAGGCAAATCATACTCAACCCAAGCCCCCTCTACAGACAATTTACTGGGTTTTAGTCCTAAGTTTTTTTCATAAAAGCTTTTAGCTCGGTCTAGGTCGATAACAGGGTACATGGTAAACGCAACTTTCTTTAACATTTTACAAGTTCCTTTAGCAGGGGTTTTATCCAATTTTCTCGCAAGGGATATTACCGATAATTTACCGATGTTGCGCTTTTACTGAACACTGTTTTTTCCAGCCCCTTGATTAATCTGGCACTCCCTACGGGATTCGAACCCGTGTTACCGCCGTGAGAGGGCGATGTCCTAGGCCTCTAGACGAAGGGAGCCTCAAGCGAGGGGTATTATACGCTAAAAATGAGGAGAAGCGAGGGCTGCGCGTTCCTGTTTAGGGTGTGAGGCTGAGGTTTTTCCAGAGTTGGAAAAATTCAGGGCAGGATTTGGAGACGCATTCCGCACCTTCGATGACGATATTTGGGACCAATAAGGACATCACCGCAAAAGCCATGGCGATGCGATGATCGCTGTAGGCATTGATCGTGCCACCATGGGGTTCGGAGGGGTAAATCTTAAGCCAGGTATCGCCCTCTTCCACGCGCACACCCAGAACTTCCAGGCCCATGCGCATGGCTTGTAAGCGGTCGGACTCTTTAAAGCGGGCATGACCAATATCGGTGATGAGAGTCGGGCTCTTGGCAAAGGGAGCGATGGCGGCCAGGGTCATCAATAAATCGGGGCAATCTTTCAAGCTGACTTCCAGGCCTTGCAAGCGGCGCGGGCCCTTCACCGTTAGACCCGCGCTTCCTTCCTCAATGACACAGCCCATCTTTTCTAGCATGGATAAAAAGGCCACGTCGCCTTGTCGAATCTCCGGTCTACGAATCGCTTGCATGGTCACCTCTCCGCCGGTAACAGCCGCGGCGGCGAAAAAATAAGAGGCTGTCGAGAGGTCAGGCTCGACCTGATAATCGCGTGGTACATAATGCTGCGGTTGGGAAACGGTGAACTCGAATTCGTTTAAAACTTCAACATGCACACCAAACTCCGCCATGACCGAGCACGTGAGACCCACATATGAGCGGCTAACCAGCTTTTCCACATGCAGTGTGATTGGTGATTTCGCAAAGGGCGCGATCATCAACAAAGCCGAAACCACCTGTCCGGTTTTGGAGCCGTCCACAAAAATTTTGCCGCCACGTAGGCCATTAGGACTGATCATGGTAAAAGGTAGCCTTTCCGAATCATTGGGAATACAGGTCAATCCTTGGCCTGTCAAAATCTGCAGCAAGGAAGCCATGGGGCGCTTACGCAGGGAGGGAGCGCCGTCAAAATAATAGGCGCCAGAAAGGCCAGCACAAGCTGCCAGGAGAAAGCGCGCCAGGCTGCCAGATTCACCGCACCAAACCACGCAGTGTTTATTCAAGAACTGACCGCTGCAACCACCGACGACTGCCTTGCGGGCTTCTTCATCCAGTTGAATGGAAATCCCAAGGTCAGTCAAAGCTTTAACAAAGGCCCGAATATCATCGCTCACTTGAATATTATTGATTTCAGAAACACCGCTGGCGAGCGCCGCCAAGAGCAAGGCGCGGTTCGAAATACTTTTCGAGCCCGGCACATGGATTTTTGCCTGAATGGGGCCCACTACTGGCTGAAGAGCTTGTTTCATCGTTTTTGACCTTTCGCTGCAAATCGTAGCTTAAGTATAACCTGATTTCCAATGCACAAATGCACAAACTTAAAAAGGTGGCTAGTACAGCGTCAACTTGCTTGTGCTCAGGATGGCAGAGACTGTGCTCAGGATGACCGAGACTTCGCTTCGGATGGCAAAATCAAGCGGACACTGTACTAATAGTAGAGGAAGCTTTCAACCGGTCGTTCCGCCAGTCCTGATTCCCCGGCATAGATCGCTTCAGCGCCCCACTCCGTCCAGGAGCCGTCATATAACGCATTGCTTTCATTTCCCAAAATATCCAGCACGAAATTAATCACCGCAGCCGTAATCCCAGAGCCACAGAGGGTAACGGTAGGCTGCTGAAGGTTGATGGAAACTCCTTCGAGACGGCGGCGCAGCTTATCCAAGGGCAGAAAATAACCCTCATTGTCGAAGAAAGCTGGGAAGGGGAAACCAAAACTGCCGGGGATATGCCCGGCCCGAATTCCTGTGCGCGGCTCGGCGCCGCCGGTGAAACGGACTGGATGCCGTGCATCAACCACCTGCTCCGAGAAGCCTTGCAAAATTTCTTTCATTTGCGCCAAGGTACGCAGATATTTTTCATGGCGTTTTATCGTATAGGGTTTAGGTGCCGTATGGCTTTCACCTGTTTCAACTTTACCGCCATATTTTTCCCAGGCCGGTAAGCCGCCGTCCAGGATATAAAGCAACTGCGGAGGATGACCCAGCATTTTTAACATCCAGAGCGCTCGGCAGGAGCTATGATACATGCTGCGATCATAGAAAATTATTTTGCAGTCAGGGCGCAGCCCCAAGGCACCTAACAAGCTAGAAGCTTGCTTCTCATCACGCAACAGCATATTGGGTAAAGAAGTGTTGGAATCATTGAAGGCATTAATATCAAAAAAACGGGCGCTGGGGATGTGTTTTTCAAGAAATTCTTGTTTCGCTTTATCGCTGTTTGCACCATGCCAGGTTGCATCCAGTATGACCAGATTTTTCTGATTCTTGCGAAAACTATCAACTTGTTCTGCATTGATAAGCCATGGCATAGCTGGACCAACCTAAACTCGTTAAAGGGTTACAACCAGTATACAAAAAGGAACAAAAAGAGCCATACCACATCCACAAAATGCCAGTACCAGGAAACCGCTTCGAAGGCAAAATGATGTTCCGGCAGAAAATGGCCGCGGATACAGCGCATGAGTATCGTGGTCAGCATGATGACACCCATGGTGACGTGCATGGCATGCAAGCCAGTCAGCATGAAAAAGGTGGTACCATAAATACCACTACCGAGGGTAAGACCATACTCAGTACAGGCCAGATAATACTCATGAGCTTGCATACTGATAAAAAAGAGACCCAACCCAACCGTGGCCACCAACCCTAAATTCAGCTGCCAGCGACGATTCTTTTTTAAACCCCAATGGGCCCAGGTAACAGTCACCGCAGAACTCAAGAGGATGAAGGTATTAATCGCTGGAATACCCCAGGTATCCATGACTTGCTTGGGAGCCACGAAAAGCGTTGGATTGGGATTTTTTAATAAGGGCCAGGTCGATTGGAAGTTTGGCCAGAGCAGCTTGTGCGTATAGGTGCTGCCAGCCATTAACAAGTCCTGCAGCATGGTTCCCGGCTCACCGCCGAGCAGCGGGATAGTGAAAATGCGGGTATAGAATAAAGCCAAAAAGAAAACCAAAAAGAGCGCAAGCTCTGAAACAATAAACCAGAGCATACCCCAGCGATAAGTGAGATCCATTCGTTTACTGTGCAGACCGGATACAGACTCCTTGATGACGGCGCCAAACCAGCCCGCCAAGGTGAAAGCCAGCAAAAGCACGCCGACAAAAGCCAGGTAAATGCCAATGGTATTGTCGTGTAATATATTAACCAGCCCTAAAACAGAGCAGAAGATTCCGATTGATCCAAACAAGGGCCAATAGCTGGGATCAGCTATCAAATAGTAATCGACTGGTTGATATTTTTGTTTCATCCTAGCTCCTTCTTCTTCGATTTGGGTGTCACATCAAACAGGGTATAGGCTAGTGTAATCGTATGGACGTCTTTTGGTAAATCTTTATCTACCTGGAAAACAAGCGCCATATTCCTCGCCTCACCTGCCTTTAACGATTGCTGGTTAAAGCAAAAACATTCCAATTTATGGAAATGACCGATGGACTCCGCTGGCGTCATACTGGGAATCGCCTGCACCGTCATATCCTGACTTGTGTTATTCCTTGCAAAAAACAGGATCTTCGCCTTATCGCCGGGACGAACCTGAATCATTTTCGCTTGCGGTTTAAAATCCCAGGCCAACCCCTGGTTCGTTATCGCAATAAATTGTACCGTCAGACTACGCACATTCTTTTCCGCTGGTCCGGAAGCAAGCACCGGTGCATCCGGAAAACTTTGAATCGGAATTGATGTATTCAAGCCTATTTTCTTGCAGGCCACCTTGTATAAGGGAACCAGGGCAAAGCTAAACCCAAACATCAACACAACTGCGAGTGTCAAGATAGCGATGGTTTTGCGTTGTGTTTTATGCATTGACTTCCCTAAGCAAGCTGCGGCGGTTCGGTAAAGCTATGGTAAGGCGGCGGAGAACTTAAAGTCCATTCCAGACCGTGGGAGCCTTCCCAAACACGGGCATCGGCTTTTTTCCCTTTCTTTCGCATCGTCGCAATCACGTTGTAGAGGAAAATAAGCTGGGCAAAACCAAAAGCAAAGGCGCCGATCGTCGCCACCATATTAAAGGTGGTGTATTGCAAAGCGTAATCCGCAACACGGCGTGGCATGCCCGCCAGCCCCAGGAAGTGCATCGGGAAAAAGGTGACATTGACCGCGACCACCGACAACCAGAAATGCGCCTGCCCCAGCGTTTCATTGTAATAATGCCCTGTCCACTTGGGAATCCAGTAGTAAACCGCTGCCAGAATAGCGAACATGGCGCCGGTTACCAAGACATAGTGGAAATGAGCGACCACAAAGTAGGTGTCTTGATATTGGTAATCCGCCGGCACAATGGCAAGCATCAAGCCGGAAAAACCACCGATGGTAAATAAAACCACAAAGGAAAGCGCGAACAACATCGGCGTTTCAAACGTCAAAGCGCCACGAAACATGGTCGTAACCCAGTTAAATACCTTCACGCCCGTTGGAATAGCGATCAACATGGTGACATACATAAAGTAAAGCTGGGTGCCCAGGGCCATGCCAGAAGTAAACATGTGGTGACCCCACACGATGTAAGACAGGAAGGCGATCGAGGCCATGGCAATAACCATGGAATGATGTCCAAACAGTTTCTTACGGCTAAAGGTCGGTATGATTTCAGAAACAATACCGAAGGCCGGTAAAATCATGATGTAGACTTCTGGATGGCCGAAGAACCAGAAAAGATGCTGGAACATGACCGGATCGCCGCCGCCGGCCGCGTTGAAGAAGGTCGTTCCAAAATGACGGTCAAACAAGACCATGGTGACCACGCCGGCTAAGATCGGCATAGCACCGATTAACAAGAAGGCCGTGATCAACCAGGACCAGACAAAAAGCGGCATTTTCATCAAGGTCATGCCCGGCGCGCGCAGATTGAGAATAGTGGCAATAATATTAATAGCGCCTAAAACGGAGGAAATACCCATCATGTGAATCGCCACGATGACAAAATCCGTACTGGGCGGGCCAAATTGAGAGGACAACGGCGCGTACATCGTCCAACCGAAGTTGGGGCCAGAGCCGGAGACAAAATAGGTGCTGATTAAAAGAGTAAAAGCGAAGGGTAAGAGCCAAAAGCTCCAGTTATTCAGGCGCGGTAAGGCCATATCAGGCGCGCCGACCATCATGGGAATCATCCAGTTCGCCAAGCCGACGAAAGCCGGCATGATGACACCGAAGATCATAATCAAGCCGTGGGTTGTTACCAGCTGGTTGTAAAAATCAGGATTAATAAAATTCATTCCAGGTTGAAACAGCTTGGCTCGAATAGCTAAGGCCAAACTGCCTCCCACAAAAAGCATCAAGAGACTGAAGACCATGTATAGAGTACCGATATCTTTGTGGTTGGTCGTAAACACCCAACTGGTTAACCACGGTATCAGTCCCTTTTTTGCGAGTGAGGGATGGTCGTGTGACATAGTCTGTGGCTCCCTTAATTACTTAGTCGATTGACTTGGTGCTTTTTTAGCAGCCGCGACATCGGCAGGCTGCACCAAGGTATTTGTGTTGTTATCCCAGGCATTTCTTTCGTAAGTGATGACAGCGGCTAATTCATCGTCACTCAACTGGTCTTTGAACGCTTGCATGGCCGTGCCGGGTTTGCCGTTCAAGACCTGATTCAAATGCTGGTCTACCGGACCGGTTGCGATCTTGCTGCCTTTCAAGGCCGGGAAAGTGGGCGGTATGCCTAAACCCGTGGGTTGATGGCACATGGCGCAATGATTGAGATAGGTCTTTTCACCGAGCTGCATTAATTCGTCTTTGGTGTACTTCTTTGCAGCTGCCGCCGCAGGTGCAGCTGCGGTAGCAGTAGCCGGTGTAGCTGTAGTAGCAGTAGCGGGTGTAGCTGCAGACGTGGGCACCGGAGCAGCAGGCACAGCTGCTACTGGCGTTGCCGTTGTAGCAGCCGCTGCAGTGGAGGTGGAACCCGCAGGCGCCTCTTTCGCTGCTTGTTTCGCTTCGGCCGTGACTGCCGCTACGGACTTCCCTTCTTTAGCGGCTTGAATCTGGATAGGCTGTACCAGCGTGTTGGTGTTATTGCCAAATGCATTACGCTCATAGGTAATCACCGCCGCCAACTCAACAGCGCTCAGCTGCTCTTTAAAGGCTTGCATCGCCGTGCCTGGTTTGCCGTTCAACACGCGATCCATGTGCTGCTCCACCGGTCCTGTCGCAATCTTGCTGCCTTTTAAAGCCGGGAAGGTGGGCGGCATGCCGACGCCCGTGGGCTGATGGCAAGCGGCGCAAACACGGCCATAAACTTCTTCGCCACTCTGCATGAGTTCTTTCAAGGTCCACTGCTTGGTCAGATCTTCCGAGGGAACTTTCTTTCCGCCCTTCTGTTCGGCGATCCAATCTTTATATTGGTCTTCGGTTGTAGCAATCACCACGATGGGCATGAAGGCATGGTTCATACCGCACAGCTCGGCGCATTGACCATAGTAAGTGCCTGGTTTTTCGATCCGCGTCCAGGCTTCGTTAATAAACCCGGGAACGGCGTCGCGCTTGATGCCCAGATCCGGTACCCACCAGGAATGAATGACATCGTTGGAAGTCACCAGGAAGCGTATCTTCTTATGAATGGGAACCACGATGGGATGGTCCACTTCACGTAAATAATGTTCGCCCTTGGGAGCGCCTTTAAACATTTGATCGTAGGGCGTCGAAAGATTGCTATAAAAGCTGACACCGTCTTCAAGATATTCATAATGCCACTTCCATTGATAGCCTGTGATCTTGATGGTGATGTCTTCATTCTCCGTGTTGTACATATTGATTAGAACTTTGGTCGCGGGAACCGCCATCACAGCCAGGATAATCAAGGGAACAATAGACCAGAAAATTTCCAGCGCCAGATGCTCATGAAACTCCACTGGCTTAACGCCCAGGGATTTTCGATGATTGATTATGGAATAGAGCATGACGCCAAATACAACGATGCCAATGGCGACGCAAATCCAAAAGATAGTCATATGCAATTCAAAGATATCATGGCTAATGGGTGAGACACCCTCGGTCAAGTTGACCTGTGAATTTGCAAAAACCGCAGAGCTTGCTAAAAGCAAGCTGAGAAAAATAAATTTAAGTAGGCAGCTCATAACACTCCTTTCTGTCTTGGAGCTTCAAAAATGGGATGAATTATAACGTTAGTTCTGTTCTAATGAAATTAAAATTTTAGGCGGTATGAATAGCATGAGCGACTTAAAAGAGCAACAATCAGTTTACAACCAGCTAAGCAATGACTTGGTGCAAGCTCTCCTTAAAGAAAAGCGCTCCGAACGCCGCTGGAAAAATTTTCGCTTCCTGGCCTGGTTTTCATTGATCATATTTTTCGTCTGGCTTGCTTTTAGTTCAAATTATGTATCATCATCGTCGCCACTGGACGGCGGCTATGTGGCGCTGCTGCAAATGAACGGCACCATTGAACCCGGCAGCGATTTTTCTGCTGACACCCTTGTTCCCGCTCTCAAACAAGCGCTTGCGGACGAACGCGCCAAAGGTCTCATCCTGGATATCAACTCCGGCGGCGGCACACCGGTGCAAGCCGCTATCATTCACGACGCCATTCTGACGCTAAAAAAGAAATATCACAAAAAGGTGATTGTGGTCGGCGAAGATTTTCTAGCCTCCGGCGCTTATTATATCGCCGTGGCAGCGGATCAAATCTATGTCAATCCGAACACCATCACCGGCTCGGTGGGCGTTATCATGAAGGGCTTTGGGTTTACCGAGTTAATGACCAAATTAGGCATTGAAAGAAGAGTCTACATGTCCGGTGTCGCCAAAGACCGCCTGGATCCTTTTATGCCGCAAAACAAAAGCGACCTTGAGAAAGCCAATCAAATGCTCGGTGAAGTTCAGCAAAACTTTAATAACGCCGTGCTGGCGGCACGACGCGGCAAACTGCATGCCGACCCGGCGACCCTCTTTAATGGCGACTTTTGGTCAGGAACAACAGCTCTTAAATTAGGCTTGGTTGATGGTTTAGGGAATTTAATGGACGTGATGGATCAGGAATTTAAAGTGTCCCACTATCGCGACTATACCCCGTCCAGCTCGCTGATCAACAAAATGGCCGGTTCCTTAGGAACTTCGCTAGGCCATTTTATTCAAATGCTGGGCTAAGGCACATAGGTTTCCGTGCCAAAGCGCTTGGCTCGTTTCTTCTCATAACGCAACACCTGGATCGGCGTTCGGGGCGGAGGATTCAGAGGAACAATCACGGCATTATCGTTAACGTAGGGCGAAATGACATTCGGCCAACCAAAGATATAAATACTGCTGTTATTATCCGCAGCCGCAAAGGCACGATCGTCGGCCGTCGTGTTGATATGCGACCACTCACGCGAACGGGCATAGGTATATTGGCTCCACAGATTACTGCCGGCAAAGGTGGACGAGCCTCTGGCATCAACATACAACGTTTTCGTTTCTCCAGCGAGACCGACCACGGCCTTATCACGGGTATAAACATAGACATCCTTACTTTTCACCGCATAGAGATAAACCGCAGTATTACCATTGGCCGTAACCTGCTTTAGATTCGCCACCCCTTTAATGCCGATTTTGCCGCTGCCGGAAGCCCAAATTAAAAGGCCATTGGTATCAGCGCCAATAATATTGATACCACCGCTGCCCGTATGGTTAATAGAGGCCACCCCGACCCGACCGCTGAGATTCATGGTACCGCTACCGCTGGAATCGATTTTTAAGTAGGGCGTATAGACCCCCAGAAGGGTGACGTCGCCGGACCCCGACTGGTCGATATGTTTCACGTTGATTTTACCCGTCAAGATGAGGTCACCACTGCCCGAGGAGGTCAAACTCAGCGGATTCGCCCGCACAAACCTGCCCTCCACCTTGCCGCTGCCGTTATGAACCAAGCCTTGCAGATTATGAATAGCGATGCGAACAATCACATGCCGGGGATCTTTGACCTCGACGATACGGTGAACATCGAGCACCTGGTCTTTGACCTCAACGGCAACCTGGCGTAACTCTTCATTGGGACCCTGGAGATAAACGGAATTATGCGCAAAGCGGCCGTCGATTTGCACCTCAAAGTCGCCGTCCACTCGAATCTGGGTAAAATCAGGGACGCGCACCATCATGGTGCTGATTGCCTCGGAATAGGGAGCGCTGCGGTTACCGCGCTCGATTGCATTCGGTGTTCCAAACCAGAGCCAGCTATCGGCGTGTTTTCTCCATCGCATGGGATCTTGATCAACCTGGCCCTGCCAATTTTCCTGCAGCAGATTATTTTGGACCTGAGATTGCACAAAATCGTTCGTATGGCTCACACAACCAACAAGCACAAGAAGGCTCAGTGCAAGGGCGATCCTTAAGCTTAATAGCAGTTTCTTCATCAAAAGCACCCAGGTTTAGAGTTTCAGTGATGTCTTTTGGAAAAAGTGCCCAACGACTTCACTGAACCAGTCTATCATATATGCCTGAGGCCTTATTGTCATCCTGCACTCGGGATGACAGCGACCACAGGGATACCGTATACTGATGGTTTGCAACCCTACAAGCGGAAAGCGCATGCCCAAATTGGATTTACAGTCTTCGCATGAATATTGGAAAAGCTACGATGATCCGATGATTTATCGCGTTGTTTCCTTCATGGAAACCGCCGAAGACTGGACCTTAGACGGTGACCCCTCCCTGGAGCAAGCCATCAACAGCCTGGGTGACACCCTGGATCAACTCACGAAATTTGAGCTCAGCAAAGAAGATCGTTTCATTATGCTTTGCGCGCATATTAAAACCTCTCGCATTCTGCGCCTTTTACAAGCCATCGACACCATTGACCCCGGCTCGGCCTCCAAGCTGCTGATGTACGCCGAAGAAAACAACACGCCAGAGAACCAGATGGCGAATCTGTTTTTAAGAAGAAACATTGTTTTTGAACGTTTACGGCTCTTGGCTAGAGTTTTTGCGGTCGAGCGCTTTGAATTAGTGCTCAAAGCCCTGGAACAAGAGCACATGTAAGTATTTTTTTAAAGAGAGAGGGAGTTTTTGCATGTTAAAAAAATTGTTGCTTGCCATGGCGATGATTTGTATCTCCTTTGTCACAGGCTATGCCACGGCCCAGTCATATTTTATGAACGAACAGCCAAGCCAAAACACGCCGGCCGTAAATAATTTCCAGAACCAAACGCAGCAACAACAAGATAAAAAAAATCAGGCCTTAAGCGACCAACTCAACCAGGAGCTCGCTAAAATTCCGCCGCCGCCCCCACCACCACCGCCTCATGAAGCCGCTCCCGGGACCCAGGAAAGCAGCGCTTCCGGGGGGCAAGAAGCCGGTCAAACATCCACCCCAGGGAGCGTTCCGGCCGCATCGACACCTGCGGCGACAACGGTGACACCGACCGGCTCCTCTCCCGCCGCCTCAGCACCTGCGGCAGCAGCGGTGACGCCGACCGGTCCCTCTCCCGCCGCGCCGCCTACTCCCGCGCCGGATCAGGCTCAAGTCTACACTGGTTTCCAAAACTCAACCCCGAATCAAAACACAACCCCAGCCCCCAGCCAAAATCAGCCTTCGTCGGGCGGAGGATGGAACATTAAATACTGATGCCTTAGGAGACTCGATCATGCGTAAACCTTTAGACACCCTGAAAAAGATCGGTAAATTAAGCGCGGCAACAACACTCAGCCTCTTTCTAGGCACGCAAACGGCCTCGGCACAACAGCAGGTGCAGGACGTTTCCGCCGAAAATTCTTTGACTTCTATCCTGGGAGTCGTCAATCAGCTGCCGACCTATCTCAAAGGCGTCGCCAACATGGCTGCGACCTTTTTAGCTTCTGACGATCAAAGCACCGACCCCGTCAACTGGAGCACCAACTGGACCAATGAACAAACCTGGCTAAGCGGACTCAGCACGGACGCCTTAAACAATCAAGCCAATCAACTCACCTTGCAACAAAGTCTGCTCAGTAGTTTTTTTGGCGCTGCTAATATTGCCGCCGCAACTCCGCAAAATATAAATGACCTCAGTTTCACGACGCTGCTGGGACAGCCTTTATTGTCTCCTGATCCCCGAAGCGGCGTAAACGCCTCCTTGAACTATCTCACCAACGTCTCCAGTCTGGGCATCAGTTATCCCATCCCCGGCGCGGGATGGCGCGGCAGCCAACAAGCCCAGAAAAATTATATCCAATTTTATAATACGGTCACAGCGGTTCAGACTTACAATGCCTATGTGCTCAGTGGTCTTTATGAGGACAGCCAAACCCTGTCCAATGATAACTCCCTGCAAAGTCAGTTAATCATGCAATCCTCAAACCCGGACTGGTTTACCTCGGTGATTACCAATGACTTAGGCTGGGTTCTGCGCCAAATTCTGCTTTTTACGTCTCAGTCTTATATTTTAATGGACCAGTTGCTCCACACCCAGAAACAAATGTTAGCCACCTTAGCGATGACCAACACCTTGCTCGTCGCCAATAGCGGCTTCCAGGCCAACACCCTGATCTCCAAGGCCCAAGGAGGCACGAATCCCTCATGAAGCTGGCGCGCATCATTCACTTCTTCCAGGCCAGTCACTTTCGGAGGGAAATTTTGATTGTGCTGATCATTAAATTTTTGCTACTCACGCTCCTTGCCAGCTACTATATCCACCTTTCTTATTCCCTTTCCTCCGTGCTTTTTGTGGAGGAAAGGGGGCTTTAACGTTCCATTGGATTTATTCAACAACGCCCAGCAAAGCCTAAATATTTTATAAATCCCTCCCGGCCTCCCTTTTTCAAAGGGAGGAGCTATAGGAATCATTCCACATTTTGCATCTGTTCACGCAGCTGCTCGATCAGAACCTTCATCTCCAGTGAAGCGCGCGTCGTATCCACATCCACCGATTTCGCGCCCAGTGTATTGGCCTCACGATTCAGTTCCTGCATCAGAAAATCCAGGCGCCGGCCAATCAGGCCGCCCTGCTTCAACACGCGTCGCACCTCGGCGATATGCGTTTCGATGCGCTCAATTTCCTCGGTGACGTCGATTTTTTGGGAAAACATCACCATTTCCTGCTCCAGACGCTGCTTGTCCATCTCCACCTGAGCATCGCTAAAATGCTTCAGAATACGCTCGCGTTGATGTTGCAGGATCACCGGAAGGCGCTCCTTTGCCTTGATCAATTCTGCCTGAAGGCCCTCAAGACGTTGTAAAAAAATGTTCTTTAACTCCTCTCCCTCGCGTTGCCGCGTCGCCAACAAGTCTTTAACGGCCGCCTCCAGCAGATGCATCAGCTCTTTGTGCACGCCCTCCTGACTCCCTTCACCGTTCTGAATCACGCCGGGATATTGCAGAATATCCATCGAATTGATCGCCACGGAACCGGGTAAAAATTGAGAAATCGCTTTGTTAGCCTCGATCAGACGCTTCGCCAAAGCAAGATCCACCTGCAAAGGCGCGTCCGCCGTGTTGACGGGCTGAATGCGGAAATAGCATTCCAGCTTACCGCGTTTGATGTGCTGGCGTAGATATTCGTGCATTGACTGCTCCAACTCCGAGAGCGTGTCGGGAAGATGAACGCGGAGCTCGAGATAACGATGGTTCACTGACTTCAACTCACAGGCCGCCGAACCCCAGGGCCCCTGAGCCTGCGCACGGGCAAAGGCTGTCATACTATGTATCATGGTTTCTACTCTTCAATGGTTATTCCCAGTTTGGTCAAAACAAAACGATCCGCCTCTGCCAAACGAAGATTGGAGACGATCGTGTAGCCAAATTCATGTCGCTGAATCCCGTCACCAATGTAGCGCTGGCGCAATTCGTCGAATAGTGTCGCGCATTTCCCCGCCCCTTTCAATATAACATTTTCCGGTGACAAACCTTCCTTCATCACCGGCGTCACAGACAGCGGATTAAAAACCGCCAGCACGACTTCCCGCCAACTTACGCATTTACCGCCGAAAGAGAGTCGCTGACGCGGCAAAGCCGGAGCAGGCTGCTCGGCTGTTTCGATGAGTTGCAGTTCACGGCAGGCGCGGTGAATCATCTCAATGCCGCGATAACGGCATTGCACAGAATAACCGGCCAGGTGCGGCGTCGCGAGGGCAGCAAAGCGCAGGCATTCCCAGTTGATCTCGGGCTCGCCCTCCCACACATCAAAACCATACGTCCAGTTTTTTTGATGCTCGGGAAGAGCGGAAAAATCCACCACCGCGCCACGGCTGGTATTCAGCAAAACACACTTATTTTTAGCGGCTTGCAGAAAAGCGGAATTGATTAAGTGATAAGTCGGATGCTTTCCGGTTTTTGTCAGCGGCGTATGCACGGTAACGAGATCCAACGCGTTGAAGTCACTCCAGGGCCGCGAAGAGAAATCTTTTTCCTGCTCGGCACGCGGCGGATCGCATAAGAAGACCGTGTGACCGAGTTGCTGGCAACGCTCGGCCACCCGTCCGCCCACCTGGCCCACGCCAACCACGCCGACGCGCAGAGCGGCCGGCGGCAACTGGTTTGTCAATTGCCAGGCCGCAATTGCAGCAATTACGTATTCGGCGACAGGCTGGGCATTATAGCCAGCCGCGGATCGCCAGAGAATGCCAGCCTGATCCAACCAGACAGTGTCCAGGTGATCAACGCCAGTCGTCACCGTGCCGACGAACTTCACCGGCGTGCCGCGTAATAAAGCTTCGTCGACCCTTGTGATCGAACGCACCAGCAGCACATCGGCATCCAGCAAATCAGCGCGCTCAATCAGGCGGCCGGGTTTCAAGACCACGCTTCCAGCGCTCCCAAAATAATCCCGCACAAAAGGAAGATCGATATCAGCAACCAGCTTCAGTTTATGTCCGCGCAAAGTAGATTCCTAAAAAAATAATCGCACCCACCCAGTTATTATTGAGAAAAGCCTTGAAACAAGCCTCCCGCTCTCGGCTACGAATCAGGCTTTGCTGGTAGCCAAACAAAATTCCGACTAGGATTAAACTGAGATAGTAAGATAGCCCCAATTGAAAAACCCAACCCACCGCGCCTAAGGCCAACAGAAAGCCGGCTTGCAGCAGGCCAGTGACGACACGGTCGGCGCGGCCGAAAAGAATAGCCGTCGATTTAATGCCGATTCTCAGATCATCCTCGCGATCCACCATGGCGTAGAAGGTGTCATAAATAAGCGGCCAGAGCAGGGCCGTGAAAAACAAGAGCCAGGCCGGCCCGCTGAGTTTTCCCTGCACGGCGGTAAAGGCCATGACCACGCCCCAGGTATAGGCGATCCCGAGACCCACTTGCGGCAAATGCGTGAAGCGCTTCATAAAAGGATAGAGGACCGTCACTCCCGCGCCGATAAAAGCACAGATCAGCGTGAGCCGGTTTAATTGCAAAACCAAGAGCAAGGCCAGAAAACAGAGCGCGACAAAAAGCAGCAAGGCTTCCGCCACCGTGACTTGGCCCGCAGCCAGCGGCCGATAACGCGTGCGCTGCACATGGCCGTCGAAATGGCGATCGGCAAAGTCATTAATGACGCAACCGGCAGCGCGCATAACGATCACGCCCGCCACAAAAATGAAGAGCAGGTCAGCGGATGGCCTGCCGGCCGCGGCCAACCACAAGGCCCAGAGCGTTGGCCACAACAGCAACAGCGCGCCGATCGGCTTATGCAGACGCATGAGGTAGGCATATTGCTTTAAACGCGCTAAATTCATAAGGACTCGATGAAGCTCACCAAGCGAGGTAAAAAAACCTCTCTTAACAACAGAATTTTTCCCTTTAAAATAAAAAGCGATTGCCGTTCCCACAGTTCCGACGAAGCATAGTGGGGAAGCCGACAGGTTTTTATTTCAAAAGGACTGCGATCCATCTTGGGATAGGCAAATAAAACCGAGCCCAGCGAGCGGCTACCCAAATGCGCCAGAATGCGCTCCTGCCCCGTCAGCGTGGCAATCGGAATCACGGTGCGAGCAAACATCAAAGGTTCTTTTTGATCCCGAATCTCGACTTCACGAACAAACACACAGCGGCGCGATGGAAGCTCCAGTGCAGCCTGTTCGGCCGGCTCAGGCAAAACCCAGCCTTCCTTCAAAACAAATACTTGCGGCTGCAAGCGATGCTTTTTCAAACGCTGAATGAAAGATCCCCCATCTTCCAACCAGGACTGCAAAACCAATGACCTTTGTTTCCTCACTTGCTTATTCCCTCTACAATTATAACCGTTTCAGCCAGCGAGCAGCTTGTTTGGCGTAATAGCTGAGGATCGCGTCACTACCGGCGCGTTTGATCGAGGTGAGCGATTCTAAAACCACGGCTTCTTCTTTGAGCCAGCCGGCCCTGGCAGCGGCTTTGAGCATGGCGTATTCGCCGCTGACTTGATAAGCAAAGGTGGGAACACGGAAAACTTCCCGGGCTTGACGGATAACATCGAGGTAAGGCAGGGCGGGTTTAACCATCACGATATCAGCGCCTTCCGCCAGATCCAAGGCGATTTCATGCAATGCTTCCTCACGGTTTCCAGGATCCATTTGGTATTGCGCCTTGTTCGCTTTACCGAGATTCACAGCGGACCCAACCGCATCCCGGAAGGGACCATAAAAAGAAGAGGCGTATTTAGCGGAATAGGCCAGAATTTGCGTGTTCACATAACCCGCTTTTTCCAGCGCCTCGCGAATCAAGCCGATTCGGCCGTCCATCATGTCCGAGGGCGCTACGATATCGACCCCGGCTTCAGCTTGTATTAAAGCCTGTTTCACCAAAATAGCATTGGTCTTGTCATTTAAGACATAGCCCTGATCGTTAATGACCCCGTCCTGTCCATGAGCGGTATAGGGATCCAGGGCCACATCGGTAATCACCCCCAGCGCTGGGAATTCTTTCTTTAAAGCACGCACAACGGTCGGAATCAAACCGCGGCGATTATAGGCCTCCTTGGCCTGGAGAGATTTTTTATCCGATGCGATCACCGGAAAAAGAGCAATGCAGGGAAGACCAAGCTTCAGTAGCTCTTCCGCCTCTTTCAGCAATAAATCGAGGGTCAACCGTTCAATGCCGGGCATCGAAGCAATCGCCTCGCGTTTGTTCTTACCCTCCATAACAAACAAAGGATAAATAAGATCATCCACCGTCAACTGGGTTTCGGCCAGCAAACGCCGTGAAAATTCCATCGCCCGGGAACGACGCAAACGTGTTTTTGGAAATTGACGAGAGCTTGTCTGAAATGTCATTATCATTACCTTTCATGAGATCTGATTAACGATGGAAACCTTACATTATTTTATCCATTTCATCCTCCACTTGGACCTGCAGCTGCTAACCTTGGTCAGCGCTTGCGGCGCCTGGGTCTATGCTATTCTTTTTATTATTATTTTCTGTGAAACTGGCCTGGTCATTACGCCGATCCTGCCCGGGGATTCTCTCTTATTTGCCGCCGGCACGCTAGCGGCGGGCGCAGCGCAAAGCTTGAATATCCATCTACTCTTCCTGCTCTTAACCTGCGCTTCCATTTTGGGAAACGCCGCCAATTATAGCATTGGCCGCTTCGTCGGTCCCCGCGTTTTCCATTTTTCTCGATCGCGGCTGTTTAACCCACAATATCTGCAAAAAGCTCACACGTTTTATGAAAGCCATGGCGGCAAGGCTATCATAATTGCACGCTTTCTTCCTATCCTTCGAACTTTCGCCCCTTTTGTTGCGGGCATTGGCTCAATGCACTTCCAGCGTTTTATTTTTTATAATATCCTCGGCGCAGTACTCTGGGTCGGCGGCTTGCTCTACACCAGCTACCTGTTTGGCAATCTCCCCCTTGTTAAAGAACATTTTTCCACCGTTATTTTAGCCATTATTGTCTTGTCTCTGCTTCCCCCACTGGTTGCGTACTTCCGGCAAAAACCACAGCCCTCCTAAAAAGCTTGGAATTGCAGCGAACTGCTGCGATCATGTAAGCATCTAGACAAAACTAGTCAGATCATGCACAATTCTCTGCCTTACATTTATGAGGAAGGAGTACGCATACGATGGACATGCGCAAAATCCGAAAATTAATCGAATTGATCAAAGAAACCGGTATCGCTGAAATCGAAATTCGGGAAGGTGAGGGGTCGGTTCGCATTACCCGCGAGGTCAAGGCCGGTCCCTACCTGGCTCAAGGGCCAGCGCCGGGCTATATCGCTTCATCCGGCGACACACAGGCTGCCGCCGCCCCCCCGGCTCACACCGGTGAAGCTCGCAGCTCAGCTGCTGCTGCCGAGCTTGCCAACAAGCATTCCCTGCGCGCTCCCATGGTCGGAACGGTTTATCTTTCACCCTCACCCGGCGCTAAAGCTTACCTCGAGGTCGGTCAAAAAGTAAACATTGGAGACACGCTCTGCCTGATCGAAGCCATGAAAATGTTCAACCAGATTGAAGCCGACAAAGCCGGCACCATCAGCGCCATACTCGTCGAAAATGGCATGCCGGTGGAATTCAATCAGCCGCTTTTTATCATTGAATAAATTAACGAGAAGTCGAGGAGGCAGCGGTGACGGCATTAGATAAAGTAGTTATCGCCAATCGAGGAGAAATCGCGCTTCGTATATTGCGCGCCTGTAAAGAGTTAGGCATTAAAACTGTGGCCGTCCATTCCACGGCTGACCGTGATCTGCTCCATGTTCGCCTGGCAGACGAATCTGTTTGCATCGGTCCGGCCCCATCCACAGCCAGTTATTTAAACATTCCGGCCATCATTAGCGCGGCAGAAATCACCGATGCCGTCGCCATTCACCCCGGATATGGCTTTTTAGCAGAGAATGCTGAATTCGCCGAACAAGTCGAAAAAAGTGGCTTTATCTTCATTGGTCCCAAGCCCGAGACAATTCGGCAAATGGGCGATAAAATCTCCGCCATTCAATTCATGCGGGAACAAAACGTTCCCTGTGTTCCCGGGTCCGGAGATCCCATCGGCGAAGATGACGCCCAAACCGTCAAAATGGCTCGTGACATCGGCTACCCGGTCATTATCAAGGCAGCTGGCGGCGGCGGCGGACGCGGCATGCGCGTAGTCCACACCGAATCCCACCTGCTGAACGCGGTCAATATGACGAAAAATGAAGCTTTGGCAGCCTTTAAAAACGGCACGGTTTATATGGAAAAATATCTCCAAACGCCTCGACACATTGAAATTCAAGTTATGGGCGATGGACAAGGGAACGCCATTCATTTAGGCGAGCGCGACTGTTCCATTCAAAGACGCCATCAAAAAATTATCGAGGAAGCGCCGGCGCCTGGCATCACCCCGGAACAACGCGCCGAAATCGGCGAACGCTGCGCTGCGGTTTGCCGCGCCATTCAATATCGCGGCGCCGGCACCATGGAGTTTTTATACGAGAATGGCTGCTTTTACTTCATTGAAATGAATACCCGCGTCCAGGTCGAGCACCCCGTTACGGAAATGATCACCGGCATCGACATTGTCAGAGAACAATTACGCATTGCCGCCGGCGAAAAATTGTCTTATACCCAGGCCGACGTCAAAATTCAAGGGCATGCCATTGAATGCCGCGTTAATGCCGAAGATCCACGCAGCTTCACCCCCTGCCCTGGTACCATCAGTTATTTTCATGCCGCCGGTGGTCCCGGCATTCGCATTGACTCGCATATTTACAGCAGTTACAAAGTTCCGCCCAACTATGATTCCTTGATCTCCAAAGTGATTGCCTACGGCGAAAATCGCGAAATTGCACTGGCCCGAATGCGCGGCGCGTTGGATGAAATCGTGATCGACGGAATCAAAACGAATATTCCCTTGCACCAGGATATCCTTCGGGGAACCGACTTCCAAAAGGGCGAAGTTAACATTCATTATCTGGAAAAATGGATGAATATGTAGAGCCTCTGACCAGATATTCCCATAAATTGAACAACTTACAGTCCATTTTTTATAACAAAATAAACTAAGTTTTAGCTATTGCTCTAACAAAGAACAATGGTATATAATTAGCACAGGTTGTTTTTAATTGAGAGAAAACTATGAGCACTGACATTCTAAATAAACAAGAAATCGCGCCAAAATCATCCTTCATGATTGCGCACAAAAATCAGCCGTTGCACGAGAGCGTTCGTCAGGCAATCGAAAATTATTTCCTGCAATTGAAAGGCGAGGTTCCCAAGAACCTGTACGACTTGGTTCTCGCTGAAGTGGAAGAACCTTTGATGCGAGCAGTCATGGAGTTCACCAACAACAATCAGTCGCGTGCGGCTATTGTTTTAGGCTTGAGCCGTGGCACCTTGAGAAAGAAGTTAAAAACCTACGGTATGCTGGACTAAAATCAACCATACCCTCCGTTTTTCCTGTTAAAAATCCCGCCTCGGCGGGATTTTTGTTTTTCAAGTCTGTATAATGTCCCTAATAAGGGGATATAAAAATGACCACAACTGACGAACGGTTGCTTAACCAAAACGCTACTGCGATTTCAGGGCAGCAGACTTCGCCCTCCTCCGCTCGCCCATCCTCCGTCAATTCTTCTTTTAATGCACCCCTGGTTCCTCGCCGGAATATCCTTCATCACGCCAAAGCTGGACTGAACCCGATCTCGGACGCAGCCGCCCAGCTTTTTTCAATCTCCGGGCGCCTCCGGCAGCTTAAAACCAACCGTCATTTAAGCAAGCTGCACCAGGAGCTGATGCAAGAAATTCAGGCTTTTCAAAATGCGGCGAAAACGCAGGGCTATAGCTCGGAACACATCCTCGTGAGCCGCTACGCCTTATGCGCCACCCTGGACGATATCATTAAAAACACTGACTGGGGTTCACAAGGACAGTGGAACCAGTACAGCCTACTCACCGCCTTTCATCCCGACACGGTAAATCCCGACCGTTTCTTTGTGATCCTGGAACGCATCATCAAAGAGCCGGCGCTCTACATCGATATCCTCGAATTAATGTACATTTGCTTAAGCCTGGGCTTTGAGGGCCCCTATCGCAGTGCAGCCTCAATGCCGGAGCACGCTCAGACTGACCACTACAATAATCTTCAATTTGAAAGAATTATTCAGGGACTGTATCAGCAAATACGCGCCTACCGCGGCGATTTTCCGAAAAACCTCTCCCCCTACTTTCTCCGCCCCCTCCCTTCCCCTCGAAAGCACAACAAAACCTCCTCGCTGGGATGGACACTGCTTTTCACTAGCTGCTTCGCTTTAATTGTCATGTCAGGCTTGGGGTATTCCCTCGGAACCATGATTACCCAGATCAACCAGGATTTAAAACAAATCGGAAAATCTTCTTTCTATGAAGCACACTTATAAATTTTTACCCCCTAAAAAATATTGGCTCTTGCTTCCTTTGGCCATCATCGCCTTACTCATCTGGCAACACGGTCCTAGCCTGATGATCGCCCATCATTTCCTGTTAAAAGAGCCGCAAAAAAGGCTGGCCTTGATTCTGGCCTTATTTTTAGCCTGGGCGGTCAAATTTCTATTATGGGAACACCTGCGAGCGCCGACCAAAGACAACGGCAATCTGGCTCAATTGCTGCATACGCTCCGCGGGCGCTTTTTAGGCGCGCTGCGGTTTTTAAAGAAAACTGTCATTGATAAGCACGGCTTCTCCACTCCTCTGAACACCCTTCCCTGGTATCTCTTAATCGGGCCACCCGGCTCGGGAAAAACAACGCTCTTGAACCAGTCCAACGTCAACTTCATCCTGTCCAAGCAGAAAAAGCAGGAAGACCAGGAAAAAACTGTCTCCTCGTCCTCGGTCTGCGACTGGTGGGTCACCCGCGACCTGGTCTTGGTCGACGTTCCCGGCTGTTATGCCTTTTCTCCTGCCAAGAACACCCTCACCGAGGCACTGCATCCAGAAGAAGAAAATACCACCGCCGCCGCTTCGGCCAAACCCCACGCCCAGTTTGCCTTATGGCAAAGTTTACTGAACCTGCTGATCAAATACCGTCAGAAAAATAATATTGGCGCCGTCGTCATCGTACTCAATCTTCCCGAGCTCATTAAACTGTCGCGGCAACAACAAACACAGTGGTTCCAGGACCTGCGACAACGCTTGCTGGAATGCTGGGCCAAGTTTGGCAAACTGCCCGTCTATATCCTGGTCACCAAATGCGATCTCTTGCCCGGCTTTTCCGAGTTCTTTAATGACATCGGCAGCGACGAACTCATGCAACCCTGGGGCATTCCCTTGTCGGGACGCAAAGAGCACGAAAAATTGCTGGACCTGTTCACGGACCGTTTCAACGCCTTAATTAAAAGACTCAACAAGCAGCTCATTTGGCGACTGCATCAAGAGCGCAGTCCGCAATTACGGCCGATTGTCAAAGACTTCCCCCTGCAACTGGAATTCATCAAAGAAACCCTGACCCAGGTGATCAAAATGCTGACGGCAGCCAACCCTGACCTGGAGCTTGAGGGCGTCTATCTAATGAGCGCCACGCAGGAAAATAGCGCAGCCACTTCATCCACACTTTTTCATCATGACCTTCCCTCGGCCCTGGAAGTTCCACCGGCCTCTCCATTTATTTCCCGGGCTTATTTTATCAAAAACGTCATTTCCTATTTACTGCCTCACACCTCGCATCCGATTGTGCAACGCCACCAACAAAGGAAGGCCTTGCTGCCGCAGTTGGCCTACAGCCTTGGCTTTATGCTGCTCTGTGTCGGCGTCTTCGAACTGGGCGTCGATTTTCAACGTGGGCTCTATCAACTCTCGACCGTTCAACGTTATTTAGCGCAATATCAACTTTATCTGCAGCAGAATAGCACGCAAGAATCCTCGGTCACGACGCTCACCTCGGCCCTACCGCTGCTCAATACCCTGCAGGCCGCCACCCAGATGCCGGTCCAAACCTCGCGTCTTGAGCAAATCGAAGCGCCCTATTCCAGCAAGTCCCAGCAGACCGCCGTCGCCATTTATAATAAAGCCCTGCAAACCATCATCCTGCCACAAATCCGCAACGAGTTTGAAAAATACCTGGAAACATCCACCGACAAAAATCCGGAACAGCTCTATGCGACTCTCAAAGCCTATCTCATGCTGAGACGACCGGACACTGATGCCGACACGCCCCGAACGCAAGCCGATCTGGCAAAAACCGGTTTCATCATCCACACCCTGGAACAGATTTCACCCACCTTTGCCAAAAACGCTGTCAACAACGCGCTCGCGCAGCCCGCCTTTCTCCGGCACCTGCAGAATGCCCTGCAACTCAAACAAGCCAACCTGCTCAATAACCGCCTAATCAAGCAAGCCCGAAAGACTCTGAACAGCCTGCCGGACGAGGATTTAGCCTTTATTCTGGTTAAAAACAGGAACAACAACAGCAAGGACAGCGAACTCAATTTTGGCACCAACATTGGCACACCGCCGGCCTTGATCAGCAAGGGCACCATGACGCAGGTGCCTTATCTATTTACCGCGCCGGCTTTCGAAACCGTCATAAAAACAGACCTTCCCCTGGCCGCCGCGGAGACCATCAACGGCAACGAAGTCTTGGGTAAAAAGTTTTATCGCAACGATTCGCTGATTTCAAGCGCGGATACAGTCACCGTTCTCACCCAGGAACTGAACAAGTATTATCTCAATCACTACATCGACATCTGGGAAAGTCTGGTCGACAATATTTCGATTAACCTGCCCAAGAATATCACTGAAACCGACGCTATGATCATGAACCTGATCAGCACCCATTCACCTTTACTGCAATTGCTGCAGACCATTCACACGAACACGAACTTGGAACCGGTTTTAAATAATAGCTTTAAGCTGCAGGCCTTAAACACCCTCTTCACCCAAACCCAGACTCAGCAAAAAGACTCCCTTTACAGTATTTTCACGGACTTGCGCGAGCTGCATCAATTTCTGCAACAAGCCTCGACCCAAGCGCTCGGTGGCAAAATTAACCCGGCACTAACCAGTCCGCAAAGCCCGATCACGCGCATTCGCGCCGCGGCGGAGAGCTATCCCGAACCCATTAAAAACTGGCTGCAGACGCTGCTCTCAGCCACGCAAAATTATTTGCTGCCGAATAGCAAAGCAGCTACGAACAAAAAAGTTTACGTTAAAGAAGCCGCGCTGAGCTCCGTTCAGGCACAAAATCTGATCGTTCTTCCAGCACCACGTTCACCCGAAGAAGCAAAATCGCCACAGGAAAAGTCATGATCTCAATCCTATTCATCAAAGAACAAGCCGACCTCCTTTGGCACCGTCTCCGAGCGCGCATGATGGCGTCTCCGGACCTTTCTGCAAGCCCGGATGAAGAACAACCCTGCCTATCGCAGAACCCGCATCGAAACCGGAAGTATCACGCTTTTTTACGACAAGAAAAGAAGACCGTGAAAGACCTGATCCGGCTGGGACAGCGCTTGATGCGCCGTTACGGCCTGCATCCGCATTTTTTTGGAAATAACAGACTCCCTGACACCGCGCGTTTTCTGGCCTTCTATGGCTTGAATGGGCCGCACAATGCGACCGATTCACACGATTTAACAACATGCCTCAGCAACGAAGAAGTTCTGCAAGTCTTACCACTCTTTGAAAGAAGAATCGCCGAAAGAATACCGGTTGAATATCTTACGCAGGAGGCAGAATATCTCGGCAAGACTTTTTATGTTAATCCACATGTCCTGGTGCCACGCTCCCTGATGCACACACGGTTTCAGGAATTTTTGACCCACGTCACCTGGCAGAATAAACGCGTTCTGGATTTGTGCACTGGCTCTGGCTGTATTGGCATCAGCCTGGCCTTGCTGAACCCTGAAATCCAGGTTGATCTAGCCGACCTTTCCGAGGAAGCCTTAAAGGTGGCGGCAGTCAACATCAAGAAACATGCCCTGGAGGGACGGGTCAACTGCATTCAAGGCGACCTGTTTGAGAATATCCGGGAACGCTACGATTTGATTATTACCAATCCCCCCTATGTTGCCAGCGCCCATTACCGGTGCGCGCCACTGGAATTTAAGAATGAACCCCGGTTAGCACTGGAAGCCGGCGCAGATGGTCTTGATCTAATTAAACGTATTCTGTCTGAGGCCAAGATGCATCTGAATCCCACCGGCAAAGTAATCGCCGAAGTCGGTTTCCCAGCTGCCAAACGACTCAAACGCAAATACCCCCATCTACTGCTGAAGTGGTACACCCACAGAACCCCACAGGGCAAGACTGCCTTTCTCGCTATGGATTGTATTTTTGAATGCCAGGCAAAAGACTTGCCGCCGAGGGAGAAAAGCGGAATCTTCACCCGATGGCTGCGACGCTTAAGTGCAAATTAAGGCTTACTTCGGCAAACTTTTCACGTCGGGGTTTTTCGAGTAGGCTTCGAGAATCTCTTGAACCAGCGCATCGATCACGCCCTGATCGGCCCCTTCCTCGATAATGCCTTCCTGCTCTTTTAAATTGGCCAAACGCGTTTCCACCAAGGATTTGACGGAGCCAGAGGGGAACAGGTTGGCTAAAACCCGACGTGCCTCTCGCGGCCCCAGGCGTTGATATAATTTATTGCGGGTACGTGCGTCTTCCGCGGTGGTGCTAAACGACCACAACTCCACCGGACCGAGAGTATTGGTCAGTAATTGCGTATTCATCCCAAACTTTGTGGCAAATTGCGCTAGAAAGGTCGCGCCGCCTTCTCGCGGGCCGTGCACGCGGGTCCGGAGGGCCGTTTGCGCCGTGTCTGACAACCCAAAAATTTCCGTGGATTTACGAATCGCAAGCTCAGGGCCAGCATCCATAATAAAGATAGAAGTAGCGAATTCAATCATCACGGGATCAAAATCGTCCAACGATTGAGAGATCAGGGAAATTTGCACATTCCATTTTCTACCTTCGCGCATGTCCAGGATCACCTGGTCACGGACGGCTCGCGCCTTGGAAGTACGATGGAATTCGTCGTAAACAATGCGCTTGGCGTCTTCGCGAATTTCGCCAATGCGCTGACGATGATAGTCGCGATAAACCTCCGGAAAGTCGCCAATAGCATCTTCTGTTAAATAATAATGCCTGGCCAAAGCATAACGGGCCAACATATACATAACCGCGGTTTGCCTATCCGCTGCCTCGCCACCACTTTTGGCAACCTCGTCCAGGTCCAGCGAAACCACGCGAGCATCGCCAATGTCGAACTTCGTCACATTGGCTAGAATGGAATATTCGCGGATAGCACTCGACATCATGCGTCCAAAGGCCTGAACCAGCGGTTCACCGGTGGGCGCTTTGACCTGGCCATAGAGATCCTCAACAATTTGCGAACGGCACACAGAAGTGATGTCAGCAAGAATCGGCATAGCGAAACGCTGGGCCAAGGAAGCCTCATGATGAAAGCCGGCAAGGAACAAAGCGTCTGTCACTTCCCACCAGGTGGTGTGCTCGTCAAAGACAAAGCCCATCTCATCCAAAAGATCATCCACCAGGGGCTCAATGCTGCGGGTATAGGGGTGAGGCTTGCCCTGCTCGCTCAGCTGCTTGAACATTTCGTCAATGACGAGACCCGCCATGTCGGAAACACCGTCATAGGGTCGTTCAGCACCCAAGGGCGTGGCCAGGAGGGTGATGAAATTAACCAAAAAGGCGCGCTCTTGAGCCGTCGGTAAACGACAACCTAATTGCGTGTCGAAGGGATTAATACAATAATCAGGCGTCATGCGCAGGCGGTGATAGGCAACCAAATGCCGGCTGTCCGGCGGCAAGGCCTCTTTCAAAAGCGAGATCAAGCCGCTACTGGAAGGACCGATATCGACGATGGCGATACGCGGCAGGCGCTGAATACCGGCAGAAAGACAAATAGCCAAATTCATTGAGTTAGACAACACGGATTTACCCGAGCCAGGACGGGCATAGATCAAGTCAATCCAGGTCGTTTGCTGCGCCGAACCCGGCTGATAAGGCCAAGGCTTGCCGTCCGGCGAACGGAATAAAATAGCACCCTGACGCCAGGCTGAGGCTGGGCGGGTAAAAGGCAGCATATAAATCACGTCGGAAAGCGGCGCCACGGAGGGCGTTGCGACGCTGTTGACCGTGAAACCCAGAATGCTGGAGGCAATACCGGCAAAAACATCTCCAGCCACCTCGGTGACCTCACAGGTTCCCCAACCTTCAACTGCCTTGGCTAATTCGGCCGCACGCGTACGCAAGAGACGCATATTGCCCTCTGGCGCCCAGGTCGCCAAACTCACCTGCAATTTCACAACGGCATCATCGGTATTGATTTCGATATCGGACAAAAGCTTGGCGGCATCGTGAATCAAGGCGTTGCGCGCGGCTGTCCAAGCAAGAATGGAAGCCATGGCGGATTTGAATCCCAACACGCTCAAACCGCCGCTCTCCACGAGAAAGGACATGCGCCAGGGAATATTCGTCGGCAGGGTTCGGGCCAGGAGCGACATGAAGGGTTTAATATCCTGCGGAAAAAGCTCGATAAAGATAGGGGTGTAAACCCGATCGCCGGCGCGCACGGTGCGAATATCCAGCGACATGGCGTCGCGGGGAAAAACCTGCCGTGACAGGGGTGGGTACATGATTCCCGACAAGCCATCGCCGGCACTGACACTCAATTCGCGCGCCGGAATTTTGTCTCCCGGCAAAACCGGACTCCAATCCGTCGCTGTAAATTCCGGATCAGCGGAATTACGAATGGCACGCACCGCTTCATGGATCTCCAGGAGCTCGCAGTGAATGCTAAGACTACCGACGTCATTCACCACGGAGCGCACGAAAGCGGTATGGGCTTCGCGAATGTCTGGGATGGCGGCGATCAAATTCTGGCCATTTTGAAAGGGGGGAATTTTATGTTCGCGAATAAAGTTCAACTTGTCTTTCTGAGCGCGGCCTAGCTGTTCGCCAGGAATGGCAAAGGGACGCGTCCATAAAACAAAGTACAATTCCTCATGCGCGCAATAACGCGCTAGATATTCGACGCGCTCCTTGAATAAGTCGTCCAGCTCCATATTTAAACGCTTGGCAGTGGCCTTTGCCGGGCCCAAAACACCCTCGATTTCCGGTTTAACACTTTCGCGATCATAGGAAAAATAAACTTGAATAGCGTGGCCCTGTCTTTTTAAGGAAGCCTGTAAACTCAGCGTTAAACCTTCGTGGATCCGGTCAAATTCTTCCGTGCCCACGAGCTTGGTGACTCCGTGAACCCGAATAACTGAAAGCAGCGAACCGTCACGTGCAACCAGGGTATGAGCATCATCAGCGGTTTCAAGATCGCAATAAGATTCAACGGTTTGTTTTAATTCTGTGCCAAACCAGGCGAGGAAAGAATCCAGGCCTTCTAAAATTGGGTCCATAAAGCTACGCATGCGGGACTCCTGTGTGAGATCACTCCTTCTCCTCTAACTCCTTTAAAGCAGCCTGTGCCCAAGCATCGAGCTGCGTCTTAAACTTGGTGTAAGAGGGAAGCAAACGAACATCCTGTGTCACTCGTTCCAGCGACTCGCCAGGATGGCTATCAAGATGTTCTATCAGCAGCTGGCCGAAAAAAGCCGGATTGCTGGTTCCCGTGCCAAACTTATTCTCGATAATTTGCGAGCGAAACCGCAGGCTGCGGTAGATGGTTTGCGCTCCTTCCTGAAAACCCGTTGTATTCCCCATGGCCACAAAGAGCACATGACAAAAGCTGTTCAAATCAGCCTGAGAAATTTCTGGAAGATAAATGATTTGCCCCCCACCCATTTCATCCAAGCCCACCGCTTGTAAAAAAAGAACCTGGGTGCAAAAACAGCAGGTGGTAATCATATTGCTGCTTTTATTGTTCAGGTAATTCCCATCGATGTTAATGATTTCCTGATATTCTTGCGCCTGGAACCCGCAATATTGGCAGGTATACTGGTCACGTTCATAGATACGTTTTGCTAACGGTTCAAAAGCTTTGTCAGAGCGGCGTCTTATATACAAACGCCACCCTGTCAAATTTGCCGCCAGCTTGAGTTCAGACATTGGAATCAATTAGAAGCTGGTCATACCAGAAATTCTGGATCTTTCACCGCTACTACCGAATAAGGTTCCACCGCCAGACTTGAAGATGGCTGGAATAAAGATAAGAGCAATACCGACAAACAGCAAAACGATGGGCGTGCTCAATGGTGTTTGCTGCGCATTTTCTTTATGTTGCTTGAATTTGGCGATAGCGCCTACGGCAAAAGCCATTCCCGCCACATAGGAACCCGCAGTAATTAATTTAGCGACGTTGCTCAAGTTACTGGTGACATTGGCAGCGATTACGCCGATACCGGACCCCGATGTAGAAGCCGCCCACACTTCTGTGCCCAGAGCGAATAAAGCGGAAGCAATCAATAAACGGAAGACCAACCCCGTCAACCTGGCGTTTAACATTAAAGTTCCCTCCATAAAGTTAACAAATCACATTTCAGTGATTTTACGCCTATTTTTTAAAAAGGTTAAGTATTAAATGGCAGATTAAGAAGGGGTTTTAGGGGGTCCAACCCACCGTGGATTCCAGCATTTGAATTGTATTGTATAAATTGATACAGAGAATTCCGCCGACAAGATGTGCCAGTGCTCCTCCAACTGTAGCTTGCTGGCCGCGACCGCCGCCAACCTTTTTGAGAATGATTAAACCGCGCATGAAAGCAATCACACCAATCAACTGAAAGAGCGCATAACAAGCATTAACAAAGGTTGTGTATTGATCCGTCGTGGCGTTTAAATAAGCATAAGGGTTGGTGACTAACCAAAAGGTGCTTAAGCCGGCATGAATGCTGGAGGGAAGATAAATCAGCGCGACCCCCACAAAAAATTCCACCAAAGGGCCAGTTATGCCATGCTCCTGGGACATCATGGTTCTCATTTCACCAAAATGCTTCATCCCCATAATGCCTGCCACAACAAAAAACATGCCTAGAACATAGGATCCCGCTGTAACCAACTGCATTAAATTAGGAACAGCAGTCGCAAAATTGGTCACCATGGTGGCAAGATTAGGCACAGTAACAGCATAGGCACCACGACTAAAGAAAATGCCGCTCACCCATAAAGAAGATAGAAAAGCCTTGAACAAGGCACCTCTGGTTTCACGATCAAGCCACATCGTTTCACCCCCCGTAAATATCCGCTTCTCACCTTACTCCCCTTCCTCCACGCTGTTAGTGGAGGAAGGGGTTAGGGGAAGGAGGTATAAATTAAAGCTATTGATCTACCCCCCACCCCCCTATCCACCCCCCTATAACCCTATGATTTTTATTTACTAAGCATAATCTCCATTACCATAAGTCAGAGTAATCACCTTAACCCCTGTATCTATAAGTATAGTCCCGTCATAAGGATCTATCTTGGTCACGCGACCCAAACTTTTCAACATATCCCCTTCAGCCACGGTAATGGTCTCCCCACCTTCCGTCCGGAGCCAGGCCCGGCCGGGAATAATGGCTTGCACGGTATAATTCGATTTGTAGCCACCCTGCCCTTGCAGAACGGGAGCATTCTGGGCCGAAGCGGACGGGCTGCCCGGCAAAGTCACGCTGGTATTCTCAGCCATCGGGCTCACGATTTCGTTGGCCACCGCAGGTGCCGTCTGCTTATTGTTCAAGGCTTGCACCAACTTACTCAGCTCGGTTTCCATGCCGGCGAGACGAGCGTTTAAAGTGCGCACCTGCTCCTGCAAGGTTTTATTTTGCGCCTCATAGTCCGCTACTTTTTGCGCATATTCAGCGTGTAATTGTCCAATAAGCTTGGTATTCGTCTCTTCCATCGCCGTCAATCGATCCAAAGCAGCTTTATTTTCAGCGGACGCTTGTGCCGCCGGTCCCGGCGTCAAGGTTCCCATGGGCGCGGCAATAAAATCTTGCGCCATTGGGGAGACAATAGAGGGCGGAGCTCCAGCAAGCACGGGAGCAAAGACCGACTCCGTAGCGACTTGGCGGGCAGGCTGCTGGCTGGGTAAACTGGGTTGCACGGCAGGCATCGTGGCTGCGGGAGCAACGGGCTGTTGCGAAGTGAAATGAGCCATAACCTTCTCCTTCTCCGCCACTATTTTTTCCTTCTCCTCGGAAATTAAATTAGACAATTCTTTGGTCAGCGGTTGGTTTGCCGCTGGCACGGCTTTGGGTACTTCCGCCAGATTCTTTGCAGGGATGGGGGCAGAAACGGAAGCGGGGGCCGCGGCAGGTGCCGGACTCTGTACCACCACTGTTTCCGTTGGAACAGGAGGAGACGTGGTAACCGCCGTAATTTCAGTGGGCGTGGAAGTCGTGAGCGGAGGAATAGCTAAATACGCAATTAAAAACACGCCGGCGGCAATGCCGCCAATAATCACAAAACGACGATAGGACGAAAATTTTGCGGCCAAACCGCTGCTTTCCGTGACAACGGGAGCCTTTGCTTCCTCTTCGCCGGATTCATAGTGGCCTTCATCGGAGAAGTGATACTCACCCTCTTCCGGCCCGTCTTCTCTTTCTTGCTCATTTAACATAGATCCGCCACCTAATCGGTAAACTCTTTTTCACCCTTAAGTATAGTGCTTTTCTTCCCATACTTCTAAGTGAATCTTCCCTTTGACTGTCCTGACCGGGCAACCCGGGAACAGCTCCACATTCCGCACGGTACCCACAGGCGCACCCAAAGCACTCGGGATTCAAAAAAACAAAATTAATCATCCCGTTACATCCGCCATAAATAAGATCCCCAAACTCACGCCGGGGTCTATCTTTACCGTGGGAGGTGTCGTGGTATAACCCTGGACTGCCTTGCCAAAAGCTTGGCCCACCGCACCGAAACCGGAGATCAACTTGGACGAAGGGCTCAAAACGGGGTTGGTTGTCGTTGAACCCGTGACGCTCAAGGAGGTCGTCGCCCCGGAAGAGCTGATCGCATTGGCATAGCCTGAAATGAAGGAGGAGGCAAAAAGACCGCCGTAGCGCACAAAGTAATGATAATTCACATCCGAGGCCAAAGCCGTTCGCGCCGTGTCGGGATCAATGGCATAGGCGTTAACCGTTTTACCTGTCGACCAGGCATCCATGTTCATTAATTTAAAGGTCAGCGAAACCCGGTCCTGGCCTTGAGTAATGGCCAGTTTTCCTAAGAGCTTGGCGCCTTTATATTGACCGCTCACGATCGTCGCCAAGACCGGACTATCGGGGTAATCACTATTCACGGCTGTATCCAGAATGGCATAGAAAATGCTGCCGGCCTTAATAATAGGCCCACCCGCCGCGGTTCCTGCTCCGCTGCTGGAGTGGGCGGAAGATTCTTTGGCACCGCTCGCATCGAGCCCCTTGCCTGCTCCGCCCGGAGCCAATTCTTTCTCTGGTGTTCCTACCTGGCCAGACATCACCGGCGGCTGCCAGGAGTTAATTAACTGTCCCGCCTGCTGTGACATCGTTCCCATTAAAGCCTGGAGACGCTGTTGTTCCTGCTGCTCCGCCATCGCCTTGGCCTTCGCCTGCGCGGCGTTCATCTGTTCGGTGGACGGCAAGGTCGGAGCCGATGGCGGCGTTGGCTTGGGCGGCGCCACGGTCGGAGCCGCGGCTTGAATGCGCTTCTGCAAAGCAGCAAATTCTGGAGCGCCTTTAACATTAGGCAAGGGCCCGGCTGAAATCACCGTGGCCTGCACCTGGGCAGTTTGATACTCCTGCATGAGACGCTTCGCCTCTTCCTCGGTCAGGGTGCCAGCCGAGAGCGCGCGCTTTAATTCAGCCGCGTATTCCTCTGGGAGGACATTGTTGGCACGCATCGCAGCCAAGCGGTCGGACTCTTCGCGCACGCCGTGCAACTTTTGATATTTACTTAAAAGATTAGCGGCTTCCTGAGGTGAAATCTTGCCATCCGCCACCATCTGGTCCAGCTGCTGTTTATAGTCAGCCACCGGAACATTCGCCCGCTGCATTTCCAATAATTGTTGTGCCGTTTCCGGCGAGAGGCGATGCGCATTCTCCAACTCCGCCACCGCGCCGCCGCCCTTCATTTGCTGGTAGTTGTTTAAGAGCTTCTGTGCGTCCTCCGGAGAAATTTTTCCATCGTGCACCAATTGATCCAACTGCTGCTTATACTCGTCGACGGGGATGCCAGCACGCTGCAAATCCAGCAGTTTCTGCGTGGTATCCGCCGAAATCCGACCGCTGCTCAGAAGATCCTGCACACCAGCTCCCTTGACCTGCTCGTAGTTGTTCAAGAGCTTGTCCGCATCGCTGCGCGAAAGCCGGCCATCCTTGACCATTTGATCCAGCTGCTTCTTGTAATCCTCCACGGGAACGTTCGCTCTTTGCAGAGCCAACAATCTATCCGCCGTCGACTGCGCAATTTTGCCGCTGTCCAAGAGGTCCTGCACGCCATCACCCCTTTGTTTCATATAGCTACTCAAGAGTTGCTGGGCGTCTGCGGGGCTGATTTTTCCATCTGCCACCAGTTTGTCCAATTGGCGCTTGTATTCGTCCACGGGCACCTTGGCCTTTTCCAGTGCATTGAGCGTCTGCGCTGTTTCCGGAGTAATAGCGCCGCTGTTCAAAAGACCCTGCACACCGGCCTCCTGTCTCATTTGCGTATAATGATTGAGTAAACGCTGGGCGTCCGCCGCGGAAATTTTTCCTTCCCGCGTTAGCTGATCCAATGCCCGCTTATAATCCTCAACCGGGACATTCGCGTGCTGCAAATCCATGAGTTGCTGCGCGGTGTCTGGCGAAATCTTGCCGCTGTCCAGCAGGTCTTGCACACCGGCCCCCCGCTGCCGCATGTAGCTGACAAGCAGCCGCTGGGCGTCGGCAGGGTCCAGCTTGCCCTGGCGCACCAAGTCGTCCAACTGCCGCTTATATTCGTCAACCGGCACCTTGGCGCGCTGCAACGCCGTGAGTTGTCGCGCGGTTTCCGGTGATATCCTGCCGCTTTCCGCCAGCTCCCGGACGGCGTCCTGGTTCGCTTTCTCCGCCTGGTGGACAATGTCGTTCATCGTCCCTTCGCCGGCGCCGGCAGATTTAACCTGGCGATATTGGTCCAAGAGCTGCTGCGCTTGCTCCGGCGAAATTTTACCGGCGGCAACCCGCTTTTGTAGTTCCGCCTGATATTCCGCGACGGGCACATTGCGCTTCTGATAATCGGCCAATTCATCGGCAACATCCGGGGGAAGTTGCTGATGATATTGCTCTAGGAGACGGCGGGCCTGTTCCGGCGTTAACTTGCCTTGCTTCACCAAATGGTCCAATTCTTCTTCATATTCTTTTTCCGGTACGTGCCGTCGCTGATAATCTTCCAGCTCTTTAGCAACCTCCGGCTTGATTTGTCCCGAAGCCGCCATCTGCTCCAACTGCCCCACCGCCTCTGCAGAAGCTTCTCTGGCATGCTGTTGGGTGTATTGCGCCAAGAGTTGTTCGGCGGTTTGCGGTGAAATCTTTCCTTCCTTGACCAGCTCGCTTAATTTATCGGCGTATTCAGCCGGGGAGGCCTTTTTCTTTTGCAGGTCCAGCAGCTCGTTCGCCGCGTCAATCGGCAGCTGGCCGGATTTGATGAGCGCGTCCATCGCCGCGCCGCTTTCCTGAAGCAGCACGTTTTCGTGCTGTTTCTTATAATCTTCCAATAATTTTCGCGCCTGCTCCGGCGTCAGCTTACCTTGCTTGACCCATTGATCCAGATGCGCGGCATAATCACTGACCGCCACGTTTTGCCTGGCGAGATCCGCTAATTTTTTGCCATCCTCGGCCGATAGTTTTCCGGCTTTCACCAGATCATTAATATCGTTCTCGACATTCACATTTTGATCGGTGGGACAGACCACGGTGCAGGAGGGCGTCGACGGTTGTTGAAAGGCTGGCTGGGCCCCGGGTTCGTTCAGCAAGGTGGGCACGGCGCTACCACCGGAAATCTGGGCTTGCTTAGCCGCCTGGGCATTGGCTTGAACCAGAGCTCGATAATATTCCGGCGTGAGCTGTCCGCCGGGAACGGATTGCAAATTACCAGGGGCATTGGCCACATGGGAAGGGCCGGCGGTGGTTTTGGCACTGGAAAAAAAATGCTTGCCGAGATAAATCATGGCAACAAAGCCGAGCACCCCCACGAAAATAATCAGGACACGGGTTTTGGCATCAGCAAGATCAAATTTTGGGAACTGGAACGCCATTAAAAGCCCTCAACCTTCAGTTCAACCGGCTCTCCATAACGGGAAATTAACACCGAGGCGCTGCGCGGCATTTCGTAAGCCTGCATGCCGTCTGAACTGCTCATCTTCCCCAGCCATCCGGGGGATAAAATCGTAAACCGCGTTCGCAAATACATCTTATCTCCGACGAGCCAAGCCTGGCAATCGCCGCCTTTAACCGTCAAAATCTTGCTTCCCGGCGGCGCAACACCGTCGAGGACCGAGAGCAGGAGGTTATTAGCACTGGCTGGCAGCCCCATTTTGGAGGATACCTCCTTAGGATTCGGCCCCATCCCCGCGACATGAATATCCACGCGAAAATCAACCACCCGCTGGCCAGAAATCAATTCCAAGGTCAAGGGCGTCGGCAAATTCGCCAAACGAATGACAAGATTGCCGTCGCTATAGGGTGAGACCGCCTGGAGCAGCAGAATATTACTTTTGCCATCCCATTGAATATTAGTGGCCTTCGGATTGCCGATTTCATAGGCAGCGATGGGCCAGGGTGCCCCAGTCGAATCCACAAAAACCAGGGAAGTCACATACCCTTGCGCCAAGCGGATGGGCGGCGGGGTTGAACCCGGCGCGAGATTGATCATCAGCGTCGTCGAGACGGGTTTGGGCGGCACATTCGGCGGAACAGCCGCCGCGCGCTGCGAAAGGTCAATCTGTTGGCGTAGTTGAATCACCTGGTCGGTACTCATCGGCATATTTTGCTTGAGCAACATATCAAAGGCTTTTTGCTGGTCATCGGTCGGGGGATTCGTCGGCGGCGGAACGGAGTTTTGCATCGTCTCTTCCGATTGCTCCAAGGTTGGAGGCGGTGCAGGCGGCAGGAGCGGCGTCTGCGCCGGCACCGCATCCACCGCCGGCGTATTCGTCGACGCGAGGGGTGTACCGGTCGTCCGTATCGGGATCGGGGCTTGGCCTAAAGGCGGCGGTGGCACATTTTCAGCCTCGGAAGCACCGAAACCATTTTTACGCAGCCATTGTTCAAATTGTTGCGCATTCGCCGGTGATTTCTCTGCAGGAGGCGGGAGTGCTGCATCTTGCGTCCAAGCCCTCATAGAGAAGAAAAAAAGTGAAAATATAACCAAAACCCGGTAGGTTGTTAATATTTTATACTTATTTAGTTTTACTATCTTACCAACCCAGCTCATTATAATGTTTAACCTTGGTTTGCGATCATATTATCAATTGCCACCCCATCTAAATTATTCAAGGTTGGCACTCGAACAACCAACGTTTGAACAATCAACTTGATGGTGCGGTTATTTCCTTCTACACCACTATAGCGAACATCGATGGGCATTTGTACCCACCAACCATATTTTCCTTCGACCAGGCCCTGGTTTAAAACCACGGGAGCGCCGGAAGCAATAGCCTGGACAAAGATTTTATTCTTCAAAACATCATCATATCCCATATAAGTATTAGTCAAAACAAGATATTTTGACCACCCATTGGTCGTAAAATATTGAGCAGCGCTTTTTTGCTCGGTATTATAATTGACAAAATCCAGGGCCAAAATGATGGGCATGGTCTGGCTGACCCACTGCAGCAAGTCCGGAATATGCAAATAAGGACGGTCCACGGGCACGTCGGCTTGAACGCGAAAATCGTCATAAACTGGAAAAGTGATCGGCAAGACCTGATGCAAAAAGAAATAGAGGGAAAGCACAATCAGCAAACCAATAGCACTACCCACCATCGCCAGAGAAAGCAGCACCACCCGAAAACCATCGCGATAATAATCGTCCCTAAAATGTGCCACTTGCGAGCTTGATTCAACTGTCTCTTTTGCGGCTTGAGGCGTAGACTGCATTTCATCCCCCCTGGGTATTATTCATCTCTTGCGGCTGCGTACCGATCGCCAAGTTGGCAATGGTCTGCACGATCCCCAGACCATGGTCGCTCTCCGAAAGCTTTTGCCGTTCTACCACTACCGTGACCAACAAAGGATTCGAGAATTTCGTTTTATCATCATAAGGCGGTTCGTAATAACTCACCAGTACCGGCATTTCAAACTTCCAGGCATAGCGATCCGCTAAAATACCCTGGATAAGCAATTTGGGCGGCGCCACCACCTTGGCGATGACAATCATTTTATGCTCGGTCAAGGCCAAAAGATTATCGGACTTCTGCAGTCCCTTCATATATTGCCGCCAACCAAAATCGGTGAAGTATTTTTGCGCACCCTGCAGTTGCGCGCGATAATTGATGAAATCATAGGAATAAGCGCTTTGCACGGCGTTCACCGTCCAAGCCGAGACCTCGCCATAGGACATATTGGGCTCGTTTAAGGGCGGCTCCACCATCAGGCGACCGACTTTATCAGTGGCAAAATAAATGGGGTGAACGGGATGCTTTAAAAAATAAATCAGCAGGCCCACCAGGATGAAAATCAGGACCAGATTTAATAACACGGCTCCCAGAATCAGCCTTAATTGCTGGAGATAAAACTCCTGGCGCAAAAAAATCAAGGCCAGGGCGTTCGTAGACTCCGGCGCTTTTTCTGTCTCCATGCTCTTCTTTTCCTCCATTTAGGACATCACCAACTGGTCAATGCCAATGCCCAGGGGATCGTCCACGGTAGGAACACGGACGACCGTGATCAGCACCGTGAATTTTCTCTGTTCCGCCGTCTGCGCGCTTTGATAGGTCACCAAAAAAGGAATTTGCACGCGCCAGGAATACACGCCGTCAATGTCACCCTGGTTCGAAATAACGGGGGTGCCGTTGACCACGCCAGTCACAAATAATTTGTTTTGAGCGATTCCGCGCACCACGCCCGCGACGGAGTTCAGATAGTCGTCCCAGCCAGCGTCGGTGAAATAGGTGCGCGCCAGGCCGATTTCTGCCTTGTAATTCACAAAATCAAAGGTGTAAGCGGCAACGGCGGCCTTGCAGGCGAAATGCAGGATGGTGTCGGACACCATATTCGGCAAATCCTGCGGCTGCAGCGTCATCCGCTGGCCATTGGGCTGTGTGGCATAAAAACTCGGCAAGGGTCGGTGATAGACCTGGAATAAAACGATGCCGACCCAGACCATGGCGACAACGGTGGCGCCCATCAGCACGACAATGAAGCGCGGCTGATAGTTGCGATAAAATACGTTGTTTTGTTGCTCTTGTAGAAACTCGTGCGCTGCTGGCATGGCCTTTTACCTCTATCTCTGTTCTTCCCGCGGGGCTCCCAAGGGGAGGACCAGACCGGTGGACGTGGTTGCGTAATAAGTCGGCGTCGGATGAAAAAACACGACATAAATAATGCTGAGGATCAAAGCCAGGGTCAGGGCGTTTAAAAAGATCAGCACACGCAGCAATTGCCGGTAATTGTCTCGATGCAATTCAGAGCGCATGCGTGCGATTTCATATTTTTGCCCCACCATCGACATAAGATGCTCCTACAGTTTTTCAACCGTGATCTCTATCCGGTAATTTTCGTTTCCATTCCAATCATAGGAATTCTGACTGACCAAATGACTACCGCCGTAGCCAACGGCAGTCATGAGACGTGCGTTCACCCCGCGCGACCATAAATAACGCGAGACGCTGTTCGCCTGCTCCTGGGAGAGCTCCTGGTTCACGCGCTCCGGGCCGGTGGCATTGGTATAAGCGGCAACCTTCACCGAGACTTTATCCAGCGAACGCAGATAATCGGCGACCCGATCCAGGGTTGGATAAGCGGAGGCATTCAGCGTTCCCGTCATGCTGTTAAAAAGCGAGGCCGAAGGCAATATGATTTTGATCTGATCGCCTAAAACAAGGACTTGGCCGCCGGCATTGTCTAAGCGGTCGTGCCAGTTGGTATGCTTGTCAATATAGGCGCCCATTGCCGCGCCAAACACGGCGCCGCCGATGGCTCCGGGTACCACGCCCACCGCTGAACTCGCCGTTCCAACCAGGGCTCCCGCCGCGCCGCCAATGAGACCGCCTTTGACTTCTTGACTGGCATTTCGATAAGCACCGATAGGGCCTTGGCCGCTTCCTATGTTTTTGGCGTTATTATAGACATGGTCGACTTCTGAGGCAGAATTGCGTGATAGATCCGAAGAGGCGCAGCCGGTCAGCAATAGGAAAACCACCGTCCAAGCCATCATTGCAAACAGCGAAATGACAGGATTATAGATCAAATGAAATCTTTTCATAGTAACGCTATCTTGACACTTTTGGGGAGTGAAAGGAAGAACGGGCCCGCTTAGGTCGAAGGTTCCCCGGTTCCCTTGAGGGAGTTGACGTAATCGCACAATTCGTGAGCAGAGGCAATCACCTCTTCACTGGGTCGCAACAGGCTTTCAACCTCGGGTGGGTAATCCGTCGCCAGGAGCATATCTTTCATGATTTCATCGGTAATCACATTCACCTGAGAAGCGGAACGACCCAAGACGCGCTCCAGCAAGCCGATCTTATCCTTCAAAGCCGGTTTATTGAGCAGCGGAGAGCTAAAACTGTCGATATCACGGGCTCCAACCAAGCCCTTAACCCGATCCGGCAGGAAGGCTTTGCTGAAAACATTCATCTTGCCGTCCGGCAGTTCTTCTTCGATGATTTCCTCTTCCTTGGGCTCCTGCTGATGCTGCAGCGCCAGCAAGGCGGAGATAGAACGCTCAATCGGATTGGCCGCGGGACTTTGACGCATGGTTTCCGCGATCAGATGGATCTCGTCTCCCTCGTCATGGGGCAGCTCATACAAGGCGCCGGTATTTTCTTTCAAGACATTCGCAAATTGCTCCGCCCGCGTTTCCATGTCCACCAGAATACGCGTCGCCGGCACTTCCACTTTTAGGAAGTGGTTCAAGCGCATTTTATCGACCGGCTTGGGCGCGGCGTAAAACATGCGCGCGCGCACAATGCGAGACTTGAAGAAAATATGCGCTTCGCCTTCGGTCTGCTCCTTCAAGTCCAGCAAATCAATGCGCTGCCGCTTTTCCGAGGAGGCCGAGCGTGCATCCATATAGTTGTTCAATAAACTGCTGGCGTTGGTTTGAAAGGAGTCGACCTTGGTGACGTAGGATTCGCCGGCCGTCTTGTGGAAAAATTCCCAGGTTTCCATCGGATCTTCCAGCTTCATACAGATTTTAATGTTGGTGTTGGCACCGATGGAGAGGGCCTCTTCCTTGGACGCCTTCTGGAAGGCCGGCAAGTCCTGGCCGGCGAAAACAACCGAGAAGCCCAAAGAGCGGGCCTGGGCCGGAACGACGGCAAAACCCTTGACCGCATAATAACCGTACTCATCCAGGATGCACATAAAGGGCGTGGGCGCGGTCGTAATCTTGCGGCCGATCACGTCGCGATAGGTTCCTTCGACGCCTTCACCCAACCCGGAGGCCATGATGGCCTTGAGCGAGGCGATGATCACCTTACCCAAGTTTGATAATTCGTCCGGTGATTTTTCCAAGGCCGGCAAGAGCACCACGAGAATGCGGCGACTAAACACCACGTCTTTAAAGTCCACTTCCGACAGATTCGTTCGAATGATGTGACCATAGGTATCCGCCAGGGAGCCGAAAGAACGCGTCAGCTGCATGGTGATAAAGCCGTGCTGCTCAAACACGGTTCCGCTTTGCTTGCCTTTTTTGGTCTTGTCAAATCCCGGCAAGGTCGTCAGATAATTCATCATCGGCTCCAGAACAATTTCCGGAGCATCCGCGAGCGAAACCGGATCTTGATTCTCGCGGGGAAAAACCTTATCGAGACCGATGGCCTCCAGTTTGGTTAAATCAAAATAGGCGCGAATCGTGTTGGCATCGAGAAGAATTTTTCCCTGATCACGCATGTAAACTAAAACCTTGAAGAGCGCGGCCACAAACACAATGGCACGGCCCTTCCACATGTCTCCGTCCTGGCTCTGGCTGCTCGAATCCATCAAATTGGTCACCAACTGCGTTAACATGTCGGAGGAGCCGGTGCAGAAGGGGTTCATGGTATTGGAGAGGCGTTTTTCCTGGGCTCCCACAATATCGCGCGCGCCGGTCATGAAACTGATCAGTAAGAGGTCGTCTTCGCGTCCCATAAATCGCACCATTGAAAAGATGCTGGCGAACACACTGTTATCGCCTTTGCCGTCGACGTAGATAAAACCGCTGCCTTGAACCAGGGCATTGAAGGCCAGCGACATCAGGGCCTGTGTTTTACCGCTTCCGGTAGAACCGAAAATCAGAACATGGGTACGCATATCCTCATTCGCGAACCAAAGTTCCTCATTGGTCGATTTTTTATTGCCAAAAAAGCAAATACCCCTGGCTTTATTGATCTTGCCCGATCCCGGCTGAATATCGTTGTAATCCCAAACACCGGCCCTTAAAGGCATGCGAAAAGGCAGCGTTTGTTTGCGGGTGTAGGCGTAGAGAAAAACGAACAGGCCAATGACCAGGACAAAGTCCGTGATCGGCGTTAAAAAAAAGGAAAACATGGCAAAAGAGAACATCAAGATCGCCGAATTGGTCGGATCCTTGAAGAAATCCCGGATCTTCATCCCCAGCGTGCGCGTGTCGCGCAGCAGGAGTGTTGGGGCCATTTCATGTTGTTCATCTAAGCCACGTTGCATCATCGGCTTTACTCTCCTTACTTACTTTCTTCATCCGAATGGTAAACCATCGATTTCAAAGCAAGTTCCAGGGCATTGGTCGCCCCTTCAATCATCGGAATCACTAATTTTCGACCGGCTTCCTTTTCCGCCAAATAATGGGCGAAGGGCCCGGCACTTTCCGCGAAAGGTGTTTGCCGGCCCATCGTGTTCAGCACATACCAGAGCCGCCGATCCAGCGGCTTGAGCCAGAGAAAATCAGCCGTCGCTTGCACGCCGTCCAAACGGGCGGCCACCAGCATCGCAGACATCACAGTCAAAACATAGGCGTGAGACCGGAGAATTTTCTGTACGATCTTCGTGTTTTCATATTTCTTGATCAGCGCGTCGACACCGGTATAATTGAGCGCGTTCAGGGTCGAGGAACGATTGAGCTGCTCGAACAGCACAGCAGCCGGTTTACTATCCGCGTTGATGCGCGCCGCGAAAGCAGCGAAAAGTGCTCTTGCATAAGGCGGTAGCCGATTGACTCCCTCCCATTTCGGACCCAATTGCATCGCGAAAATCTTATTGGCCTCGCCTCGTTTCAGCATGGCCTCAATGCGGTCGGCATCGCGCCGCAATCCACCCTCCGCTCGAGGCTTCCGGTATTCTTCAATCAGCTTATTTTGCTTGCAGAACTGCACCGGCGTCATCGCCATGGCCCAGGGCCCTTTATCGATGTCCGTATGGACCAGATCCAAACCCAGCACGGGCTGAATTTGCGGCCAGTTGTTTTTTTCGTTCAGAGCCAGGGTCTTCATGGAATAGGTTGCTTTAAAAATCCGGGTGGCATTGCCAAAATAAACCACGAAAGCAAGGGCGAGGAGAATTGCCGCAAAAGGAATGCGCAAATAGGTACCAACCAATTGGCCGATCGCCGCCATGTCGCCAAAGCTCATTGTGGTGGAATGGGCTTGTTGGACCATGGTTTTGAGTTGCGCCACGGTTGTGCTGGTGGTAAAGAGACTCAGGATATCTAACTCCCAGATTTTAAGCTCAAGGAAGGCGTAGATGATGTGGTCCTTGAAGACATACCAAAGTAACCCAAGAATGGCAAAGAGACCGGCTACAGCCCATAAAATGGCTGTACCTCCATCATCTTGCCCTTGTTGCGCGGGTGCTGCTCCTGGCATAGAAGCTGACCTCATTTTAGTCTTACCTCATTAAGTATATACCTTACGAAAGGAGTTAGCTCAGAGTTAAAGGGAATGTCCATCATTCAACCAGCCCGACCAGCGGTCTAGTCGGGCGCAGTGTATAGATATAACTACAAATAAAACAAGACGTTAGCTACTCATCAGACGCTTTCTGCTTTTCACGAATTTCTTCGAGCGCTTTGCAATCTACACACAAGGTTGCGGTCGGCCTGGCTTCTAAGCGTCTTAAGCCAATTTCGACACCACAGACCTCGCAATAGCCATATTCTTTGGTGTTAATAAGCTCCAACGCTTCTTCTACCTTCTTCAAAAGCTTGCGCTCACGATCTCGGGCACGCAATTCCAATCGAAAGTCTTCTTCCTGGGTGGCCCTATCATTGGGATCGGGATAGTTAATGGCTTCTTCCTTCATGTGCGTCACCGTTCGATCCACGCCTTTCATAATTTGGTCACGCATTGCCGTCAGAATTTTTCGAAAATGGGGCAGCATTTTGGGCCCCATATATTCTTCATTCTTTTTCGGTTTATAGGGTTCAATGCCAAGGGTCTCAAGACTGGGTTCTAAGATATCTTTTTCACGGATTTCTTTAATGGCCATGAAGGTTCTCTCCTGTGTTACTCTCAATTGTAGTCCATTTCTCGCATCTATACCAAAAAGCGACGCCTTAAACAATGTATTTATATCGCCCAACGCCCGCTTGTCACTCTTTCTCTGCCGGCTAAATCGTGATAGGAGCATACTTCCTGATAAGCTTCTTCCCGCAAAAGCTTTCTCAACGCCGGCCCTTGCTCCCAGCCATGCTCCAACAGCAAATAAGCGCCGGGACGCAAATATTTTTTGGCGCCGTGGACCAGCTCACTCAAATCATGCAAGCCCTCCTCGCCTGAGACCAAAGCCGAGACCGGCTCAAAGTGGAGTTCTTTCTGGCAACCCTGCCATTCACTCTCGGAAAGATAGGGCGGATTGCTGACGATGGCGTCAAACAGCAAAGCTGGCAGAGCCGCGCACCAGCTTCCCTGAAAAAAACGCACCCGCTCCAGTCCCAAGTGCACCGCGTTTTGCTGGGCCACGGCCAAAGCGGCCGTCGATTGATCTGTGGCATAGACTTCCCAAGCCGGACGCTCCTGGCTCAACGCTAGAGCCACAGCACCGCTGCCTGTTCCCAAATCCGCGATGCTCCGCCGCCTTTCATCGTTTGGAAAAAGCGCCAAAGTGCGCTCCACCAAAAGTTCGGTTTCCGGGCGGGGAATCAGCGTGGCCGGCGTCACACGCAGGTCCAAGGACCAAAACTCTTTGTGGCCTGTCAGATAGGCTAGCGGCTCACCCTGCTTTCTTCTAGCAATGAAGTGTTGATAATGCGCCAGCTCGGCGCCGGTGAGAAAACGTTCTGCGTGCGCGATCAGCTGGGCGCGCGAACATTGCAGCAGCTCGGCCAAGAGCAATTCGGCATCGAGCTTGGCGCTGTCACTGCTCTCCGAAAGCGCCCGACTTCCCCATGCGATTGCCGCATCCAAACGCACAACGTTACTCGAGGGTCGCCAAAAGATCGGCCTGATGCTCCAAGGCCAGAGCGGAGATCAGCGGCTCCAGGTCGCCCTCCAGAATGCTAGTCAGCTTATACAAGGTGAGGTTAATGCGATGATCAGTGACGCGGCCCTGCGGGTAGTTATAGGTGCGGATGCGCTCGGAGCGATCGCCGGTGCCGACCAGGCTCCGCCGGTTTTCAGCCTGCTCCTTTCTTTGCTTCTCGCGTTCCTGCGAGATCATTTTGGCTTTCAACAAGGCCATCGCCCTGGCACGGTTCTTATGCTGCGAACGCTCGTCCTGACACTCTACGACCAGGCCGGTTGGAATATGCGTGATGCGAATGGCGGAATCGGTTTTATTGACGTGCTGGCCTCCGGCCCCGGATGCACGAAAGGTGTCCGTACGCAAATCCGCAGGGTTGATCTCGATGTCTTCGACCTCGTCCAACTCCGGCAGCACGGCGATGGTGCAGGTGGAGGTATGAATGCGGCCTTGTGCCTCAGTGTCCGGAACACGCTGCACGCGATGAACGCCGGACTCAAATTTAAAATTCGAGTAGGCGCCCTTGCCGATGACGCGGACAATCACTTCCTTGTAGCCGCCGTGCTCGCCGACGCTTTCATGAATAATTTCGGTTTTCCAACGGCGGGTTTCGGCGTAGCGGGTGTACATGCGATATAAATCGCCGGCAAAAATGGCTGCTTCGTCCCCGCCGGCGCCGGCGCGGATTTCTAAAAAGATATTGTTATTGTCGTGCGGATCGGTCGGTAGCAGATAAACCTGCAGTTCCTGCTCCATTTTTTCTTTTTGTTCCTCGGCCACTTTAATTTCCTGCTTGGCCAGGCTCTGCATTTCGGCGTCGGCGTCCTCCAGCAAGAGCCGGATATCCTCAATTTCCTTGCAAAACGCTTGATAGCGCGCAAAGCCTTCGACGATGGGTTCGAGCTGGGCGTATTCTTTCGATAAATCCCGGAAGCGGTTCATATCATCCGCAGCCTTGGGATCTGAAAGCAGGGTTGCGAGTTCACGATAGCGTTCACTCAGGCTCGTTAATTTTTTCAGGAGTACCGGCTTCATATTACCTTCTGCTCAAATTCAGGGATCGCTAATAACTGTTTCGCCAAACGCAAAAGATCCAGCCGTCCTTCGGAGCCGGCCTGGCGTAACTGAACCGAGGGTGCGTGCAATAATTTGTTGGTCACCCCATAGGCAAACTGGCGCAACACGATTTCCGCATCCTGCCGGTTGCCCAATTGACGCAGCGCCTTGGCAAGCTCCGCCTCGCAAATGGTCTCGATCTGTTCGCGATAAGCACGAATGGTGTCAGAAACCTGGTCCTGAGAATGCTGTTGCAGCAGCCATTCCTCGCTGCGTTTGCGAATCACTTCCTGGGCTTTTTCCGCCGCATGCTGCCGGTTCGAATGGTTTTCCTGAATAATGGCTTTCAAATCGTCGATACAATAAAGCTGAACCCCGGGCAGAGCGGCCGCTTCCGGTTCCACGTCTCGGGGAACCGCCAGATCAAAAATAGTCAGCGGGGCCTTACCAGCAGCCAGGGTTTTTTCCAGCAGGGACGCAGTCACCAGAGGCTCCAGACTTCCCGTGGCCGTAATCATGAGGTCGGCCTGCGACACAACGGCGGCCAAGTGGTTTAAGCCGATGGCTTCTGCGCCGTAGATATCCGCTAACTGCGCCGCTTTTTCGAGGCTGCGATTGACGATCCAGATTTTTTTGACCGGAGCAACCTGCAGGTAGCGCAAAATTAATTGAATAGTGTCGCCGGCGCCGAGCAAAAGAATAGCCGCTTCAGAAAGCGGTTTGCTGGGCTGTGCGTTGAAGAGACGCTTGGCCAGCGTCATGGTCGTCGAGGCGATTGACATGGGGCAGGCGCCGATGGCCGTGGTGGAGCGAATTTCTTTTGCAATGGCGAAGACGTGTTGAAACAGTCGGTGGAAGGAACTGCCAACAGCACCAGCCGTGCAGCTTTCCGAAAAAGCCACTTTCACCTGCCCCAGAATTTCCGGCTCACCCAAGACCATGGAGTCCAGGCCACAAGCGACCTTCATAATATGTTCAACTGCTTGCTGGCCCTGATATACATAGAGCACCGAACGCAGCTCCTCTTTCAACGCTTCATTATCACTTTTCCAATCCAGTCCCTGACGGCAAAACCAAGCTTGGACCTCCTGGATTGCCCCGGCTTCACAATAGAGTTCCGAACGATTACAGGTGGACAACAAGACGGCTTCCCTGGCGAGACCACTGGACAGCAGGTCTTGTAAATAAAGCGGTAATTTTTCCAACGCAAAAAAAACCTTTTCGCGCAACGCGACGGAGGCTGTTTTATGGTTGATGCCACAAACAATAATAGACATAGGGTCGTAATAATCAGCTTTGTTTGTTTATAAAATTGACTTAAACTGGGCGTAGTTTAAAACAATAGTATGAAAAGCTAAAGGGATAACTATGATGAAAGGAATCAAAAGCATCGGCTTTATTTTTTTCTTGTTTCTCACGGCCTGCTCCACCCTAGCGCCGCCTTCTTCCAAGCCGCTGCCCCTGTCCTGGAAAGAACGTCAGCAAACCCTGCAAGAGCTGCGCCACTGGAAACTGCAAGGGGCCATTGCCGTGCGCACGCCCGCCGATGGCGGCAGCGCCAACCTCAATTGGCAACAAAATGGTCAAACCTACAGTCTCTCTCTTTTTGGCCCCCTGGGAGCGAACGCGGTACAAATTTATGGTAAGCCGGGCCTGGTCACGCTGCAAACCCCCGAGGGTAAAACCTTTTCCGCGCCGGATGCAGAACAACTTTTATACAGACAACTCGGGTGGAAGCTACCTGTATCGAATCTCTACTATTGGGCTCGGGGTTTACCAGTCCCTTCTCTTCCCGCGCAAAAAGAATTTGACCAATACCATCGCCTGACCCGTCTCACGCAGCAAAACTGGCAGCTTTGGTTTAAACAATATGCTGTCTTTAATCATGCAGAATTGCCGACCAAAATTGTACTGCAGCATCCCCAATTGAATATTAAGATTGTGATTTATCAGTGGGGAAGTTAACACAAATATCCATTGACACCCTGGGCCTCGATAAGCACAATACCCCCCTACAAATGGGGTGTAGCCAAGCGGTAAGGCACCGGGTTTTGATCCCGGCATTCCTAGGTTCGAATCCTAGCACCCCAGATTTTTCATCTTCTTAATAAATTTTAATCATGCTAAGGAACCCGCCATGGCAGAAATCATGGTTTTCAACGGAAACGCCAATCACGATCTAGCCCAGCGCATTGCTGAACACCTGAAAACCCATTTGGGGAAGGCCTCCGTCAGTCATTTTAGCGACGGCGAAACCCTGGTTGAAATCGAGGAAAATGTCCGCGGCCGTGACGTCTTTATCATCCAATCCACCTGCGCTCCCGCGAATGACAACTTGATGGAGCTGATGCTGCTGGCCGACGCCTTGCGCCGTGCCTCGGCCGTTAAAATTACTGCCGTTGTTCCTTATTTTGGCTATGCCCGGCAAGACCGTCGCGTTCGTTCCGCCCGCGTGCCGATTACCGCCAAAATCGTCGCCGATATGATGGCCTCGGTCGGCATCAGCCGCCTGGTTACCGTGGATTTGCATGCCGACCAAATCCAAGGCTTTTTCTACATGCCCGTGGACAACCTCTATAGCACCCCCATTATGCTCGACGATATCGGCAAGAATGGCTATAAAAATGTCATGGTGGTTTCTCCCGACGTCGGCGGCGTGATCCGCGCCAGAGCTATTGCCAAGCGCATCGCCGGAGCTGATTTAGCCATTATCGACAAGCGCCGTCCGCGCCCCAACGAAGCCCAAGTCATGCACATCATCGGCGATGTCCAAGGCCGGGATTGCATCATCGTCGACGATATTGTGGACACTGCTAGCACCCTCTGCCGCGCCATCGAAGCGCTGAAAGAGCATGGTGCCAATCGGGTCGCGGCCTACATCACCCACCCCGTGCTTTCTGGTCAAGCTATTGAAAATATCAGAAATTCATCCCTGGATGAATTGGTCGTCGCAGACACCATCCCGCTGAGCGAGCAAGCCTGCAAGGAACCACGCATCCGCAGCCTGGACCTCAGCAAAATGATGGCCGAAGCCATCCGCCGCATTAGCACGGCGGACTCCTTAAGCCAGATGTTTGTTGAATAACCCAGGGTGACAAAGGGGAGTAATTCAGCTACAATTGGCGCCCTTTCGTACCGGTCGCAGGTACGAAACTTAACTTACTTATTTTTGGAGATGATCATGGCTATTTCGTTTGAACTTGAAGCACAACCGCGTCAAGACAAGGGGAAAGGTGCGAGCCGCCGCCTACGTCGCGCAGATCAGGTGCCCGCCATTCTTTATGGCGCCGGCAAAGAGCCGACACCGCTGCTTTTGGACCACAATAAGGTATTGGTCGCCCTGCAAAATGAGGGTTTCTACACCCACATTTTAACCCTGAAAGTGGGAGCCGAAGCTGAAAAAGTCATTTTGAAAGACTTGCAGCGCCACGCCTACAAACCCCGCGTCCTGCATATGGATTTCCAACGAATCCGCGCCGACGAAAAACTCAAAATGCACGTTCCCTTGCATTTCATTGGCGCCGATCAAGCGCCGGGCGTCAAAGAAGGGGGACTGTTGTCTCACTTGCTGTCCGACGTGGAAGTCAGCTGTCTTCCCGCCAATCTGCCGGAATTCATTGAAGTCGACGTCTCCAACCTTGGCCTCGACCAATTGCTCCATCTTTCTGAGTTGAAATTGCCGGCAGGCGTTGAACTCGTCGCCTTAAGCCATGGTCGCGATTTACCTGTCGCCAACCTCCACATGCCACGCGCTGAAGTTGAAGAACCCGCTCCCGCCGCCGCAGAGGCCGCTGCTGGGGCAGAAGGAGCTCCTGCTGAGGGTGCCGCTGCCGCTGGAACCGAACAAAAGGCTGGGACTGAGGCAAAGAAGGAAGATAAGAAGTAAGAATCCGCTCTCAGTAAATATCACCCCCTCATCGCCGCCGGTTTCCAACGGCGATGAGGATTAGGGACACTGCCATGGGGATAGAGAAACCGAACTAGCGTGGGAAGAGGGGACGGGGGGACCGAACTCATGTCACAACCGATTCAATTAATCGTCGGCCTCGGAAATCCCGGGGAAAAATACGCAAAAACCCGACATAACGCCGGCGCCTGGTTTGTTGAAGCATTAGTAAAATTGACCTCCAGCATCTTACGCCCTGAGGCAAAATTTCACGGCAGCTGTGCTTCTCTCGCAGTCGATCAATTCAAGTGCTATGCGCTTATTCCAACAACCTTCATGAATCGAAGCGGGCTCGGTGTTCGCGCTATGGCTCAATTTTATAATCTGCCCCCGGAAGCCATCCTGATCGTCCATGATGAAATTGATCTGCCGCCGGGCGTCGCGCGTTTGAAATTCGACGGTGGCTCCGGCGGGCACAATGGCTTAAAGGACATTATCGAGCAATTACAAACGAAACAGTTTCACCGCCTGCGCATCGGCGTTGGCCATCCCGGCCACAGCGATGACGTTGCGGATTACGTATTAAGCGCGCCGTCCAAATCAGATCGCCAGCTCATTGATTCCGCGTTGGAGCGGTCTCAGACGGTTTTACCTTTGATCCTGGAAGGCGCTATTCAAAAAGCAATGCAACAATTACATTCGGAGTAAATGCAATGGGTCTGAAATGCGGTATCGTGGGACTGCCTAACGTAGGCAAATCAACGCTCTTTAACTGCCTGACGAAGGCCGCGGTTTCCGCGGAAAATTATCCTTTCTGCACCATTGAGCCAAACATTGGCATCGTTCCCATTCCCGATCCCCGCCAGGATAAAATCGCGGCTATCGTGAAGCCCGAGCGCATCGTGCCCACGACCGTTGAGTTCGTCGATATCGCGGGCTTGGTCAAAGGCGCCTCCAAAGGAGAAGGCCTGGGAAATAAATTCCTGGCCCACATTCGCGAAACGGACGCCATCGCTCAAGTAGTGCGCTGCTTTGAAGATCCCAATGTCATCCATGTCGCCGACAAGGTCAATCCGGCTGCCGATATTGAAGTCATTAACATGGAATTAGCGCTGGCCGATCTCGAAACCGTGGACAAGGCCATGCAGCGCCTGCAAAAGCAGGTCAAGTCCGGCGACAAGGCCGCGCAGGCAGAAGCCGCCTTACTGGAGCGTGTCAAACCTCACCTCAATAAAGGCTTGCCGATACGCAGCCTGAAACTGACGCCAGAAGAAAACCAACTCTTGCGCCCGCTGCAATTGCTGACCATGAAGCCGACTCTTTATGTCGCCAATGTGGCCGAGGATGGCTTTAGCAACAACCCCCTTCTCGACCAAGTCCAACAAATCGCTGCCGCAGAAGGCGCGCAAATGGTTACCCTTTGTGCCCGGCTGGAAGCAGAGTTATCGGAGCTGAACGACGAAGAGAAAAAAGCCTTTTTAGCCGACTTGAAACTGGATGAACCTGGCTTGAATCGCGTGATCCACGCAGCCTACAAGCTGCTGGGCCTCGAAACCTATTTCACCGCCGGCGTCAAAGAAGTACGCGCCTGGACCATCCCTTCCAAAGCCCTCGCTCCTGCCGCTGCCGGCGTCATTCACACGGATTTCGAAAAAGGCTTCATTCGCGCCGAAGTCATTGCCTACGACGACTACATTCATTTCAAGGGTGAACAGGGCGCCAAAGAAGCCGGCAAATGGCGACTGGAAGGCAAGGATTATGTCGTGAAAGACGGCGACGTTATTTTCTTCCGGTTTAACGTGTAAAGCACTTCATAAAAGCCGTTTCCGCTGTCGCAGAACCTCAAAGAGACAAACGCCGGTCGCGACGGACACATTCAGGCTGGAGACAAAGCCCTGCATGGGAATTTTCAGCAACACATCGCAGGTTTCGCGCGTGAGATGACGCAGGCCTTTCTCTTCGTTGCCCAAAACCAGGCCCAACGGTATTTTCAAATCCTCTTGGTAGAGGCTTTTTTCAGCCCCATCGGCCATACCGAAGAGCCAGATGCCTCTTTCTTTTAACTGCTCCAGGGTGCGAGCTAAATTAGTGACTTGGACGAAGGGCACGACTTCCGCCGCGCCGCAGGCTACCTTAGTCACCGTGGGAGTCAAGCCGACCGACTTGTCCTTGGGAGCAAGCACGGCGTGCACACCGGCCGCATCGGCCGTGCGCAGACAAGCTCCCAGATTATGCGGATCTTGAATGCTATCCAGGATGAGCAGAAGCGGCGGCTCTTGCAGCTTATCCAGCAAATCTTTCAAATCGCTTTCGCTATGACTCCGAGCTGCGGCGCACTCCACAGCGACGCCTTGGTGCTTGCCTTGATGGGTCAAGCGATCCAGCGCCTCGCGGGACAGCCAATCATAGGAAATGCCGTGACCACCAAAGGCCTTGATAATTTTCTGCAGTTTATGGTCCGAACGCTCGTGCTGCTTCGCGTGATCAATCAGATAGGCGCGCCGAATGCGCTCCGGTTGGTTTGCCAGCAAAGCCTCCACGGCGTGGAGGCCAAAGATGATGTTCTTTTCACTCATAGAATGGAAAAACCGTTCACAGTACCTTGAAAAATAGCCCTACCTTTAACGCCGGCGTCTTCTCTTCTTTTTCGGTGCTTTCTTGCCGCTCTCTTTTTCTTTCTCTTTGCTCTTTTCCTTGTCTTTCCTTTTTCCGGATTTTTTCGGCGCTCGCTCGCGGACTTCCACATCGGCGACGACAAAATCAATCTCGCGTTCGTCTAAATCAACGCGTGCCACGCGGACCTTGATGGTGTCTCCGAGGCGATAAGCGCATTTGGAGCGTTCGCCCTCGAGGCTCAGCTTCATGGAATTAAAATGATAATAATCGTTGGGCAGGGTGCTGATATGCACCAAGCCTTCTACATAGATGCCAGTGAGTTCGACAAAGAGGCCAAAACCGGTGACACCGGAGATGACGCCGTCAAAGGTCTCGCCGACCTTGTCCATGATGAATTCGCATTTCAGCCAATCCACAGCCTCGCGCGTGGCATCGTCGGCACGGCGCTCGGTGGTCGAGCAATGTTCGCCAAATTTTTCATAGGCCGACATGGCATCCACGGGGGGAGCCTGCTTTTGCAAGACGCTGCGAATGCCGCGATGCACCAGAAGATCGGGGTAGCGACGAATCGGCGAAGTGAAA